>Ga0209223_10000202_pt1 | contig 68856 bp, 61 predicted proteins | sample COG_06_FD_184750 | JGI IMG/M metagenome (GOLD analysis project Ga0209223, IMG submission 184750) | Pelagic Microbial community sample from North Sea - COGITO 998_met_06 (SPAdes) (version 2) | ecosystem: Environmental > Aquatic > Marine > Neritic zone/Coastal water | place: Helgoland, sampling... | reverse complement strand
GTGTTGCTCCTTATGAAACTCCAAGTTCAGCATACCAAATAATAAATATTAGTTGTATAGGCTCAATTTCAGAAAAACATAAAATCGGGTATTCTGTAGGTGTAAATAATTTACTTAATATTAATTACATAGATCATTTATCGCGACTGAAAAACTATGATATACCAAATCCTGGAAGAAACTTTTTCGTGAAACTATCTTTAACCTTATAAAAATATTGTTTGAATAAAATCATAAATGGGTTCGCTGATTATATTCAAAATTTTAGTTATTAATAGAACCCAATTAAAATAAAAAAAAATGAAAAAAGTAGCAATTTTATTTAGTGCAGTTGTACTTATTGGATTTACATCATGTAATAAATGCCATGAGTGTCATGCTGATGTTAACGGAGCAGAAGTTGAATTAGGAGAATATTGTGGTGATGAAGCTGAAGATTTAGAAAACACTGGATATGTAGACCCAACGGATTCAACTGGAACTGTACATGTCGTACATTGTGGTGAAGATCATTAGTATTATATCTAATGCTACAACAGTTATTAAAAGCAGATAATATTTTATCTGCTTTTTTTTTTAAATTAACAGTATGAAAATTGATGCCATAAAAGAAATACTTAAAAAGAGAAATCTCAAGGCTACTTCAAATAGGTTAAACTTATTAATGAAAATGCAAAATAATGGTTCTGCTATGAGTTATTCCAATATTCAAAATACCATGCAACCTATTGATAGAGTTACTTTGTACAGAACAATAGAAAAACTAAAAGAAAAAGGAATAATACATACTGCTTACCAAAGCAACAACGAAGTATATTATGCGATTTGTGGAATGGATTGTAGCACCGACAATCATTCCCATAATCATGTTCATTTTAAATGTTTAAAGTGCAAAACTGTGACATGTGAAGATCTTTTAAACTCCTTGAAAATTTCTTTGCCAAAACATGAAATTCATAATGTAGCTGTTAACGTAAATGGTATTTGTGAAATATGTAGATAATTCTATTCTACAATAATTGTAAACTTTAATTAAAAATTCTCAAAGTATATGTTTTGGAAATTTTTATTTACAATAAATTTTAACCTATATAATATATTATTAGTTCACAATTACTCTAGATGTATAAATATTATTTATATTTCATTGTAAATTTTACTTAAATCATAAATATTCTTTTAAAAATGAAAAAAATAATTATTTCTTTTTTCCTTTTAGCATTTTCACTAAGTCTTTGTTGCCAAACAATTAATTTAGGAAATCCTTTATCTTGGAATGGGAAAGTAAGTCTACAAAATATTCCAGAAAAAACCATGTCTGGGTTCAATCAGTCGATTGTAGATTCGGAAGATATTACTAACGATGCTTTAAAAGATAGACCTTGGAGATTTGGTTACAAATATGATGTTAATTACAATCTAAAAAATTCTGGTTCTTGGAAAGTATTGCCAAACGGAGATAAAATTTGGCAGTTAGCAATAGAGTGTCAAGGGGCTTTGACAGTAAATCTTTTATTTCAAAATTTTCAACTTCCCAAAGGAGCTTATTTATATTTATACGATATAGATCAAACCAATAGAGTAGGAGCCTATACATCTATCAATAACAGAGTGGATGGAGAGTTAGGTTCTGAGTTAGTACACGGAGAAAAAATTATTGTTGAATATGTAGAGCCAGCAGATGTTAAAGAATCTGGAAGATTTACAATTTCTAACGTAATACATGGCTACAGAACACTGGCCCCAATTGAAAAAAATTTAGTAAGAGCTCTAAACTCATCCGGGGATTGTAATATAGATGTCAATTGTCCATTAGGAAATGGTTGGGATAGTGAAATTCGATCTGTTGCCATGATTGTTGTTGGTGGAAGTGGTATTTGTACGGGAGCTTTGGTAAATAATACTTGTAATGATGGAAGTACTTATTTTTTAACAGCCAATCATTGTTTAGGCGGAAGTACTGGTTCTTGGGCCTTTAGATTTAACTGGGAAAGTCCACCAGGTACAGAGTCTTGCGCTACAACTGCAGGTTCGGTTGATCCTGGTCCTCCATACGATCAAACTGCTAATGGTGCTACTATTTTAGTGAATTCGGCAGCTTCTGATTTTGCTCTTCTAGAAATTAATAATATGACCCTAACCAACGCTCAAAATTGGAACTGTTTTTATGCTGGTTGGGATGCTTCAGATTTAACTACAGTAACCCAAGCAACTGGAATTCACCATCCTTCTGGAGATGTCAAAAAGATTTGTAGAGAAAATGATGCTCCTTATCATTCTAATAACGGAGGAGCAGCTACTTGGTATATTACTCAGTGGGAACATGGAGTAACAGAACCAGGTTCTTCAGGATCTCCTTTATTTGATCAGAACCACAGAATTATTGGTCAATTATACGGTGGCGCGGCAGCATGTGCTGGTACAGTAAATAACAACCAATACGATTATTATGGTAGAATGGGTGTTTCATGGAATAATGGTTTGGATACTTATTTAGCACCAACTTCTTGTGGAATTTCTACTTTAACAGATGATGGATGGGATCCTAATACACCAACTCTTCCAGACGATGCAGGAATATCTACAATAAATTCTCCTCAGGGAGCCTATTGTGTAGATAATTTCGACCCAGAAATAACACTAAGAAATTATGGTACCAATAATCTAACAACAGTTTCCATAAATTATGATATCGATGGTACTACCAATAATTCTTATTCTTGGACAGGAAATTTAGCTCCTGGAGGAACTGAAATTATAACTCTTCCAAATATGATTAGTACTGCAGGTTCTCATACTTTTAATGCATATACATTTCTTCCAAATGGAAATACAGATAGTAATCCCTTGAACGATGCAGCAAGTGCAAATTACTCAGCTACAATTGGAGGTCAAGATATATTATTAGAGATAAATACAGACTGTTGGGGATCTGAAGTAACATGGACAATAGAAGATATTAATTCAAACATTTTAGCTAGCGGCGGTCCATATTCTGATGTTGTTGGTGGCGAGTATATTACAGAAAGTATATGTTTGGCAGACGACTGTTATGATTTTATTATAAATGACTCATATGGAGATGGTATGTTTGGCTCTCAATGGGGGTCTTGTAGTGTAGATGGAGATTATACGATTACTCATGTATACAGTGGAACTGTATTGGCTTCAACTATTGCTGCTAACGCTGATTATGGAAATCAAGAAATCAATAATTTTTGTGTAACTCCGCCTACAGTTTGCGGAATGAATGTTTCAAGTTCTGTAAATAATCCTCAATGTCAGGGTATGGATAATGGAAGTATTGGCGTAGTAGTCTCTGGTGGAGCACCAGGATATACTTATGATTGGGGAACCTTATTTGGTGATTCATCTAGTATTAGTAATTTGTCACCAGGATTATATACTATTGAGATTTCTGATTCTTTGCAATGTGACACTATAATTAGTTACGATTTAAGTTACTCTACAGTTTTATCTCTCAGTAACTTTTCTAACGATATTAGCTGTAATGGTGCCAACGATGGTTCTATTTCTGTAGTTGCATCTGGAAGTGCTGGTTATTCTTATGATTGGGGCCCTGGTTTTGGGAATGTTTCTAGTTTAAGTGGATTATCTTCTGGAGTTTATTCAGTAATTGTTACGGATTCTAATGGATGCACGCAATCAGCAGCTTTTAACATATTAGAGCCTTCATTGAATCAAGCAAGCTACACCTATACAATCTCTGATTTGACAGTCTATTTTTCAAATACGTCAACTGTTGGTGCAAATTCTTGGGACTTTGGAAATGGATCTACAAGTTCCTCCAACAGTCCATGGCATACATTTTCTGGTTCGGGAACTTATAATGTATGTCTAACTTTAAATACTTCATGTGGATCTTCTGTTTATTGTGATAATATTACTGTAATAGACCCTAGTACAAATGGAATTGATGAAAACTTCCAAGAATCCTTTAAAGTCTTTCCAAATCCATCGAAAGGTGTCTTTAAAATTGACTACGAACCAATGTCTAATTCTAATGTTCAGCTCAATATTTTTGATCTTACTGGTAGATTGGTCTTTAAAAAAGATTTTGAAAAACAAAGAGAAATTTTAATAGATTTATCTAATAAATCCAAAGGAACTTACCTCTTAAAACTATTGGTTGATAATGAATATCTACAAAAGATAATAGTTGTTAATTAAAATATTTTTTCTCTCTGAAAGCTAAAAAAGGCATTTCAAAATATTTATAAGAAATTGAACTTAAAATAATAGTTCCTCCTAAAGTAAATATTATAAAGGCACCAATAACTAACCAATTATCAATTTTGATATTTTCCGTAATGCAGTATTGAAAACCACAATGAATAAAAATGATATGGTAAATGTACAATCCATAACCACGAACACCAAGGAAAGACAATATCTTGCTTTTTATTTTAATAGATGAATTTTCGGGAAGGAAGATTGAAATTAATATGCAGAAAAGTAAAGAAATTATAGTAGGTCTTAAAATATAAAGTATAGTTCCATACTCGTTTGGTAAGATATATTTTTGAAAAACTACTACCAATACCACCACAATTACCATCAATCTTTTTATTTGTAGACTAATGTTTTGTATGAAATCAATTATTTTTTGATAATCAGTAACAATGAAATATGCTAATAATCCGCCAATTGCAAAGTAATCTAAGTTGGTAAATAAATCGTTACTGACAATTAAGCTATTATTAAAGATAGTCGTCTCAAGAGCTCTTGCTTCCCACGAAATAAAAATGCAAAGGAATAAGAATTTTAAAACATGTTTTATGGGTATAATAAATAAAGAAATCATCCATAATAAATAAAAATGTTCTTAAATACAAAGAGACCAAAATACAGTTATTGGTGTAGTTTTTGGGAACTGATCTGCCAAAAGCATTTTGTAGTTCTCTAAAAAAGTAAAAGAGTATTTCCAGTCTAAGTCGTATCCACCACCCACCATATGAAATCCAATTTTTTCTTTAAAATCAAATGGTATTATAAATACAATAATTACCATTAAAAAGTATAACGGCCAAATTCTTAAAGCCCTCCTAAAAAATTTTTTTTTAGATTTATTCTGTTCTTTTTTACTTTTTCAAATATTAATAAATAGGATATTAAGAATCCACTAAGAACAAAGAAAAAAGATACACCAATACCGCCACCACTTTTTAAAAATGAAAATATTGGAAAATCACCCTGTATAGGTAGGTGTAGAAGATAAACCTTCAAAAATGCAAAGAAACGCAATGAGTCAATTGAATGAAAATACCTTTTCTTCATTTAGCTGTCTGTTTTTTAACATTCAGACAGTTTTAAGGTATTCTAGTATCTTCGAAAGATAATAGGTTTTTATTCTTTAAAAAGTATTAATGCCAAGTAAGATATAATTAATATATACTATATATATAATATACACAATAAATATGGTATTTATATAATAATTAATCTATCGTCTAGATGCTTTGGCAATTTCTTCGAATTTGATGTCCTTGTAGGTATAGGTCACAGTTTCAAAAAAACTATTGCCTATTTCTTTTTTCCAATCCATATGTAAAGAAACATCGTATTTTGAAGGTGGAGATATGGTGTATTTTACAGAATATAAATCCTCAATTTTGCCAGGTAATGAAATATTTCTAGCGTAATGAAAATTGTCAGAAAGGTTGATGTGTGGAATCAAGTCTATAAATGTTTTTAATCCAGTTTTCTGGTTAGTAATCAATGCGTTGATATGTAAATAAGGAACAAATCCACCTTTTGGTGTTCCCTTAGGAATATTATCAACGTCCCAATTAACTCTAGCTTCAATATGAATATCTGTTAAATTTTCATTTAAGTTGGTGGAAGATGGCATAATCATATCTTTTATAGCTCCTTCAAAAATGACAACAATTCCCGGTTCAATTCTTTCTTCTCCGATAATTAATTCTTGAGCATTTGAAAAAATGGTACTTATCAATAGAATTGTTATTAACAGTATTTTATAAGAAAATTTCATATTTAATATTTTAACAATTATAATTATTTATTTGATTTTAGTAGATACCATTTTACAGGTATTATTGAATGAATTTTAAATTTATAGAATGAAGATTTGAAACCTCTAAATCTTATTTACCCTTACAGCATTTAATCCTTTAGGACCTCTTTCTAACTCGAAAGAAACTTTGTCATTTTCTCCAATATCACCATTTAAACTACTAACATGAACAAAGTATTTATCGTTGGTTACATCTTCTTTAATAAATCCATAACCTTTTTCGTCGTTATAAAACTCAACTTTTCCTGACTTAATAGGATCGTCATTTTCATTTTCTCTTGTTGGCACTCCAATTTCAATATCTTCTGCTTTTATAACAGTTCTTTTGGATTTGTCTGGTGGGGTATCGGTAAAATTACCGTTTTCGTCAATGTAAGCAATCGACTCTTCAAACGTCTTTTTTGGATTAGCTTTTCTTTCTTCTCTTTTAGCCAACTTATCTTTTCGCTTTTTTAAACGTTTTTTTTCTTTTTCTTTTTTGCTAAAAGTTTCTTGTGACTTACCCATTTAATTAATTTTAATCAAATATAAGGTTATTATCTAAAATTTATCCTTAAATAGGTCTTTAAAGTCGTTAAATATTCTTGAATTTTTCAACGTTTTAAAGTTAAAAACACCTAAATAAATCTATATTTAGATTTTAGAAATAAATAGTTTATTAAAATCAATAGCTAGTCTTTATGAAAAATTTCTTCCTCTTTTTTTTTTCTTTTTCCTCTGTTAGTCTTTGGTCAGCAATACCTAAATTACAATCATAATGGGATAAATAGAGACTATATTTTCTATCATCCTAGTGGACTAGGTCCTCAAGCACCATTAGTTTTTGTAACCCATGGTTATTCGTCTAGTGCTCAAAATATAATGAACTACTCAGGATTTAATTTATTAGCTCTTCAAAACCAATTTGCTGTTTGTTATCCTCAAGGAACTCAAGATAATGGCGGAAATAATTTTTGGAATGTCGGATATTTATTTACATCTGGAAGTAATGTAGATGATGTTGATTTTTTAATTTCTCTAGCTCAAGAACTTCAAAATACTTACAATCTTTCTACCGAAAACACCTTTCTCACAGGGATGTCTAACGGAGCAGAGCTAAGTTATTTAGTAGCTTGTGAATCCCCAGGAACCTTTAAGGCCTATGCGCCTGTTGCGGGAACTATTTTTACTGATGGCTTACCAAATAATATCTGTAATGGTACTGCATCTCCAATTTTTGAAATTCATGTAGAAAATGACAATGTAACTTTATTTAATGGTAATCCTAATGACCAGTTTTGGGGTCCTTATTTAGGCATAGATTCTATTATTAATTATTGGGCAAACAATTCCAATCTCACTAATTTATCGATAGATACTCTTGCTAACTTGAATAACAACCTCAAATTTACAATTAGCTATAAATACTCTTCCACTAACTCAATAAATGAAGTATGGCTTTACAAGCACAAAAATGGCCATTCATGGAATGTAGATGATATTAATGTGCAAGAAGAAATATGGGACTTTTTCACTAAATATATTACTTCGAATAATACATCAATAAATGCCGAAACTTTAAAACCAAAGAAAAAGCTTGTAAGAACTGTTAATCTTTTTGGTCAAGAAGTAGGTCAGACAAAAAATAAATTCATTTTAAATATCTATAATGATGGTACGGTAGAGAAAATAATATTGTTGGAGTAATGGTAGATAGTCTTTAAACCCTTACTCCCATTACACAAATATCATCGATTTGTTCTTCTTTTTGCATCCAATTTGCCAACTCTATTTCTAATAATTTATTTTGCTTTTTTTCATCTTCTTTACTTATTTTAAGAAGCAATTTTTTGAAATTTGCAGTCATATATTTTTTTCCATTTTCTCCACCAAATTGATCTTGATATCCATCAGAATATAGATATATCATATCTTCTTTTTTAAGTTTCATAGAATGTTTAGTAAAAGGTTTTATATCTACAGTTTCTAGTCCAACTGCTTGAGAATCTCCCTTGAAAGTACTTATTTCATTACCACTAACAATTACCAAAGGATTATGAGCCCCTGAAAACTCTAATGTTTTCTTTTTCATATTGAGTTTGCAAATAGAAATATCCATCCCATCTTTTTGGTCGTCTTCTGTGTCTTGATTTAAAGATTTAATAATTTGCTTTCTCATTTCATCTAGAATCTTGTTGGTATCTTTAATTCCTTTTTCTACAATAATTTCATTGAGTAGGGAAGTACCTATCATACTCATAAAAGCTCCAGGCACACCATGTCCAGTACAGTCAGCTACGGTGAAAAATACATTTTCTTCTTTGTCTTTAAATACCCAATAAAAATCTCCAGAAACAACATCCTTTGGTTTAAAAAAAGTAAAACTTTTAGGAATTACGGATTTCCTATAACCTTCTGAAGTCATCATAGCATCCTGTATACGTTTGGCATAATTAATAGAATCGACAATTTCTTTGTTCTTCTCCTCCAATCTTATTCTAGATTCTTCTTTAAGTTGAGCAGTATAACGTCTTTGACTTAAATATTGCCTGGAAGTGTAGCCAGAAATTGAAATTAAAAGAATAAGAAATCCCCAAAATGGGATAGCTGTTGCTAAATTTTTGTACCAAGGGCCAACTACTAAAATATTAACTTTAAGTGGATTTGAATAATTCATATCTCTATCAACAGATTGAAATTCTAAAGTATATTTTCCAGTTTTCTCAGGTTGAAATACGTATTCGTTAGAAGATATTATCAGTGATTCTGTTTTGCTTTTTCTTGTTATTTTAACTAAATATTTTTGTTTTTCTTTTTTGGTGTTAAAGCTGGTAGTATTCAGTGTGAATTTAGAACGAGTGTCATAAATAAACTTTTGCTTATTCTCTTCAATCTCTTTTAAAGAATTATAAAAACCATTAGGAGTTTCTATAGAACTAATAGATATTGATGGAGTTTGAATTTTTGGTTCATAGGAAGTAATTCCTCCATAACTTCCAAACCAATATTTATTGCCATTTAGACCATAGACTGTTTTTATAGTGTTAAATAACAAACCATCTCTAGAGTCCAAACTGTTCCATAATTCTCCATCAAAATAATTAACTCCTCCATGCCAAGAACCTACAAATACTTTGTCAAAATCATCTACATAAATAGTATAGGATTCGTCTGAACTCAATCCATTTTCCATAGTATACTGTTTGAATTCTTTTCCATTGAACATTTGAACTCCAGACCCATCTAGAGCTATCCAATAGTTGTTTTTAGAATCTACAGCTATTTCTTCAACTTTATTATTTGCCAACCCATTTTCAGTAGAAAAATTAGTAAACTTATCACCATCATAAATTGAAAACCCTGATCCATAAGTACAGTAAATTATTTCATTATTTTTACCAATGGTTACTGCACACGGTTGAGCTGCCGAATTGGATAGTATAATTGGTCTAACTAAACCATCTGACTCTTTATAAATGGTTAATGAGTCATTTTTAAATTTTCCAAGGCCACTAGTAGTTGCCAACCACATAGTGCCATCGTTGTCAAATTCTAAATCAATTAGATCTGTATTAGTAAATCCTATTGTTTCGGTCATATTTACAAAATTATCATCATAAAATCTTGTAATATGATTTTTTTGTATTAACCACATAGATCCGTCACTATCAATTTCAATATCTAAAACTAAGTCACTTGGCATATTACTATTTGATTTATTGTAATGACTGGTAATAATTCCATTTTCAATTTTATATAACCCATTTAATCCGCCGGCCCAAATAAACCCATCTTTATCTACTTTGATATCATTAACGGTTTCAGAAATTTCAAATCCCTCATTTGCAGTAATTGTATTAATTGAGTTCGGATCGTAAAAAAACACACCATTCATATTTGTTGAAATGAAATACATACCATCTTTAGTTTTATCAATAGAAGTTATTCTAAAGCTTTTTAATCCTTGTTTTTCAAGACTTACAATATTTTTAAACTCATTATCTTTTAATCTGCAAAGACCAGTTTGTGTGCCAATCAATAGACTATTTTCATCAACATGAATATCTAAAATTGTATTATTAGGAAGTCCATCTTCGTTAGTGTAAAATTTAAATTTAACTCCATCGTATTTAATTAACCCTGATGCGGTTCCAAGCCAAATATTATTGTCACTATCTTTTTTAATAACATTTACAAAATATCCTCCCCAACTTAGATTACTAAATTTTTCAATATTAATTGGTTTTACTATTCCTTTACTAAAAATCGATAAACCATTTGATGTTCCAATCCATATATTATTACCAATTACTGTAATACATTGAATATTTCCGTCCCCAATTCCATTTGTAAAATTGTAATTGATAAACTTTTCATTTTCTAAAACAGCTAAACCTTTGTTTGTGCCAATTAAAATATTCCCATTGTTGTCTTCATTTATCGCTCCTATTATATTTGAAGGTAATCCATCCTTTATAGTATAATGATTGATTATTTTACCATTTTTCCATTGTATTAACCCTTGGGTAGAAAATCCTAACCATATAAATCCATTTCTATCTTCAAAAATTTCTCTTATTGGATCATTAGGTAACCCATTTACATAATTGTAGTTTTTAACAGTCAATCCATCATAAACTGAAAGGCCATTAAATGTTGCAAAATATAAAATGTCTCTCTTAGAAATGATAGATTTAATAATACTATTGCTAAGCATCCCATCAAACATGGTTACTTTCCCCCAAGAAGTATTAATTTGTGTTGGAATTTCAAAATTTATATTCTCAATAGGTTTTGTATTACTATTAATTTTAAATGTTGTTTTTTCTTCATTTTCTCCAAAGAAAATATTAGTGCTGGACTTACTTGATATTTTAATTTGCCAATCACCCAAAGGCGGATTAAATTTATAATTTCCAGTATTATCAGTTACAACTGTACTAAATATCTTATTGTTTTTAGAATTTACTAGACTAACATTAATACCTGGATGTGAATTTTTACTTTCAAAAGTGGAGATATTTCCCGAAATTGTTGAACTCTGATTTAAGACTAACTTAATTTCTTTTTCTTCTTCTTCTGAAAGATTAAATTTATTTGACCATTTATATACTTTAGAATTTCCACTCATAATTAAATATTCACCTGGAATAACTGAAATAGTATATTCTCCATTTTCATCTAAAGTGAAATACCTAACCAATTTCCTCCCTTTAATTCCAAAAAATCCGTTCTTATATGGCTCTAAATTATCCTTCAAAACTTTAACTTTAATTTTAGCAAGTTTTTTATCGTTAATTTTTAAACTAAAACTTGATTTATAGCTTCCGTTTGGTTTGCCAACAATTACAATTCTATTTTTTCCTTTTTTTAGAAGATGTTCGAATTTTAAATTCCATAAGCCGTCTGGAAGTAATGCTTTTTCGCCATTAATATAAATCTCAGAACTCATATCAACATTATTGTAAATAAAACTAAATTTAGACTCTATTTTAGATTCAATATTACTTGCAATTATAAATGTGTTGTTGAAATTTATTTCTTCAAATATTTGGTATAAGGAAAATGTTACATTGTTGAATTTGGAAAGGTTGAGGCTTTTTATTTCATCTTTATTTACAGAGCTAAAATAATCTTCCGATTCAATTAATTTTTGAATATCTAGAGAGTCGTTAAATTTTGCTATCGTCCATTTATTTACACTTGTTTTATCTGTGGAGTTCAATGGAATTTGAACCTGCGAACAAAAGAAATTGGACATTAAAACTAAACTTCCTAGAAAAAATATTTTCTTAATCATTTTTTATCATTTAAAATTTAAACTCTCACCCCCATAATACAAATATCATCGATTTGCTCTTCCTTTTGCATCCAATTTGCCAACTCTAATTCTAATAATTTATTTTGCTTTTTTTCTTCTTCTTTACTTATTTTAAGAAGCAGTTTTTTGAAATTAGCAGTCATATATTTTTTGCCATTTTCCCCACCGAATTGATCTTGATATCCATCAGAATATATATAGATCATATCGTCTTTTTTAAGTTTTATAGAATGCTTAGTAAAAGGTTTTATATCTACAGTTTCAAGACCGACTGCTTGCGAATCACCTTTAATTGTTTTTAATTCATTGCCACTTACAATTACCAAAGGATTATGAGCACCTGAAAACTCTAATGTTTTCTTTTTCATATTGAGTTTGCAAATAGAAATATCCATCCCATCTTTTTGGTCGTCATCTGTGTCTTGATTTAAAGATTTAATAATTTGGGTTCTCATTTCATCTAAAATTTTATTGGTATCACTAATGCCTTTCTCTACTATAATTTCGTTGAGTAGGGAAGTACCTATCATACTCATAAAAGCACCAGGAACACCATGTCCAGTACAGTCAGCTACGGTGAAAAATACATTTTCTTCTTTGTCTTTGAACACCCAATAAAAGTCACCTGAAACAACGTCTTTAGGCTTAAAAAAAGTAAAACTTTTTGGAATAACAGATTTTCTGTAGCCCTCTGAGGTCATCATGGCATCTTGAATTCGTTTGGCATAATTAATAGAATCAACAATTTCTTTATTTTTTTCCTCTAATCTCTCCCTTGCTTCTCTATCTTTTATTTGAGCTTCTTCTTTTAATTTTGCAGTATATTTTCTTTGACTTAAATATTTATTTGAGGAATATCCAGATAGAGATATTAAGAGAACTAAGAATCCCCAAAACGGAATAGCAGTAGCTAGGTTTTTGTACCAAGGACCAACTACTTTTATTTCAATTTGCTTCAATTTAGAGTAGTTCATATCTCTATCAATTGACTGAAATTCAATAATATATTTTCCTATTTTTTCTGGAAAAAACTCAAATTTGTTACTTTTTATTAGTTGAGATTCTTTTTTGCCTTTTCTTATTACATTGACTATATATTTTTGCTTTTCTTTTTTGGTATTAAAACTGTTGGATTTCAATGTGAAAGTAACTCTAGTTTCTTGAAGTATTTTCCCTTTTTTGTCCAAGAGTTCCTCCACAGAATTGAATGATTCACTTGCTGTTTCAATTTTTTCTAAAAATACGGATGGAGTCTGTTGTTTAGGGATATAAGCAGTTATTCCATTTTCACTACCAAACCAATACTTATTTCCATCAATACTACATATTGATCCTACTAAATCGTCTAAAAGACCATCTCTAGTATCTACACTGTTCCAAATCTCACCGTCAAAGTAGCAAACCCCACCTCCAAAAGTACCTATCCATACATTATCAAAATCATCTACATGAGCAGTAAATGTTTCTCCAGCAGTTACTCCATCTTTAATTTGGTAACTGTGAAATTCTATTCCATCGTACATTTCAACTCCTTTTCCGTCTAAAGCCAGCCAATAATTATTTTTGGAATCTACAGCTAAATCCCATATTCTATTATCACCCAAACCATTACTCTCATCAAAATTTATGAATTCATTTCCATTAAATATTGAAAAGCCATATCCATAAGTACTGTAAATTATTTCTTGATTTTTCCCAATATTTACATCACAATTTCCATCTGCTCTAACAAGACCATCAGCTTCATTAAAAAGTTTAAAATCTCCATTTTTAAAGCGTCCAAGTCCTCTGTTAGTTGCCAACCAAATAGTTCCTTCATTGTCAAAAGCTATGTCCTGAATACTGGTATATGCTGGAATTTTTAATTCACTATCCATAATTTTAATTTCTCCATTATTATATCTGTAGATACTTCCACCGCTAGAAAGCCAAATAGCTCCATCATCTGCAAATTCAAGTTGATTAACATAGTTGGATTCTAAACTGCTGTTCTCCGTATTAAAAACTCTTTCAATCCTTTCGTTTTTGATTTTTAATAAGCCATTTACTCCACTTGCTGCCCACAAGAATCCATCTTTGTCAAATTTGAGATCTAAAATTCCACTTGTCCAATTTGGTGGAATGGGCATGCCTTCTAGAGAAGTCATTTTTCTAAAAGAATTTGGATCGTAAAGACTAACACCATTTGCAGTTCCTATGAAATAAACACCGTCTGAAGATTTACTAATAGATTGAATATTTTCAAATCCTAGTCCATTCTTTTCAATTGGCACAATAGTTTTTATTATGCCATTTTTAATATTAACTAAACCATTATCAGTTCCTACCCAAAGCCCATCATCATCAGAATATAGCTCAGTAATGGAGTTGTCTTGAAGTCCATCTCTTTCGTTAATTAAAGTAAATTGTGATCCATCGTATTTTAAAAGGCCGCCTAAAGTACCAATCCACACATTTCCATTCTTATCTTTTTCTATGGAATTCACCCATGATGCTCTATGGTTAAAATCAGTGAACTTTGAAAGGTCAAATGATTTAAATTTGTTTCCGTTGAAAACAGATAGTCCTCCACCAATAGTCATCCAATTCCCAACACCAGAAGATGTACCACATCCTATCCAAATACTTTTTCCCACAGCTTTTACATCTGTTATAAAACCATTTCCAATTCCTGAAGAAAAATCATAGTTTTTAAATTCTTTCCCATTAAAAATTGATAGCCCAGAGTTTGTACCTATTACTATATTTCCTTTTTCATCTTCATCCAAAGCATTTACAAAATTTGAAGGAAGTCCCTTCTTTTTTGTATAATGACTTATTACTTGACCATCTTTCCATTTAACTAAACCTTTTTCTATATATCCTATCCAGATATATCCTTTACTATCTTCAAATAATTCTACAATTGGTCCATTAGGCAGTCCTTGATCATAATTATAACTTTTAACTTTTAGTCCATCATAAATTGACAATCCATTATAGGTTCCTAAGTACAATAAATCCTCACTTGAAACTAAAGAAACATGAGCGCCATTACTAAGCATGCCATCAAACATAGAAATCTGATTCCATGTGCCTTTTACTTGTAAAGGAATAGATAAGTTAGCATTATATATTTGCTTTTGGTCATTCATTTCTATTATAGTATTAATGCCATTTGTTTGATGATATAAGTAACCTTTTTCTGTAAATACTCTTATATTCCATTTTCCTTTTGGTGGAAAAAAAGTAAACCTACCGTTGTCGTCAGAATGAGTAATTGCCTGGACTTCGTCATTATTTAAATTTATTAATTCAATCGAAATGCCAGGATTTGGAGTTTTTTCATCAATGGTATATATAGTGCCACTGATTTCATATTCTTTATTTAATGTAAGATTGATGACCTTTGTGTCGTACTCATTGATTTCAACCTCATTTGACCATGAAGAATAGGTTCCATCACCAACTATTATTTTATAATTATCTGCTGGTAATTTAAATTTTGTTCCTGAACTAATATTTCTATATCTACTAGAGTTTTTATTGTACAACATTGAATTAGCAAAATCTACTTTTTTTCCATTTTTGTCTTTGATATTTACTATTAGTTGCCCTATCTTTTCATTATAAATTTTCATTGCGATAGTAGCGTTATATGCCCCCGTTGGCTTACCAATTATTATTAATTTATTTTCCCCTTTTTTTAATTTTACTTCGTGAATCTCATTATCTGTATATGATGAAGAAGCAACAAGTGATCCATTTAAATAAGTACTTGATATTATGTCATAACCAGCATATTGTAACTGACAAAATTGATCTTTTTCAGACTCAATCATAGTAGTGGCAATTAAAGAATTTTCAAAATTGATTGTATCAAAAACTTGATAAAAAGGAATTGCTACATCATTAAAATTTGAAAGATTTAATTCCTTAATGTCTTTCGAAGAAATTGATTTCAAATAGTTTTCTGTATTTTTTACTATATCATTGATTTGTTCATCGTTTATATTAGATAATTTGGCAACTAGCCAATTAGATAATTGTGTTTTAGATGAAGAATTTGTTGGAATTATATATTGTCCACAAATAATTATTGTAGAAATTAAAAAACTGCATGTGAAGAATATTTTTTTCATAAATAGGTTTAAAACGTAATTAATCTTAACTGTTAAAAATAGTTAAATATACCGTGATAAAAAATATTTAATTTTTAAAATGAATTAATGTTTTTTTTTGAATTTTAGAATAAAAAAAAAAGCAGCTTTTTAAGCTGCTAATTATACATTTAATATTTTTTATAATTCAATCCATACATTCTCCTGAAATAGTAGATTTTATACCTACAAAACTAATTTTATTCAAAAATTCATATTTGTATGAAATAAACTTATCGCTTTATAAACCTTTTAGTTTGATTTACTTTATTGTTATTAACGTTAATAAAATATAAACCTGAGGGTAGAAAAGAAACATCAATTTTTTGGTTTCCATTTATATTTTTCATTTCATGAAATAATTGCCCTTGAATATTAAAAATTTGTAAACAATAATCTTCTTTTGGTCCTTCTAAATTTAGGTAATTGAAACTAGGAGAAGGGTAGAGCTTTAAGTTGGATTCAACTATTTGAGATTCATTTACATTAGTTACATCTATTCCAAGATTTCCATGAATAAACGTCCAACTTCCCCATGGCGTACTAGCACCTGTATTCCAATACAATTGATCTGTAAATAAACAATTTATGGAATTACCATTAAGTGGTAAACCTTGATTTGTATACCAAGCATCTAAATTGGCAGAATCATTTACTAAATGCACGCTAACATTTATGGTGTCTGTAAGTGACCAATTATGACTAAAATTACAAAATTCATCATCAACTATCGTGTCTTGATATATGATATTTCCCTGTTGATCTGTAAACTCCCAAGTAAAAATATTTTCTGATTGAGGATGGGTCATATATTGTCCTGAATGATAAATACTGATTGAGTTAGTACTAGAACCTACATTTACAGACATACCTAACATGTCACAAGGAACAGCTGTTATTACTTGTGCTTTTATTATCTGAGTTAGACCAAAGGCAAAAGATAATGTTAGTATAATTTTTTTCATAGTTTTTAGTTTGAATTTTTTTGTAATAATAGTATTAAAATCTAAATGAAGGTTCACCTCTAGGGGTGGTATTTCTATCTTTAAATTTATTTTATATAAATATAAACGTTAATTTTTTATAAAACTGAGGGGAAAAACTTTTAAAGGTGAAAAATAAAAATATACCCTATAAATGCAGCATACATCACTAAAAGAATTACAGCTTTTGCTATTCCAATAGTTTCACCAGATATAAAAATCAAAAATGTAAAGACTGTGAGAATAAAAAGTACTATTAATACATTTAAACTAAACGATAGAGTTACAGGATCCATCACTATAGGTCCATAAAAAATAGTGTACAGTAGAATTGGTAGTCCTAAGGCAAAACAAATATCAAAAATATTACTCCCTAATGCGTTAGAAATAGCATCGTTGTAATTTCCTTTTCTTGCGTCTTTAATGGATAGTATGGTATCTGGAACACTTGTCGCTGCAGCTGCAATAATAACAGCAACAATAGAGATAGGTAAGTCAAGACCTTTTAAATTATTTAGTCCCAAAAAAGAATACTCTGCTTTACCAAGCATTTCACAAGCTTTCACCAAAAGTAAGCACGACAAACCAATAAAAATCAATGAAATAACAAGTAAAAATATAGAGTTGTTGTTGTTCAATCTTTTATTGCCAATTATAGATCCATAAAAGTCTAATTTTAAAAATAAAACTACTCTATTTTGAATGATTCCTTCATTTTCTTCCTCATCATAATCTGAGGAAATACTACTAGGCATTTTATAAAACATATAAAAGACATATATACCATATAGTAAAATCAATATTAAGCCTCCTAACCAAGAAAGAAATTCATAATAAATAATTAAAATAAGGGCAATTTGTGAAATTAGAAGAGCAAAACTGTCTCTATAAATAACATTTTTTGAAATTTTTATAGTTTTAGAAATTCCATAATAATAGACTGCTAAAACAGAAAATGCAGGGATTATCATTGCGTTGAAAACAGCACTTCCAGCAACTGTTCCCATTCCTCCGGAAAAACCTTCTGCATCTTTTAAGAAAATTAAAAAGAAAACGGTTGTCAAAAGTTCTGGCATAGAGCTAGATATTGCATTAATAGTAGCTCCTTTAACACCATTAGACAAATTTCTTCCTAAGTATGAGGAAGCAACATCGAAACCATCGGAAGATTTCCAAATGACAATACTCGTTACTACAATTAAAATTATTGGAATAAGTATTCCCATAAATCATTTATTTTAACAGCTCAAAAGTACATTATTTAATTTCTTTTTTCATATTTATTGAACAAGTATCGTTTCAAATCAAATTCTTGATTATATTCATGGAGTAATAATTAATGCTGTGACAACAGCCATGTTTAACTTAATATAGAAAGGAGGTGTCAAATGTCTATCGAAAAAAATTCTAAGGAGTTGATTGGACTATTGGTGCCTTTTGTGCATCTTTTCTAATCACTCCTTTCTAACTTAAAAGCAGGTCGATGGACCTGCTTTTTTTATTCCTTGATTATTTTATATGAAATGCCATCAATTTTTAAAATATAGAGTTGAGGCTTCAAATCTGAAATATCTATTGAAAGACTTGTACTATTTATAGCACCCTTCATTACTAATTTCCCTATTGAAGAAAATATTTGAAAATTACAGTTGTTTTTATCTAAGTTATTTACATAAATAACATTGGAAGACGGATTTGGAAATATTTTAAATTCCACATCATTAGAAGTTGAGATTTCTGTAGAACCACAATTTATTAAACCATTAATATCGTATTTAGATACAAAATTCCAAATTTCCTGAGATGCATTAATATCCATATTTCCTGAGCTTCCTGGCCAATCATGGCCGCCATTAATCACTTTAAGTTCTTGTACAGCGACACAATTATCACCATTCTCCCAAATTCTCTTTTCAACAGTACTTCCATCCGAAGTATTGGTATTAGGTACATTAGTTATCGTTGGATTTATAGCTGTATTGTTGTAGCTTGACCAATATGTTGTAATATCACTCACAGACATATAGTAGGGTTGAAGTCCGGAGTAGGAGGAATGGGGACTAAAGTCCGATGTGCCAGGAATTAATAATACTGCAGTAGGATGAATAGGAGAGCAGTTACCTAAATTATAATAACTAACTCGAAATGCATCTACCAGCATACTTCCAGAAACTGAGGAGAAAGCTGCAATTCTATTATTCAATCTACAACCCAATTCATAAGAGAAAATTCCTCCTTCAGAGTAACCACAGGCATAAACTCTATCATTGTCTATATTATAATCATTGCTAAGGGTATCAATAATTGCTTCAATAAAATTTACATCGTTATGAGTTGTTGGGGTTTTATGCAACCAAGAATAGCTTCCATCCGTTGGATCTACTGCAGCTTGAGGATAAACAGCTATAAAATTTGCTGTATCTGCAATTGGACGCATATCATTTTGATAATTTATAAAGTCACTTGATGTTCCAGCACCACCATGAAAATTAAAAACTATAGGTACTTGAGTACTTCCATCGTAAGTAGATGGAACATAAACAATAAAGCTTCTATTTTGACCATCGAAAAATAAAGTTCTATTTAATTGTTGTTGTCCAAATAAATTAAACGCTAGAAATATAATGCCGCTTAGGAGAGTAGTTTTCTTCATGATAAATAGTTTTAATATAAAAGTAATAATGTTTTTCAGAATAAAATAATCTGTTGAGGTTTTTGGAAACTGTGTGTCTTTTTATTTTTTGAGGTATTGTGCATCTAGCCAATATATTAATTTAATAGAAAATGTATTCATTGGACCGTCTTGTAAATTACCAAATAAGTTATTCCAGTAAGTTTGATCAATACCTTCGTCGTCTGAAAAAATAGAATTTTTCCATACAACATTAATTTCACTTCCAGGAAAAAATACCCATCTAAAAAGCATATCAATGGTAAAAGCATTGTAATTGATATCGTATACTGAGTTGCCATCAATATCATTACCAGAATAGTTTTCTAAGCTAGATAATCTCCCATTTGGCAGAAGTTCTGAAAAGCTATTGTATTTAATAATTGCATTGTAATTTCTTAATCGGAATGTGATTCCTATCCTGTTGGTCAACGTATAGTCTATTCCAAGAGTTTGAGTAGTATTTATTCTGTCTCTATTTCCAAAAATAGTTCCATTATGTGTAAATTCAGGTGTTCCAAAGCTTACTGCATATCCTTCACTGTTATTTTGAAATCTTTGTTCCCAATAGTGAATTAAAAATAGTTGGTTGGTAATTCTAAACCTATTTTCAAAGTCGTAGTTCCATTCCCACCAGTCATTTCTTTCTACAAAAACATAACCAATACCTATATCTGCAGCAATTCTTTTTTGATAATTGGAAGAAAACCACGCTCTGGTACTAGTCCATACTGGTCGAATAAACTTTTCTTCTCCGATAACATCCCCTCTTGGTTCAAAATAGTCGTTAGACTCATTTAATGTTCCACTTAATCTTATGCCAAGAGCATTAAAAGAATTTGTTATTGTTGTAGCTCTAGCATTCCAAAAACTTCCTCCAAATAAATTGGGAGCATACAACCATTCATTGGAAAGGGAGGCACTTGTGAAAAATCTATTTATTTTTTCAATTTTAGGATTGAAATTCCTGTAACCTATATAAAGTTCGCCAACTCGACTATTGTTAGCTCTTAAAAATCCCAAATCGTTAGGGTCATAACTATCCGACTCTTCATAATATTCCAACCCGTATGTAAAATTCCCTCTTTGTTTGCCAGCTTCAATTCCCCATGTATGTCCCAATGAAATACTGTTGGTATCTAATATATTGGATATTTTTGCTTGAGTTTGCACAAAATAATCGTTGCTTTTAGTATTGAGCTTGGTATCCAAACCACTGACATTGGCATCGTAAAAATTTCCAGCTCTCCAAACATTGGTATTGGTAAAGGTAATAGAACTGTTATTTTTTAAATTCTGATCTAAGACAATGACGTTGTAGTTGCTCAGTGGGCTGATGGAAATTTCTCTTTCATCGCCATTTAAACTGTTGATTGCTTTGCCTTTTTGTTCTGCAGTAACACCATTAAAAATACCAATACCTAATCCGTTTTTTAATCTACCAGATATTTTACTAGCATTGATTAAAGGAACTGAAGTTGGAATTTCATTTAATTCCTCATTGTCATTTAACTGACTTTTGTAAACTTTGGAAGGTGTCTGAACCCCAATTCTTCTACTGTAAAACAGGTTTGATTTATTAAAAAGCTCTGTTCCCTCAGTAAAAAACTGTCTATTTTCATTAAACCTTATTTCAAAAGGACTTATGTTTAGCACTTGTTGGTCAAAAATTACTTGCCCAAAATCTGGTAATAAGGTGACATCTAAAGTAAAAGCTTCATTTATTCCATATTTAACATCCATACCACCTGTAAAAGTAGAAACAGGTTCTGTGTCTTTTGAGAAGCTATTGTAGCTCGATAAAAATGGAATTAATGCCAATCTTACCGGTGGAGTAATATCCTTAATTCCTTTAACCACTCCGCTTTCTAGTAGGTAATTCTCTAGATCTGGATTTACAGGACTCCAGTTGTTGTCTTCTCTAAATCTACTTATTTGCCTTGCAAAATTTATATTCCAAGTCTGAATATCTGATTTTGGAAATCTTAGAGCAGAGTAGGGAATTTTAATTTCTGCAAACCACCCTTGATCGTTTATTTGTGTTTTACTTCTCCATACTAGATTCAGTAAATCATTAAAATCTTCGCTGAAAATTTTTGCATCTACTTGAACACCTCTACTACTTAAACCGAAGAAAAACCCATTTTGTTTGTCGTTATAGGTATCTAAAAATATTCCAAAAAAGTCTAAGTTCGGGTTGAAGTCGTCTCTTAATGAAAGTACTCTAGAAACAGAATCTGGATGGTCGTAGCATTTTACCCCAAAATAAATAGCTTCTTGATCAAATAACATAGCAACCTCTGTTTTTTTAGATGCTTTTTCACCTGGAAATGGTTTCATTTGAGTAAAACCAGAAGTCCAATTGGCATTTACCCAATCGGCTTCTTCAAGGTAGCCATCCAATGATATTTGACCAGTCCTTTTTGAAGTATTAATTTCTTTTTGACTATACCCGTTAAAAAATAATAACAGAAATAGTAAAAATATAGCTTTGCGCATGGGGCAAAATTAATTTATCTCCCCATTTAAAATGACATATTTCTAATAAGTATTGAACAATGTTTTATTAGTTAAAATTTAGATGGAAAATCTATCTAAGTTCATCACTTTTGTCCAAGCCTTTACAAAATCTGTAATAAATTTTTCTCCACCATCATCACTCGCATAAACTTCACAAATTGCTCTTAGTTCTGAATTAGATCCAAAAATTAAATCTGTTCTACTAGCAGTCCATTTTAACTCTTCTGTTCCTCGTTTAAACCCATTGAAAATAGTAGATTCTTCTGATTTTGGTTTCCACTCATAATCCATACTGCAAAGGTTTCTGAAATAATCGTTGTTTAGAACACCTGGAGTTTCTGTTAATACTCCAATACTAGATTGATTATAATTTGAATTTAGTACTCTAATTCCCCCAATTAAAGCAGTCATTTCAGGCGCAGTTAAGGTTAGTTGTTGAGCCTTGTCAATTAATAATTCTTCTGAACTTAGTGTATAGTCAGCTTTTTTATAATTTCTAAATCCATCTGCAATTGGTTCTAAAACAGACATTCCTTCTATATCTGTATTTTCTTTTAATGCATCCATTCTGCCAGGTGAAAAAGGCATATTAATTGTTCTTCCGCCTAAAGATGCTGCATCTTCTATACCAACACATCCACCTAAAACAATTAAATCAGCTAAAGATATTTTCTGATTTTGAGATTCTTTGTTAAATTTTTCTTGAATCGATTCATAAACCTTAATTACTCTTTTAAGTTCTTCGGGATTATTAGATTCCCAATTTATTTGAGGTTCTAGTCTTATTCTTGCACCATTGGCACCACCTCTTCTATCAGAAATTCTGTATGTAGATGCCGAAGCCCAAGCTGTGGTTATCATATCTTCATTTGTTAATTCAGAATTTTTAATTTCTGTTTTAATTAAATCAATATTTTTTGCATTAACTAATTCATGATTAACGGTTGGAATAGGGTCTTGCCAAGAATAATCTTCTTCAGGAATTTCTGGTCCAACATAGCTAGATTTTGGTCCCATATCTCTATGGGTTAGTTTAAACCACGCTTTTGCAAATGCCAATTCAAATGCAGCTGGATCGTCGTAAAATTTTTGAGAAACAACTCTGTAAGCAGAATCCTCTATTAGTGACAAATCTGTTGTGAGCATGGTAGGCTTATGAATTACTTCATCGTCAAAAGCATCTGGAAACATCTTATGAGGATTTTTGGCCACCCATTGATTTGCTCCACCAGGACTTTTAGTTAATTCCCATTCATTTTCAAATAGGCTTTCAAAATATCCATGGTTCCAATTGGTTGGATCTTCCGTCCATATAACTTCTAATCCAGATGTAATTGCGTCTTTGCCTTTACCTGTATTATAATCACTTTTCCATCCCATTCCTTGCTCTTCAATAGTTGCTCCTTCGGGAGAAGCACCTAAATTATCTCCACTTGCTGCTCCATGGGTTTTTCCTAGTGTATGGCCCCCTGCAATTAAAGCAACAGTTTCTTCATCGTTCATTCCCATTCTGCCAAAAGTTTCTCTTATATCTGCAGCAGCTTTTATCGGATCAGGTTCTCCATTTGGACCCTCCGGATTTACATAAATTAAACCCATTTGAACAGCTGCCAAAGGTTGTTCTAATTCCCTGTCTTCGTTATATCTTTCGTCATCCAAAAACTTTTTCTCAATCCCCCAGTAAACATTACTTTGAGGCTCCCATACATCTGTTCTTCCACCTGCAAATCCTACAGTTTTAAAACCCATAGATTCTAAAGCAACATTTCCAGCTAAAATCATCAAATCTGCCCAAGAAATTTTTTGACCATATTTTTGTTTGATAGGCCACAACAACCTTCTTGCCTTATCTAGATTTGCATTGTCTGGCCAGCTATTTTGAGGGGCAAATCTCTGCTGTCCAGCTCTTGTACCACCTCTACCATCTCCAGTTCTGTAAGTTCCTGCACTATGCCAAGCCATTCTTATAAAAAGACCTCCGTAATTTCCATAATCTGCAGGCCACCAATCTTTAGAATCGGTCATCACAGTTTCAATATCTTTTTTAAGTGCAAAATAATCTAGACTTTCAAATTCTTTTAAGTAATTAAAATCTTCTCCCATTGGATTGGAAAGAGAGGAGTTTTGTCTTAAAATTGATAGATCTAATTGGTTAGGCCACCAATCGCGATTGGTATTACCTTGGTTGGTTGTAGTTAATCCACTTGTTTGATTACTTCCAAAATGAATGGGGCATTTAGCTTTGCTATTTGCTTCACTAGGCATTTCATTTTTTGTTGAACAATGGTTAAATAATAATATTAATAATAAATAAGTTGCTATTTTTTTCATGATAATTATAGTTGGTTGTTATTACAATTTAATACGAAAATTTAAAAGTTCAATTTTTTGAATCAATTTTTATTTTTTTAAATAATTAAAAATCAATTATTTAAGTGAAAATTTACGTTTATTAATCCTTCACCCCCCCCAAATAGTAATTTATACACGTAATCTATTCTAAAACCTTAAAATAAATAAAATGAAAAAAGTTACTTTTTTTATAACCATTATTGTAGCTACTCTAACATCTCATGCACAATTTGGAGACTGTGGTTTAATAAATCTTTCAGCTACTGGAACACCAGGAAACAATTATTCTTTTCAAGTAGGATCTAATGTAGACAGTCTTGTTGCATCTGGATTAATTTCATCCAACAATGTTCAGCACCGTTGGAGAGCCTATCACTATAATAATTTTCAGGATTTGTTTAATAACTCTTTTGACACTTCTTCTACGTGTATCAATTGCTTATGGAGCAGTACATTATCACAAGACACTTATGTCAAATACAATAATGGATACACTTACAATGATGTTGAATATGACTATTTTGGATAATGTTACATGCGTAACAATATTTGGGGTTTCATTTATTCCTTCAAACAATAATAATTCTAATGGAGGTTTCTCTTATGTTCAAATGAATCAATCAACAGGTATTCCAAACGTAAATAATAAAGAAAAAGTATTATTTAAAACTTTTAATATTTTGGGTCAAGAAGTAAATACTGATGAAGTAAATAATGAAATTATAATTCATTTGTATACTGATGGTAGTTCAGAGAAAAAGTATGTTTCTAAATTAACAGATTAATTTTTTTTTTAAATATATAAGAAGTTAAGAGTAGTTAATTCTACTCTTTTTTTTGCAATTTTTTTGATAGATTTAATGATTTATGGTGTAAAAACCTTCTTTTAAAAAGTTAGCTACCAGCAAATGGACTCCCAAAAATTCCAACTGCTAATTCAACCCAAATCATAATAAATAAAATTCCAATTAGTATTACCAGCCAAAGTTTTTTTTTGTTGCTCTGAACTTTTCTAAATATTAGTTCTAAAACTAAAATCAGTACAATAATTAAAATTCCAGCAACAATAAAATCAAAAAGCCCCCAATTTATTTCACTAGATAATTGCATTCCAATTAATGGTACTAATAATATAATTAAACCAAAAATTAATAAGTAGGTGGTTCTTTTCTTGCTATTCAAAATGAGTTTTTACAAATAACTTAACCAAGCTTTGTCTTTGTTGTTTTGTTTGTAAGTACTGAACTTTTTACAAAGTGGATAAAGTGCTATTACAATTGCAATCCAAATAAGGTGAACTATCCATAAATTAAATCCAAATCCTTTTAATAACGGCGATTGTGTTACCCATCCTTTAATTATCAAGCTTTCCCACCCAAAACCAGTAATCCATGCAGTTATCAGAGCCAATAGATGAATTAAATATATATGCAGTATGTAATAGAAAAATGGAACTTTTCCAAAGACACTAATGGTATTAATAATTTTTCCCTTTAAGTTTTCAGTAAGAGATAAAATTATAAATACTGGCCCTAAAGTCATTAGTAAATAAGAAATTGATGGAGGATATTTGGATGGATTGAAAAAAGAAAATACAGTAGAAAGTATGGATTCATAACTTTTCCAATATTGAAAATTTCCATATCCATTGAGTATTCTAACAACAAAAAATAACAAAACACTAGAAATACCTATTACTATAAAATGTCTTTTTCTTTTAGTTGGATCTACTGCAGAGTTATAATAAGAACCAAAATAATAGCCTAGTGACATTACGCCAATCCAAGGTATTATCGGATAGCCTACTAATAACTTTCTTCCACTTTGTAAATCTATAAAGTTAAACTCATGGATAATGGACCAAAATATTTGGTTGCCAATTTGAATAGAATCTAGTGCATTGTGCCCAAAAATTGTTAAAAGACTAAATATTAAAACATGTTTTAGCTTAAGATGTATAATAGCAGCAAGAAAAATCATACTTATTCCAAGAGACCATATGACAAAAAGACCAAATGTTTGAAAATGAATGTCAAAAAACCATGAGAAGTTTACCACCGTGAGCTCTATAAAAACTAACCAAATTCCTCTTTTTAATAAGAATAAGGAAAGCTCTTTCTTACTTTTTCTAATTCCAATTAGATAAGCAGAAACACCTGCTAAAAGACTAAAAGTAGGCGCACAATAATGGGTAATCCATCTAGTTAAATATAGTCCTATATTGGTTTTTTCAGGATCGGTTGGGTCAAAGAAAAAAGCATCAAAATGAAAATAATCTCTAACGTGGTCTAAGGCCATAATTATCATAATGGCACCTTTTAATAAATCTAATGAAGCAATTCGTTTGTTTTTTGTATTTATTGTATTCACCAAGTTACTATTTTTTCAAGTGTTTCTTATTAAAAAGATCTTTTTTTTCACCAACGGTCTCTAGTCCCGTAATAGAAGATATATCTTTAAATTTTGAATTATTTTTATTGTTGGTAATATTAATTGAAAGTTTAGCATCAATACTTTCTGCAATTCTTCTGTCCATACTTCCCATTACTGGCGCTTTTAGTAAACCAGAATTTCTCTTATTGGTGTTAATTTCTATAATTTCATTTTTTAAATATATCTTAAGACTTAGACTATCTTCTTGCATTTTTGATACTTTAAATTTTGCTTTGGAATAAGTACCAAAGCGTACTATTTTTTCGTCCACATAATAAAAGCCAAGAAATCCAGTAAAAGAAAACCCCATCCATGGGATTTTTGCAATAGAAAGCATAAAAGATGAATTGCTATTTTTAAAATTATTGGATTGAATCCATATCCACGAAGAAGGCATTGATTTGCCCCAATCTTTTTCTATGTATCCTTTCCCTTTATGGAAAGTGTAGGTGTTTTTATTCACCTTAATTTCTCCTTCCAAATCATGATTTAGACTAACTACACCATGGTAACATTGCATAAAAGGAACTTTGTCATACCATCCCATAATTTTCTTTGGTCCATTGCTTACATTAGGAATTAGCGCTACTATATTTCTCATATAAACTTTTCCTTTTGCAGAAATACCATCTTTAGATATATCTAAAATTAAGCTGTCTTTGGAGAAAAAATTATTTCCTATTTGAACTAAAAATTCATCTTTTGAATAATAGAAATCTTCGATTGGATAACTTATATATTCTGTTTTGGCAGTTTTTCCATCAATAATTTGAATAAAAGCATGTTTGGTAGAACCATCTTCTGAAATTGAAATACCAGGAATAACACTTAAAATTGATCCTTCATCTTTAGAAACCATTTTAAAATACCAACCTTCAAAATATTTTTTTGTTTTTTTATTCCCTTGAAACATTGAAGAGTTCTTACTCTTCTTGGCTTTGTAAGCTTGAACTTTGGGATAGTCAACAAACTTTACAAGACTTCTGTTATTTTGTGAAAGAAAAGTTAAACCATTCCCTAAAAACATTAAAATTAAAAGCCATTTATTTATTTTCAATGGAGATTGTTTTTTTAGAATAAGTAATTATAACAAATAATAAGCATATAGTTATATTTACTCAAAGTTATATTATGAACACATTTGAAATCAAATACCAAGGAAATTTAAGAACTACAGCTACTCATTTAGATTCTGGTTCTGAGATTAATACAGATGCTCCAAAAGACAATCATGGGTTAGGGGAGGCCTTTTCCCCAACAGATATGGTGTGTTCAGCTTTGGCAAGTTGTATATTGACTATTATGGCTATAGCAGTGGAGAAAAATGGAATTAACATTAAGGGTACTAATGCTATTGTAAAGAAAACCATGGGCAATAATCCAAGAAGAATTTCTAAGATTGATATAGAGTTGACTTTTCCTAAGGATTACGATGATAAAACCAAGGTAATATTAGAAAGAGCCGCTCACAATTGTCCAGTTCACCACACTTTATCTAATGAAGTAGAAAAAAATATCAACTTTATCTATCCAATGAATTAATGGCTCACCATAATTTTGCTAGAAGACCTTATATTATTTGCATCTGTAAATGAAATATGATACAAATTATTAGACAACTTAGATAAATCCAATTCAAAATTCACTCCAGTTTCATAACTTTCATATACTATTTGTCCGTAAATATTGGTGATTACTATATTTTTTATTTCACTAACAGAACTTATGAATAATATATCTCTTGTAGGGTTTGGATAAATTTTTATGTCCTGGTTAAAATCCGGATTTTCAAATCCTACAAAGTAACAAGGTTGTACAGTAATATTAGGACTATAACCATTACTAATACTAACATCAATAATTGTATCTCCTGAGCCGTTTTGAACGGAGTAGTATTCATCAAAACCATTTAATCCGTTGGCTATAACTCTTACTTCATCGTTTCCTCTCACACCAAAAGAAATAGGTTCACTTCGTCTGTATCCGCCAGCAACAAAAGACCCCACATATTCAACATTATTATTTATTTCTATTTCTACATTGCCTTGCCAGTCACCTCCAAATACTTTCCTCATAATAAGGGTATATATATCGCAAAAATCGTTGGGTGAAGAAGGAGCAGTGGCACATGCTTGGTATCCGTAGGTGTTTGAAGGAGGCTCATTACTTCCAGTTCCTTGTTCATTAGCAATTACAACATTATTAGGGTCGTAAAGAATATACTGTAAATCAGAACCCCAAACCCCACTAGAACTAAAATTTATAACTACATCTAAAATATCGTTAGAATCTAAGGGAAAGTTAAATGTTTCAGATGTTCCATTAGATAATGTATAGGTTTGGTACACATTATTATTAATTTTCACTTTTGCAAAAGAATTGCCCCAGCCTTGACCAAAATTATTAATCAGTTTAAGACTGTAAACCCCACATTCACTTCCTGAAGAAAAATAGATAGTTGTAAAGGTTAAAGGACCCACCCAACTGCTTAAATCATTTGCGTTACACACTTCTTGAACATAATATTCATAAGTAGTAATGCTGCTTAAGCCATTGAGTAAATAACTCACTCCATTGATATTATTAACAACAGTTCCATTACCTTGGTTAAATCCTGTAGGTCCCCACTCAATATTAAAAGTGCCACCAAAAGGACTCGACCCACCAGTCCAATCTAGTAAAGCAGTACCTGCTGTAGAAGTATTGGCAGAAAGATTGGATGGTGCTGGACAACTTGGACAAGCTTCTACTCCGAATACACTATTTGGAGTACTATTCCCTAACCCTTCTTCAAATACTAAAACACCGTTTTCATCCAAAACTTTGTAGGAGTTTTCTCCTGAATAAGATCCAGGAGTGTACACGAAATCTAGCACATCTCCAATATTTACGGAAATTGGAAAAATTTCGGGACCATTTCCACTAACTAAAGTCAGTCCAGAAAATGCAAGATTACCATTGATCACAACATCCATAAAACCTCCGTTCCAGCCATCCCCCCAAGAATCGTATAGTTCTAAATTAAAAATCCCACAAGAACCAGCTACAATTGCTGTAGTAAAAGATAAGGGACCAGCCCAAGTACTTATTTCATTTGCACTACAAGCTTCTTGAACATAAAAATCATAAGTTGTACTATTATTCAATCCATTTAATAAATAACTATTTACAGAAATGTTGTTTACTAAAGTTCCACTACCCTGAATAAACCCTATTGGTCCCCATTCTAAATTAAAAGTTCCGCTGCCACCATTCCAGTCAAGTAGTGCAGTTCCAGCAGTAGAGGTATTGGCAGAAAGGTTGGTAGGTATTGGACATGACACACATGCTACAATTCCAAAGACACTAACTGGATCAACATTGGAAATAAATCCATTTAATCCCTGACTAACTATTAAATTTCCGGAATTATCAGTTAAATTATAAGTGTTTTCATCATCAAAGTTTCCAGTATTGAAAATTAGATCTATTATATCATTTGAGTCAGTAGCAAATGTGAATATTTCTGGGCCGTTTCCGTTGGCTAAAGTTACGTTTTGAAATAGGTTACCATTTATAATTACGTCTAAAGATGCACCATTCCAGCCATCCCCCCAAGAGTCGTATAATTCTAAAGTGAAGGTGCCACATGTAGTACCGGTAGAAATATTATTGGTGTTGAATGTATAAGGACCAATCCAAGAACTTACGTTAGAATTACTGCAATTAGCTTGAACATAGAAATCGTAGGAAGTATTGTTAGAAAGAGAACTTAAACTATAATTGGTACTAGTTAATCCATTTACCAAAGTTCCACTTCCTAGGGTAAATCCACTTATTCCCCATTCTAAATTCCAAGAGGTTTCATTTCCTCCAGCTTGCCACAATAAATCTGCTGAATTTGGGGTGATATTTCCAGCATTTAGAAAAATAGGGCTCAAGCAAGGATTATTACTCTGACACGAGGAGTTAGAGGTATGGGTGAAAAAATCTAAATCGTCTAAGTCAGATGCTGAAATTACATTTATCAAAGTATCTCCCATGGGATCCATAATGGTGAATGAAATCTCACTATCCCAATTCCCAGAATGCCAAATAAACTCCATTGCAGAACCTGTTGTAGAATATACTGAATCTAATGTAAAACTTTGGGAGCAATCAAAGTTACCAACAAAAGTCCCATTCATATTAACTTCTAAGTAAGCACTATTCCAACCATCGCCGTAGCTATCGTACATGTACATTAGGTAATGACATTGAGAGTGAAGGGTATTGGTTATAGAAAAAACTAATAACAGAAGGGAGTAAAGTACTTTACGCATAATTCTTAATTGAAATTAATAATGTTTAATTAATTAGATTAAACATTTAATAAACATAGTGAAAGGCTAAGAAAGCTCTCTTAACATATGATAAAAACGATATTTAATTTGTTATTGTAACGAGAAATAAAGTAATAAGTGAGGGTTTAGAAGACATAACCAACTCTAAAGGAAGGCATGGCTTCAAGAGTTATTACAGAATTTGAATAGCTTATTCCGTAACCAAAACTAAGTTCTAAGTTAAAATGAGAAGTTATATTTCTTCTTATTCCATAAGTAGGAGTTAGGGTATGAAAATAAATTTCTCCATTTTCTAAATTATTTAAAATATTAAAATTGGTTCTTAATGAAATATAGTTTGCAGCATTATTTTTAATGTTTTTATTTTTGCTTTCTCTTTTTGTAAGGTTAAAATAATACTTGGGTTCTAAAAAAATGGACACTTGATTTTTTAAAGAGTCAAAACTTTGCTTAATCGCAAATTTTAGTCTGTACTCTGTCCCAAGTTCTGTTCTTAAAGCAAATTGATTGTGAAGTTTTAATTCATGATTTATCCAAGTGCCAAAATAGCCGGTTTGTATGGATAAAATAGATTTTTCTACACTAACTTTTTCTGAAGATTTTTTTTGAGAAAATGGTATAAAATAAATTAAGTAAAATATTATCAATAAAGTAAATTTTTTCATAATCTAAATTTCTCAATAACCATGCCTTTAGTCTATATTTTTAAGGAAACCCCAATATTTAACCCTAAAAGATGGTATTTGTGATCAATATTTGATTTTAAAACGGAGTTGGTTAAGTTAAACCAGTATTTTGGTTCAACAAACATTTCGATTTTTTTAAATTGATATCCAACAGAAGCAGTAGTTACAATGTTGTAAATAGTCTTTTTTGCTTTAAAACTGTGAAGTCCTTGAATATTGGAATTGTAATACATTCCATTACTATTATTAATTCTAAATCCTACAGCACCACCTGCTCTTAATCCAATACTTATATTTTTAATTTTAAATTGATAACCTATCATAAATGGAATGTTTAAGTAGGTATATCTGTTTTGTACATTGTAATTATTTATAGATTCTTCTTCATAGCTCTCATTAACCCAATATGATGTATCCATCATTACAGAATAAATTGCAGTATCCATTTGATTGGTATTTATATCGTAATAAGGAACATGAAATGTTCCAATATCACAAACGGTATCAATAAAATTAGAGTCATATACCATATAGTTTTCATGAACGTCGTTGTAATCAATTTTTTCACCAAGACTAGCTGTATTAATACCAGTAGATAAAGAGAGTTTATTATTTAAATTGTAATTAAGTCTGAGATCTAATGGTAATGAAACAATACAATCTTCCAATGTCTGAGAATACTGAGGATTAGGTGCCATTCCTTGGCTAGGATCTAATATTGAATTTTGTTTCATAATATAATTAGTTCCTAGAGAAAATGAGATGCTGAATTTTTTTTCAACTTTCATAGAATCATATAATTCTACCATTTCATTTTGAAGTGAATCAGGTACTATCTGAATAGAATCTTTAATAATTGAGTCTAAGAGATTCTGTGAAAGTGAATCAGGTACTATCTGAATAGAATCTTTTAACAAGAAAACTACATTTTCTAACGTATCACTTATCTCTTTTAGAGAAGTATCATTTATTGCATTAAAACCATCTGTAGAATCAATCATCAATGGATTTATAAGATTATTGTAAGTTGAGTCTGTTGTAATGTCTTTAATTATTTCTTCTTCTTTAATTAAAATGGAATTACTTTTTGGATTATTTAATGCTAATTCAGCTAGTTTATCCTTGTTATTTTCCAAATCATTTTCTTTTACTAATACGTTTGTATTTTTAGTTACAACAGAAATTTTTGATGTCGGAATATCTAATGAACTGCTACTTTTAGAGACTGTATTTAAAACTTCTTTTCTCTGTGAGGTTTCTAAAGTTTTTTTATTTTTTGAATTGCTATTTTTTGGTTGATTAATTTTTGAATTTTCTTGATTTGTTGAAATACTTTCAGATTTTTTAGCATCATTAGCTTTTGTTTTGCCAGCTCCTAGATTCTCTTTATTGATATTTAGATTCTCTGCACTTAATTGTTTATTAGTAGATTTAACTATTGTCTCATTTTCGTAATAATTAATATAAAGTAAGCTAGATATTAATAACAACAAAGCAGCTGCTGCACTATACCAATATTTCGATTTAAATCTTTTAAGCTGATCCAATTGTTGCTCAAGATTGCTTAAATGCTTGTCGTCCAGAGAAAACTCTCTTTTATTTAGCTTGCTCTTAAAAAAATCATCAATATTTTTTGGATTGTTAAACTTATCCAATTGATTTTCAAAATCTTTCAAATGTTGGTCATCCATTTTGAAGTTCCTATTTTCAAGATTGCTCTTAAAAAAATCGTCAATATTTCTTTCGCTATTTTTCAACTAAATTTTGTTTTTTTAATATTTGTTCTTTCAATTTTTTTCTTGCTTCTTTAACATGCCATTTGGATGTGTTAGTAGAAATATTTAATTGCTCTGCTATTTCTTTATGTGAATAACCATCTATAGCAAAAAGGTTAAAAACTAACTTGGTAGCTTTTGGAAGTTTTAAAATCATATTGTTTAACTCCTCTGCTCTTATTTCTAAATCATAATCATTTATGGTGTAATTCTCATTAGTAGATATTTCATCACTGTACTCAATTAAATTATGCTTTGAATTTTTCCTAAAATCATCTATTGCAGTATTAATAGCAATTCTTCTTATCCAAGCATTAAATGGTATATTAGGTTTGTAAGATTCTATATTGGTTAACACTTTTAAAAATGAGGTTATAGATAATGATTTTGCATCTTCTTCGTTTTTTTTATATCTGTAGGCTACGCTCATTAGAATACCAAAACTCTTTTTGTAAAGTTCGAGTTGAGCTCTTCTATCTTGGTTAATTAGTTTTTTAATAAATGAGTTATCTAATTCCAAAAAAAAATAAATTAATGCCTTTAAATTAGTATTTCAATAAAATTTCAGGCAAGTGATTTATAGCATTATAACAATTTATTTCACTAAGCTTATGTTTTTATCTGGTTTTTCAGTTTTACTAAATTTAGGATTGGTATTCTTCAAACTGTATTATATCCATCATTTCATTACACTCCTTATCTGTAATATATCCTTTTGCATATCCTTTAATATACTCCAATGCTCTTTCCGCTTTTTCTACATCTAAATTCATTAGTAACCATAACGAAAATAATTTAAGGTTGTGGTGGGTAAGAAAGTTATTTTTATAGTATGTATTTTAATTAAACTACCACAATATCTTTTAGTCTTGTAAATATTATGGTAGTTTATTAAAAGTTAATTATAACAATTTATTTTATAAAGCTTAGTGTTTCTACATGGTTTTCCCCATTTATTTTTAGGAAATAAAGCCCATTAGTTAACTCCTCAGTAGACAATTCTATTTTATTGTTTCCAGAACTAATTTTAACATTTTCATTTTTGATAATTTTTCCAGAATAGTCAATATAAGTTAAACTAAGATTTGTGTTTTTATCACATGAATAATCTAAAAAAGATAGATTATTAACAGGATTTGGATAAATTTTAGATTTATTTTTAGGTTCTGAATTTAAAATATCTAAAGTATTAATTTGACTTTCGTCAATCACATGTAGCGTATATCCACTACTTTTTGAACTAATAGTAATGGTATCGCAGTAATTACTACTACACCCATTGGCATCTGTAAAAGTTAAGCATAAATTGTAATCGCCAACTTGGTTGTATACATGAGTTGGATACTGGAGATTGGAAGTATTTCCATCTCCAAAGACCCAATTGTAAGCGATAGGACCTGTCCCTGTCCCACCAGTAGAGTTTTCTACACAATAAATATCTGTAGTGAAAGTATTAAGAGTACTATCAAAATTTTGCCACCAGTAGAAATTGGCATTACAATTTAAAGGTGGAGGAGGTGGAGGATTAGAACCTGAAGAAATAATCCAATTGTTCCCATTCCAAACTAATGTTGCACAACAAAATGTGTTCATAGTAGAGATACATGTCACTAGGGTGTCGTAATTTTGCCCAGTAGACATATTGAAGTTATATACGTTGTGGGTTGTGCTCATACTGGAATCTTGTTCTAAAATTGTTCCATCAGAACCCATGGTCTCCCAGTAGTAAATAAATGTATTTAGATTATTAGCAGTAATTTGTAATTGATATTGCGAGCCGGTAATGGTTAACGAATCACAAGCTGTAGATTGTCCTTTAATAAAAGTTAAGGTTAGAATCGAAAGAAATAAAAGGGTAATTTTTTTCATTTTTAAATGTTTAATTGATTTATTTAAATAACGCTAAAATTGAAAAAAGGGGGGGTAAAACTATTTTTCAATAAACTTCTTATCTGTAGAACCATCAGAATACAAGTAGATTACCATTTCATGATTGATTTTTTCAGGATCTACAATTTGTCCAGCAAGATTATAAACATTTAACAGCTTCTTATTCTTAGATTCTAAATTTGAAATATTGGTAAATCCAGTGTTCAACATAGAAAGATTCCAAAAAGAAGGCATTAAACTGTCCCTAGCTATAAAAAATGGTAAAATACAATTAGTTACAGGCGTTGTTGAGGTTGCAGTGTCTCCCATAAGTAGTGACAAAATAAAGAATATATTATCATCATTAAATGTGACGCTGTAAGTAGGACTGGGAACTGTACTCTGCCATATGTGGGTATTTCCGTTCCAATTATGACTTCCTGGAGGATAGGCTCTCCAGTCATAAATACCAGATACAGTAGTAATATTAGGATTTAGATTTACTAAACTATCGTAATTTGTAGTTAGCACTACTTCCGTAAAAGAATTTTGAGGAAGCAAATGAACTCTTAAATCTCCACAATTTTGAGATTTTATTAAAAATGGAACTGTTAATCCTAAAATTATTAATCTTATTCTTTTCACAACGTAATTATAAATTATTTATTTAAAATCATTTACGGATGTTTAACTAAAAGTGAGTGGTTTATATATAAGAATCATTTATTTTAAAGACTTATATAGCCTTCAAAATAGGTTATTGCTTTTCCACTTATTTCAACTCTGTCTTTTTTTAATTCGCAAATAAGTTCTCCTTTTCTTTCAGAAATTTGTTGAGCATTCATCCTTTTTTTAAGGAATTTATTTGACCAATAAGGGGTTAATGTACAATGTGCCGAACCGGTAACAGGATCTTCTAAAATGGTTGCTTGCGGTGTAAAAAAACGAGAGACAAAATCACAATGGTCTCCTTTGGCTGTTACTATCACACCACCAGGATTAAGATTGATTTGATCAAATACTTCTCTTTTTATAACTATATCTTCTATTTCTTTTTGATTTTCATAAACCAATAAATAATCTCTTGCTTTTAGGACTTTTTTTGGTTGGATATTTAAAGCATTTTTTATTTCATCTGGTAGTGAAGCCGATATGGGATTTCTTCTTGGTAAATCCATTAAATAGTGTCCATTATTTAAGGATACTTCTAATTCTCCACTCAATGTTTCAAAGATTACTTTTTCAGACTCTAATTTTAGTTCTGAAAGAATACAATGTGCAGTTGCCAGTGTAGCATGTCCACATAAATCCATTTCTATATCAGGGGTAAACCACCTTAAATGAAAGTTTTTTCCTTTTCTAACAAAAAAAGCGGTTTCAGCCACTGCATTTTCTTGAGCAATTTTTAATAAGACTTCGTCTTGTAGCCAGTTTTCTAAACGAACTACACATGCACGATTCCCACCAAATACCTTATCACTAAAAGCATCTATTTGAAAGATAGGTAGTTTCATTTTAAAGAGATTCTATTTTTTTACGAGTGTGTTCATTTTCTAACGCACCAGTATTTATAGTAGTTACTGGTTCAAAAAGCATTATAGAAACTTCTTGTTCTGCAATAGGCTTATGTTCAACCCCCTTAGGAACTATAATTATTTCATTTTCATGAATAGTTTCTGTTCTGTCTCTAAATTCTATTTTCAAGGTTCCTTTTAGTACTAAAAACATCTCGTCTTCATCATCGTGCTTGTGCCAAATAAATTCCCCTTTTAACTTGGCAATTTTTACATGTTGCTGGTTTAATTCTCCAATAATTCTAGGATTCCAATGGTCTTTGAATTGAGCTAACTTTTGGGATATATTTATTTTTTTCATAACAAGATTTAACAACCTCCAGCCTCTAAAATATAAGTTAATATAGTTTGTCCATTTTTATAATTTATCTCTAAAGTTTCTTGCTCTGAATTATATACTTCGTCGAATTGGTGAATTCCGCAAGAACCGTACTCGTTCTCAGAATCATTCAAATTAATTCCTAAACAATGAAGTAAACTCCATATTAAATCATCCTTACATTTTGGGAAAATAATTTTTATTTCAGAATAAAATCCCATTTGAAGTGCTTCCGTATTTAAAACATACTTTAATGGTCCAGCAACTAAGGAATCAAATTTAATATATCCAAATCTGTCTTGTTTTTCATCATTGATTTTTATGTAATTGGAAGAATCTAGCTCTACTGGATAATTTGCTTTGATATATGATTTTAGAATTAATTCTATATCATGGTTTTTTCCATAGTTATTGCTATCTGGTACAAGTGCAAAATTTAATTTACTACTGTCACTTGAATTATTATATGACTTTAATAATTGATAATTTTCTTCAAGGCTTTTGAATAATTTATTTTTTGTGGTTTGTTTTTCAAATGTTATGTAGTCTCCATTATAGCTGCTATCCCAAAAAAGACTTTTATAAACTTGAGAATCTTCTTTCCCTAAGGTTAATTTGTCTTTGTAGTCAGGATTACCATAGGAAATATTATGGCTTATGTCATCAAAAATCCAAGCTGAATAGGTAGTAGGATCAAAAGAATTATTTGAGTAACAAATTTTATCTTCATTAGGAACTGTTATTTCATCATTGGCAATTTTCTCCATAATTTCTTTAGTGGGAAATTGATTATAAAATATCCATTCATCTCCTTCAAAGAATAGATAATTGCCATTATTATCCGCAAATACTGGATGGAAATTGATTAAATATTTAGTGAAATAGAACTTGGAGCAGAAGAATGAACTGGTATCACATTTTTTCCAGGTTTCACTGGGTTGATTACTAGAAATAACTTTAATATAATTGTCCTTTTCATTAAATGGGTTTTCTAACAATTCGAAAGAAACTTCTCCTACTTTTTTTGATGTTTCTTGCAGTCTATAACTTTCTAATATTGAATCTGCTATAACTATTTCTGGATTATCGTTTTTAAGAAAAGCTTGATTGTTAGTTGGATTTTCTTTTGAAGAACCGCAGCTTAGTAAAAATGAAAAATTTAAAATAAAAAGTAAGAAGATTTTAAAATTTTTAATCATAATAATTTCTATGCTGATAAATATAGTGAAATTAGATGTCTGATATTTCATTAATACTTTTCTACCTTATCGCTAGTTCCAATGAATACATTCACCCCTTTTAGTTGAGGATTCCCTGCAATTCTTCGCCAAGAAGTAATTTGTCCTACGTGGGTTAGTGCGTCTGCAAGTGGACCATTGATCCAATACCAAAAGGGTAGTTTTCTAGAAGTTTTTTTTTCTATTTCTAACAAATCTTCATCACTCATTTTTTTTAATCTTTCTGAAAGATTTTCCAACACTAAGAGAGATTTCATTCTTATTTGCTGAAATGAGTTTAAGGAATCTTTGTTTTGTTTTTCTCCACCGAAAACTCTAAAGGTACTATCTACCAAATCAAAAATATGACTGTTTACTTCCTCAATACTCATACTGGTTGGGTGTGGTCTAAACTTAATATCATCTTCACTTAGATTTTCTGTAGCCCAGCGATATCTAAATGCCAATCCTTCCACCACTCTTAAAAGAGTATTAGTAGCTGTTAATTCAGTAGGGGTTTTTGAAATATCTTCGAATGGTAATTCTTGGTTATCTACCATAAAATTTAAATAACTTTATCAGATTCCTTTTCTTCTAAAGCAACTTCCTTAGGGAACTTAACATTAATTTTCTCGAACTGGATGTGAAGAATTAGCATTAAAAACCCATAAACTACAGAACTAACAATAAGTAGGTTGTTCATTAGTCCATCGGCAGAGAACGACAAACGAATCAATATAGTAGAAATAATAAATCCTGAATTTCTAAAAACTTCATGAAATTTGTCTGTTTTATAGAGCGATATTAATAGTAATAGTACATCTGCCATAATTAAAACAGTAAAGAATTCGTTAAAGAAAAGCTCGTTAATATCTTGAATAGAGAAGAATACTTGGTCAACAGAAGCAACTTCGATATAAATCCATTTAAATAAACTTGAAAGGGCTAAAAATATTAAAACTGGGAGAAGGAAAAGAGCGATGGTTTTTTTTCGTTTTACAAATAAATCTAGATTCTCTATTTTTCCTTTTTTTGGATTGAGTTTTTTGCTTCGAGTATTAAAGTAGTTGAATAAAAAAATGATAAAGAAAAGAACAAGTGTAGAAATTAAGTCATAGGTAAGTTGTAGATCGTACTGTTGATTAAACCAGTTGGCACTAACATCTATATTGGCCATATCCTTAAAGATTCTTCTTACGATAATTAATGTGATTATTTCGTATTGTTTTCTTATGTATTGAGAAATAGATCTTGGCAGGTAATAAACAACTAAGAAAACCTCGTAAACCAAAATAAAAGAAAATGGGGTATAAATTGCAGCAATAGGGTTGGTAAGTAATTTGTCGTCTGAAAAATTTAGAATTTCTAAATACTTAAGAAAAATTAAAAGTAGGTGAATTACAAAACTTACTATAGAAAGGGTGACAAAAATTCTTTCTGTTTTATTTTTAAATTCTTCCGAGAAAACTTTAGTACTTAATCTTTCAATCATGATGGTTAGTTTATGTAAACTTAGTCATATTAACAATAGCTCTAAATGTCTGTTTGTCAATTTTTTACACATGCAATTTTTAATGATGAATTTAACGAATAAGAAACTCTCACTTTAATGAAATAGAAAAAATTATTTTGGAATTGATATTAAGTATGTCATTTTTATTTCCATCTTCATGATATGAAAGAATCTTTTATGGGTAAATTCTATCTTTTAGATAATGTACCATTAAGGTCTATTTCCTTCTACTCTAGAATCTCCGAGTGGCAAAATGTTTATTGCAGAAGAAGAAGCGTAGTTTGATTGAATTCCACCAAAATAAATATCTGCTATAAATTTAGCACCAGCTTCATTGTAATGTACATCATCTGCTAAATAAGATTCATTAAAATTAGTATTCATATCTAGGGCAATAACTTTGGATGTATTGGTAGTTAAAGTATTTGCAATAGAAGCAATTTGAGAATTAAAATCATTTAAGTTGGTAGTTAAAGAAGAAGTCATGGTTTCACTATTAGCTGGGGCTATTTCTTCTAAAAATATAGTGATATTAGAATTGTGGGTTTGTAATTTTTCAACAAGTTCAACAATATTTTCAATTGGTTCTGAAGGTGGATTTCCACCATCCAATAAATCGTTTCCCCCAATGCTTAGAAGAACAACATCTGTTGACGGTATTGCTGCAAGTATCTCATCTATATCGTCAAGTACATCCTCCGATTCATAACCCCCAGCACCTTCATGGTCATTGTCAAATTCTTCACCCAAATATTCTTCATAGGTTCCGTAATCTTTTTGTCTTCCTACAAAGTCAAAATTATAGTTATTATCTACTAAGTTTTTCCATAATTCACACCTGTAACTTTCGTAAGAATCGTTATCTTGCTCTCTGTATTTCTTACAAGAAGAAATTATACCAGCAAAAACTGATACTAAGAAAAAAATTTTAGAGATTTTGAAATGGAGAGGTTTCATTTTTTTTGTTTAATATAAAACATTAATTATTGTAAAATAACTTGATATTAATCTTATCACTAATTTTATTTAAATTTTCAAAAAATGAATAAATTTTTATTCTTTTATTTACTTTTATTTGCTTCTTGTCTGTGTTCTGCTCAAATATCAGGAATTACCAAAGATAATTTAGACAAACCTATTGAGTATGCAACAGTCTCTCTATTCAATGCATTAGATAGCACAATAGTTTCGGGAAAAATAACAGATAAAAATGGTGAATTTGAAATAGATAAACCTTCGATTGGTAATTATTACCTTAAGTGCTCTTTTGTGGGGTTTGAATCTGTATTAGTTTCAAATATAATTATAACTAAAAAGACTTCTAAAATAGAACTTTCACCAATTTCACTTTCTATTGGATCAAAATTAAAAGAAGTAACCATCGTTGGTGAAAAATCAGTTTTTTCTAATAAAATGGAAAGTCAGTCTTTTAATGCCGATCAATTTGAAAATAGTGTTGGAGGAACCGCATTGGATGTAATTAGAAATTTACCTTCTGTTAATATTAATATTGAGGGAGATATATCTTTAAGAGGAAGTAATGGAATTATAATTTTAATTGATGGAAAGTTAATTCAAGGAGATCCAAAGAATTTAATTGCTCAAATTCCGGCAAATGCTATTGATAAAATTGAACTAATTACTTCTCCTTCTGCTAAATATGACTCTGAGGGCAAATCAGGCATGATTAATATTATCACAAAACAAGGAAAAACTAATGGCACTTATTTTCAAGCAAATACAAAAGGAGGATTTCCATCTGTTGAAAACTATGGAAATGATGTTTATCACCAAAGATATGGAGCAGATTTTACTCTAAATAAGAAAACCGATAAATTGAATTTGTCTATGTCGGTAAGCTATTTAAGAAATGACCTAGGTGGACGAAGAATAGGAGAGGTTTATACAGTTAAAAACGATACTACTAGATATTTAAATTCTCTTGGAGAAAGAAGTTTTGATAAGAAAAACATTAATGGAAGATTGGATTTTCAATACGAACTAGATTCTTCGAACCAATTACATTTTGGTTTATTCGCAGGAAAAAGGAAAAAAGATAGATTGGCAGACATTACTTACAATAATTATTCTCTTGAAAATTCAAATAGTTTTGAGTTAAACCCCTTTCAATATTTCAACCATAATTTAAGAACTAGAACTGGAGATTTTGCTTTAGGAAGTTTTGATTACAACCATGTTTTTAAAAATAAAACAGTTGTGAAAACTTCTTTCTTGATGGAATATACCTTACTAGGTGGGCCAACAACCAACCAAAATATTTCTTTATCTACTCCATCGGAAATTTACCAAGATGAATACAATACCAACGACAACCCACTTTTAGGAACTAGAATAAATGTCGATTATTCTAACATAGAAACCAATTTAGGAAATTTAGAATTTGGCTATCAATTTAGAAATCTTACTCATAAAGGAGATTTTATTTATGAAAGAAAAAATCCCACAAGTGAAATTTTTGAATTGGTTTCTGAATTTTCAAGTGAAGTTAATTTACAAAGAACCATTCACTCTACTTATGGAATGCTAGTTGGAAGTAAGAGCAAGTGGAATTATAATTTTGGAATTCGAGTAGAACAAATGAAAAGAGAACTACAACTAAAAGATAAATCTGGATTAATAGACACTAGTTATAGTTATAATTTTTTAAAACCATTTCCGACCGCAATTATTTCTTGCGATGTAAATTCTAAAAGTAAAATTAAGTTTACCTACAGCAAAAGAGTACAAAGAACCACCACCTTTAAGATGAATCCTTTCCCTGAAAGAGAACATTCGGAGACCTTAGAACAAGGCGATCCAAGTTTGCTTCCAGAGTTTGTAGACAATATTGAAATCGGATACGATAATAGCTTTAGTGACAAGTTTTCTTTCTTTTCTAACTTGTTTTTTAGGAAAACAAATAATCTTATAAATAGAGTGAATAATGTTTACAACGATTCTATTCTTAACAGAATATATTCAAATGTTGGTAATTCTTCTCTTTATGGATTAGAGTTAGGGTTACAATTGAAACCCATAAAAAAATGGAGCAATTATTTTGGAGGAAATATATTTTATCAAGATATAACTGGTGAGTTTGATAATCGTCCTGTAAATACCAATGCAATGGTATATTCATTTAATTGTAATTCTACTTTCAAATTTAACTCTTCGAGTTCTATTCAGTTTGGTTTAAACTACCTATCTCAGAGAATTACTGCGCAAGGGGAAGACTCTAGATTTTATTTACCTAGTTTAACTTTTAAAAAATCTTTCCTAGATAATTCTTTGGTGATGAGTCTTCAGTGGTTAAATATGGATATGGGCTTAATTAGTTCTAATGAACAAAGAATAACTACTTCAAGAGAAAACAGCTTTTTTACCACTACTAACTATGTTTACGAAGTAGATGTATTTTTATTAAATCTTTCCTATAATTTTAATAAATCAAAATCTAATACCAACTTTATAAAAAGCGAGTTTGGAGACAGAGAATTTTAAAAGCTGCCGTTATTGACATCGTAAATGAATTTTATAAGACCTTCAAAAAAAGTTTTTTGATCGTCATACATACATAGGTGGGAACCATTTTCACAATATAAAAACTTACCGTTTTGAACTTCAGATGCGATCCATTTCATATGCTCGGGATCCATAGTATCGTACTTTCCCCCAATGGATAATGTTGGTACACTAATATTTTTTAGTTTTTCTTTTACATCCCAATATTTAAGTTTAGCATCGCCCACTACACCAAATTCACTTGGTCCTTGCATGGTAATATATAGGCCTTGACTCATATTTGCAAAAGCTCTATTAACAGGGTCTGGCCAATCTTCTAGTGGCATTCTCAAAACATGTTCTGGATAATAATTAGTAACTATTAGTTCGTTATATCTAGGGTTTGAGTAATCTTCTTTTGCTTCCAATGCTCTTATTTCTGCTAAAACTGCTGAATCTAGTTGAGGGCCAAGAACATTGTTGGCATAATCTACATACTCTGGAATGGACGCCATCATATTAGAAATAATGAGGCCTTTTAAATTTTCTTGATATTTTAAAGCATATTCCATACAAAGAATTCCTCCCCATGAAGAACCGTACAAATAAAAGTTGTCTTTATTAAGTCCTAAGGCTACTCTTACTTGTTCTACTTCATCTACATACCTTTCTACGGTCCACAATGAGCTATCGTTGGGCTGATCACTATAGTAAGATTCTAGTTGGTCGTAGTAGTAATATTCTATTTCTGCATTGGGAAAATAAGAATCAAATGCTTCTAAATATTCGTGAGTTGCACCTGGCCCGCCATGAAGCAATAAAACTTTCATTGTAGAATTGTTTCCTATTCTTTTGGTCCAAACGTTAAATTCTCCTGATTGAGTTTGAATTGGAATCATTTTTACTCCCCCGCTAAGGACATCATCTTTAGAAGAATAATCTAAATAAGCTGATTTTATTTTTTTTTGTTCCTCTTTTTGAGGGTTTTCACAGCTATTAAATAAAATAAAGGCGAGAAATATTAAAATTGTTTTTTTCATAAAAATTTAAATTAAAAATGAATAAAAGTATTGTTTTCAGGATCGTTTAAAGAAATAAATAGTTCTGATGTATCTGCACATAAATCGTATAAATTGGATATGTCAAAACAAAGTTCCTGAACCAATGCTGCTTCACAATTATCATTATTGCTATTGTGTGTTAAGTAGAGAGGGACATGAACTGGAGGAGTCCCGCAAAATAAAAATTCATGTACTAAATTGAAAATATGGTCTTCACATCCACCACCATAACTAATATTAATTTTTAAAAAGTCACCGTAAATAAATGCTGTATCAATAGTGTAGGAGTCCAATAAATAATCATTAATATTTACATTTTGGATTAAAGTCAAACAAGAAGAGTCGTAAATACAGTGACCAATATCTGATCCTGGAATTGAAGTAGCGTCAGGATCATAGTTTACTGCTGAAGGATCGGTACAACCAATTTCTTTTTCTTTATTACAAGCTATTATAAAAAATATAATAGTTATTGAAAGTAAAATTTTTGGAATAAATGATTTTCTCATGGACGAGTTTTTAAAATACTAACGTATTAATTTTAAAAAAGTAGTGTTTCCATTAATCTTGTTAATAATTTAATAATAATAATACAAATTTTGTGTTAAAATGTTAGAGATTTGGAAAAAGCATTTGAAAGTAGTGAAGAAATTCGTCCTTTATATTTTGTTATCTGCATCCTATCTTTTAGGGAATTGTCAAGAGGGAAATTCGAGTTCAAATTTTATTTTTAAGTACATTAATAAAATAATAAACGACACCAATGATTTAAGTGCTCCAAAATTCATGAACTATCCCACACTCGCTTTTTCACCCGAAACAAGCTGGGAAATAGGATTGTCGAGCTTGTATATTTATTCAGCAAATAGAGATTTAAAAAATAGACTTAGTGAAATAAAAGCTTTTACTTTTTATACAATGGAAAATCAATATGGCATTTGGTTAGACCATGCTCTATATTCCGATGAAAACAAGTGGTTTTTTTTTGGGAGAACTAGGTTTCAATCTTTTCCTTTACTATATTATGGAATAGGGTCAGAATCACCCAAAGATCCTATAGCTAGAATAGATGGGAATTTCACTTATTTTAAGGAAAGGTTTCTTAGAGAAGTATTTCCAAATTTTTATACTGGAATTGAATTTGATCTTCAAATCATGAATAAAGTTTCTTATAAAAATTCAGCAAGCAATTTTTCAAAACCAGAAGGTGGTAATGGTTCTACTAATATTGGTTTGGGTTGGGGAATTATTTACAACAACATTCATAATGTGTTGAATCCGAGAAATGGAATTTTTAGCGAATTGGCATTTTTGAATTATAGAAGTGAAGTTGGGAGTGATTACAATCTTACTACCTTTCTTTCAGATAATAGATTTTATGTTCCAATAAGAAAAAATAATGTACTTGCATTTCAACTACAAGGACAATTTATTAATGGTAATCCTCCTTTTAATTTGCTCTCTTTAATGGGGGGAGAGAGCTTAATGAGAGGATATTATCTAGGAAGATATAGAGACAAACACTTATTGGCTGGTCAGGTTGAATACAGAATGCTTCCATTTTCTTTTGCTAAGCGTTGGGGAGCAAGTTTGTTTTTTGCTGCAGGAGAAGTTTTTAACTCTTATAATAGTTTCCAATTCAAAAACTTATTACCTACCGGTGGAGCAGGCCTTCGTTTCTTGCTATTTCCAGAAAAGGATATATATACAAGGATTGACTATGCTTTAACTAGAGAGGGAAGTGGATTCTATTTTTTTATTGGAGAAGCATTTTAAAATTAGACAAAAAAAAGACCCTGTAAACAGAGTCTTTAAATTAGTTGTTTGAGTAAAGTATTATCCCTCTACAATTTCAAAAGAAATTTTTCCTTTTACTTCTTTATGAAGTACAATGTCTGCTTCAAATTTGCCAACAGATTTTAAATTTCCAGTAGGAAGAGTAATATTTTTTCTCTCTACTTTAAATCCAGCTTTGTCTAAAGAATCAGCTAATTGTATATTGGTAATAGAGCCAAATATTTTTCCATTTTCACCAACTTTTGCAGGAACCTGAAATGTTTTCTTAGACATCTTCTCATAAATTTTGCCAGCCTCTTCTTTGAGTTGGTTGTCTTTATGTGCTCTTTGTTTAAGAGTCTCCGCATGCATTTTTTTGATAGAGTCAGTAGCTAAAATTGCCAATCCTTTTGGGATTAAAAAATTTCTACCATAACCGTTTTTTACTTCTACAAGCTCATCTTTGCTGCCTAATCTATCTATATCTTTCTTTAATAAAACTTCCATGATGCTTATTTTAATTGGTCAGCTAAATAAGGCAATATTGCAAGATGTCTTGCTCTTTTAACTGCTTGAGAAACTCTTTTCTGGTATTTTGCAGAAGTTCCAGTAATTCTTCTTGGTAATAATTTCCCTTGCTCGTTAATGAATTTCATTAAAAAATCAGGGTCTTTATAATCAATAAACTTAATTCCAGATTTCTTAAATCTACAATATTTTTCTTTTTTTATCTCAATGTCAATTTGATTGAGATATCTAATTTCTGAATTGTCAGCCATAGCTAGTGTTTTAAAAAATTAATAATTTAAGCAGTTTTAGAGAGCTTAACTCTTCTTTTTTCTGCGTATTCGAAATGATCTTTATTCATTTTTGTTGTTAAAAATCGCATCACTCTCTCATCTCTTTTGAGTTCAACTTCTAATTTTTGAACAACATCTCCTTCGCCTTGAAATTCGATAAGGAAATAAAATCCAGTAGATTTTTTCTGAATAGGGTAAGCTAATTTTTTTAGCCCCCAAGATTCATCGTTATTGATTTTAGCACTGCTACTTTTCAATAACTTTTTGAATTTATCTACTGCTTCCTTTGTCTGTTTATCAGACAAAACGGGAGTTAAAATGAAAACAGTTTCGTAATGATTCATGTTAGTTATTTAAAATTTGGATTGCAAAGATATAAGATTCCCTGAAAAATAAAATTATTTAACCAATAAAACCAAGTATAAATTTATTTAGAAATATTTTGTGTTTAAATCCCTAAAACATTGAAGCTTATTTTATATTTGTTAAAACATGTCCAATTCTAACTATACAGTATCGGCTTTAAAATATAGACCCAACAGTTGGGAGACTATTATTGGTCAAGAAAATATTGCAACTACCCTAAAGCAAGCAATAGATTCTAACCAGTTGGCACAAGCCTATTTGTTTTGTGGTCCAAGGGGAGTTGGCAAAACATCAACTGCTAGATTATTTGCAAAGTCTATTAATCTAAAGCACGATCCTAACCTAACAGACTTTACTTATAATATTTATGAATTGGATGCTGCATCAAATAACCAAGTAGATGATATAAGAAATCTTAACGATCAGGTTAGAATTCCGCCACAAAGAGGAAACTACAAAGTTTATGTGATAGACGAGGTGCACATGTTGTCCCAAAGTGCATTCAATGCATTTTTAAAAACTTTAGAGGAACCACCTCCACATGCTATTTTTATATTAGCAACAACAGAGAAACATAAAATTATTCCTACCATACTTTCCAGATGTCAGGTCTATGATTTTCATAGAATATCCATTCCGGACATGGTAGCACACTTAGAAAATATAGCTAGTAAAGAAGGTGTGAAAACAGAGCCTGAAGCTTTGCACGTAATTGCTGAAAAAGCCGACGGCGCTCTTAGAGATGCTCTTTCGTGTTTTGATTTAATGGTGAATTTTACCAACAGCAATATTACTTACAAAGAAGTAGTTAAAAACCTCAATATCCTCGACCACGATTACTACTTTAAATTTGCTGATTTTATTCAAAAAAACTTAATTCACGAAAGTTTATTGCTCTTTAGCGAAATTATCTCCAAAGGTTTCGATGGTCGTTTATTTATAAACGGATTGGCTTCTCATTTTAGAAATTTAATGATAGCAAAGGACGAAAGAACCTTGAAAATTTTAGAATATACCAAAGACACGATTGAAAAGTTTAAAACTCAAGCAGAACTTTTTGATAATGAGTATTTAACCGATTTATTATCTCTTACAAATGAAGCAGATTCTTTTTATAAAACCAGTCAAAACCAGCGACTTCTTGTAGAAATCTTAATAATGAAGCTCTGTTCCTTAAGAGCAGAAAAAAAAAAGCTTAATTTCTTAGAAGCCCCTATAATTGCTCCCGATTTTAAAGACATAAATCTAGTTCCTTCTACCAAACATGTTGAAAATCAACCATTGAAGGAAGTTATAGAACCTAAAGAAATGCAGTCTCCCACAAAGACTTATGAACCTGAGAAGTCTGAAATTATCAGACCCAAAACTTCTTTAAGTATAAAAAAGAGATCTGTTGCAGCTTCTATCACTGGAATAAGACAACAAATTAATCAAGAATCAATTGCTAAAAATGAAGATGGAGGGGTGGAAGTTTTAGAATCCTCAAAATTTTCTCAAAAGCTATTAGAAGAAAAATGGAACGAATTTGCAGAAATTAAAAATAAAGAAGGAAAAATAGGTTTGTACACAACTCTAACCAAACAAACTCCTGAACTTTTAGACAATTTTTTGATAAAATTTATTTTGGATAGCGAAGTTCAGAAGATGGAATTTCAGACTCAAAACCAGCTACTTTTAGATTTTTTAAGAGCTGAACTTAAAAATGGACATATTCAACTGGCTTTAGAGCTTACAAAATCTGACAATCCAAAGCTTACTCAGTTAACAAGTAAGGAGAGATTTTTCCAAATGGCAGAAAAAAATCCAGACCTTCATATTTTCAAAGAAAAATTTAATTTAGACCTAGAATTTTAATCAATTTTCAAGTTAATGCTAAATCATTTTATATTTGCCCAATGATTTTACCAATACTATCTTATGGATCTCCAATTCTAAGAAAAGAATGTGATGAATTTGAAGAAGGCGAATCTCTTAAAGAATTAGTCTCGGATATGTTTGAAACCATGTATGCCGCAAGTGGAGTAGGTCTTGCTGGTCCTCAAATAGGCATTTCAAAAAGAATTTTTACTGTGGATGCATCTCCGTTTGCAGAACCGGAAGAAGGTGAAGAACTGGATGAAAAATTAAAAGAATTAAAAGACTTTAAAAAAGTATTTGTAAATCCTATTATTGAAAATGAAACAGGATCACCTTGGCCATTTTCTGAAGGATGTTTGAGTATCCCTGGAATAAGAGAAGATGTAGAAAGAAAAGCAGTTATCAAAATCAGTTACTATGATGAAAATTGGAATTTTTTTGAAGAGTCTTATCAAGGAATAGCTGCTAGAATTATTCAGCATGAATACGACCACATTGAAGGGATTCTTTTTACCGATCACTTAAATCCTTTAAAAAAGAGATTGATGAAACGAAAATTAGAAGAAATATCTAAAGGTAAAGTAGAGGTTAATTACAAAATGAAATTTTTTAAAAAATGAATAAATTAATATACATTTCAATAATATTTTTTTGTTTTTCCTGTGCTAATAATAAAGAGACTATTCCTAGCTATTACCAAGAGCTAGAGGATCTTAGAGAGATTAACGATCAACTAATAAAATCTAATCCAAAAGATCTTAGTACTATTTATCAGTTAGGGATTAATATAAAAAATCAATCCTTAAATCTTTATGTTAGATACCACAAAAATTTCAATGATGAAGAAAATGAGTTTTTATTGCAATGCGCTGCTACTGGATCTGAAGCAGCTCAAAAATATAAAGATGCTGTAGATTATTTTTTAAAAGCCCAAAGAAAGTTTCCAGAAAGTGATAATGCTCCAATTTACTTACATAATAGAGCTAGAATACTAGACAATATATTAATGGACAAAAATAATGCAAGATTGGCCTTTGAAGAATTAATAGAGCTTTATCCTAACCATCCATTGAGTGAAAACTCAAAAGTTTACCTAGACAATGTTTTTGGAAAGTCTAACGAAGAGTTGCTAAATATACTAAAACAATAAATTACATATGGATAACCTCTCCATATGCAGCAGCAGCAGCTTCCATAATTGCTTCGCTCATAGTTGGATGAGGATGAACAGTCTTAATTAGTTCATGTCCAGTAGTTTCTAATTTTCTTAAGGCAACGATTTCGGCAATCATTTCTGTAACATTAGCTCCAATCATATGAGCCCCAAGTAATTCGCCATATTTAGCATCAAAAATTAGTTTGACAAATCCATCATTGTGACCAGCAGCACTAGCTTTTCCTGATGCAGAGAACGGAAATTTGCCAATTTTTAATTCATGGCCTGCTTCCTTTGCAACTTTTTCTGTCATACCAACAGATGCAATTTCTGGACTACAGTAAGTACAACCTGGAATATTGTTATAATCAATAGCTTCTGGATGGTGACCAGCAATTTTCTCCACACATGTAATACCTTCAGCCGAAGCAACATGAGCAAGAGATTGTCCTTTTACAACATCTCCAATTGCATAGTAACCAGGGATATTGGTTTCATAAAATTCATTCACTACTATTTTACCATTATCCACAACAACTCCTGTTTCCTCCAAACCTATATTTTCAATATTGGGTTGAATACCAACTGCAGATAATACAATGTCACATTCTATAACCTCTTCGCCTTTGGTAGTTTTTACATTTACCTTACAACCTTTGGTAGATTTTTCAACCTTTTCAACCGATGAATTGGTCATAATACTAATGCCTTTTTTCTTAAAAGTTTTTTCTAATTGTTTAGAAACATCTATATCTTCTACAGGAACAATATTTGGTAAATATTCTACAATAGTTACATCAACTCCCATTGCATTATAGAAATATGCAAATTCAACTCCAATTGCTCCAGAGCCAACTATCACCATTTTTTTAGGCATTTTTGGAAGCACCATTGCATCTCTATATCCAATTATTTGTTTCTTATCCTGTTCTAAGTTTGGAAGTTGTCTAGATCTAGCACCAGTTGCTATAACAATATGTTTTGCGCTGTAAATTGTTTTTTCTCCTTCGTTATTGGTTACCTCTATCTGTTTCCCGGGTTGAATTTTTCCAGTTCCCATAATAACATCGATCTTATTTTTTTTCATTAGGAACTTAACTCCTCCGCTCATTTTCTCGGCAACATCTCTACTTCTTTTAATTACCGCATTAAAATCTGCTTTGTGGCTAGAAACTTTTATTCCATAATCGTCAGCATGGTTAATATATTCATAAACATTGGCACTTTTAAGCAATGCTTTGGTAGGAATACATCCCCAATTTAAACATACACCTCCTAAAGATTCTTTTTCTACAACTGCAGTCTTTAAACCAAGTTGAGAAGCTCTTATGGCAGTTACATACCCACCAGGTCCACTTCCTAAAACAATTACGTCATAATTCATAGCTCAAAATTTAATTATTTATGCGAATTTATAAATTCTCTTCTTCAAATAGCTTAACAATTCAATTTGTTTAAAAAATCTTTAACAATCTCTGCTAATTTATAGGCAGATTCTTCTTTAAATCTAAACCAAAGTTCTGGTTCTATAAGTTCTAGTTCTGAAATTACAGGATTACTACCATTGTCAAAAATAATATCAACTCTTGCATAAAGAGGCATAGTTTTAAGACTTTTTACAGTTTTTTCTGCCAACTCAATTATTTCCAGTGAAGGATTTATTATTTCAACACTTCCTCCGAAATCGTCTTGTACCCTGAAATCTCCTTTTTTTGCTTTTTTTAGTACAGAATGAGAGTATTCTCCACCAAAAAGCATAACTGCAATTTCACCAGTCGATAAAATATTTTTCTGGAATTCTTGAACCATAAAATCTTCATTATTGGTTAGAGAAAGCCATTTGTATTGAAATTTTTTTATTTCATCATTTTTTAAATGATAAGTGTGTCTAGCAGCTCCCGAAATAGTTGGCTTTATAACAATATCTTTCCAGTTTTTACTTTTTGAAATAGTCTCTAGGTTGAGCTGTGTTTTTTTAGAAACAAAAACACTCTCTACAATTGGTAAATCTAGTTTTTGTAAGTCTAATAAATAATGTTTGTCAAGGTTCCAATTTATTTGCTCGTAGGGGTTTATTAAATAACATTGTTCCTTTACTAATTCTAGCCAATTTCTAAAGTTGGAAAATTGATCAAAATAATCCCAAGTAGATCTAAATATTGCACTTTTTGTAGAAGACCAATTAAAATTAGTATCGTTCCAATCTTTTTTAATGGTTCTAAGATTCAATTTTTCTAGTCCATCCATTACCAATCTGTCTTCTTTTAAAACATTTTGTATGTAAGGATCTATTTTTTTAGGATTAACATATCTCGAATCTGTTAATAGAACAACATCAAATTCTTTCATAGGAACAAATATAATTATTACACAATTTAAGACCTGTTATGTCTCATAAATTCTATTTTTGATATATGAAATATGTGGTTAGTTATAAAGATTCGGATAGACATTTTATAGATTTTAAGTTAATTGTTGATGCAAAAGGTTTGTCAAAGATTAATTTACAACTACCTTCTTGGAGACCTGGAAGATATGAACTTGGAAATTTTGCCAAAAACATTAAAGATTTTAATGTGGTAGATAGTGAGAATAACAAAGTGAGGTTTTCGAAAAAAACAAAAGATTTGTGGGAAGTCGATTGTCAAAAAACGGACCTATTTACAGTCTGCTACAGCTATTATGCCTCAGAACTTAATGCAGGATCTACTTACTTAGATCAAAACCAACTTTACATAAATCCTGTAAACTGCATGTTATACAATTCTCAAGATATTGATTTAGAATATGAAATAGAATTTAAATTACCATTAGATTATAAAATTCACACTTCATTGGAAAACCTTGGAAATAATACTCTAAAAGCTACAAATTTTGACCAATTGGCAGATTCTCCAATAATTGCCAGTAATTCTGCTCAGCAAAGATCTCTAACTATTAATAACGTTAATTTTAGTTTTTGCTTTCAAGGGGAAGTAAAAGTTAATTGGGAAAAGATGCTTAACGATTTTACTTCTTTTATCAATTATCAGATAAACCTTTTTGGTTCATTTCCCCACAAAAGTTTCCTGTTTCTCTTTCAAATAACCCCTTTCAGTTCTTACCATGGTGTTGAACACCACCATTCTACAGTTATACTATTGGGGCCTTCCTACGATGTTTTTGAAAAATTATATGTAGAATTATTGGGTGTTTCTTCTCATGAATTATACCATGTTTGGAACGTAAAAGGAATTAGACCTAGCGATATGTTGCCCTACGATTTTTCTAAGGAAAACTTTACTCATATGGGTTATGTTACAGAAGGGGTTACAACTTATATGGGAGATAGAACACTTTTTGAAAGTGGTGTTTTTTCTACGAATCAATATTTTAATGAATTGGAAAAATTATTTCAACGACACTTTCATAGCGATGGTCGCAATCATTATTCTGTTTCAGAATCTAGTTGGGATACATGGTTAGACGGATATGTTCAGGGAATTCCCGGTAGAAAAGTTTCTATTTATGTAGAAGGTGCATTGATAGCTATGATTTGCGACGCCAAAATAAGAAAGGCCACTGGCCATAAAAAATCCTTACATGATGTAATGAAAGCTTTCTACTCTGGTTCAAATGAAACAACAAGTTATGATATGAATAGCTATAAGAATGCTTTAGAATCTGTTTCTGGAGAAAGTTTCAACTCTATTTTTGATAAAATCATTTATGGAAAAGAAGATTTTAGGAATTTTCTTGAAGAGGCTTTAAAGGTTTTTGGTTGGAAGTTTTCTGTAATTAAATCCGAAAATATAAGTTGGCAACTTGGATTAAAGACTTATTTTAAAAATGATCATCTTAAAGTTTTAAATGTTCTAGAGGGAAGTGCTGCTTATGGCTCATTAGTAGTAAAGGAAGATGAAATATTGGCTATTAACGATTTTAGGATAGATAATAATTTGGACCATTGGCTGAATTATTTTGAAAATGACCAAATTGTATTGAAAGTCATTAGAAATGGAAAAATATTGGATATAAATATGAATTCTAGTAATGATAATCAGTACTTTAAATATAAATTCTTTGAAGAATGAAAAATTTTGACGCTCTTAAGTGGCTTTGTCTACTAAGTTTAATAGGTTTTATCTATTGTTTTGTTTCAGATATTGGATATTTCTTTCTCTTTTTGGATGATTTAACTGTGGAGTCTGAAAAGAGTAGTTTTTTAAATTTAGTAATAGATAATCTAGGTGAAAATGGTTTTGAATTTAACGAATATTTAGCTTCGCAACTTAGAAGTCTATATGCTTTAAGAATTGTCTTTGATATATTGGCAATGGTTGGAGTAGCCTTGATGTACTTAAAGATAAAGTTAGGATGGACATTTTATTGGATTTTTCAAGTAGCTTATGTTTTAGCTCCCTACATTTTTTTAAATTTTGAATTTCAAGCTTCTTGGCCTTATTTTACTGGCATTGCATTGGTCATGTTTCCACTTTTTAACAATATGATTCATTTGGTTTATGTACTATTATTCATGTCCCAAAGAGCACAACTCAAATAATAAAATCTATTATGAATATTAAAATTTAACTTTTTCTTGTAAATTAGAGTAGAAGGATACTTATATGGAAGAAAATAATAAAATAGACTACGACCCTATTAAATCAGAAGCAGATAAGGTTTCTGTAAAACAGGCATTTGGTTCGGTAACTAATTTCTTAAAAAATTTATTTTCTATTTACGACGGAGTCGATAAAGAAAAAACTGTTGAAGATATAAGAAGCGATATTGAGTTTTCCTCTATTAATATTTGGATTCTAATTTGTTCCATATTGGTTGCCTCCATTGGCTTAATCAACAATTCTCCAGCTGTAATAATAGGAGCCATGTTAATATCTCCATTAATGGGTCCCATAAGGGGAATAGGGTATGCTTTATCTGCTAATGATTTTAAAGCACTTATTCAGTCTTTAAAAAACTTTGGAATAATGGTAGCTGCAAGTGTTTTGGCATCTTATTTATTTTATTTAATCACTCCCATTAAATCAGAAACATCAGAACTTCTAAGTAGAACTAAACCACATGTATTAGATATTTTAATTGCTTTTTTTGGTGGTCTAGCTGGTGTTATAGCAACAACAGTAAAAAACAAAGCCACCACAATAACTGTAATTCCTGGGGTTGCAATTGCCACTGCTTTGATGCCTCCTTTGTGTACTGTTGGATACGCAATGGCAGTAGGAAATTGGCCATATTTTATTGGTGCTTTTTATTTGTTTTTACTAAACAGTGTTTTTATATGTCTATCGACTTTTATTGTTCTCAGACTGTTGAATTTTCCAAAGGTTAAATTTGTTAATCCTAAAATTGAGAGAAAAGTAAAAATTTATGTTTTTACAGTTTTACTTCTTATAGTAATACCAAGTGTTTTTAAATTTTACCATATTATTCACGAGTCTATTTTTATACAAAGTGCAGATAACTTTATTAAAAACGAAATATCTATTAATCCAGAAATTGAGGTGCTGACCAAAGAATTAAATTACGAGGATGAGAATCCTGAAATAATTTTAAATATTGGAGGAAAGTACATCAATGAAGAACAGATAAATAATTGGAAATTACAGCTCACTAATTATGAAATGGGCAATGTGAATTTAGAGATTCATAATTTACAGTCCAAGGCTATTGATGAAGAAGAGTTGTTAAATAAAATATTGGTAGATAATGACAAGAAGATATTATCTATTTCAGAAGAGAGAGACTTGTATAAGAGCGAACTCCAAAACATTATGAGAGAGAAAAATGCTTTGGATCAATTAAATACTAGGATTCTAACCCATTTTCCATCCATAAAATCCTTAAATTATGGTCAATCCTACAGCGAGTTAAATGGCGTTAAAGACACTAATTTTGTTTTTGTTATTAGGTGGAATAACGATACTCTCAAAAATTTCCAGAAATCTTATGTCGAGAATTTTATAACTAAAGAGTTAAATACCTTCTATTCCAACGATAATAAGGTTCTAATTTTTAATAGGTAGAAAGTGGGGAAATCCAAAAAAAATCGTGTAAATGTAGTTTACTCAACAAATCCTCATTTTGATTTTGAGGAACCCTCGGATGATGAAATATCCATACCTTTTAATGAACAAAAATTATATATTTCTATTGATAGAAAGAACAGAGGAGGGAAGTCAGTTACTTTAATAGAAGAATTTAGAGGATCTGATGAAGAGGCTAAAGAATTGGCAAAAAAATTAAAACAACTTTGTGGTGTAGGAGGAGGATACAAAAATAAAGAAATCTATATTCAGGGGAATCAAAGAGATAAAGTTTCCAAATTTTTACAAAACCTAGGTGCTTCAGTGAAATTAAAGGGTGGTTGATATGGAATTTCCTTTTTTTTAATTTATCTTTGACTAAACGGTCAGTCAAAAATGTGTCCAAAGACAGTTGTTCAAAATAAAATTATTCGACAAGAGAAGAAAGATCTTATCCTAAGAACTGCTTTAATAGTATTTGCCCAAGAAGGATACCATGCCAGTTCGGTTAACAAAATAGCGGATAAAGCGAATATTTCTAAAGGACTTATATACAATTACTTCGAAAGTAAAGAAGACTTGTTACGTAATATTATTACCAATATTATGGATAGGTATATGGAGAAATATCCTCCAATTGATTCTATTCCAAATGACAGTCATATTGAATACTTTATTGACCAATCATTTGAATTTATAATCGAAGATAAAGCTCGAGCTAAACTTATATTTGCTTTGACAGCACAATCTATAGTTATGGATCTTATAACTAAAATAACAATACAAAAAGCCGAACCATTTATGAATAATGTCATGAAGTTTTTTGAAATTAAAAAAAACGATGATCCTAAAGCTATGATGCATTATTTTTTTTCAACCTTAGAAGGGGTTCAATTGCACGTAACTTTTAATCCTCTATATCCAATTGATAAAGTGAAAAAGATTCTAAAAAAACAATTTTTAAAATAATGAAAAAAATAAATTTTATAATATTATTATTATTCAGCTCTATTAATATATTCAGTCAAACAGCTCTAGAAATTATTGAAAAGTCAGATGCTAAATTAAGGGGAGAGTCTTCCTATTCTGAAATGACTATAACTATAGTTAGACCAAAATGGCAAAAGACCATGACTATGAAAAGCTGGTCAGAAGGAACAGATTATTCAGTTTCTTTAGTTACAAGTCCTGCTAAAGAAAAAGGTTCTGTTTTTTTAAAAAGAAAAAATGAAGTTTGGAATTACTTACCTTCTTTGGAAAGAACTATAAAACTACCACCATCCATGATGACCCAAAGCTTTATGGGGACAGATTTAACCAACGACGATTTAGTCAAACAATCTTCAATGGTAGTAGATTATTCGCATAAGATTTTAAAAGAAGAAACAGTAGAGGGTTTGAACTGTTGGAAGTTAGAATTATTACCCAATGAAGAGGCTACCGTAGTTTGGGGTAAGTTAATTATTTGGATAGATAAATCGGATTATATGCAGTTAAAAGTAGAGTTTTATGATGAAGATGAAGAGCTAGTTAATTTAATGAATGGATACAATTTTAAAATGTTTGGCAATAAAAAACTTCCTTCCAAAATTGAATTTATTCCTTTGGAAGATGAAGGTAATAAAACAGTAATTGAATATAATTCTTGGGAATTTGATAAGGAAATACCTTCCAATTATTTTACAACACAATATGTATCAAGATTAAAATAGATGATGTTAATTAAACTCGCTTGGCGAAATATTTGGCGCAACAAAAAAAGAAGTATCATAACCATTACAGCTATTGTGATTGCTGTATTTTTAGCCGTTGTGATGCGTTCTTTGCAATTGGGAATGTATGACAATATGATTCAAAATATTGTTGGTTCTTATTCTGGCCATATTCAAATTCATTCTAATGGCTACTGGGAAGAACAAACCATAGATAATGCTTTTGAATATAACGATTCATTAATTGAGAAAATTGAAATCAATCAAGAGGTTGACCACACCACTAAAAGACTTCAAAGTGGGTGCTTGACCTCCTATAAAGATTTATCAAAATTTGTTTTCGTTAATGGGATAGAACCAGACAAAGAACAATTAATGACCGATTGGAATAAAAGATTAGTAGATGGAGAATTATTGACTAAAAATTCCAGTTCTGTAAATATTGGAAAAGGAATTGCCAAATATTACAATTTGAAAGTTGGAGATACCTTAATTTTTGTTGGTCAAGGATATCATGGAATGCAAGCGGTGGGAGCTTTTCCTGTTTGTGGAATTTTAGACATGAAAAATCCTAATTTAAATAATGTAAGTGTGTTCATGTCGCTGCCTACTGCTCAAGATTTTCTATCGGCTAATGATTTAATGACACATTTAGTCATTAATAAAAAAGAATATAGCGATGAACAAACTATAGTTAGTTCTTTAAGTGAAAATTTTAAGGAAGAATATGAAATTATGACATGGCAAGAAATGATGCCAGAAATTCAGCAGGTTATTCAAGCCGATAGTGCCGGAGGTCTTGTGATGATATTTATTTTATATATGATTATAACCTTTGGAATTTTTGGAACCGTACTAATGATGACTCAAGAGAGAAAATACGAATTTGGGGTGGTTGTCTCCATAGGAATGAAGAAAATAAAATTAATGATTTCTATGGTTTATGAAACCATTTTTTTAACCTCAATTGGGGTTCTTACTGGAGTTGTCTTATCTAGGCCGCTTGTTATCCACTTTCACAACAATCCGTTAGAATTTCCTGCAGAACAAGCTGAAATGATGGAAAATCAAGGATTTGAAGCGATTATTCCATTTATGAGCTCTTACGATATTCCTATTACCCATGGGTTAATTATATTCTTTATTTCACTATTTATTTGCATCTATCCTATTATTACTATTTACAAGTTGAACCCTGTTAAAGCCATGAAAAGATAATATGAAAACAGTAATAAAAATAGCATGGCGAAATATTTGGCGAAATAAGCTGAGGAGTTTAACAGTGATTGTTTCTATGGTTTTAGGTCTTTTTTCTGGTCTTTTTGCTGTTTCTATGATGCTGGGTTTAAATGATCAGAGAATGGGTAGTGCAGTGGATTCCTATCTTTCCCACATTCAAATTCATCATCCATCTTTTAATGAGAACTTTGATATAAAGCATACTGTAGAAAACTTTGATTCTCTTAAAATTTCGCTTAAAAATGACCAAACTATTAAGGCATTTAGTTCAAGAACAATTATTTCTGGAATGGCATCTACAGCCCATGGTTCGGCAGGAATTCGTCTAATTGGAATTGATCCCACTTCAGAATCAAAAGTTACTAATGTGCATACTAGCATGGTCAAGGGTACTTACTTTAATAGTATAAAGAGTAAACCAGCCTTAATTGGTAAAAAATTAGCAGAGAAATTGCAATTAGATATTAAAAAGAAAATCTATTTAACATTTGTAGATGAAAATGGGGACCAGCAACGCATCAAATTAAAAGTAGAGGGTATTTTTAAAACAGCTAGCACCTTATTTGACCGTACCAATATCTACATGAAAAGAGAAGACTTACAAAAAATATTAGCTAACAATTCTGCCATTCACGAAATTGGAATTATTTGTGAAGATTTAAATATAGTGGATAGTAAAGTAGATGCTCTAAATAAAAGTTTTCCTAATAATAAGATAGAATCTTGGGGACAGATTGCCCCTGAGTTGGGCTATGCACAAGAAATTATGGGAAGTGTGGTCTATATTTTTATGGGTATTATTTTAATAGCACTTTCTTTTGGGATTATCAATACTATGCTTATGGCAGTATTGGAAAGAAAAAAAGAGTTGGGTATGTTAATGTCTGTGGGGCTTAATAAAAGAAAAGTATTTTTCATGGTAGTTTTTGAAACTCTATTTATTTCTTTAGTTGCAGCTCCAATAGGCATATTTTTATCCTATTCTTTTATCTCTTATTTTGGAATTCATGGTATAGACCTTTCTTCTGTAGGCGAAGGATTAGAAGAACTTGGAATTGGAACAAGAGTCTTTACCAAATTATCTTTCGATAACTATATAAATATTACCATTTTGACTTTGATTGTAACTTTTTTCTCATCCTTAATTCCTGCAAGAAGAGCTTTAAAATTAAATCCTGCAGAAGCAGTTAGAGCACTATAAAACTTATAAATATGAATGTAATTGAAACCAATAATTTAATTAAAATATACCAACAAGGAGATATTGAAGTAAAGGCTCTAAATGATGTGTCTATTAATTTTCAGCAAGGGGAGTTTACTGCAATAGTTGGTCCTTCCGGCTCTGGAAAAACCACATTTTTAAATTCTATTGGTGGACTCGACACACCCACGTCAGGAAAAGTAGTCATTAACGATACCGATATTACCAACCTAAAGTCCAATGAACTTATAGATTTTAGATTGCGCAACATAGGTTTTGTTTTTCAGGCTTATAATTTAATTCCTGTATTGACGGCAAAGGAAAATGTAGAGTTTATTATGTTAATGCAAGGAGATTCTGCAAGCGATAGAAAATCTAGAGCAGAGGAACTTTTAAATGCGGTTGGTTTGTCAGATCAAATAAATAGACGACCAGGACAACTATCGGGTGGTCAGCAGCAAAGAGTAGCAGTTGCTAGAGCATTGGCATCAAAACCCAAATTTGTTTTAGCAGATGAACCTACTGCCAATTTAGATTCTACATCTACTTCTAACCTTTTAGATATTATGCATAGACTAAATAAAGAAGAGAATATGACTTTCATATTTTCTACCCATGACCAAAGGGTTATAGATAGAGCTAAAAGAATAATTACTTTGGAGGACGGGAAAATTCTTTCGGACAAAAAGCAATAAAATGAGAATTTATTTTTTATGCTTTTTGTTATTTTCTTTAAGTTTTTCATTTTTTTCTCAGGAAAATAAAAAAAACAAGTGGAAGGAAAAAGTAGAGTTTTCTGGTTTTATAAAGTATATGAATACCACTTCGGTTGTAGATTTAGATTCTTTAATTACAGACAATTTAATTCACAATAGAATAAGATTCAAAGCATATCTAAGCGATAAAATAACTACTGTTATTGAAATGCGAAATAGGATATTTTATGGGGAAGCAACCCGCTTAAATCCTAGCTTAGGTAAACAATTAGAAAAAGACAATGGACAAGTAGACTTGTCTTTTGTTTCCTTGGATAGAAATCCTTTAGTCATTCATTCTATTTTAGATAGAGCATATATGAGATACAGTGAAGATAACTGGGAGCTAACTATTGGTAGACAAAGAATTAATTGGGGTGTTAATTTGGCTTTTAATCCCAACGATTTATTTAACGCCTATAGTTTGGTTGATTTTGATTACCAAGAAAGACCAGGAGTGGATGCAGTTAGGTTTCAATATTATGGAGACGATATGTCTAGTTTTGAAGGAGCTGTTCAAATTGGAAATTCCTTGGATAGTTCTGTAATAGCTGGATTGTGGAAATTCAATAAATGGAAGTACGATTTCCAATTTCTTGCCGCCAACTATTTTAAAGATATTGCTATTGGAACTGCATGGGCTGGTAATATTAAAAAAGCAGGATTTAAAACTGAAGTATCTTATTTTCAACCCAAATCTAAATTTTTTGAAAATAACGGTGCTTTAAGTTTGTCTACCACCTTAGATTATTCGTTTAAAAAAGGCACTTATATCAACGCCTCAGTTCTTTACAATAGTTCAGGAATTAGTAATCCATTAAATTCTTCGAATTTATTTCAAACTTTTATAGGAGATATTTCTGCCAAGTCGTTAATGCCTTCAAAATGGACATATTTTGGACAAGTTAGTGGCGCATTTAATCCAGCACTTAATGGATCATTTGCTGTCTTTTATATGCAAGGAATAAATCTTGCTCTTTTTATGCCATCTATTGTTTACAATATTAACGATGATTGGGAGTTGATGCTTACTGCACAATCTGCCTTTGGAGAGTTAAATACTAAATTCCAGTCCATGGGTTCGGGCATTTACTTAAGAACCATGTATAGTTTCTAGAATTTCAATCTGTTATTAAGAAAAAAACAAAAATGTTTAGTCTTTTGTAGTAATAATTAAACAAAACTTATTATTTTCGCTCCGTGATTAAAAACCTACTCTGTTATATCCTTTTTTTTCCACTCTTTGTGGTTTCTCAAAATCATACTTTAAGTGGATATGTTAAAGATGCTAAAACTGGGGAAGCATTAATTGGGGTAAGTATTTTTGTAGAAAAAGAATCTAAAGGAGTTTCTACCAATGTTTATGGATATTACTCAATTTCTCTAAATGCTGGTCAATACGATGTGAAATACTCTTATGTAGGATATTCTAGCGTTGTTAAAAATGTTGAATTTTCAGAACCCATTAGGTTAAATATAGAATTATCGGAAAGCCAAGATATACTAGATGAGGTAGTGGTAGAAGCCAAACAGAGCGATGAAAATACCAAAGGAACCCAAATGGGAAAAATTGATTTGTCCATGGACAAAATCAAAACAATTCCTGCATTTATGGGAGAAGTAGATGTTCTTAAAACCATTCAGTTTTTACCAGGTGTTTCGTCCGGTGGAGAGGGTAACACTGGTTTTTATGTAAGGGGAGGAGGCCCTGACCAAAATCTCATATTGTTGGATGAAGCTACGGTATACAACGCTTCCCATTTATTTGGTTTCTTCTCTGTTTTTAATGCAGATGCTATAAAAAATGTTTCTCTTATAAAAGGAGGAATGCCGTCTAACTATGGGGGAAGGTTATCTTCAGTTCTGGACATTACCATGAAAGACGGCAACTACAAATCGTTTCAAGCAGATGGTGGAATAGGTGTTATAGCATCTAGACTAACCCTTCAAGGCCCAATTAAAGAAGATACCGCATCCTATATTATCTCTGGAAGAAGAACCTATATAGATGTCTTAGCAGAGCCATTTATTCCCGAAACTTCTCCATCTAAAGGTTCAGGCTACTATTTTTTCGATCTTACTGCAAAACTCAATTGGAGACTTTCTGATAAAGACCGATTGTATTTAAGTAGTTATTTCGGAAGAGATATTTTTTCATTTAAAAATCAAGATTTAGATTTTGTTTTCAATGTTCCCTGGGGAAATGCTACTGCTTCGCTAAGGTGGAACCATTTATTTAGCGATAAGCTATTTGTAAATACAACAGCTGTTTTTACAGATTATAATTTTGCTTTTGAAGGCGGTTCTAATGGGTTTAACTTTAGGTTAGCTTCTGGAATAAGAGATTTAAATCTCAAGCAAGACTATACTTATTACCATAACTCCTTACACAATATTAAGTTTGGTTGGAACTACACTTTTCATCGTTTTGTTCCATCAAGTTTATCTGCAAGTTCTGGCGATGTTGAATTTACTACTATAGATGAGGTTAAGATTTTCGGAAATGAATATGCTGTTTACTTTCAAGACGAATGGGATGTTAATGAAAATTTAAAAATAAATATAGGGTTTAGACTTTCTGCTTACCAGCACATTGGCCCTTTTACAAGATATTATAAAAACCCTAATAGTGGAGCTACAGACAGCACTACCAATTATTCTAATTTCGAATCTATTAAAACTTATTTTGGACCAGAGCCAAGATTTTCTGCAAGATATTTACTTCCTGATAATTCTTCTTTTAAGTTTGGGTTTGCACACAACTACCAATATATTCACTTGGCATCTGTTTCATCGGTTTCTTTACCCACAGACTTATGGTTTCCAAGTACCGAACAAGTAAAACCACAGGTAGGAACACAGTATAGCATAGGTTATTTCAGAAATTTTTTAAAAAACAACTACGAAGCTTCAGTAGAAGCCTATTATAAAGATTTGAATAATTTGATAGAGTACAAGGAAAACTCTTTTCCAGAAGATAATTTAAATAACAATGTAGATAACCAACTTACCTTTGGCAACGGATACTCTTATGGAGCAGAGTTTTTTATTAAAAAAAGAACTGGCGATTTCAATGGCTGGATTGGTTATACCTATTCTAAAACCATGAGAAAATTTGACGCTATTGATAATGGAGAGTGGTTTCCAGCGAAGTATGATAGAAGAAACGACCTTTCTTTGGTTGGACAGTACCAAATAAGTGACAGAGTAAATATTGGAGCTGTTTTTGTTTACGCTACAGGCAACGCTATTTCACTTCCCGAAAGAAGATGGTTTTCCTTAGAAGAGAATAGAATTATTACCGTTTGGAGCAAAAGAAATCAATACAGACTAAATCCTTACCATAGGTTAGATATTTCCTTAACCATTGATGCAAAGCCTCATAAACAAAAATTAAATGCAGAAACCAATAAAATGGTGAAAGTGAAAAAGAAGGTTACTTCTTCTTGGAATTTTTCTGTTTACAATGCATATAATCGGGCCAATCCATATTTTATATTCTTTGATTTTAGTGGCGATCCTCTTCAGGGAACTGCAGAATTTGGAGCAAGCCAAGTTTCTCTTTTTCCAATTTTACCAAGTGTTACATGGAATTTTAAATTTTAATGAAAAATATATATTACATATTGTTAATTGGTCTTTTAGGATGTACAAAATCCATAGTATTTGAATTGCCAGAAATAGAACAAACTATTGTGGTGGAAGCTACTGTAGAAAGTGGATTGCCTCCAAGAGTTATTTTAACCAATAGTCAGGGCTATTTTGAAGCAATAGACAGTACTATTCTTTCTGATATTTTTATCCACGATGCAGATGTGGTTCTAAGCGATGGTATCGAAAGTTATACCTTACAAGAATTTAATTTTAATGGACTTTATATATATACTTCTTTGGATTTCGGTGCAATAGGTCAGTTTGGTAAAACTTATTCACTTTCTATTCAAGTAAATGATAAGAATGTCTATTCAACTACTACAATTCCTCAGCCACTTTTTATAGATAGTTTATGGTTTGATAAATATGTAGCTTACGATTCTTTGGGCTTGATAGGCGCTAGGTTTAGTGATCCGGATACTTTAGGGAATTGTTACAGATGGTTTGCTCAAAGAATTAATTCTTATACTTACAATTATCCTCCTCCTTTTGACAATGTGAAAGGAACCATTAAAGATTCTCGTCCTTTACCACCAATAGGAAGTTCTACAGATGATAAGTTGTTCAATGGATTGTCTTTTGATTTTATATTTCCTAGAGGAAAAGATGGTCTTTCAGATGGACCGGACGATAATAATGTAGAATCTGGGTTTTACAAGATTGGGGATACTATTTTAGTAAAATCTACTACCACTACTTATCCAATCTACTTGTATGTAAGAGCCATGGAAAATGCAGCGGCTTCTGAAGGAAGTATTTTTTCTTCCCCAGGTAATCTCCCTTACAATGTACAAGGAGACGGAATTGGGATTTTTTATGGATATGGAGTTTCTTACGATACTTTAATTTGTGAATAAGTTTTTTTCACTAACCTATTCATAAATAATATATTTGAAATCTAAAAAATTATTTATGTCAACTATTGAAAAAGTTAAGTGCTTAATTATTGGTTCTGGTCCAGCAGGGTTTACTGCTGCAATTTATGCTTCTAGAGCAAATATGTTTCCAGTTCTATACCAAGGAATACAGCCAGGAGGTCAGTTAACTACTACTACAGATGTAGATAATTTCCCAGGTTATGCCAAGGGGGTTAATGGCACTCAAATGATGGTAGATTTGGAAGAACAAGCCAAGCGTTTTGGTTCTGACGTTAGATCTGGAATGATTACCAAAGTTGATTTTACAGGACCAGTTCACAAGGTATGGGTAGACAATAAATTAGAAATTCACTCAGATACTATTGTTATCTCTACAGGTGCTTCTGCAAGATATTTAGGTTTGGATTCAGAGCAGCATTATTTGTCTAATGGTGGTGGAGTTTCTGCATGTGCTGTTTGTGATGGTTTCTTTTACAAAGGACAAGAAACGGTGATTGTTGGTGCCGGAGATTCTGCTTGTGAGGAGGCTTCTTATTTGGCAAATATTTGTACGAAAGTTACCATGCTTGTCAGGAGAGATGAATTCAGAGCTTCTAAAATAATGGCTGATAGGGTAAGAGGAATTGAAAATATAGAAATATTACACAATACAGAACTAGATGAGGTATTGGGTGATGGAAATGTGGTTGCTGGAGCAAGAGTAGTCAATAATAAAACCCAAGCAAAGCATGAAATAGCTTGCACAGGTGTGTTTATTGCAATAGGACATACACCTAATACCAAAGTATTTAATCCATGGTTGTCTATGGACGAAAACGGATATATAGTGAATAATCCAGGTTCTTCTAAAACCAATATAGATGGTGTTTTTGTTTCTGGAGATGCTGCCGATCACGTTTACCGACAGGCGGTTACTGCAGCAGGTACTGGCTGTATGGCTGCACTAGATGCAGAAAGGTATTTGGCTGCTAAGGGTTTGCATTAAGGGTTAGATAATTTTCATCAAAAAGTCCATATCCTAATTTTTTAGACAGCTTTTTGTATTCTTTCTTTAATTCAAATTTGTCATGACCATGGGCAAACTGGTATTGAGACACTAAAATAAAGACTTTTAACATTTCCTTATAAGATGTAGAAGCAGCCTCTACAGCAAATTGTTTCATAGTTTTTTTAAACTGAATTTTATTTCCACTTGACGAAAAATAAAAAGATTTCATTATTATGTAGTGTTGAATATGTCTAATATGGTAAATATAATTTTCCTCAATATTTTTTTCTACTTTTTTTATAATCCACTTCATTACTTCAAAATTTTGAGAAATCATAGCAGTAATAATAAGTTCATAGAAATATTCGATTGGTAGTTTAGGATTGTTTTGTTGTAAATAATATTGTTCTAATTTTTGAATAATATTTTTATTTTTATTTAAAATGTTTTGAGCTATGATTCTACTATTTAGGATAGGATGATAATCCTCCTTTAACCTAATATCATGGTGTTTTGTTTTTTTAAGATTCAAATAACAATGTAAATTCTCTAAAGATTCAGTAAAAGCAGTTAAATAATCAGCTGATTTTATTGTTTTAAAAATTTTAATGTGAGATAAGTAATACTTATTAAGATTTGCATAGTCTACAAACATGGTGTAAACTAAATCTTGGTAGTTTTTGATCTTAAGAAGTGTTTTAATTACATCATCTTCTAATTTAATTTTCCTTAACAAAAGTCCTATTCCGTTTCCTATGTGGGCTACTTCATCGTAAGTAAGATTTTCAATTTTAAGTTCCTCTATTTCTAAAGCTTTATACAATTCATAATATCTTTTTTGAAGAAATAATTCTCTTAAAACTTGAATTACTATGGTAACATGGTCCTCTTTTGCTCTTAAATTTTTTCTAATAAAATGAATTAAAAGATCTAAATCCATTTTATTTAAAATTTCATAAATATCATTTTGAAGCTTCCATTTGTTCTCGTACTTGAAAGTTTTTATAAAATGATTATAGTTATTGTAACCGTTAAATCGAGAAATTATATCCAGTGTTTTTTTTGAAGGATTTTCATTGGTTTTAACAATTTTAAATAGCCTTCTTATGGTGTTATAGCTAATAAATTCATCTTTTTCTTCTAAAATAATATTACTAAGTTGTATTGCACTTCCTAGATTATTGATTTTAAATCCTAATCTTTCAAAAGTTTTTTTTTTAAGAATGTTTAACATTTTTTAAATGTACTATTTATGTACTAATTAAAGGATAATTCTTCTATAAATTGTTTTTATAATTGTTTATCACCATGAAGAGATATCTTACTTCCCCATTACCAGACAGCTGTAAAATCATCTAGAAACCGGAATGGGGAAGGGTTATTGTAATTAGACTTAAAAATTCAACTGAGAATAATGATAATTACGCCAATTGATGGATTCATATGTGGCATGTTTAAATCTGAAATAACTCAAGGGATAAACAATTCAAATCAATTTAAAGTTATGAAAGCAACAAAAATAAAACAATACCAAATTCATTATTGAATATTAGCTTTCAGGATACGCAAAATCATGATTATATTAAGCAAACCTAACAGCAAATATAATTAGATTAATAATCAAATAAATATAAAATTATGGTCATACATTATAC
>Ga0209223_10000196_pt1 | contig 69885 bp, 69 predicted proteins | sample COG_06_FD_184750 | JGI IMG/M metagenome (GOLD analysis project Ga0209223, IMG submission 184750) | Pelagic Microbial community sample from North Sea - COGITO 998_met_06 (SPAdes) (version 2) | ecosystem: Environmental > Aquatic > Marine > Neritic zone/Coastal water | place: Helgoland, sampling... | reverse complement strand
AGCAGTAGGTACTCCTCACGATGCGGTATGGGACGAAAAAGTATTGTCCTTCGAAATTAAAATAGATCAGGAAATGGCTACTGCCTGGGTACCTTATGAATTTTATGCTGGAGAAAACTTCTCTCATTGTGGTGTCAACAACTTCACACTATTTAAAGAAGAGCAAGGCTGGAAGATTATCTATTTGATTGACACGCGGAAGCAAGAGGGGTGTAAATAGTTATTCAAGACGACATAATGAAAATAAAATTGAATCTTATTGCTATTAATGTAATTGTACTTTTCAGCTGTACCAATGGTCAGAAGGAGGCGAATTCACATATCATTGATGCAGGAAATGATCCAAATTTTACAATAGTTGCCAATACAGATCAAGGACTTTTAGCTTTCAATAGAAAGGTCGTGGTCTTTGATATTGATATCTATGCAGTAAATGGAGTTGAAGATGTCAAGTTGTTGCATGCAGCTAATTTGATGGCTCAGTACCTTGACAATGATGAAGATGGAGTTGTTGACGATATGAACGTCCTGAACGCCATGAAAAAGGAGAAAGCTTTTTTAGTGATGTGGAAGGATGAGTCTGACCTAGAAAACCTCAATCCACCTAGGGGCAGGGAAGGGCAAGACCTGGGTAATGATGAGACCAGGCCCGCATGGCATTCGAACAGGAACGGTGAGTTTGATGCGGCTATAGAAGAAGTGTGGCACCTTGTTTCGCATGCAGGCTATGCAAATGCATACCCATCTGTGTTTGGAGAAAATGCTGGGACTACGCTTTCAAATGCTATGGACTTGGCAAGAGGGGGCAATTTTACTTCTATCCCTAATCCTTATCCTACAACTGCATGGTATTCTTACGATGATGCCACATGTGAATATGATTGTATGGCTACAGAATATATGTACTGGGCCATGACTTCGATACTAGGCGCACAGGAAAATCGCCTCAATGGAATTGGGCATGAATGGAAACTTAATACTCGAGCCAAAGTACAACATCAAGATAAGGCCATTTTTAAACTCTTGACTAGCCCGGAGTACAATCTACCGGAAGTATTGCCAGACGGTACTTATAATAGATAGTGCAGCCCTCTGGGAAATCGTACCTCTATTACCTGGTTAAATAACACTTCCATGAACAATTCATTATTTTTCTAATGCAGAGGAGGATATTTCGATAACTGGACGGTTTTTGGATTTCCGCTCAGTTTGAAGAACTTGGTGTTAAGTTTTGAGGATAAAAACACTGCAAGGTACCTGTCAAATTACTATATGAGCTGCAACAACAAACAAAATAGGATGATCAAGTACATTAAAAACCTTACGGGTGCCTTGTTAATAGTGATATTAACTACTTCTTGTAGCAAGAAAGAAGAGGAGACCCTAATTCCTGCAAAGGCAGTAATAGAAAGGCTATTAGGTTCCGAGAAAGCTGCTACAATACAGCTAAAAAAAGTCGAAAAAGAGGAGGGTAAAGATGTTTTTTCATACGAAGTCAGGAATGGACAATTCTTAATAGAGGCCAGCAGTCCAGTAGCGGCTACTAGGGGTTTTTATGAATACCTTAGAAAAGAAGTAGGAGGAATGGTGGCTTGGAGTGGAAATAATTTGAATCTCCCTGACCAATGGCCAGACACGAACCTGAGAAAAGTGGTAACCCCTTTTAAATACCATTACTATTTCAATACAGTCACCCACGGTTATACAACACCCTACTGGGATTGGCAACGATGGGAAAAGGAGCTCGATTGGATGGCACTTCATGGTCTTGATATGCCGTTAATTGCAGGAGCGCATGAAGCTATATTATTAAGAGTATTCAAAAAAATAGGACTCACAGAAGAAGAAGCGCTTGATTATTTTTCTGGCCCCGCGCATTTCCCATGGAACAGGATGGGTAATATTGGAGGTTGGGATGGGCCACCACCTGTTAGCTTTTTTGATCAGCAAATTGAGCTGACACATAAAATGCTGAATAGAATGGATGAAATGGAGATGCACCCTATTGTGCATGCATTTGCAGGATTTGTACCCAAAGCCATTAAGCGTATTTACCCAGAGGAAGAATTGAGAGAGCTTGGATGGGGAGGCTTCGATAAAAAAGTGCATATCCTTTCACCAGAAAGTGATTTATTTGTCAAAATAGGTAAGAGTTACATTCAAGAATGGGAAAAAGAATTTGGTACAGGGCATTTCTTCCTGGCAGACAGCTTTAACGAAATGGACGTTCCCTTATCTGAAGACCCTCAAATAGCCAAGGAAGAACTGGCCAAGTTTGGAGAAGCAGTTTACAAACCAATCAGCGAGGCCAATCCCGATGCCGTATGGGTTATGCAAGGCTGGACATTCCCATATCATCGAGATAAACAAGGAAAACTTTTTTGGACTCCCGAGAGGTTAAAAGCCTTTTTCTCAAAAATACCAGATGGTAAACTTCTCATCTTGGATATGGCCAACGAATACAATGCACTCTTTTGGAAGATAGACTACTCCTGGAAAATGTATGATGGCTTCTTTGGTAAACAGTGGATTTACTCATTCATCCCCAATATGGGTGGCAAAACACCATTAAATGGAGTATTAGATTTTTATGCAAAAGCACCAGAAGAGGCCTTGAATTTTGAGCAAAAACAAAATTTGGTGGGTTTTGGCTTTGCTCCTGAAGGTATCGAAAACAATGAAATGATCTATGAGTTAATTTCAGATTGGGGGTGGCGCAATAAAAAAATTGATTTAGCACAGTGGCAGCAAGAATATGCGAAAGCACGTTATGACGCCTATCCTGAACCATTAAAACAAGCTTATGAATTATTGAATACTTCAGCCTTGGGTACTTTTACAGATCACCCTAGGTATGTATTTCAATTCAGGCCAGGAAGAAAACGAACAGGCACAGTTCACACTTCAGAACAATTTGAACAAGCAGTTGGGTACTTTTTTGAAGCTAAAGAAGACCTTGGTGCTAACTCAATGTATAGAAATGACGCCATTGAGTTGGCAACACAATTACTAGCACTCAAAGTAGACGAATATATCAAAGAAGGCATTGAAGGAAAACAAAGTAGTCAACAGCAAGCCATCAATTTACTGTTGGCCATAGATAAGTTACTTGCCTCACACCCCAATCACAAACTATCTAATTGGATAAACCATGCTCGGACGATGGGAAATACTGAAGCCGAGAAAGATTACTATGAAAGCAACGCTAAGCGCCTGGTCACCACTTGGGGAGGGCAAGTAGATGATTACTCGGCAAGACTCTGGAGTGGACTAATCAGAGAGTATTATGTGCCTAGATGGCAGTACTATTTTGAATCAGGAGAAATTTTTGATTTCGAAAAATGGGAGGAAAACTGGATTAAAAGTCCGAGTCAAACGCAGAAGGAAATCTTTGATAAACCTTTGGAAATGGCATATCGATTATTACAAGAAGAGTTTGGATTCTAAAAAAGACAATCAAATATCAATGACTCTTACAGATTCAAACCAGCAGGAATTTTTTAAAAAGGAAGGCTACTTGATAGTGGAGAATTTACTATCTGTTATAGAAGTAGAAAAGTATATCTCTATATATGATCGCTTCCTTAATGGAGATATAGACGCTGGGGACAAACGTTCAGACCTTGGAACCAATGGCGGCACTGAGATAACGGGCAAAGAAAATATCACGCAAATCATGTGGCCCTCCGCGCTTTATCCAGAGTTCACAAGCATGGTTTACCATCAGGAAGCACTCACAATAGCACAGCAGCTGTTGGGTAATGATATTGCGATAGATTTTGATATGCTGATTAATAAATCCCCGCATACGGCTACCCAGACCCCTTGGCATCAGGATGCGGCCTATTGGGTAGATCTTCCGGACAAAAGAGCTGTTTCCTGTTGGCTGGCCCTTAATGAGTCCACGGTGGATAACGGCTGCATGTGGTATGTGCCAGGTTCACATTTAGAGAAAATGAGAAAACACAAGGCCATAACCGAAGGAGGCGCCTTGGTTTGTGAAGCTTCAGAAAGTGAAGGCATAGCTATACCGCTTAAGCCAGGGTCATGTGTATTCCATGCAGGAAATACCCTGCATTATTCTCGCGGTAATACTACTTCTTTAAATAGGAAAGCATTCATTATTAATCTCAGACCAGAAGACATGATCTTAATGGAAAGAGAAAAAGGTATGGATCACGGGCTGACAGAAAATAAAAGAACATTCAGGAATGAAGGATCCAAATAAAACATTTTATTACCCGTTTTAATCAAATTGTATTTTAGCAATTGTCCATCCTTTAGGAGGGATTTGCGTGAAAGATTAATCCTGTGGATTAATACCCGAAAGGGCCGGCCAGAAGCGCAAGCCTTTAAGGATTAAGTATCAATAATGTTTTCTGAGGAATAATCCAGCAAACAGCCAGCCTGCAGGACAAGCCCCCGTAGGACAAAATGCGGAAGATTCAGATTTTTGAATTAAGTAGTAGTCCGTAGGAGGACAATGCGTTAAGAACCTTTCCTGTGGAAAGGTTTAGCATTGGGCCAGCCTGTAGCGTGGACCCCGGAAGACAAAATGAAAAAAGCTCAACCTAAGTTGAGCTTTTAAATGTAGTCCGTAGGGGAATCGAACCCCTGTTGCTGAGATGAAAACCCAGTGTCCTAACCCCTAGACGAACGGACCAAAATAATGCAGAGGCGGAGGGATTCGAACCCCCGGTACCTCGCGGTACAATGGTTTTCAAGACCATCGCGATCGACCACTCTGCCACGCCTCTGTATGTGGTATCCCCGTTTGGGACTGCAAAAATAGCGGAATTTTTTTTACTGCAAAAAATGAAGGCAATTTATTTTTTGACAAGAGCAAATTTGTCCATTTTCACCTTGTGAATAGCTGCATTCATTTCAAATCCAACTAAAAGAATCAGCGACAAAATGAAGAGCCAAAGCATCAATACAAGCAGGACTCCAATAGAACCATAGAGCGTGTTGTAATTACCAAAATTATTGACTGAAAAAGTGAAAACAATGGAGGATATAATACAGGCTAAACTCGCAAATACAGATCCAAGGCTAAAGAAACTCCATTTTTCATGCACCGCTGGAGCGAAATAGTAAATCGATGAAATAGCGATTTGGAACAGCCCGTAAAGAATTAAATAACGCAGACTGACCAATACGTCAATTGAAGCCTTCTCTTGAATAAGCGCTCTAAAGTCAAAATTGTTTAAGAAGTGTTCACTTACAATTAAAAGGGCAACAGCTGTTATAATACAGAATGCCAAAACAAAGATTAGTCCAGTGGCTGTTATTCTCATTTTGAAGAAACCTCTTGTTTCAATTGTCTTGTAGCAAGAATTAAAGGCACTCATTAAATTACTCATACCATTAGTGGACAAGTACAGCGCCAATATAAAACCGAAAGATAATAGACCACCTCTTTTACGGCTGATTATGTCATGGATGGTGGTGTCTGCTGCTGCATAAAGCGTTTCTGGCATCATGTCCTCCATGAATTCAATAATTACATCTGTCGTAACTTCAGGGTAGAAAGTACCTATAAAAGGCACCAAGGTAAATAAGAAGATAATTGCTGGGAATATGGCCAAAGTGAAACTGAATGCGACACCATTCGCTCGATCTAAAATTTCATCATTTGAGATTTTCTTAATGAAAATTACGATGGCATCGTATAACCCAACTTTGTCCTTTCCTAATTTCATTCGCTGAAGAAAAGCTATGAGCCTTAAATAAAGCGGGTTTTCTAGGATGATATTTATTAATCTATCCTTCACTAAAATAGGGGGTTAATAATTCAATTAGCTGTACTGGGGGCATACAAGGTTTTCTAGTCTGGTTATCTAAAAATACAAGTTTAGTTTCACCTATGTGAATTAATGTACCGGATTCATTAAAGAACTCATAATTAAAGATGGTTTTAACTCCAGGCAATTGCTTGATGAAAACACGAACGGTTAATAATTCATCATAAAGGGCAGGTTTAATATATTTTGAATGGTTCTCGACCACTGGCATGATTATGCCTTCCGCTTCAAGTGCTTTGTAGCTGAAACCAACTTTCCTTAATGCTTCGACCCTTGCCACTTCGTAGTAGGTAGCGTAATTGCCATAATAAACTATACCCATTTGGTCAGTTTCAGCATACCTTACTCGAATTTCTATAGAAGTATCAAACATCTATCTGAAGATTTTTCGTTGGTTCATGGCATTTTGAAATAACCGAGCATTCTTATTATGTTCCGAAAGCGTACGTGCAAACCGGTGATACCCAGAGAAGTCTTCCTTTGCACACATGTAGATATAATTATGGTTTTCGTGATTTAAAACGGCATCTAATGTGGCGATAGTAGGCATGTTAATCGGGCCAGGAGGCAATCCTTTATACCTATAAGTATTATAAGGGCTGTCTACTTTTTTATGCACGTTCAATACACGTTGAATCGTAAAATCTCCAACCGCGAACACTAAAGTAGGATCGGCTTGAAGGGCAATGTTTCTTTCTAATCGGTTAAGATAAAGACCAGCAATAATTGGACTCTCATCTGCCTTTATACTTTCTGCTTGAACAATAGAAGCTAATACCGAAACTTCCACTGGCGAAAGACCAAGGGCTGCTGCTTTTGCTCTTCTAGATACATTCCAGAACCTTTTATGCTGCTCAAACATTTTTTGAAAAAGTGCTTTGGCAGAAATGGTCCAATAGACCTCGTAAGTATCAGGAATGAACATGGCTGAAGCATTTTCCGAATTGAATCCGTATTCTTTTAAAAATGCATCATTGTTTAAAAGTCCGAGAACTTCATCGGCAGATAGGCCAATGGTTGATGTGATTTTTTCAGCTAATTCCTCTTTTAGACGAACGTTGTTAAACGTGATTTGCACTGGAACTTGCGCTCCTGCTCTAAGCATTCTCACTGTTTGTAAGTTGGTCATTTCAGGTTCTAATTGATAGACTCCCGGTTTGACCAGCTTTTGATAGCCTAGCACTTTTGCAACAAAACTAAAGGACACAGCATCTTGGATGATGTCCATATCATAAAGGTGGTTTCTCACACTGTCGTAATTGTCATTTTTATCAATCACGAATTTTACCGTCTGTTTTTCGATAAGAATGTTACCGCCATAAAACACTTGATAAAAGTAGAATGAGAAGGAGGTTAGAAGAATGGAAAACACCACCATCCCAAAAGCAATCATCTTTCTTTTCTTCATACAGGCGCAAAAATACGCAATTTGTTATAACTTCGATGCGCTTAGAAATACAGGAATGCCTGCTAAATTCATTAAATTATATCCGGACAATCCAGAGCAAAAAAAACTGGATGAAATCGTCACTGTTTTAAGGAATGGGGGCATAATTGTCTATCCTACTGATACAGTTTATGGTATTGGCTGCGATTTTTCAAATACAAAAGCCGTACAAAGAGTTTGTCAGATCAAGAATGTAAAACCAGATAAACTGTCATTTATCTGTTATGATTTAAGCGAGATTTCAGCTTATGTAAGAAATCTGAGCACGCCAGTTTTTAAAGTGATGAAAAAGGCATTGCCAGGACCATTCACTTTTTTACTGAATGCTAGTAGCAATGTTCCGAAGGTACTGAATGCTAAAAAAAGAACAGTTGGTATTAGAGTTCCTGACAATAACATTCCTCGCGAAATAGTGAGAGAATTGGGCAACCCCATCATTACCAGTTCAATTCATGATGAAGATGAAATCATTGAATATTCTACAGATCCCGAATTGATTTTTGAGAAATACGAGCATTTAGTGGACATAGTGATTGATGGTGGATACGGGAATAATGTGCCCTCTACAGTGATTGATGCTTCAAATGACGATATGGAGATTATACGACAGGGATCGGGAGACTTAACCCTTTTCACGTGATGAAAAAGGTTTTAATTGAGAGCCATTACCTACCCTCAATAGCGTATTTCGCGTTAATTGCACAAGCTGACCATGTCGTAATTGAACGTTGCGAATTTTTTGAGAAGCAAACTTTCAGAAACAGATGTCAGATTCAAACAGCCAATAAAGAGTTGGATTTGAGCGTTCCCATCAACCACCAGGGTAGAAAAATTATAATTGATAAATTAACAATTGATTACATTCAGAAATGGCAAAATACGCATTGGCGTTCAATACAATCAGCCTATAAGAATGCGCCTTTTTTTGAATATTATTCAAACCCAATTCAAGAAATAATTTACAGCAACACAAATAGTTTGTTCGAACTGAATAATCAATTGCTGACAATCTGTCTTAAGTTTTTGCAAATTGACACACCAATTGATTTTTCTGAAAAATATGATAAAAAGGTTGAGTCAGGCGTTTTTGATGCAAGATCAATGATTCATCCAAAAAAGAACCTTTCTTCACTTGGGTGGTTCTCTGCCAGTCCGTATTATCAGATTTTTGGCAAAGACTTTGCAAAGAACCTTTCTATCTTAGACTTATTATTTAATGAAGGGCCAATGGCCTTAGCAGTTTTAAAAAGCTCAATTGTCAAAAAATAGAACTAATAGGTTTTTGATTACGTTTTCCTTTAGATCACTGTAAATTTTACTACATTGATCTTAGGCTTTACACAGTTTAAAAAAACATTTCTGAAAGGATTAAATGGAAGCGAAATTTTCAAATAGAGTTAAAGAGGTAATATCACTGAGCCGTGAGGAGGCCCTTAGATTGGGGCACGACTACATTGGTACAGAACATCTCTTGCTTGGAATGATTAGAGAAGGAGAAGGAATTGCTATCAGTATCCTTAAAAAATTAGGTACTTCTTTAGAGGAATTAAGAGAGGCGGTAGAAAGAGCTACTAAGGGTACGGCAAATCACAATGTGAAGAATTTAGCCAATATCCCCCTTACTAGACAGTCTGAGAAAGTGCTTAAAATCACCTACTTAGAAGCCAAAATATTTAAGAGCCAATTGATCGGCACTGAGCATTTACTTTTATCAATCCTCAGGGATGAAGACAATATAGCCACACAAATTTTAGAAAAATTTGACGTGAACTATGAGGTTGTTAAAGAAATGCTTGAGTACCAGATTGATAACCCAATGGCGTCTTCGGACACCGATGATGGCGATGAGGAAGAATCTTCAAAGATGTTTGGAGGAAGTGGAGCCGGTGGCGGTGCATCATCTGATAAGCCAACAGGAAAGGGCGGTGAAAAGTCAAGGACTCCTGTCTTAGATAACTTTGGTAGGGATTTGACTAAGTACGCTGAAGATGGAAAACTTGACCCAATTGTTGGGAGAGAGAAGGAAATTGAAAGGGTTTCTCAAATTTTAAGTCGAAGAAAAAAGAACAATCCAATTTTGATTGGTGAACCGGGTGTTGGTAAAAGTGCCATTGCAGAAGGCTTGGCTTTAAGAATTATACAAAAGAAAGTTTCTCGTGTGCTTTTTGGCAAACGTGTGGTTACCCTTGATTTGGCATCTTTAGTAGCTGGTACAAAGTACCGTGGTCAGTTCGAAGAGCGAATGAAGGCGGTAATGAATGAATTGGAGAAATCTCCAGAGGTAATTCTATTTATTGATGAATTGCACACAATTGTTGGTGCCGGCGGAGCTTCTGGTTCTTTGGATGCTTCGAATATGTTTAAACCAGCTTTAGCAAGAGGCGAGATACAATGTATTGGTGCTACAACCTTGGATGAATATAGACAGTATATTGAGAAGGACGGTGCATTAGCAAGAAGATTTCAGCAGGTAATGGTAGACCCTACAACTCCAGAGGAGACGGTAGAAATACTTGAGAATATCAAGGGAAAATATGAAGACCATCACCATGTGAGTTATACCGAAGAAGCAATCAAAAATTGTGTTAAGCTTTCTGATAGGTACATTTCTGATCGATTTTTACCAGATAAGGCGATTGATGTTTTAGATGAGGCAGGTGCTCGGGTACATATAAATAATATTCATGTTCCTGATGATATTGTGAAGTTGGAAGAAGCCATCGAAGACATTAAGAAGGAGAAGAATCGAGTTGTTAAAAGCCAAAAATATGAAGAGGCTGCACAACTTCGAGATAAAGAGAAAAAGTTGATCGACCAATTGGATCGAGCAAAAGCCAAATGGGAGGAAGAAAGTAAGGCGAAAAGATATACGGTAACCGAAGATAATGTAGCGGAAGTTATTGCCATGATGACTGGTATTCCAACAAAACGTGTTGCGCAAAAAGAGCAGCATAAATTAGTCGGAATGGGTAAGGAGTTAATGGGCAGGGTAATTGGGCAGGATGAGGCAATTGGGAAGTTGACCAAAGCCATTCAAAGAACTCGTGTTGGTTTGAAAGACCCTAGTAAACCTATTGGAACTTTCGTTTTCCTTGGACCAACTGGTGTTGGAAAAACAGAATTAGCCAAAGTGCTTTCATCCTACTTATTTGATAAAGAGGACTCGCTTGTCAGAATTGACATGAGTGAGTACATGGAGAAATTTTCTGTTTCCAGATTAGTGGGAGCACCTCCAGGATATGTAGGATATGAAGAAGGTGGTCAGCTTACAGAAAAAGTGAGAAGGAAGCCCTATTCTGTTGTCCTATTGGATGAAATTGAAAAGGCTCACCCTGATGTATTCAATATACTCTTGCAAGTATTGGATGATGGTATTTTAACAGATGGACTTGGCAGGCGAGTTGATTTCAGGAATACTATTATCATCATGACTTCTAATATTGGTGTTCGTGATCTGAAGGATTTTGGATCTGGAATTGGCTTTAGCTCAATGAGCAAAATCGATGATGAAGAAGCGATCATGAAGGATACTATTCAGAAGGCATTGAAGAAAACATTTAGCCCTGAATTTCTGAATAGATTAGATGATGTCATCATATTTAACTCTCTTAAAAGAGAAGACATTCACAAGATTATTGACATTTCTTTAGGCAAGTTGCTTTCAAGAATTGAGGCAATGGGCTATGAGGTGAAACTGACGGAAAAAGCGAAAGACTTTTTAGCTGAAAAGGGTTATGATCCACAATATGGTGCAAGACCGCTGAATCGGGCCATTCAAAAATACTTGGAAGATGAAGTAGCCGAAGAGATTCTTAAAGGTGATATTAATGAGGGAGATACTTTGATGGCCGACCATGATGGTAAATCCGAAAAACTCATTATCAAAATCAAGAAAAAGAGAGTCTCTAAAAAGAAAAAGGAGGAAGACAAAGATTCTCCAGCAGCATAAATTATAAAGCCTCTGAATTGATTTCGGAGGCTTTTTTAGTTGAATAGAACAACGCTTCCTAGTATTAAAATTATAATTTCTCTAACATAACTTTATAATTTCCTGTAGTGCCAGCACTAACCCCACCGAATGAATAATTAAATATCCAAGTCATTCTCTCACTCGAAAAAGAGATGATTGTGACATCGGTAAACACATCAAGCTGTAGATCAACTAAGGTAATTTTATCAATCCAACTCCATGTACCTGTTGGTCTGAAGACCTGTCCACCATTTGCGGAGGAGTAAATACCGTTTTCCTGAAAGTTAATTTTAAACGCTGGGTAGTTCGCAGTGGCATCCAAGCCATCAATCTGGATAAAGGGGATGCTTTATTCGTTGGATAAGAGAAGAGGTATAAGATTATAGGCATAAAAAAAAGAGCCCCGTACGGGCTCTTCAACTATTCGACCAAAAACAGTTTATGAAAATCTTTAATCCTTAAAGGGATCCGAAAACTTTAGATCTGAAATAAAGTTCTCGTCAGTTAATGTATTCAAGAATGCGACTAATGCATCAATTTCAGTTGTATTAAGGTTCATTCTTATTGGACGTCCGTCTCTCTCCAACCTATTATCAAGGTTTGGATTATTTTGAATTCCGTTATTATAAAATTCTACAACTTCTCTTAAGGAACTAAACCGACCATCATGCATATAGGGTGCAGTTAATGCTATATTTCGTAGTGATCCTACTTTGAATTCACCAGCGTCTTGGTTTCTTCCGGTTATACCACCAAGTCCCAAATCAATATTGGTGGCATCTAAACCATTATTTCTGGCTCTATCACCAGAAAACGTTGCCGTTTCGTGACAGTTTGAGCATTCTGTTCTATTACTGAAAAACAGATTTTTACCTTGATTTTCAGCATTACTGAATCCATTAAATGGCCTTCTTTCATCTCCTCCTGCAGCAGCAAGTGCTACATCATATTTTGATTCATAGGAGACCATTGATCGAACAAATTGCGCTAATGCCCTAGAAATTCTATCTGAGGTTACTTCTTCTGTTCCAAAAGTATTTTCAAATAAGCTGGCATAGTAGTCTTTTCCTTGCAGCTTAGCTACCAATTCTTCTAAGGTCATACCCATTTCTACTCCATCTTGAATTGGCAACAAAACTTGCTCTTCCAAGGTGCTGGCCCTTTCGTCCCAAAAAAACCTACCATTTTCATAATATCGTGCATTGGATAATCCCATAGAATTTCTTCCTGTCAACCCACCTTCAAAGCCCTCACTTAACCTTTGAGGATCTGAAAATCCATTTCCTTGGATATGGCAAGAAGCACATGAAGTAGTGTTATTGGCTGACATGCTTTTATCATAGAATAAAACCCTGCCGAGAGTAGCTCCCGCATCCGTGACTGGGTTGTTACCCGGAGTATTGTCAATTCCTGACACCTCTTGGTTTCGAAAGTGGCCAGGTAATTCAGGATTTGCATAATTAAAATAGTTAGTAGGCAAATCGAGATCACCAGCGCTATCTTCAGATATTATCTCTTCTAATTCGTTTATAGGGTCGTCTGTGTTTCCATCGCTGGAACAGCTCAATGCAAATAGTCCTGCTAAACCAATAATTAATATTGACCTTTTCATAGTGTTGTTAGTTATTGGTTAAGCGGTAATTTTTTAGGTAGAGGTAATATTTATTCGATCATTATCTTTTAGGAGGTGGTCGGTTTCCGCGTGGTGGCGGACCTCTTTGCCCTTCTGGTCCAATGGGAGGGCCTTCCATATTTCTATCTCCTTTACGCATAACGTCATGAATAATTGTATCAAATTTTAGTTTTTGTTCATCAGTTAATAATTTCCGGATACTTGAAAAATGGTTATAAGTTTCAAATTCCATTGACTCTTGTAAGTCACCAATTTTCGATGTGAGGACATTCACTTCGGTCTGTACATCATTTTTCTGCCATAGCTCATGGAGTGATTTTCTAGTTTTATGTTGTTCACTTCTTATGTTCTCCATTTTTCGAAAATGGTTTTTCCTCAAGTTTTCAATTTGTTTGATCTGACTTTCATTTAAAGACAATTCTTTAGTCAACAAATCTTCACTTCTGCCTCGGTTTCCTCTAGGTCCTTGCCGCCCTTTGTCAAGCCAAAGCTTTGTTAATGTTGCCGCATTTAAAAGGACCAGTAGTAAAACCAGCCATCCGATCATCTTATTTTTCCTTAAGTAATCCATGACTAATAATCGTTTAAGTATTCAAAGTCATCGGATCCTGAAAAATAGTCCTGGGCAAATGATTCGATTTGGATTTCTCTATCATTTGAAACTTCAGTAGACTTATTTATTGAAAAGAAGGTAACCAAATTGAAAATCATGAAGACAGATAGCACAGCTACATTGAGCTTCATGTTTGCTAAGAATGAAAACTGATTGTTAGATCCTAACAATTCGTTTTGCATCCTTGCTTCTAGCCTGTTGTAGAAAAAGGGATTGACTTCTGCTTTACCCAATCCTTCCAAACTATTTAATGTTTGGTTGATTTTATTTTCTATGTCTAATGGCTTTTTCATGGCTTCTAATAGTTAGATGACGTGTTTCGGAAAAACTTGCGCTAATCCTTATAATTTTTTTCGTAATAGTTTTTAAGCTTTTTCTGAAGGTTTTTTCTTGCCCTGAACATGAGGGACTCAACAGAAGAAATACTTGTATTTAAAACATCAGCAATTTCTTGATATGGAAGTCCTTCTACCTTGTGAAGTGTGAAAGCTACACGCTGACTTTCAGGTAATTCTTTAATGGTATTAAAAAGTATCTGAGCCTGTTCTTTGTTCTCCAGAATTACTCCAGGATGTTCAAAAGACGCCCGTTTGGTGCTTTCAAAATCATTTTCACCTCCAATAGATTGTAGGAAAGCAAAACGTTTTTTACGCTTTTGTTTTCGAATTAATTCTAGAGATTTAGTTGTAGCAATCCGGTATATCCAAGTTGAAAGCTTTGCATCACCGCGAAAGGATTTAACTGATTTGTACACTTCAACGAATACATCTTGTGCCGTTTCTTCTGCATCTTCCTCATTTTGAAGAAAACCCAAGCATGTATTGTAAACTTGATTTTGAAATTTATCCACCATAGAACGAAAGGCAGACTCGGAGCCTTGCTGTAATTCTAATATGAGGTTTTCATCACTCATAGGTGGAGGTTATTTAATTTTAAAATGAGTGCCTCAATTTTGAGGCTACTCATTAATTCTAGAGTTAATACACCCTTATCTTTTTCTACCCTGCTTTGGCCCTCTATTCTGGCCTATTTGCTTATCGAAAAATAACAATTGCTCTTCCGTAAGAATTAATTTGATTTCCTGTGTGGAAGCAATTTTCATTTTCATAAGATCGCTTTTCAAAATACCTATTTCATCAATGACCTTATTTACAGCCTTAGCATCGAAATCCGTTGAAGTTGTTAATGTTCTAAGTCTTGCTTCTTTTTCATTCACTTGATTTTTTAATGGGAGCGCTGCCTTTTCTGATTTCAAATGAATGGTTTTCATCTGATTTGCTTGCTCTTCGCTCAGGTTAGGTATTCTAGGGCCAGGTGGTCCTACTTCTTCCTGTTTTCCTTGAGGCCCTTTTTGATGCATTTCTTGTTTTCCTCTTTCATGTCGTTGAGGAGGCCCATCATTTTGTGCTTGTAAATTTGTTCCTACTAACATTATTAGTGCTGCAGCGAATATGCTTGCGAATTTTGTTTTCTGACTTTTCATAATTTCTAAATTTTAATATTTAAATCTGTATGAAAAGTTAGATGTGGCTTCGTTATAGAAACTTGTGGGCTTATTGTTAAAAGGTGTTAAAATGAAAAAAACTCCCAGTAAGGGGAGTTTTCATACAGTTGATTTGATGTGGTGGTGATTATTTTAACTCAAAAGGCTCAATTTCAAAACCTGCACTTTCAATTATATCTGTGTATTTAGGCCAGCTTTTGGGAGGCTCCATAGTTTGTCCCGGTTTTAAAACTTTGATCTCTTTGTGTTGCCCTTTAATTTCTCCCCATGTGGTTTGAGACCAGTTTTGATCATCATAAACATTTAATTCTGTTTCTAAAAGAGGTCCGCTGACAGCTTTGCCTATTAAGGGCCACCAAGTACTCTCGGTTTCTCTGTCCCAGAATACAAAGCCATCCATTCCATCCCAAACTTCAGGATCAAAATAAGTGTAGCCACTCAATGCAAATGTATATTCACGTCCATCAATAATCCTGTTATATATGGCACCTAAGTCTGCCAAAATGCAATATGCCGCCATTACGGGTTTACCATCAACTACATCGTTAACTACTTCGTGTTTTGTCAATAAATCAATGCCGTACGCACGTACATCATTATTGATTTGAAGCAGGAGAAATCTAGCTGAATCTGGATAAACCTGATCTGCTTCACCTATTGTAATAAATTCTGGAGCCGTCAATGCCATGAATCCTTCTCTACCAATTCCGTAATGATATTGTTCATCCTTTAGAATGGTATTTGAAATATCAAAATGCTCACTAGAGTCCTTACCGCCATACATGTATTTCCTGCCCTCTTTCTCAAAGAACTTATTGTTCTTATATGCCAATGGCCTTTCATTTTTAGGTGTTACTCCAGATGATTCTGAGTCAGATTTTTCTTCATTACAAGAAAATATAGCAAGAGAAAAAAATAGGACCGCTGTAATTCGTCTCATGATTGTAGGTTTGTTCATTTTTAAATTAAATGAATCTACTCAGTTTATCAATTATATTAGCAATCAACAAATTCCTAAGTATGGCAGCCACTCCATCAAATATGATTCCCTTGGGCACGAAAGCTCCAAATTTTGAACTCCTTGATACCGTTTCGGGCGAAATCAAATCGTTGGAAATTTTAAAGTCAGATAAGGCAACGGTGATCATGTTTATCTGTAATCACTGTCCATTTGTAAAACATGTGGATGAGGAATTGGTTCGCATTTCTAATGAATACATAAAAAGAGGAGTAGCTTTTATTGCCATCAGCTCCAATGATGTTGACAATTATCCGCAAGATGCTCCATCGCTGATGTCTGTGGAGGCTCAGAAAGTTGGTTATCCTTTCCCGTACCTTTATGATACTACACAAGAAGTCGCTAAAGCATACCAAGCAGCTTGTACTCCTGATTATTTCGTCTTTGATGCATCAATGAATTGCGCTTACCGTGGACAATTAGATGATGCTCGACCTGGTAATGGAAGGCCAGTGTCTGGTATAGATTTAAGAAATGCCCTAGACGAAATATTAAATGGTAATGCTGTAAGTGCTCTTCAAGTGCCAAGTATCGGTTGTAATATTAAATGGAAGACCTAATCTTTAGCTGCGCTTTTCTAGGATGTCTTTGATGATCATATCTGCATGAATTCTCGTGTTCTCAATGAACAATGTACTCGTCTTTAGTCCAGCATTGATCACACCAGCTATATAAACCTGAGACAGGGGGGTCTCTAAAGTTTCTGGATCATGTAGGGGAGTCCTGAACTCATCATTATTTATAGCCAGCCCTAAGGATTCAAACAAATCATAATTGGGCTGGTAGCCGGTCATTGCCAGAACAAAGTCATTTTGAATAGTCAATTCACCTTCTGGTGTATTAAGAAGTACTTCTTCTTGAGTTATCTCCTTTACAGTTGTATTAAAATATGCCTTGATACTTCCGTCCTTGATCCGGTTTTCGATATTCGGCTTGATCCAGTATTTAACTTTGGCATAGATTGCTTCTTCACGAATGGCCATAGTGACCTCCGCTCCTTTGTGGTAAGCTTCTAAGGCAACGTCACAAGCTGAGTTAGCTGCCCCGATTACTAAAAGCTTTTGACCAATAAGTAGATGTGGGTCATTGTAGAAATGAGAAACTTTAGGAAGTGATTCGCCGGGAATATTCAGTAAGCGTGGCACATCATAGAACCCTGTTGCTACAATAATGAATTCAGAATAGAAGGCGCCTTTACTTGTTTCAATTTGGTACACTCCTTCATCTGACCTCATTGATTTAACCTCAGTGTATAAGGCAATGTTTAAATCTTTGCTATCTACGACACGCCTGAAGTATTCCAATGATTCACTACGGGTTGGTTTATCATTGTGAGCAACAAAAGGAACTTCTCCAATTTCTAACAGATTAGAAGTAGAAAAGAAGGTCATGTTGGTCGGGAAATTATAGAGTGAATTAACCAAAACCCCTTTTTCCAAAATGATATAATTAAGTCCGGCTTTTTTCGCTTCTATAGCACAATTAAGCCCAATGGGACCGCCTCCAATAATTACAAGATCAAATATATTCGACATAAGGAAAAAATCTTTGAATGCTCAATCTAATGCAGAAAGCGTGACTTCTACAACTTCATTTAAATCTTTTTCTTCCATATTGGCTTTGGCCAAAACGCGAAGTCCGCTAAGCGAATTAAAAAGAAAGCGGGCTAATGCTTGGCTAGAATGTTTCGTGCCTATTTCGCCAGATTCTTGGCCTTCTGTAATGAGTTCTTTCAGTACTTTTTCAACTGTGTTTTTGTTTTCTTCAAACATGACCTTAATGGCATCATCACTATTTGCCAGTTCCGTTGCTGCATTGACCAGAAAGCAGCCTAACTTATCTTGGTCGTGAAGCCCTTGTTGCACAGTACCAATTAAAAAATCCTTGATAATGGCGAGCGCTGATTTTTCGCTCCTAATTTGTTGAAGTAACCAACTTGAAGTTTGCTGGCGATAACGTTTTAATGAGGCCAGGTACAACTGATGCTTGTCACCATAGGTGTCGTAGATACTGGCCCTATTAATTCCTAAGTGATCTACTAGATCTTGAATAGAAGTAGCGTTGAAACCCTTCTTCCAGAAGACTTCCAACGCTTTGTCCAATACGCGACTTTCGTCAAAGTTCTTTGTTCTACCCATTATCGATTAATAAAAGTAACCGATCATTCCATAATTATCAAATTAAATTGCTGCAATGCCGCCATCTACTATTATTTCTTCTCCCAGCATGTAGGAAGCGTCGTCTGTGGCTAAGAATAGAACGGCTTTTGCGATTTCTTCGGATACACCGAACCTTTTCATTGGTACCATTTCATTAAATCCTGCAGCCATGCCTTGCTTTTGCTCATTAGTCAAACCCATTTTATCAAACAATGGAGTTTCAATTGGGCCTGGGCTTACTACGTTCACCCTAATACCGAATTGAGTTAATTCTGACGAGAATGTTCTGGCCAAATTTCGAACCGCTCCTTTGGTGGCTGAATAGACAGACATGTTTGCAAATCCTTTATGTACCACTGCTGAAGCCGTAAGAATAATTGACCCGCCTGTACCCATCAAAGGTCTAATTTTCTGAACTGTGAAGAAGACACCCTTTACATTTGTGTTGAAATGTGCGTCGAAAAAAGCTTCATCGGATAACTCTAACGGAGCTAACCAGGCTATTCCTGCATTTGCAAAGAGGATATCCACTTTGCCAAAGTCTGCTTTTATTTTATCTGCTAATGTGTTGATTTCATTCAATTTTGATACATCTGATTGTATTGTACTAAATCGAGGATTGTTTATAACAACAGCAGCCTTGTCTAATGTGTCCTGTGTTCTGCCAGTAACGATTACCGTTGCGCCTTCATCAATAAATGTCTTAGCAGTTGCAAGACCAATTCCTGTACTTCCTCCTGTTATGAGTGCTATTTTTTCGTCTAAGCTACCGTTTGTCTTAGTGTTGTTTGTCATTTTTAATTTTTTTAGAATTTTTGTTCCAATTTATGATTTGTTTTATTAGAACAATCATTCCAATAAAGAGTTCAAAAGAATCAATTCTTTTTTGTTAATTCAAAAAAGGTGTGATTAAACTATTTAACAGGGGGTTTGGTGGGGCCGTTGAAATGCGAATATATGGTGTTCACAAATGATAAAATTAGTCCAACTCCTATTATGATGTAAATAATTGTAAATACTTTGCCTAGGTCAGTGACTGGAGAGAAGTCACCATAACCGATGGTAGTCAAAGTGATTGTGGAAAAATAGAGCGCGTCCAACCATGACCAACCCTCTATATAATGATAGCAAACAGTGCCAGTAGCCAAAGTTAAAAATGAGGCAACTAGCAAGCTCCTGTATTGCCGGTCTTTTAAAAATTGTATAAGGGTTCTGAGAAATACCATAGTCCTAGAATTTGATTTGAACCGCCTTTAATTCATTCCCTCTTTTGTATTCTACCACTGCTCTGTCTCCTAGTTTAAAGGCTGATAATGCCCTCATATAACTCATCATGTCTACAATAGTCGAATCACCTAATTTTGTTACAATATCTCCTTTTTCAATTCCAGCAGCTTGAGCAGGTTTGCCATCACTTACACCATCAATTCTCATTCCTTCACCGTCATACAAGTAATCAGGAACAACGCCAAGCGACACTGTAAATCTTGGACTGTCGCCAGAACTATCATTTGTTTTAGTAAAGGCCATTTTTTCCTCATCATCAAGAGAGATGACTAAGCGTTCGATGAGGTGAATAACTTGTAACATGCCGTCATAATTGATTTTGTCCGAATCGTCAGTTGGCTTATGATAGTCTTCGTGTTGTCCAGTGAATAAATGTAGCACAGGTAAATCTTGTAAATAAAAAGAAGTATGATCAGATGGACCTACTCCAGATTCTGTCATCACAAGCTTAAGACTATCAGTATTGGCAGCGTTTAGTTTGTCAGTCCATAAAGAATTTGTTCCAACACCACTGATTGCCACGGTATGCTCTTCATTCATTCTCCCGACCATGTCTAAATTGATCATGTAGTTGACAGTTGATAAATCGACAGTAGAATTTTTAGAGAAATAGTTAGAACCCCAAAGTCCATTTTCTTCTCCTGAGAACGCTAGAAATAAGTAATTATAGTTACTGCTTTGATGCTTTAATAATCGAGCAATTTGAATTATTGAAGCAGTTCCACTGGCATTGTCGTCTGCACCATTGTGTATTGCTCGTTCACCACGATACAAAGATCCTTCTTCACCATATCCCAAATGATCAAAATGAGCTCCAATCACGACTGTATTTGCAGCATTATTATTAATAATCCCGGCTACGTTTCTTCCGGTCACTCCAACCCCATCAGTGCCTATCACGGGTTGCTCATGTGGGTTGGTTGCTTTTTTTACATTGAATTCTTGAAAATAACCGTCCGTACCTTTTGGCTCTAAGCCCAATTCTTCAAACGCAGTAGCTATATAATTTGCTGCCTGAATCTCACCTTGAGTACCAATAGCCCTTCCTTCTAGTTTGTCATCAGCAAGAAAAGCCACATCACTTTTAAGTGAAGCAAGCACTTCTTTGTCTGTTGTATAATCTGTACAAGCGCTTAATCCGATTATAAAAAAAGCTAAAAAATAAAAAGTGATTTTTCTCATGTCAATGTTCTTTAATGCAAAGATAATTAATCCTTATCTTCGCAGCTCATAAAAATTAGGATTCTGATATAATGCGCTATTTATTTTTATTGCTTTCATTAATTGTTTTTGCATGTGGCAACCAAACAAACAACAGTCAAATTGCTGAAGCCCATTCGGCACAAGATTCTTTATTGCTTCATCCTGAAGAAATGAAGTTCTTAAAAAACATCAAACAACTCACCTTTGGTGGCAATAATGCTGAAGCCTATTGGAGTTTTGATGATGAACAAATTGTGTTTCAGTCAGATTATGCCGGTTGGGGCGTGAGTTGTGATCAGATGTTTATAACGGACTGGAAGAACGATGACTTAAAAAATAATAGACCTCAAATGGTTAGTACTAGTATGGGCAGAACAACATGCTCGTATTTCTTGCCTGGCAATCAAACAATAGTGTATGGCTCTACTCATTTGGGGGATGAAAATTGTCCAGCAGTTCCTGAGCCTAGGGCAGATGGGAAGTATGTATGGCCAATTTATCCAAGCTTTGATATTTTCACTGCTGACCTGGATGGTAATATCATTAACCAATTGACGGATTTTGAAGGCTATGATGCAGAAGCAACAGTTTCTCCCAAAGGGGATAAAATTGTATTTACATCATTAAGAACTGGTGATTTGGAATTGTTTACCATGAATATTGATGGAAGTGATGTAAAGCAAATCACAAGCGAACTAGGCTATGACGGTGGTGCTTTTTTCTCTCCTGATGGATCTAAATTAATTTTCAGGTCATCGAGACCAAAAACGCTAGAAGATATTAAGATCTACCAAGACCTTTTAAAAGAAGGATTGGTAATGCCAACGGACATGGAGCTTTACATTTGTAATGCTGATGGCTCAGATTTAAAAAAGATCACAGACCTTGGCCAAGCCAACTGGGCTCCATTTTTCCACCCGAATGGCGAACAAATTATTTTCGCTTCCAACCATACTGCAACAAGGGGGTTCCCATTCAATTTATACATGATTAATTTAGATGGTACTGGATTAACAAGGATCACGCGTGATGAGACTTTTGATGCTTTCCCAGTATTCTCTAATGATGGCAAGCACATTGTATTCTCTTCCAACAGAAACAATGGTGGGACCAGAGACACTAACTTATTTGTAGCAGAGTGGATCGGGAAATAATTAGATTTCTATTATAGGAACACAAGGTTTACGTATTAATTAGCACCTTTAAAGACAAAGTCATTCAGGCCAAATGCATGGGTTTGTTGCGCATGTTATAAGACTGCCGGAAAGTGATTATCTATTAATTTTATTGACTAACCGATATCAAATTGGTCTTGGTGGCATAATTGATAAAGCGAAGCAAACGTTTATACCTAGTCTAAAATAAACTAAGGTTTTAACGGTCCTTCAGTCTATAAACAAACTTTAACCCAGACCAGGTATCGTCTATCGCAGCCACTTTAACATCTACTAGACCAATTCCAAGTCCATGCTCACGGACAATATTTCCATTAAGGTCAGTTTTAACACCTGAAGTTCCTTTTGGCAAGGAAAACCAAACCATTCCGTCTTTTTTTAAATAGCCTTTTACCGTATTGGCCATACCTTCCAGTTCTATTTGGGACTTTACAAAAACATGAATTAAATCTAAGGATGCTGGCGTAGGGCTATTGACTTCCTTAATTTCCGGTAAGCCTTCAAATAAATCGAAATAGTGGTCAGGACGGTTATAGAAGTAACAATGACAATTCTCCTTGATACCTAATTTTTTAGCTAATGGTGTTTTAGAATATCCTGAAGTCGCCATAATTCTGGAATGATTTTATAAAATAAATGCATAGATAGCCAGAAGACTGGCGAAGAATAAGATTATTCGACTCTTAATTTTGAGATTTTTATTCGCTGTAAAATTACCGAGCATTTTGGCAGAAATCCCCAATCCAACAAGTACTAGTATTAATTGAACTCCCCAAAGAACATTATTAACCCGCTCTGTTAATTGGGTCAATAAATTAATCGCCTCTATTATAAAAGCTATGATTAATGAAATGAAGGCTACTTTGATTTTCTTTTCATCTGTCATGGTAACCAAAAGTCAAAAATGATATTATTAGTACATTTAAAATGTCCTTTTGGACATTTATCAAAACCAATTTTTGAGCACGGTCTACATTTTAAACCCTTATTTTCCAAAATTGTAAACTTGGTTTGGTAAGGATACATACCAAATTCTGGAATGGTATTTCCCCAAATAGAATAGACCTCTTTTTTTAGTGCAGCAGCAATGTGCATTAGCCCAGTATCATGAGAGAATACATATGATGCTCTTTTAAGAATCGAAGCAGACTGGTTTAAACTGTACTTCCCACATGCGTTATAAATTGTAGCCTTCTTACCCAGAGTTTCCAGCGAAGCAGCCATGTCAGCGGATTCATTGTCACGGCTAAAAAAGGCTTCAATTTTTTCTCCATTTTCAATGTCTTCTTTACCGCCTAAAAGCACGATTGGTTTATTGATTTTATCACATAACTCTATCATGCGTTCCAATGTGAGTTTTTTGGTTTCGTGTTGTCCACCAATGGCAAATGCAACGAAATTATTGCGGTGTGACTTGGGCAGCCATTCGTCCTCTACCTCATCTTTTTCTGGAATGAAATAATCAAGCCCTAACATGTCTTTTTTGACCTCTAATGGAGCAACTGCTTCCATATAACGATCAACGATATGGACATTTGGCATTTTGTTAATCTTCAAATTAACAATCAGCCATTTTTCCCAGTTCAGTTTAGGAAAAGCCTTATTAGGCTTACTCAATTTTGACTTTATAATCCTTGTTCTAAGGTTGTTGTGAAGGTCAACTACAAAGTCAAAATTTTCTAATTTAAGTTGATCAATAAGATCATCTAGATTGTCTTCCAAGAAATGAAGCTTGTCTATGTATGGGTTGGCTTCTAGAATCCCTGCGTATTGTTTTTTTGTGCAATAATGAATTTCAGCATCATCTAACTGAGTCTTTAAAACTCTTACAACAGGTGTAGTGAGCACTATATCTCCTATGGAAGAAAAGCGTATTACAAGAATCTTTTTAGGCATTCGCTCCAATTTTTGACTTTCGTTTTATAAAGAATTCATCAATGGCTGTTAATCCTAAAGCATTGAAAGTCATGTCTGCTGTCAGTCCACCTTTACGCCCTGATAACAGGCCGTAGTACATGTGATTATAGCCATCCATTTCGTGCGCATCTGGATTAATAGACAGTTTTACCCCCTGTTCAATAGCATAATGCACCCAGCGCCAGTCCAAATCTAATCGCCATGGATTCGCATTGATTTCAATAATTACGTTGTGTTTGGCACAATGATCAATGACTTTTTTATGGTCAATTGGATATCCTTCTCTTCTCAATAAAAGCCTCCCTGTTGGATGACCCAAAATGCTGGTATAAGGATTCTCAATTGCGGCTAATAAACGCGCAGTAGCTTTTTCCTTTTTCATATTGAGAACGGAATGCACCGAGGCTACAATGAAATCGAAACTCGCCAGCACATCATTGTCATAATCTAAGCTGCCATCATAAAGAATGTCAGATTCTATGCCTTTCAAAATTTTAAAAGGTGCCATTTCCTTATTCAACTTATCAATCTCGGCATGCTGCGTAACGATGCGATCCTCATCCAATCCATTGGCGTAAAAAGCCGACTTGCTATGGTCACAAATGCCTAAATATTCATAGCCCATGTCTTTACAACGCTGTGCCATCTGTGCTAGACTATGTTTACCATCGCTGTAAGTAGAATGGTTGTGCAGCACTCCCTTTAAATCTGACATTTCGACTAATTTGGGAAGTGTTTTATTCTTGGCAGCTTCTAATTCGAATGTGCCTTCCCTTAATTCTGGTTCAACAAAGTCCATTTTTGCCGCTGCATAAATCGCTTTTTCATCAACAAAATTATCCGACAGTGCAATATCTCTTAAACTTTCCTTTTCCTTGACGGCAGTGTTAAGGTGCGCCGTGCTTCCACTTTTCAGGAATAAACTCGTATTAAAAGAATCCTTCTGACAAAAGCTTAGATGGACAGGAATTTTATGTGCTGCAAAGTACCCTCTCCAGACGACCGGCCCAGAGTTTTTCATGTCCTGTTTATAGTCTTCAGAGCTGTTAATAGAAGTTTCTGCTTGATCAAAATCACCTGTACCAATTAGGATTTCAATGCTTTCGATGACCTCCCGTTTTCTTCTTAAGGCTCCAATCTCATGTGTGATGGAGTCCGGTAAAATTGAAGTTAAGTCCGCTAAGATGGCCTTGGATAATTCCTCTGCATCTGCATAATGAAGTTTATTGGCATTGGCTTCCTTAAACTCTAAGGCTTTTAATAGCGTGTCTTGTGTCTTCTCCCCAAAACCTTTTAGTTGAGCGACTTTACCAGTATTCGCTGCTTCTTTTAATTCATGTCCACTTTCAATGCCTAATTCTTTCCAAAGTACCTTGATCTTTTTTGGACCAATGCCTTTGATATCTAGTAATTCTACGATGCCTTCCGGTGTAGCCTCAAGGTATTGAAGTAATTGAACAGAGCTTCCTGTCCGGTTTATCTCGTCAATTACGGTGGCAATGCCTTTTCCAACTCCTTCTAGGCCTTGTAATTCTTCCAAAGAAAGTTCACCAATGGCTATATCTGATTTGTCTATATTGAAAATAGCGCCATTATAGCCCCTTATTTTAAAGACATTTTCATCATGCAGTTCCATTAAGGCTGCAGTGAGTTTGAGTTGTTTAAGAATAGATTTGTTGTCCAAAGGATAATCTTTTTATCGTTTCTTTTGAAAGAATCAGCGTTCCTTATAAAAGAGTCAAACATTTGTTAAATTCCCAAAAGGTACAGCAAAAATAATGCTTTATGAACTATTGGTTAATCAAAACAGAGCCTAATGAATATTCATGGGATGACTTTGTAAAATTGGGCAGAGATCATTGGGATGGTGTAAGAAATTATGCCGCACGCCTGCACATGAAAAATATGAAAGTTGGTGATTTAGCGTTCTTTTATCATAGTGTGAAACAAAGGGACATAATAGGTGTTGCTGAAATTGTAAAGGAATATTATCCTGACCCAACTACTGATGATGACAGATGGGTTGTTGTAGACATTGTTCCTAAGGAAAAGTTAAAACACCCGGTTAACCTTGATCAAATCAAGGCAGATAAAAGATTGTCTGAAATGGCTTTAGTTAGAATAGGAAGGCTTTCTGTTCAGCCAGTTTCGAAGAAGGAGTTTGATATTATTATGAAGATGGCCAATGATTAAACAGTGTAAATTTAATATTGCTTTTCTAGTGCTATTCTTCATGTCGACTGGTGCATCAATAGCTCAAATTGAGCATCAAAAACGATTTGAAATCGACTATGATTGGCGTTATGAAAATAACGAAGTAGTTTCTAATGATGAGCGTGGTTTGACTTTAATTCAAACTAATAGAGAAACTGTAGGGAGGACATACAAAGTAAAGTTTACGCACTTAGATAAAAATTTGGAAGAAGTTTGGATTGATTCAACCCAGATCTCAAGCAAAATGCATTTGATGGGCTACCATTACTTGAAAGATAAAATGTTCGTAATGTTTCAGGATTACCCTGTGAAAAAAAGAATTGAGGTGCTCAGTCTGGACTATAAAACACAAATAATAACCCATCATGAGTCAAACCAAGAAGTGGAACTGACCCTGAGTGAATTTGAGATGATTGGTACTACTGCATTATTGGGAGGATATCTTGATTTAAGACCTGTTGTTTACGCTTTTGATTTAGAAAAAGATCGTGTTAAAGCACTAAGGGGTATTTATAAAAATGATTCAAAACTTTTTGAAGTCAGGGTCAATAAGGACAGTGTTACTTTTAATGTGTTGGTAGGTGAGCAAAATAAGGTGAAAGACCAAACTGTTGTGGTGAATACTTACGATTATGAAGGCAATCAAATCCGAGACTATTCATTGGTAACTAAGGAAGATTACTCGCTTTTAGATGGAGTTTCCTCTTCCATTAATGACATCACTCAAGTGATTGTTGGAAACTATGGCTACAAATCACAAACATTGCCCAGTGGGATTTATATCAATCATGTTAACCGTGTTGGTCAGCAAAGCATAAAGTATATTAATTATGGAGAGTTGGATAGTTTTCTGGATTACCTGAAGGATTCACGTGAAGTCAAAGTAAAGGCCAAAGCAATGGACCTTAAAGCAAATGGAAAAGAACAGCGATACAAATTGCTTTCATTATTACGCGCTTTGGAAGAAGTCGATGGCAAATTGATTTTTATGGCAGAGTATTTTAAATTAGGGAGCAGTAACCGTGTGGCATCACCTGGAATTAATGGTACGAGACAGGGTAATTATACAGCAACTTCTGAAAGGGATGCTTTTGGTAATTTTGTTCAGACTCCAATTAATGATTTTGACTTTACACATGGCTACGCATTGGTACTTGACGAAGAGGGTGAGTTACTTTGGGATGACAGTTTTACAATAGACTTTAATTTAGAGTATTCATTAGATGAGCATGGGCAATTTCAGTGGGTCGATGAAAGTGAACACCTGGTATATGTCCATTATGATGATGAAGAATTAATTGGAAAAATCTTGAATGATAATCCGGAGAACGAGGTGCTTATTTCAGCGCTGTCAGTCCTTGATGATCACGATAAACGTGATGAGTTACAGTCAACGGTAAGAATTACACCTTGGTATGGTGATTTATTTTTAACTCATGGGATTCAGACCGTCAGGGTAAAAGACAGGTCTGAAGCCTCAAAAAAGGTATTTTTTATCAACGCTATCAGAATCAATTCTAATGGGGCAACTAAGAAAATTGATTAAATGACTTCTAATTCAATGTACTACTTTCATTTTGCTATATTTGTATCCTAGATGCAGCGCAGACTTCTTCTAGGACACCCACAACTCGCCATTACCATTGGCAGGCTCTGTCAGGAACTGATAGAAAACCACATTAATTTTGAAAATTCAGTCATTTTAGGACTTCAGCCAAGAGGTGTTTTTCTGGCTGAACGCATTAAATCACGATTGCTTGAATTTACAGGCAAGGAGGTTGAAATAGGAAGTTTGGATGCGACTTTTTATCGAGATGATTTCCGCAGAAGGGACATTCCAAAACGAGCCAACGAAACTAATATTGACTTTTTGATTGAAGGTAAGAATGTCATTTTGATTGATGATGTCTTTTTTACTGGTAGGTCAGTAAGGGCGGCATTGGATGCAATGATTGCTTTCGGTAGACCCGAAAAAGTAGAATTGTTAGTATTAATTGAAAGAAAATATTCTCACCATGTTCCAATTGTACCTGACTATGTGGGGCAGCAAGTAAACACTATTGATACCCATAAGGTTTTAGTAGAATGGAAAGAGCAAGGGCTGAAGGATGATAACATATGGCTAATTAATAAAGAGGAATAATGCAAAGGCAACTGAGCACCAAACACCTACTCGGAATCAAAGACCTTACGCCAGAGGACATCAACTTGATTTTTGAAACAGCTGAAGAATTTAAAGATGTAATTAATAGGCCAATAAAGAAGGTGCCTTCTTTACGTGATATTACTATTGCAAATGTCTTCTTCGAAAATTCTACGAGGACAAGACTCTCTTTTGAGTTGGCTGAAAAACGACTTTCAGCTGATGTAATTAATTTTTCTTCAAGTAGTAGTTCGGTCAAAAAGGGTGAGACATTATTAGATACTGTCAATAATATTTTGGCAATGAAAGTGGATATGGTAGTGATGAGGCATGCGAGCCCTGGCGCACCGCATTTTTTATCAAAGCACATAGATGCTAACATCGTAAATGCTGGAGATGGCACACACGAACACCCAACACAAGCATTGCTTGATACTTACTCGATTAGGGAAAAATTGGGAGAAGTAGCAGGCAAAAAAGTAGTCATCATTGGTGATATCCTACATTCAAGAGTAGCATTGTCGAATATTTTTGCACTCCAAAAATTAGGTGCTGAAGTAATGGTTTGTGGGCCAATTACGCTGCTGCCTAAATTCATCAGTTCATTGGGTGTAAAAGTGGAGTTGGATGTACATAAAGCTTTGGCATGGTGTGATGTAGCTAATGTTTTGAGAATTCAGCTTGAGCGACAGCAAGTCAAATATTTCCCTTCACTCAGAGAATACTCTCTTTATTATGGCGTCAACAAAAAAATGTTAGACAACCTCGATAAAGAGATTACAATAATGCACCCAGGACCTATTAACCGTGGAGTTGAGTTAAGCTCTGATGTCGCTGACTCAGAACATGCCATTATTCTCGATCAGGTAGAAAATGGAGTTGCGATAAGAATGGCAGTTTTGTACCTTCTGGCTTCGGTTTCTTCTTAAGTAAATCATGAAAAAATTCTTATTTTGGTTAACTGCTGTCTTGGCAATTTTGGCAATGGCTATTTTTGGTTTTGTCATTCCAAAGACGGTGTCGATGATCACCGATTATCCAAGATTTACGCATGATGATGTATTTGACAATCCTGAATTATTGAAACATTTTGATATCGATGAAGCACGGGATCCTAGCGATTATGGATTTGAAGATTTTACGGAGATTAATTATAAAACCATTTATGACAGCGTTAATTTGAATGGTTGGTACATACCTGCCTCTAAAGTAGGTGTTGAGCAAACATTAGTGATTAGCCATGGAAGGACGTCCAACAGACTGAAAACCCTGAAGTATTTGTCGATTATAAAAGAATACGGACTCGACTCTCTTTATAATGTTTTCATCCCAGACTTGAGAAACTCAGGAAAGTCAGACGAAGCAAAGACAGGAATGGGTTATGAATTTGCTGAAGACATAGCCGGATCCATTAAAATGCTTCAAACAAATTTCGATCAGAATGAATTTGTCCTTTGGGGCTTTTCTATGGGTGCCATGGGCTCAATTACAAGTATAAATAGGCCAGATCTAAAAGAGGAATTAGAAGGAACAGGCATCAAGGTAAATAAATTGATTTTGGCTAGCCCACTTGCTAATGTTGAGGAAACACTTCGTGTGGCAGCCAAACAGAGGAACATACCAGGATTCGTTTTTAGTGTGACTTTTAAAAAATTTGCCAAGATTTCTAATGGTTATGTGAAAGGAATGCGGTTTTCGAATTTTTTGAAAACTAATCCCACACCTACCTTAGTACTGTATGGTGATGCTGATACAATCACTCCTTTTGAAATTTTAGAATTAGAGATTGCTGGATTACCGAATGTACAATCAGAGAGATTTGAAGGCACACAGCATGTCATGATTTATACCCAAGCGGAACATAAAGCACGTTATTCAGTAGCGGTGAATGATTTTTTGAGAAAGTAGTACTCAAAAAAGAATTCATTATTTTTCTTTTCACCAATAAGATTTGACATCATCGTGTACACATTGAATATTTAGTAATAAATTCCTGTTTTTCTTAAAAATTAATAGTGCTAGCTTTGCACCAAATTCAGCAAAATGAAATATTATAACTCAATAATCGAAACCATAGGCAACACGCCTTTAGTTAAACTTAATTCTGTTACTAAAGGGATTCCAGGTACTATCTTGGCCAAGGTGGAATACTTCAACCCTGGCAACTCTATGAAAGATAGGATGGCCATTAAAATGGTTGAAGATGCTGAAAAGAGAGGTGATTTGAAACCAGGCGGCACCATCATTGAAGGTACTTCAGGAAACACAGGGATGGGCTTGGCGCTTGCTGCCATCACTAAAGGTTACAAGTGTATTTTTACTTTGGCGGATAAGCAGTCTCCGGAGAAAATGGATATTCTAAGGGCTGTTGGAGCTGAGGTGATCGTTTGTCCGACCAATGTAGCGCCAGATGACCCTAAATCATATTACTCAGTAGCAACAAAGCTGAATCAAGATATTGAGAATTCTTATTATCCAAACCAGTATGATAACACTTCAAATGCCCAAGCGCATTATGAAACAACAGGACCTGAGATATGGAATGATACAGAAGGTAAAATAACACATTATGCAGCTGGTGTAGGTACAGGAGGCTCAATGTGTGGTACTTCAAAGTATTTAAAAGAACAGAATGCAGATGTTGTTACTGTGGGTATTGACACTTATGGTTCTGTATTCAAAAAATACAAAGAGACAGGTGTTTTTGATGAGAAAGAAATTTATCCTTATCTCACAGAAGGTATTGGAGAGGATATTTTACCGAAGAATGTTGACTTTGACATGATAGACAAGTTTGTAAAAGTAACTGACAAAGACGCGGCCATCATGACAAGAAGATTGTCAAAAGAGGAAGGACTATTTGTAGGTTGGTCTTGTGGTTCAGCTGTTGCAGGAGCTTTAGAATGGGCAAAAGAAAACATGAAAGAAGACGATGTCATGGTGATCATTTTACCCGATCATGGAACACGATATTTAGGCAAAGTCTACAATGACAATTGGATGAAAGACCATGGTTATTTAGAAGAGCGTGATTTTGCGACAGCAGAAGAAATTGTGGCGCGTCAGGGTACTGATGGAAGCCTTGTTACAATTGATCAAAAGGAAACGGTATCTGCTGCTGTAAAGCTGCTGACTGGTGGAAGTATTTCACAATTACCTGTTGTTGACGGTACCGATTTTGTGGGGAGTCTAATAGACTCTAAATTATTGGCTCAGATGATTGAAGATCCTGAAATCAAGGAAAAGTCTGTTTCTGAAGTAATGAACAAACCATTCCAGTTTGTGCCAATTGATAGTACTTTGGATGTATTGTCTTCATTAGTGAGCAAAGACAATCCAGCTGTGATGGTGCGTGATGAAAACGATGTGCCACATATTGTTACGCAGCATGACATTTTGAATGCAATTACGAACAACTCAAAAATTACCAAATAAGTAGTAGAATAAAAAGAGCTCCGTAAGGGGCTCTTTTTATTAGTATTGACTGTTATAAAACTGCCTAACATTGCTTGTGATCTGATCGTATATTCGATCCACAAAACTAGCAAATAAGTCTTGAGGTAAAGGAGGCAGTCTTTCCTTTTGCCTGGAAATTCGAATCTCCTGGTCATTTAGAGCACGCTTGTCGCCATTAAATGATCCCCATTCATACCTCCAGATCTCTTCTGATGGTATTTTTCGTTGCATTAAAACTCGATTAGTATAGGCATCTCGTATTTCAAAATTCATAACTCCTGCTGATCGAATTGTTTTTTGATGAGTAGTGACCTCAGCTTTTACTGTACCAAAAACGTCATGTGAAACACCGTCATTGTCAGTATATGCGCCCACAACAACACTATCACGAGACACCTGTTTTGTTTGTGAATTGACCTTCGTTTGGCCAATAACAAAATCGTCAAACATCATGGAAATCACTTGATCAGGCTGTAAATTAATTTGCTCCGCCTCATCAGGAGTGTAGAAATTTATGAATCTATTGGCGCCATATCGATCCATGTATTCCATGATGTTATTTTCAAAGAATTCATTTTCAAGCGATAATACTCGAGAATGAATTGGTATCCTTTCTACCACCACTTTAATTGTGCCCATATTACGGGCATCAGACAAGAGCGCATCGATACCTTGGATATTGCTTTTAAAGTTTAGTGCATTGTTAAAATGGTCGAAAGCAATTCTTCCACCTTCAATTGAATTTTGACCCAAAGCGAAATTCCCTAACAACACCTCATATTCAGCTGCTGATTCACCCTCGGCTTCTTGCTCCTTTGCATATAGAGAAGGAGTCACCAATTTTAGGCAAGCTGGGCACCTTCTGATTTTATCATAATAGGCATTCAATTGACCATATTGATAAAATAATGCCTCATGTTTGAAAGGATCATTACTGTTTTTAAGTGTTGAAATATAATCTTGGTGATAGGCTGAAGCCAGTGCGTAACCTTCACTTAAAACTCTTTGCGCCTTTTTATTATCAGGATTGGACTGCAACCTATTGATGGACCTATTGACTGCCGTTTCATAGTTACCTTTTTCGATGGCATTCTTTCCAGTTGCACAGCTCATGACCGACAACCCCAAGAATGCCAATAATATTTTTAGATGTGTTTTCATAAGCTTTTGTTTTGATTACATATGAGGTTTCAAATTGAGTGCCAAAAAATTTCTTAAGCTAATTTATCAAGTGATTCTATCTTCTTTTTCATCATTTGAAAAACTTTTTCTTTCAACATTGGAAGGTCATCGTCTGTTAGGTTATCAGTAGTAACTGGGGGAAGTAAATAGGTATTTACGGTACCTGGTTTAAGAGAAATTTCACCTTTTGGCATCAACCGTTTTGCATTATAGATAACTACGGGCATAATGGGTACGCCAGTTTCAATTGCTAATCGGAAAGGGCCATTATAAAAAGGTAGTAAAGGCGCTGATGAATCGTTTCTTGTTCCCTCAGGGGCCACCATTATAGAGATGCCTTTATCTAGTGTGGACATCATTTTTTCAATGCTCTTTTTTCGACTTTCCTGACTCGTACGGTCAACCCATACCGCAAATCGACCTGTGACTAATCCAAAAAGAGGAATCTTGGAGAGCTCTTTCTTTCCTAAGCCCCTCATTTGAACTGGTAGTGACACTGGAATAGCTGGAGCGTCTAAAAAGGAAGTATGACTGATGGTAAAAATGTAGGGTTGCCCTTTTTCAATAAGCGCTTTACCGTGGCTCTTGAAAAAAACAAAAGTGGCAAGAGAGAAAATCCATACCCAGAGCCTTACAAAAAAGAAACTTATGTTGCCTAATTTATCACTAATCAAAAGTGGGATGACGATAAAGGGCATTGTGACGATCATTGGAATAAAAAACCAAATAACAGCCCAGACAGAGTAGATTAACTTCAGTATTTTTTTCAAGTTGATAAAGTTGTTGAAATTTGTTTTAGAAAACTAAAACGACCTTAATTTGATTACAAAAATCTTAATTAGTGCCTTAAATTAATACGTTATATGGATCGGTTTTAATCGAAGGCAGAAAAACATTTACAATGATCATGACCTTACCCAATTATTAACTTAATTTGTGTATCACTGATGGCTAATTAAGCGTGTACGCATTACTCTTCTTTTTACCGTTTCTGATCATCTATACCATTTTTGCAGTCTATGCAGAAAGAAAAATTTCCGCCTTTATTCAAGATAGATTAGGGCCAATGGAAGTTGGCTATTATGGTATCCTACAAACTGTTGCAGATCTATTGAAACTTGTTCAGAAAGAGGATATTGTTCCAGCAGCGGCTGATAAAAAATTATTTAAAGCTGGCCCCATTATTATTTTTGTGGCAGTTTTTGCTGGATTTGCTGTTTTACCATTGACTTCCGGATTTCGAGGAGCCGAAGTACAAATTGGTTTATTCTACTTGTTAGCAATTGTGTCACTGGATGTAGTAGGTATTTTAATGGCAGGGTGGGGGTCCAATAATAAATATGCGCTGTTTGGTGCCATGCGTTCTGTGGCGCAAATCGTCTCTTATGAAATTCCATTGGGACTTTCAGTCTTGAGTGTAATCATGATTTCACAGACCCTGAGTCTTCAAGAAATAATTTATCAGCAAGGGGTGCTCATAAATGAAATTGACGCGAGTGCAGTCAATTATTTATTTGGCATTAAGGCATTGGGTATTGAAACCACAAATGTTGGGGGAATTCTAACTTGGAATATATTTCGAGCGCCAATTTTCTTGTTCTCTTATCTAATCTTTTTTATTGCTTCTCTAGCTGAATGCAATAGGGCGCCATTTGATATTCCTGAAGCGGAATCAGAGTTAGTAGCAGGATATCAAGTAGAGTATTCTGGTTTTAGATGGGCATTGCTCATGCTGTCAGAATATGGAATGATGTTGCTGGTTTCCTTTTTAGGAGCAATTCTTTTCCTAGGAGGCTGGAATTCACCTCTTCCAAATATTGGTTCGGTTGCTTTAGCAGACTGGACAACAGGCACTCCGGGTAGTTTAGGAGGGCACTTATGGGGAGCCTTCTGGTTAATTGGGAAAGCATTGTTCGCGGTAGTAGTACAGATTTGGATTCGTTGGACCTTCCCAAGATTAAGGATCGATCAATTGATGAATTTAAGTTGGAAATATTTAACTCCAAGTGCCATTGTTTTGGTATTGTTAAGTGCAATTTGGAGATTGCTAATGATATAAAGTGAGAGATTACTGGCATAAAATATCGCTTGCAAAAGACTCAGTTAAAACTGGCTTAAAGCTGACTTTAAAGCACTTTAAAGAAGCACGTCATTCTCGTGACCCGCTCTACCCAGACGATGACTCTTATTTTGAACAACAAAGTGGTATTTCGACAATCCAATATCCTAAAGAAGTACTGCCTGTTCCACAAAACGGAAGGTATAAACTACACAATGAGATTGACGATTGTATTGTCTGTGATAAATGTGCTAAGATTTGTCCGGTAGATTGTATTGATATTGAGCCGGTACGTGCGGTAGATGAATTTGGTAAAACTTCTGATGGTACATCAAAAAGGATATATGCTGCCAAATTTGACATTGACATGGCGAAATGTTGCTTCTGTGGCCTTTGCACTACAGTTTGTCCAACAGAATGTTTGACCATGACCAGTGAATATGATTTTAGTGAATTTGATGTTGCTAAACATAACTTTGTTTTTGGTGAAATGACACCACTCCAAATACTAGAGAAAAAGCAAGCCTTTGAAATTTATCAATCTGAAAAGGAGGCTGCAAAAAAGGCAGCACCACCGGCCGCTATAAAGCCGCGAATTCCTATGAAACCAAAAATGGGCGTGCCATCTGCGAAACCAGTGATGAAGCCAAAAATGCCGATGCGTCCTGTTGTGCCTAAGCAGGAAAACAAAGATGATGCACCAAATAATAAACCAGAATAAGGCATGGATTGGAGCTTAATCATTTTTTATGCATTTGGTTTCATAGCGCTGCTGTCAGCCCTTTTTATTCTTTTTACGCGTAATATTTTACATGCGGCTTTCGCCCTGATGCTCACTTTTTTAGGGGTAGCTGGGATTTTCATTTTTTCGGGAGCTGAATTTGTTGCGATTACTCAAATTCTAGTTTATGTAGGAGGGATTTTAATACTCATTGTATTTGGAGTGATGTTGACGAATAAGGTCAATGGAAAGAATATCGTGACTCCTGTTTACAGACAGGGTATAGCATTAATTGTTGGAGGGGGATTTTTCGTTTTGTTTTTAAAGGCAATCATGCAAGCTAATTTTGGTGCTATTAGCTGGATTACCAAAAGCACAGAAAGCGAGCCTTCAAGCTTGAGGTATTTAGGTTTGGTCCTAATGACCGATTATGTTTTGGCTTTTGAAGTCATTGGTATTCTTTTACTCATTGCGCTTATTGGGGCCGTTTACATGGCTGGAGCAAAAAGAAAGGAGGTTCCAGGTGCCAATTGAGCATTTACTGATTTTAGGGGCCTTGCTTTTTTGCATAGGACTGATTGTTGTAGTAACAAGAAAAAATGCGATTGCAGTTTTGATTGGTATTGAATTGATGCTTAATGCTGCGAATATTAATTTGGTTGTATTTAGTCAATTTGACCCGAATCATTTGCAGGGACAAATATTTGCACTCTTCATCATTACTGTTGCTGCAGCTGAAGCAGCAGTGGCCTTAGCCATTGTTTTAAAAGTATTTCACTATTTCAAGACTGCAGATTTGGATAAAATCAATGGGCTGAAAGGATGATTGAATTAAGGGACCTAATAGCGACGACAGGTTTTAATCCAATTATTTATTGGGTATTGGCGCTATTTACTATTCCTCTTTTGTCTTTTTTCTCCAATTTTTTCATAAAATCAAAGGCTCCAATTTGGGCTACCACTTTACTCTTATTGAATACTGGTATCTCTCTTTTTTTAGTTTATGCCCATTGGTATGGCGAAGCAGTTTCAATAAAAGGTGTCTGGTTTAGTATTGGGGATACTGTTTTGAATTATAGTTTTTACTTGGACAGACTGGCCTTAATCATGTTGGTCTTAGTAAATGGCATTTCGTTTCTGGTTCATTTATTCTCGATAGAATACATGAGGACAGACCGACAAAAACCCAAGTATTTCGCTTATTTGGGCCTGTTTACTTTTTCTATGATAGGTGTGGTATTGTTCCATAACCTGCTGCTCATGTTTGTTTTTTGGGAATTGGTAGGCCTTTCTTCTTTTCTTTTGATTGGTTTTTGGTTCGATAAAAAATCAGCGGCGCTGGCTGCTAATAAAGCTTTTTTGATTAATCGAATTGGTGATGTAGGCTTATTAACAGGACTGATGATTCTTTATAGCCAATTCCAAACATTTGATTTGGAAGCGATTAGAACTTTAATGGTATTTAGTGAAATCGAAGATGGCAATTGGATTGCTCATTTCACCAATAATGGCGTAGATGTAATTAATACCTTGGATGGAAGGTGGTTGAGTGCCGCTGGTATTGCTTTATTTCTTGGTGCAGTTGGTAAGTCTGCTCAATTCCCATTACAAGTATGGCTGCCTGATGCTATGGAAGGGCCAACGCCTGTGTCTGCTTTGATTCATGCAGCGACAATGGTTGCAGCGGGTGTGTTTTTATTGGCTCGAGTTTTTGTGTTGCTTGATGCGCAAGCATTAGAAATAGTAGCAATGGTTGGTGCAGTCACTGCTTTTATGGCCGCTTTTGCCGCTCTTTCTCAATTGGACATTAAAAAAGTATTGGCATATTCTACCATATCTCAGCTGGGATATATGGTAATGGCAATGGGGGTAGGGGCCTATTCAGCGGGGCTTTTTCATTTGGTAACACATGCATTTTTTAAAGCAGGACTTTTTCTGGCAGCTGGTACTATCATCCATCAATTGCATAAACTTGAATCTGATAAAGCGAAATTTAATGCTCAAGATTTAAGGGTTATGGGTGGTTTAAGAACATACATGCCCATTACTTTTGTTTGTTTTGTGATATGTGCGCTTGCCCTAGCTGGCCTGCCAGGATTTACAGGGTTTTTATCAAAAGATGCTATCCTTTTGAATGCAACTGCCTGGGCTGAAATAAAAGGTGGGGGTTATTATTTTGTGCCAATCATGGCTTATGTGACGGTCGCATTCACTTCAATTTATATTTTCAGATTGGTCTTTTTAGTCTTTACAAGAGAGTTTAGGCTTCCAAAAATGGTAGGAGATTTGGATATTGGTAAAAAACTGAAAGAGGGTAATTGGATGCTAATTGGGCCAGTAATACTGCTGTCGATAATGTCTATAAGTTTTGTTTTTGGGGCGAATGTAAAAGCAGAGAATACCTGGTTCATGCAATTCATTGAAACACCAATTTCCTTTGTCCCTATACCTTATGCAGCTTTTAGTTTGGTTGACCTTTCTGAGAGTACGATTCAAGGCCTGCATAATTGGGTGTCTTTTGTTTCTATCGGTCTTGCCATTGGAGGGCTCATATTTTCCTATTTTTCTTATCGTCCAATTTCAAAAAAGGCATTGATCTTTCAAGATGCTCCTGAACCTCGTGGGCCTCTTGGAAAATTATCTTTTTATCATTTTTACCTTGACGGACTTTATGAAAAGGTGTTTTTGAAATTCATTTTATTCAATGCCAGATCAATGGCCTGGTTTGATAGGGTGGTTATAGACGGAATAATTGATGGCTTCGCGAAAATGAATGTCATAGTTGCACACATTGTACGCTGGTGCGACAAATATATTATTGATGGTTTTGTACATTTGACTGTATACACTTCTGGTAGAATTGGGCACGCTACGCGATCGGTTCAGACTGGGAATGTGCAGACCTATATCATGTCGGCCATGGCGATTTTGATTATACTTTTACTGTGGTTAGTTTTTTGATTATTTAGATGATTCAAGGGATTCTTACATACATTATTTTTCTTCCGCTGGTAGCAGCACTGGTTATTTTGGCCCTGCCTAAACGCTTTGAATCTATTTATAGGCTTATTGCAGTTGTTGCAACAGGCATCACATTATTGCTTACAATATTTGCCGTAACCTCCTTTGACACTGAAAAATCTGGTGCCATAAATACTGAAGCTCACCTCCAGTTTTTAGAGAAATCAGAATGGTTTTCTTTGGAATTGGGGTCATTAGGGAAATTCTCTGTTGATTATTTTGTGGCTGTAGATGGAATAAGTATCCCCATGTTACTTTTGGCTGCAATTGTCTTGTTTATAGGGTCAATCGCTTCATGGAATATCAACCAAAAGAAGAAAGGTTATTTTGCCCTGTATTTATTACTCTCCGGCTCAGTACTTGGCTGTTTTGTTGCCCTTGATTTTTTCCTTTTCTACCTGTTTTTTGAGTTCATGTTATTGCCAATGTATTTTCTTATTGGAATTTGGGGCGGGCCTAGAAAAGAGTACGCTGCTATTAAATTCTTCTTGTACACTTTAGTCGGGTCAATACTTATTCTGATTGTTATGATCGGACTTTACAATTCCGTCTATGACCCAGGTAAAACAGGTGTTGAACACGGAATTGCAAATATTGAAGTGGTGCAAGATGCTGTTCTAACAGGTACTATAAAGTCTGGAGAAGTCGTGAAATCATTCAATATGATTCATATGGCTGATCAAGACAATTATATTCCAGGATCATTTTTAAGCAAAGTGAGTGGAGGTGAAATTTTTGGAACGACCGCGAGATGGATTGCGTTTCTAGCATTGCTTATTGGTTTTGCGATCAAACTCCCAACTTTCCCATTTCATACCTGGTTACCAGATGCTCACGTAGAGGCACCAACACCTATATCAGTTGTACTCGCTGGGATTTTGCTTAAGATTGGTGGTTATGGAATAATCAGAACGGCTTTTAGTTTTTTCCCAGATAGCGCGTTTCATTATTCCTGGCTCATTGGACTTTTTGGCGTGTTCTCAATTCTGTATGGTGCCATGAATGCATTGGCACAAAAGGACATTAAAAGACTGATCGCCTATTCATCAGTTTCTCATATGGGGTTTGTTTTGCTGGGCTTAGCGGCAATGACAATCGAGGGAGTGAGTGGAGCGATATATCAAATGTTTAGCCATGGCCTTATAGCCACAATGTTGTTTTTAATAGCAGGGGTATTATACGATCGAACGAATGACAGGATGATTGAAAATTATGGTGGCTTGGCCAATAAGCTTCCAAAGTTCACTGTTATTGTCGGGATAGGCTTTTTTGCTTCTTTAGGCCTGCCAGGCTTTTCAGGATTTATAGCTGAGCTATTAGTTTTCCTTGGTTCCTTTAAATCAGAAGCGATTCCACCTTGGATGCCAATAGTAGGTACCATTGGCTTGGTCCTAGGTGCAGGTTATTACCTATGGACATTGCAACGCATGTTCTTCGGAAAATACTGGGTGAAAGATGCCAGTTGGACAGAAAAATTAACAGACTTGAATGTTCGTGAATACCTCATGTTTGTGCCATTGGTTATCCTGATTTTGTGGTTTGGTATTTTTCCAGATACACTGCTGAATTTGATTAATAATTCTGCTGATGGATTTACCACATTGCTTCACCAGTCAATCTCTAGATAAGTGAACCACCAGACCAATCTTATCTCAGGACTAAAAGAGCAGCTTGCTTCGCTGTCTGGAGATATTTGGTATTTAGCCCCAGAATTAACCTTAGCCATCACCCTATTATTGATTCTTGGCTTTGATCTAATTTTTAAGCACAACAAGCAAGTTGGAATTTTTGCTATTGCTTTCTCTGGGCTCTTATTTGCCTTCTTTGCACTCACCCAATCCATTGATCTTGCACAAAATGCAAATGAACTCTTTACGGGATTAATTAAACTAGATGGCTGGGCTGTAATTGTAAAAATGGGCTTTGTTTTGGCCGGTTTAATGATGCTGATTGTTGCTTCAAGAAGGCAATCAGACTTAGAGAGTTTTGGTAAGAGCAGCGAATTGTGGATTGTTGCTATCACACTGATTCTTGGCGCTTGCTTGATGAGCATGTCAATCAATTTAATAATGATCTACATTTCTATTGAATTGGTTTCTATCAGTTCTTATGTGTTAACAGGGCTTCAAAATGGAAAGCAGAAATCTGAGGCGGCATTGAAATATGTGCTGTTTGGTGCTGTTGCATCTGCAGTGATGATATATGGCATGTCCTGGCTGTATGGCTTTACAGGCACTTTAAATGTCACTGATGGCGCTTTTTATGCTGGATTGGCATCAGCGGCCACTTTACCCTTAGCCATTGCACTTACAATGACTATCGCGGGTTTTATTTTCAAATTGGGGGCCTTTCCTTTCCATATTTGGTCGCCGGATGTTTATCAAGCGGCACCGACTCCAATTGTGGCGCTATTTTCCTTCGTACCTAAAGTAGCAGCATTAACCATTTTGTTTCGATTTGTACAGTACATCCCGCATGAAATATTCAATTGGCAATTGTGGATAGGCATCATTGCCATTGGTAGTATGACTGTTGGTAATTTTTCCGCACTTTGGCAAAAGGATGCCAAGCGTATGATGGCTTATTCGTCAATCGCTCAAGTAGGGTTTTTATTGGTAGGCCTCTTGGCTTATTCTGAATCAGGAAATATCGCCACGCTTTTTTATGCTACTATTTATCTTGTTATGAATTTCGCAGCATTTCTGCTCATCCAATATTTTGAAAAACAAACGGGCTCGGCCAAGATCAGCGCATTAAAAGGGTTAGGATTAAAAATGCCGCTAATTGGTGTATTAACGGTTGTGGTGATGATAGCACTAACTGGATTGCCTCCAACTGCTGGCTTCTCTGCAAAGCTTTTTATCTTTTCTAGCATTTGGGAATCATGGCAGGCGAATGGAGAATCTATATTATTATGGGTATTTATTATCGGTTTAATGAATACTGTGATTGCTTTGTTTTTCTACCTTAAGATACCTTATTACTTGTTTTTTAAAGCTTCCGATCAAGCGAATGAGAAAATTCTCATTAGTAAAACCGATTTGGTTTGGGGCACTATTTTTACGCTACCGTTGTTAATATTATTCTTTAAGACAAATTGGTTGGTGGACCTTTTTAATAACATTAATTTTGTCCTTTGAACTTGATACATGAGTGACCAGATCAAACATGAGTGTGGTATTGCAAAAATCAGACTCAGGAAGCCGCTTCAATATTATATTGATAAATATGGCACCCCTCTTTACGCTGTAAATAAACTTTATGTGATGATGCAAAAACAGTCTAACCGTGGACAAGACGGTGTCGGTGTTGCAAACATAAAGATAGGAGTAAAGCCAGGCATTAGGTACATCAGTAGGTACAGGAGTATCAAACCGCAGCCTGTTCAAGATGTCTTCCAAAAAATTGGAAGAAAATTTGAAAAAGGCAAATTAAAACCTGGTGCGAATCAAAAAGATGCCAAGTGGCTTCAAAAAAATCAAGGTTTTACTGGCGAGGTTTGGTTAGGTCATTTACGGTATGGGACACATGGAAAAAATAGTATTGAAGCTTGTCATCCGTTTTTAAGACAAAATAATTGGCGTAGTCGAAATTTGGTAATGGCGGGCAACTTCAACATGACTAATGTTGATGAATTGTTTGATCTTTTGCTGAGCCTAGGACAACACCCTAAGGAAAAAACGGATACAGTGACGGTGATGGAAAAAATTGGTCACTTTATTGATGAAGAAAACCAGCGGGTATTTGACAAATACAAAAACAAATTACCTCATTCAGAGATCACTGGAAAGATTGAAGATGAGTTGAATATTCAACGAATTCTAAAAAGGTCTTTCAAAGATTTTGATGGCGGTTACGCCATGGTAGGACTCATGGGACATGGGTCCTCTTTTGTTGTAAGAGACCCCCATGGAATCCGCCCTGCTTATAAATACATTGATGATGAAGTGGTGGTGGTTGCTTCGGAAAAACAAGCGATAAAAGCTGCTTTCAATGTTAACTATGATGAAATTTCTGAAGTGGAGCCCGGAAGTGCATTAATTGTGCATAAGAACGGTGAATATGATGAAGTACCCGTAATGGAGCGCGGGGAGCAAAAATCTTGCTCTTTCGAAAGGATCTATTTCTCTCGTGGTACTGACCCAGAAATCTATAATGAAAGAAAAAATCTCGGTAAGCTGCTCATCCCACAAATTCTAAAGTCGGTTAATTTTGACTTGAAAAACGCTGTGTTTTCTTATATTCCTAATACCGCAGAAATTTCCTTTTTGGGTATGATGCAGGGGATCGAGGAATATATGCATCAACGAAGAAAAGAGGTTATCATCGATGGTAAACCACACGTTGATAGTTTAGAAGAGATATTAAGCTTTAAACCTCGTGTAGAAAAACTGGTGATAAAGGATGCCAAATTGAGAACCTTTATTGCTGACGATGAAAGCCGTGATGAGCTAGTTGCAAGCGTCTATGACACGACTTATGAAGTGATCAAGAAAAATGTAGATACGCTTGTGGTTATTGACGATTCGATAGTTCGAGGAACTACACTAGAAAAAAGCATTCTTAAAATGCTTGATAAGCTGGAGCCAAAGAAGATTGTTATTGTTTCTTCCGCGCCTCAAATCAGGTATCCTGATTGCTATGGCATTGACATGTCTAAGAACAAAGAATTTGTGGCATTTAGGGCGATGTTGGCTTTGTTGAATGAGCGAGGCCTGGAAAATCAGCTAGACGAGGCCTATCATAATATTTTAGCCAATCTTGGATCAAAGGATCAACCCAACTTTGTAAAACCTTTATTTGATCAGTTTACAGCAGAAGAAATTTCTCAAAAGATTACAGACATAGTGAGGCCTAAAGGGATGAAAGCAGAGTTGGAGGTGGTCTACCAGACAATTGAAAACTTACATGTTGCTTGTCCAAATAATAAGGGAGACTGGTACTTTACTGGTAAATACCCAACCCCTGGGGGAAACAGAGTAGTAAACAAGGCCTTTGTTTATTTCATGGAGGGAAAGGAAATTAGGGCGTATTGATTTCTCTGAAGTCATTCTGAACTTGTTTTAGGATTTCGCTACTGCGCTTTTGCAACGTGTGCAAGAATTAGTTGTCAGAAAGGAACGCGTTGCAAACGCACTCCAGCACAGCCTCATAGCTCTATTTTAATTTCGTTAAATTCAATTTTAACAAATTCGCATATATGCAGGCCAAAACCGTCGATGAAGTCATTGAGATGCTCCAGCAGATTATTGATGATTGTACTGCCAAAGACAGAAAGCTGGCTTATTTCCCAATCCTCTATCAAAAAGTAACCATCGCGGTTAAAGAGGGGATAGAAAGAAAGGAATTTGAGGACAATGACCGCATGGAAAGGCTGGATGTTGTTTTTGCCAACAGGTACTTAAAAGCCTACTCTCAATATCAAAGCGGTGAGCAAGGATCAGAATGTTGGAAAGTGGCATTTGAGGCTTCTGATGCCTTTTGGCCAATAATTTTACAGCAGTTATTACTCGGTATTAATGCCCATATCAACTTAGACTTGGGTATTGCCGCAGCAGAAATAGCTCCTGGAAATCAAATCGAAGAATTAAAAGGCGATTTTTATAAAATTAATGAAATCCTTTCTTCGATGGTGGAAGGGGTGCAAGTGGACATAGGTAAATTGTCACCCATCATAGGCATTCTTGATTTTCTTGCTGGCAAAATTGATGAGCGTATTGTTGATTTTAGTATCGAAGTGGCCCGTGATGGCGCATGGGATTTTGCCAACGAGTATGCATTGCTAAATACAAATGAAAAAGCGTCTTTAAAACAGAAAAGAGACCAATCAATCACATGGTTGGCCAATGACGTCCGAAACCCAGGGATTCTTTTAGGCAGCATTGTAAAAGTTATTCGATTGACAGAGTGGGCCTCAGTAAAGAAGGTAATTAAGGTGCTTACATAAGTATTTCAATCTTCAAGAAAGTCTAAGCAATTCATAGCCTCACTTGAAGTGAGGCTATGAATAACTAAAAATACGCCCAAGCGAGTTCTTTTTATTTTTCTCCTCGATCTGATTTTTGTTTTTCCACCATTTCTGCAACATCCCTAAGCAACTGTTTGGCATCATAAACAATTCCATCTTTGATGGTGTATTTCACCCCACCGACCCTTTCTAAATCGCCATTCTCATTGTTCAACCTTAAAGTTCCTGTACCATAAAGCATCTTTAGATTTTCAATCGGATTTTCATCGAGAATCACAAGGTCAGCAAGCATTCCAGGACGGATAATTCCGAACTCGAGCTTTTTACCTTTTGGTTCGTGGATCGCTTGGGCAGCATGAAGTGTGGCGCCCCTAATAACTTCCAGCGGATGGAAACCCGCTTCTTGAAGTAATTCCATTTCTTCAATATGACCAAATCCCCATAGATTGTAGATAAAGGATGCGTCATCGCTCACAGTAACCCTTCCGCCAGCATTTTTATAATCGTTCAAAAAGGACATCCAAACCTTATAGAAATTCTTCCAAACAGTTTCATCCCAAGTGCTCCAATCATAGAAGTAAGAGCCATGATTAATACGGCTTGGTTTATAGAAATCCCAAAGTGTTGGCAAAGTATAGGTCTGGTGCCATTCGGCTTCTCGTTCACGCATGACGTCACGACTTGCTAAGTAAGCAGTCATTGTTGGATCAAGTATAAGATCAAGTTCCAAAAATTCGTCAATAAGCGCTTGCCATTGTTTGGTGCCCCTTCCATAAATTTTATCCCAATTGTAGGCCACTTGGCTGAAACGGTCTTGTTCATCATTATAGATGAAATCTGCAGGCCAAGGCTGAATGTCATTCTCTTTATACAGTGCTTCAAACAAACCATAAAAATGTGTCAGATTATCCAATCCCATTCTTGCAGCTTCCAAAGCATTGGTCCGACCAACCATGGTTTGAGCCAAATGAGCTACGGTGCCCATTTTGTTTTTATGTGCTTCGTCTATTGCTGCTTGCATCACCTCGGGGTCATGGCTAAAAAACTTAATACCATCTACGCCTTTTTTTGCTGCGTATTGTACCCATTCAACTGCTTTTTCGGGCGTATTAACAGGGCCACCTTTCCAATCTTCACCTGAGCCTAAAGTGTGAAAAGCCACAATTCTGGGAGCTACAATTTCATTATTAGCAGACCTTTTTTTTTCACTTCTTGTCCAATCAATATTTGCAGCTGGGACACCCCTAATGGTGGTGATACCATGTGCCATCCATAGTTTATAAGGATATTCTGCATTCGGTGATTTAGCAGCGCCACCAACATGGGCGTGGAGGTTGATCAATCCGGGAAGGACGTAAGATCCATGCGCATCTATTTCTTTTGTAGCACCTGTAGGACGACCGCTTTCTGAGATTGGAACTTTTGGAGCTCCAACAGTAGTCATGCTTACGATTTTGTTATTCTCAATAACAATATCCATTGGACCCTGTGCAGGCGCACCTGTTCCATCTATAACAATGGCTCCGCGGATAATTAGTCTTTGAAATGGACCTTCACCTTCGTTAGCCCTTCGGTCGGGTGCTGGATTTAAAGTCTGGGAATAAGCTTGGAGCGTAAAAAGCCCTATGATCAGTAGAAAAAGGCTGCGAATAATTACTTTCATTAGTTCCTAAGGTTTGATTGAATGAATATTCAATTAGGAATTTAGCTAAATCAAACTAGCCTTACAAAAGCGAGGTGAAATTCAATCAGAAATAATCAATTTGCTTTATACGGCAAAACTTTCGCCACAGCCACAAGTACGTGAAGCATTGGGGTTGACAAACTGAAAACCTTTACCATTTAAACCACCAGAAAAATCTAGCGTTGTGCCTAATAAATAAAGCATACTTTTTCTGTCTACCAGGATTTTGATGCCCTTGTCTTCGAAGACTTCATCTTTTTCTTTGACCTCAGCATCAAATAGTAAATCATACATCAGGCCGGAACAACCTCCACCCTCAACCGCAACACGGATATTATGGTTGTCAGACTTTCCTTCCTCTTTTTTAAGTGCAACGATTTGGTTCACTGCACTATCTGTTACTGTAATCATGCTATTGGTTTTAAGGCAAGAATAAAACTTTAATGTAAAATTATGCGCCAGTTCCTTAACTTGGAACTGAATATGAAACAACAAGGACATACCAAAAGTTTCGTTACAAAAGTAATTAATAAGCGTCAAACCTTTTAATAATGTGGCATGAAGAAAATTGAGCATATCGGCATTGCTGTGAAAGACATTAATACAGCCAATAATATTTACAAAAAGCTATTAGGAGGGGAGTGTTATAAAATCGAAGAAGTAGCTTCTGAGGGGGTGAGCACTTCTTTTTTTCAGGTTGGCCCAAATAAAATAGAACTGCTTGAAGCTACTAACCCTGAAAGCCCAATTGCAAAGTTTATTGAGAAAAGGGGAGAAGGGATTCATCATATTGCATTTGATGTTGAAGACATTCATGCTGAAATGGTAAGATTAAAGGAGGAAGGGTTCATTTTACTTAATGATACACCTAAAAAGGGCGCTGACAATAAGTTGGTATGCTTTGTACATCCTAAAAGTGCAAATGGGGTTTTGATAGAACTGTGTCAGGAGATTAAATGACATTTTAGACAATAGACTTTCTAATTTTCTTCGCTAATGGCTCAAAACTAGAAGCATAAGGCATAAAATTCATCCCTATTCCACTTATATTTGCAATTGAAAATTAAAGCGAGTGCAATGTCTGATCAAAGAACAGAATTAGGGGAATTAGGAGAGTTTGGATTAATTGAAAGATTGGCAAAGGATATTAAAATTGTCAACGACAGTACAAAACTTGGAATTGGTGATGATGCAGCAGTCATAGACTCGGGTGATCACTATACTTTGCTTTCAACTGACATGTTATTGGAAGGTGTCCATTTTGACCTTTCATATGCACCACTGCAACACTTAGGATATAAAGCCATAGCAGTGAACGTTTCTGACATCGCTGCCATGAATGGTATTCCACAGCAAATCACTGTTTCAATCGGCTTGAGTAACCGCTTTTCTTTGGAGGCAATGGACACGCTTTATCAGGGAATGAATGCAGCTGCTGAAGACTTTAATGTTGATATAGTTGGCGGGGATACTTCAACTTCTAAATCAGGCTTAGTAATTTCTATATCGGTTTTAGGCACTGTTGAAAAAGACAAGGTGGTTTACCGTTCAGGTGCAAATGACAACGACATTATCTGTGCAACTGGTGATGTGGGTGCTGCTTATATTGGATTACAAGTCTTAGAGAGAGAAAAGCAAACTTTCCTTGCTAACCCAGAAATGCAGCCCAGGTTAGATGATTATAAGTACATTGTTGAACGTCAATTAAAACCGTCTGCTAGAATGGATGCGATTCATGAATTAGCGGAACAGGGAATAATTCCAACTTCTATGATTGATATATCGGATGGGATTGCTTCTGAAATTTTACACCTGACCAAGGCCTCTAAGCTTGGAGCAAACATTTATGAAGATAAATTGCCAATAGACAAACAGACTTATGATACTGCTGTCGAATTCGGTATTGATCCTGTGTCTTGTGCTATGAATGGTGGAGAGGATTATGAATTGCTCTTTACGATCAAGCAGGAACATTTTACAAAACTGGAGAAACATCCAGACATTCATTTTATTGGCCACATGAATCCAATAGAAAAGGGAGTGAATTTGGTGACAAAAAGTAACAATGTAGTTCCGATTTTAGCGCAAGGCTGGAATCACTTAGCTGATTAAGACTAAAGCCAAAAGCGCGGCACTAAAAAATGTTGACACCAGCGCGGCATTGAATTTCAGGGCAGGATTGTTTTTAATAACCATTGCTATAAGTGCGAACAGGGTTATAATTGCACATAAAAAATTAATAAAGAACACTGGTTTATTTCCGTATTCATAATCAATTGATTCTTCACGTTTGAAGGATTTATAACCATAAATACGTGATTTTCTCAAGCCAATCTCTTCGCCTGCTGCAATTTCATTTACTTCAACTTGCCTTTTTTCGAAATTATAATCTCCTGCAAAAACAATCAAAAGGCCAACATCAGCTGCATCTCTTGTTTCTAAAATTTTGCTTTTGACCCTGCTCACATTTAGTGGACCATATTCTTTTAGTAATACCTGATCGAGAATAAAACTGAAGGAAAAGAGAAGGCACACGATGCCAAATAGATAAGCTGACCTAACATATAAGCTGTAATCCACATAGCCATACCGTTGTGTACCTGTATGATTGATATGAACATGCTTTGTTCCTTTAGCGAATGCATGTGGCGGTGGGTATTTGTTTCTGGCAGGAACTTCAATTGCTGGAAGCTCAAGTCCATTATCATAAAGGGCTCTTTTTTCTGGGTCACTTAAGATCCAATAGGCTTGAAGGATCTCTTGAAACCTTGAATCGGAACCCTCAATTTCACTTGTGTCAGGGTGATAAGTCTTAGCCAAAAAGCGATAAGCTTTCTTAATGTCCTTCTGGTCAGCGTCACGATTAACACCTAGTATGTGATATGGGTCCAACAAATCTTCTCAATAATTAATTGGAAATTAATGAATATTAGTCAAATTTGGACGTATTAATTATGCCCATGGAAGAGTTAAAACATTATCACAATGGTGAGATTCTATTAGAAAGTGAAATTGCGTATTCAGTCAATGATGTCGGTCTTTTGAGAGGTTATGGCGTTTTTGACTTTTTTCGAGTAGAAGGTAAAACCCCAGTTTTTATTGAGGAACATTTGGATCGCTTTGAGCATTCTGCCAAAGGATTAGATATAGCTATTCCAATATCCAGAGATGCGATAAAAAAGGTAGTTAGTGAATTGATTGGTATCAATAAACTTCCTTCAGGAACAATTAAAATAGTTCTTACTGGAGGTGATTCAATTGATGGATTTACACCTGGCAAACCGAATATGACTATTCTGAATAAACCCATTACTTACCCTTCTGAATTGGCATATAGTGAGGGTGCTGGTTTAATGCTGCATGAATTTCAGCGCGAATTTCCAGATGTGAAAAGTACCAATTATTTGACTGCCTTAAAACTGCATAAAACGTGGGCTGCGGAAGGTTTTATTGATGTACTATATCACTCAAAAGACAGGGTGTGGGAAGTTTCCAGGAGCAGTATTTACTTTTTTGATGGCAATAAATTAGTAACTAATAAAGAAGGAGTACTCAAAGGAATTACGTCAACCAAAGTTTTGGAAGCCTGTAAAGGTCTTTTTGATATTGAAGTCAGGCCAATGAGCTTAGAAGAATTGATGAATGCTGAAGAAGTATTTATTACAAGCAGTACAAAATTGGTCATGCCTATAGTACGATTAGGTGATAAAGTGATTGGAACGGGCAAACCTGGAATAAAAACGGAGCAGGTTAAAGAAGCTTATAATAACTTAGTTGAAACATATATTATTGACCATGAGGGGTAAAGCTATCTCATTTGGAATTATAAACTGCTTCTGAAAGGGCCATTAGGCCATTTCAAAACTGAGAATATCAAGCATTAAATCTACAATGTGGACTGGCGTTCTTTTTTCGAGTGATTTGTACCAATAGCTAATCACATTTCCATCTTCCAACCTGTAAGCAATCCTGGCTGTCTGTTGATTTTTCTCAAAAATTAGAATCTCTAAAACAGTAATGTCGAGGTCTTCGGTATAGGAATTATTCACTCTCCAAGAAAGATCCTCCCTTATTTCAGTAAGTCTTTTCAGCATGTCGCTGACGATAATCTTATTTTCTTCAGTTACTTCATTCATAGCTACCAGGTAAAGGAAAATTGGGCGTCACCTAATAAAAGAACGATTGAAAGAAATAATAGTTACTGTTCTTCTGGGTATGGTATGAATAGAAAATTTGTGAACTCTTCATCGATCACAAAGAGACAGCAAAACTCATCTGGGTTCTTATAGGCCGCTTTAAACTCCTCTTCTTTATCGACTAATTGCATTTGGAGAAATTCATCTAGGTAAGTGATATTGTAGTTCCATTCTGTTGACATTTCGCTTCTTGCAATTAAAAGCTGTCCTATGGGAGAATCAGTTTTAGAAATGGGAAATATTGGAAACTCAGAAAAACCCCGCTTTTTAACCTGATAAGCAGCTTCTTTAAGAGTATCTGAAACAATGACAAAGTCTTTTGTAATTGTTCCTAAGTATTTGCCATTCAGCTCTGGATCATTTTGCATGCGGCAAAGGTAATTTGAAAATGGACATAATGGTAATTAGATGATTAGATTATCTATCTAATCATCTAATTACTTTTTACTCTTCCTTCAAATAGGTAACTGGATTTAAATGTATGACCCTGTACAATTGTGTAAAAATTGTAATGGCGGCAACCGAAAAGGTTATCAACATGGCTAAAACTCCAATGTCCCAAGAGAATTCTATTCTTGTGGTATATTCATCTAACCAAGAGTTGACAAAAGAGAAAGTGAGCACGAGTCCAATAATAAAACCTAATGCAACCAGGCCAATGAATTTCATTGAGAAAAGGGTGAAAATTTGTTTTGGAGCAGCACTGACCACTTTCCTGACACTCACTTCTTTCAGTCTTCTACGCACCTGCATTCCAACTACACCCATTAAACCAAGACAAGAGAGCATTATAGCAATAATAGCCCCTGATTGCGCCATGTCTCTAATACTTCCTTCAAGTTCGTATTGCGCATCGTTTACATCTTCGAACATGCTGAATTCGAATGGATTTGGCGCAAAATGTTTATTCCAGGCGACCTCTATTTGATCAATTACTTCAGGACTGTAGTTGGTGATTTTTATGTAATGTCTTTGCATTTCATATTCGTTATGCAAATACATAAGCATTGGATCTATTTCGGAATGAAGCGATTCATAATTGTAATTAGGGACTACACCAATGATGATTGGGTCTTTTACTCCACCATAATCGAATGGTATCCGTTCGCCAATTGGGTTTTCCATATCAAGCTTGTCTGCCAATGCTTGATTGATAATGATTGTCCTTGTAAAGTCAGAAATTACGCTTTCATCAAAATCCCTACCCGCCACCACTTTAATACCCATTAGTGAGAGGAAGTCTACATCCACCCTTGCGTGTCTCACATCGACGGATTTGTTCTCTTCTAATGCTAAACCTGTTCCGTTATAGGAAGAACTAAAGCTTGCTGCTTGTACATTTGGGAAGCTCTTGAGGTCATTTTTAAATTTGTTGACTTCAGTTATTTCATCTAAAGGGTATTCAAGAAGAACAATGTTTTCATCATTGAATCCTGGGTCGAAGTCAATCATAAAGTTGAGCTGTTTATCGATGGTAAGTAAGCCAGTTATCAAGAAAACGGTCATTGCAAACTGAACAACAATAAGCCCCTTAGAAAATATACCTCTGCTCCCTTTACTTTGTCTGTTAGAAAGACTTGCTAAGATAGTATAGCGTGAAATAATGAAAGCTGGATAGCAACCTGCTAACATGGTGACAATGATTAATAGCCCTAATCCACCTTGCAAGAATTGAAGGTTAAAAATGGTGGCCATTTCATAATTTTTGTTGGCATATTGACTGAACATCGGCATTAATAGCGCCATGAACCCAAGTGAGCATATAAGGGCAATGAAGACACTTATGAAAGTTTCACTCACAAATTGTTGAAAAACATATTTTTTCTCCGCCCCAAAAACCTTGCGTACAGCAACTTCTTTCAAGCGAGTTAAGTAATTGCTGATGGCAAAATTGGAATAATTAAGGCTGGCGATGATCAAACAGAGAATGCCTATGATAGTCACTGTGTCCATTAATTTTTTATCAGCTCTACCACCAATGCCATTCCCTGTATTCAATACTTTATCGGTGTGTATGTCTTTTAAATTTTGGAGCCCCAGTGCCACTTCCATTTCACCAAAATCTTCTGCTGCACCAAGAAATTTAGTCATCCCAGCAGCTATTATTTCTGGGGGAGCATTTTTTTCTATTTGAAAAAATGTATTCATGTTAATATCAAACCAGCCTGTCAGCTTGCTTTCTGGAACTATAGTTTTCCAAAATGCAAAGGGGAGAATGATTTTTGGCCGAAGAGAAGAGTTGATAGGGAAATCTTTGAAGATCCCTAGCACTTTAAAGCCAATCGTTTCATCGCCAAAAGTAAGATCAACGGTTTGACTGCCATCAAGCGTTGTGATGCCCAGTCGTAATGCTGTTGATTCGTCAATGACGGTAACATTCGGAGAGTTAAAATCGCCATGTCCGCCTTGAATAAAACTAACAGAGAACATATCAAAAAACGCTGGATCAGCATACCTCGTTGACTGTCCAAATGTTTCTTGTCCAATGTTTAGTAAGGCATAGCCACTTTTAAACCGAGAAGACCTATTGATTCCTGGGACGGATTTGGTGAATTCTTCACCCATTATATAAGAAGACCCTGCAAAAGCATCGGTATGATCACCCATTTTAATGTCTGCAGTGATCCTATAAATTTGATCGGCGTTTTCATAAAACCGATCGTAGGAATATTCGTCAGTAACAAATACATAAGACAACCAACAGATGGCAATTCCCAGCGCAAGGCCAAGAATGTTTATGGAGGAATAACCCTTCGTTTTCCATAGGAAACGGAAACCAGTTTTGAAATAATTTTTAAGTAACATAAAACCTGTATTTTGAGTGAATGGTAATTTGACCTTGAGGTATCGCAGATTCCTCAGTACTTCTATGATATAATGCCTGCGGGCATAGGTAATTCCCTTTTTTTCGATGCGCCACTGAAATGCTTCATAAAGATCCCCTTCGACCTCTTCAATAAGATCGGAAGGACAAATGCGCTGAAGCAGTCGTAATGCCCAAGAAGGAGGGGTTTTATACGATCCCATAGTTGAAAGATGCCTTTGGTACTTTTGACCACATCTGCTGCCTTCTGTTTTGTAATTCAGAAGCCACTTTAAAACCAGTAGGTGTTCCTTGGTAGTATTTTTTTCTTTTTCCACCTCGTTCAGCAGTTGGTTCACCAAAAAAAGATTTGACCAACCCCTTTTTTTCAAGCCTTTTTAGCACAATGTGAACTGCAGGAATCGAGATGCTTTGATTGAGGTGCTTTTCGTATTCCTGTGCGATTTCTACAGTATAACTTTCATCCTTCATTAGAAGAATTATTAATACTGTTTCTTCTAAAGTACCCAATGAGTATTCGCTCATATTATTAATATTTGTTTATAAAATATACGCAAGTATAATTAACATTTGTTAATAAAATCAAATCATTAGTAGTGAACTGGTAATTTTATGTCATGAATCGGGAGATTTTCACCTTAGATATGGCAGCTACTCTTTAAAAGGTACTTCGCTTATACCTGATAGGTAAGGAAATTTTTCTTGTACTGATAAATCCATAGTTTAAGACAATAGCGCTGTTCATTTTGAGTATTGTTGGTTTTAAAAAGCATGAAAATACGAAAAGCATTAACTGCTATTAGCTGATCATGCACATCCAGAATGTGCTTTCGAAATCATTTTCATTAAATTGAGGGCATGTCATCAAGAAGAACACAGAGGAACTTTAAATTCTATTTAGCTGAGCTACTTTAATTTCAATCCGGTCGATATTACTTATCAAGAGATGCAGGGTTTAGGAAATTCAAGGATAATTCAGGATAAAGAATTACTAAATAGTATAGTAGGATTGTACAATGGTGTATATGGTGGTCTCAAGGAATACTTAAGTGCTGATAAAAATTTTAATCTTAATCTCATGATGTCTTTCATTACTAAAAACCTGCCTTATGCGACAAATTTTGATTTTTCTAATTTCAGTACCAATGAAAAAAGGGATTTAATGAGGGTTGTGACCAGTGATGAAATGAAACATCTAATTCAACTCGATTTAGTTTTTAAATCGTCTTCAAAGGCTCAATTTGAATTATGCCTTAAAAGCGTATCTGATCTAATACAAGGAATTGATAAGGAATTAGCCAGTGAATAAGTGGCTATTTATACAGTTTTTTATCAAGTGAGTAGCTTCCGGGGCCTGCGATGAGCAGTACTATGAAGACAACAAAATAAAGCAATGGCTTTTCCTGAGTACCAAATGGATCGTCAGCATGGGCCATTGAAAAAGCTACGAACATGGTAAATGCAAGAGGAATTGTTGCAAACCTTGAAAACAATCCAAGAATCAATAATATTGAACAAGCAAATTCTCCGAACACAACAAGTACAAAAGACAATTCAGATCCGATCCCTAATTGATCCCCAAACTTTAAATTCCCAGCAATTAACCTTTGAAATTTCGGATAACCATGAGTAAGCATCATAGCACCCGAAGCGACCCTAAGGATCAAAAGCGAAAAGCTTATTCGAGCTGAATTATTACCTGGGTTGAAAAATTTCTTAGTCATAAAGCTTCTATTTGACCCTAAAACTAATGATCAAAATGTTGGAGCTAAAGGAATATATTGATTTTCTGATTAGTGGTTATTTGCAGTATTCTTCCAATCCAGCTGAGGCAGCTTCATCACCGTACTCTTCACCTTTTTCAAAATCGTCACATGCTTGTTTAATTGAATGCCTTCTTGAATTGAGTTTGGTTAAACCTCTTCTGGTATAGGCTTCTGCATATTCAGGTTCAAGGTCGATGGCCTTAGTAAAATTCCTGATCGCCTCTGACCAGTATTCATGAAAGACAAAGACTACGCCTTTATTAAAATAGGCCACTTCTAAACCTGGATCAATGGCTAATGCACGATCAAAATTTTCTATGGCAAAAGGACCTTGCCCACCACGTGCATAGGCAGCACCTCGGCTTATTAAGGCTTGTACATTTTCTGGTTCAATTGAGACCAATTTGTCGAGGTCATTAGTAGCCTGATTATTTTTGCCTAGTTTCATTAAAGAAGTACCTCTTAAATACAAGGCTTCAATATTTGAAGGGTCTTGCTTAAGCAGCGTATTCATGTCCATCACAACGCCTTTATAATTGTCTAGATTAAAGGAACACCTTGCGCGAGCAACTAAAGCCAATTTGGTATTAATTCTCATTGAAATTAGCTTGGTGTAATCGTCATAGGCACCATCAAAATCACCAGTTTCTTCACGTGATCTACCGCGATTAAAAATGGCAAATTCATCTTTGGGATTGTATTTTATGAATTTATCATATTGATCAAGTGCAGCTTCGAATTGCCCTTCTTGAAATAATTCATCTGCTTTATCGCGGCTACCATCCATATTGCAGGAAAGCAATAATAAAACCGAAATAAGCATTAAAAAATAGGATTTCAAGTGCATTGCTCGAATTAAACTAAAATGATAGTTCGAACAAAATGATTGAACATAAATTTCAATAACTGCCGTTGTATTTACGGATAAACCATTCTGTAGAAATGAGTGCTATGAGTAAGAACAGCCAGAGTGGATTGTTTAAAAGTAATCTGAGTTTTTCATCAGACCTTACGGTAGGTTTCGCATCCTTGTTTTCGAGTACTTGAATAATTCCATCCATAGAGGCTAAATCATAGGAAGCTCCTCCAGAATTTGATGAAATCCTTCTTAATAAATTGTGGTTAGCAGTAATATTAATGTCTTCTAAGGCCAGTTTTTCAATTGAAAAAGTACCTCTAGCAATTTCTCTTTTCCCTGTAACTGAAGCAGCTGCACTAAATTTATAGATGCCTGGAGCTAGTCCACTGAGTGTATAATTATTATTCGCACTATTTACATAATTGAATTCCTGAATCCCACCATCGGCATCGGTAATGGTTAAGTCAATATTGTAGTCAAAAACTTTTTCAAATAGCTCATTGTATATTTCAGTTTTGAATTCTACAGCTTCACTATCAAAGTATTCGTTTGATGATGTAGCAACTCTGAAATTCCTTTTGTCATCATTTGTAGTTAGAAACTGGATAAGCTTACCAAAAATTTCATCAAACATTTTTTGATCTTGGTTTAAGCCTGCCTCTTGAAGTTTCCATTTCCAGATTCCTGAACCGGCCAAAACAGCTGATTTTGTATCATCACCATTATAAATTGCTAGTAAAGGTCTATTAGTCGTGACCGTTCCTACCATTTGAAAAAGTAATACATCTGAAGGCTGTTTAAAGGATGTTTGACCATAAGGCACATTGATTGGAGGGTAAGCGGCCATTCTTCCTAACAAGTTTTCATCAACTTCAAAGAGCTCAAAATTCGGGTTAACATTTCCACTAACAAGGTCAGTTTGTCCAAACTCGCTCAGTTCCATAACTTCATTAAGCTCATTGATTCTTGAAAGATTTCCTGTTCCAGTAATAAACCAAGTGCTAGATTGAGTCAAGGCATTTGTCAACCATATTGGTAGAATATTGAAATCAGGAAGTTGGTGCATTATAATAAGATCAAAAGGTCCTTCAGGGATCTCTTCAGTTATTCCATCTAAATACACCTCGGTTTCTGTCCCTTCATTCTTGTCAATCACACTGCGAATAGCCTTAATATCAGGATGTGGTGATTTGGCTGCGATTAAGATCTTTTGTTTGCTCTCTACCACTTCAAGGAAAGCATTTCTACTGTTATTGATCACGGTGGTTTCACCGGATTTAGCTACTATCTGAACGCGATAATTCTCAATACCAGCCTTATCAGCATCAAGGATAAACTCAAGTGAATTGATTTGTTGGTCGCCTTTTATCAATAAGTTTTGTTCTGCGATTTTACTACCATTTTTTAAAACCTGAACGGTGATGTTTTCATTTACATATCCATTATTAAATACTTCAGCGATCAGGGGAAAGCGATTGCCTTCATAAACAATTTTATTATAGCTAATGGCTTTAAGGCTCAAGTCCATTAATGGGATTGTATCCCCCATGGCAATAGAATAAACGGGATAATTTAGACTAACATATTCTGGTGAAAGGCCGTAATTATGAATGCCATCACTTGCAAGCACAACACCGATCAGGTTTTGCTGCTCGAATTCTTTTTCAATATTTTTTAATAAGCCTTGAAGATTGGTTATCTCTTGGTCAAAATTAACTAATTGAAAAGTGTTGCTATATCCGTCGAGGCTCCTGATTTTTAGGTCGTAATCGAGTCCAGAGAGCTCATTAGAAAAAGCACCAAGCTGCGTTTTTAAGCTCTCAAATTCCAAAGAATCATAAGCAGATGGGAGTGAGGCTGAATTGTCAACAGCAAGAACAACTATGGGTTTCTCATAGAAAAAGTCAGTTTGATTTAGCAGCGGCCCAATTAACAGGAAACAGAGACCAGCGACTAGGATGAACCTAAAACCAGCAAGAATTCGATTGACGCTTTTTGTCCATGGGGTCTTTTTTGAATATAGAATAGCGGCATAAACTAGTCCAGCCAAGAGGCAAAGTCCGATGAACCAAGCAGAACCTTCTGTCTGAATAGAAGTAGCTGATAAAGTAAATTGAATGCTAAAAAATGCGCTCACAGATATGATCAAAAAGAATGGTTAATGAATTCTATTACGCAATAAAACGAAAATAGATCATTAACCATTTTATTTTTTAAAGTGCTTTTTATAAACGGTAAATCATGTTGCCATACCGCCATCTACATGGATTGTTTGACCTGTAATATAGGTTGACTTATCAGAACCAAGGAAAACACAAAGGTCTGCAACCTCATCTGGAGATCCGCCTCTCTTTAATGGAATGCCATCTCTCCAGCTTTGAACAGTTTTTTCGTCTAGTGCATCTGTCATTTCTGTTTCTATGAATCCAGGAGCAACTGCATTTGATCTTATGCCTCTTGAACCAAGTTCGAGGGCGACAGACTTTGTAAAGCCAATGATTCCAGCTTTGGAAGCTGAATAATTTGCTTGGCCAGCATTACCCTTTACACCCACTACTGAAGTAATGTTGATAATTGAACCTGCACGTTGTTTCATCATGGTTCTAGTAGCAGCTTTCACAGTATTAAAACAAGATTTTAAATTGACATTGATTACAGTATCCCACATCTCCTCTGTCATTCTCATTAGAAGATTGTCTTTGGTGATGCCTGCATTATTTACTATGATGTCTAAAGCTCCAAAATCCGCAACTACATCATTCACTAATTTATCTGCCGCAGCAAAATCAGAAGCGTCTGATCGGTAACCTTTTGCTTTAACGCCAAAAGCAGCTAATTCCGCTTCTAATGCCTGGCCCCTTTCTACACTCGATAAATAAGTAAAGGCAACATTTGCTCCCTCTTGTGCATATTTCATGGCGATAGATTTGCCAATTCCTTTTGAGGCACCAGTGATTAGTGCTGTTTTTCCTTCAAGTAAACTCATTCGTTTTTTTGGTTGCTTTTTAAAGATGATATAAGGAATACAAAGGACACAAACATGCCCGTTCCTATCCATTGTAAGGCCTCACTTATTTCATTGTCTAGTGATAATCCGACAACCATTAAGATTGCACCGATTGTACCAACAGCATAAATTCGTCCTTTCATACGTCAAAGAAAATAAAAAGGAACAAGACCACCAATAACCTATTTTTTTGTGACCTCTTTTGAATTAACTTTGCGGCTCTTTCAGAAAGAAATAAAAAAATTGAGATATGGCTTCGAAGTATGATTTGATAGTAATAGGCAGTGGACCTGGCGGCTATGTGGCGGCTATTCGTGCATCACAGTTGGGTATGAAGGTTGGTATTGTCGAAAAAGCAGAAATTGGTGGAATTTGTTTGAATTGGGGTTGTATTCCCACTAAGGCCTTACTCAAAAGTGCCCAAGTATTTGAATACATTTCTCATGCCAGTGACTATGGCATAAATATTAAAGAGGCTTCCGCTGATTTTGGAGGTATGGTCAAGAGAAGTAGAGATGTAGCTGCCGGAATGAGTAAGGGAGTTGAATTTCTTTTGAAAAAAAATAAAATTGAAAAACTTTTGGGCTTCGGGAAATTGAAGCCGGGCAAAAAAGTAGAAGTGACTGCAGAAGATGGAACAAAAACGGATTATAACGCAGATCATATCATTCTAGCTACCGGTGGTAAGTCAAGAGAATTACCAAGCCTTCCAATTGATGGAAAAAAGATCATTGGATATCGAGAAGCAATGGTAATGGATAAACAGCCTGAGTCAATGGTGATTGTTGGTTCTGGTGCCATTGGTGTTGAATTTGCCTATTTCTATAATTCAATCGGTACTGATGTCACGATAGTCGAATACATGGACAGAATAGTGCCAGTGGAAGACATTGACGTGTCGAAACAATTGGCGCGTACTTACAAAAAGAACAAGATGAAGATCATGTTGGAGTCGGAAGTGACTTCGGTTGATACAAAAGGAAAGCAATGTAAAGTGCATGTCAAGACAAAAAAGGGAGAAGAAATTCTTGAAGCTGACGTGGTACTTTCTGCAGTAGGGGTAAGCACAAATCTTGAAGGCATTGGTTTAGAAGATGTCGGTGTTGCTACGGACAAAGGCAAAGTTTTAGTTGACGACTATTATAAAACAAATATCCCTGGGGTATATGCCATTGGTGATATTGTAAAGGGGCCAGCTTTGGCGCACGTTGCTTCAGCTGAAGGAATTATTTGTGTTGAAAAAATTAAGGGCCAAAACCCTGAGCCATTAGATTATAATAACATCCCTGGATGTACTTATTGTAGTCCTGAAATTGCTTCTGTTGGGTATACTGAGCAAGCAGCGAAAGATGCTGGATATGAAGTGAAAGTGGGTAAATTCCCGTTTTCAGCTTCAGGTAAGGCAAAGGCAGCCGGTCATTCAGAAGGTTTTGTAAAAGTTATTTTTGATGCTAAATACGGTGAGTGGTTAGGCGCACACATGATTGGTGCCAACGTTACTGAGATCATTGCTGAAGTTGTGACAGCGAGGAAATTAGAGACTACCGGACATGATGTTATTAAAACAGTTCATCCGCATCCAACAATGTCTGAAGCAGTAATGGAAGCTGCAGCGGCAGCATACGATGAAGTAATCCATTTATAATAGAAGTTAATTTTTTATAGATTTTAAAACCCCGGCGCTGTCGGGGTTTTTTGTTAATATTGAATATGAATTCTCAAAGAGAAAGGGCACTAGGTTTAATCGCCTTGATCTCAGTTGTAATTACTTCTGTACTGCTGTTTATCGTGACGCCAGATCAACTTGGTGATGCAGTAACGAGTGAATATTTACTTAAGGTGATGCTGTATCCTTCAGTCTTGGTTTTATTACGGGCGATATGGAAAACTTTGCTGGACAACAAAATTCAGAGTAAAAGTGAAAGAGAAGCTGATTTTAGGAAGTCCGAAAGTGAATTTCATCAAAAAGAGGGCAAGTAAAATGAACATTGACATTACAACTCCTGCATTGCTTTTTCCTGCCATAACACTCTTATTATTAGCGTATACTAATCGTTTTGTTGCGTTGGCTAACCTAGCAAGAGGCTTGCGTAGAGGTTATTTGGAAGAAAATTCACCAACGCCAACAGCTTTAGGCCAAATTAAAAACCTCAAAACAAGATTGGCATTAATCCGTAACATGCAAGCACTAGGGATTATTAGTTTTTTCTGTTGTGTACTCAGTATGGTGTTAATTTACTTGGGCAGGCAACTAACAGGGGAATATATTTTTGCTACAAGCCTCTTTCTGCTATTAGGCTCCCTTGTATTGTCATTTGTTGAGACCCAACTATCTACAAAAGCAATTAATCTTGAGCTCAGTGACCTGGAGCAAGAAACTTCCAAGACCCTTTAAAACCACATTAACTACTTATTAAAGCAATTATGAAGGTGAATAATTTTTGCTCGATTCACTTTTTATTTTAAAAAAACTTGTCTAGACAAGTTTTTAAGCTATATTTGAGCACTACTAAATCGAAATATCAAATATGGATTTCGGTAAGGCTCTTTTTCACCTTAATAATAACCTCGGTTATAATCTTTACCGTACGTATTTGCTCTTTCACCGAGAGCTTATACGTGCGTTGAAGAGTTATGAGGTTACTCCCGAACAGTGGCAGGTACTGATCATTCTTTGGAATCACGGAAGCGTGACGCCAACAGAAATCAGTCAAGTGACATTGCAAGATTTACCGTCAATATCTAGGATGTTGGTAAGGATGGAGCGTAATGGCTGGATAGAAAAGCAGCAAAACGAGAAGGATGGCAGATCTTTTAGGGTCAAAATCACGAACAAGGGAGAGGGCAATAAACAAGAAATGATGCAAGTACTGGAACGTCATTTTGCTGGTTTTTTACAACAAGTGCCAGCTGAAATGAATTTCCATATAAAGGAAGAGTTACTCAAATTAAGAGCTGTATTAGGTGATTATTCTAGTCAAACGCAAGGTTGAGATAAATCACTGGTAATTAAAAGATTAGTCATCAGGGTCTTTCATGTTTAGGTTGGAAGAGACTCCCGTAAGGCGTGCAGAAGGCAGGCCTTACGGGGATGACTCTAAAAACTACTTGCCCTTCCTCAAAATTCCTCTTAGATTCACCTTTCAAAATTACTACTGTGATAGATTTAAGAAGCGATACGCTGACGCGACCAACCCCTGCTATGTTAGATGCAATGATGTCTGCAAAGGTCGGGGATGATATGTTTGAAGAAGACCCAACTGTTACCGCACTTGAGAATAAGGCAGCAGAAATGTTTGGAATGGAAGCAGCACTTTATTGTGCTTCTGGCACCATGACCAATCAAATTGGGATTCGTTTGCATACCACCCTTCAAGACGAAGTGATCTGTCATAAGTACTCTCATATCTACCTCTATGAAAGTGGGGGTTTAATGGCTAATTCTGGAGTTTCAGTGAGGCTATTGGAGGGTGATAAAGGGAGAATTACGGCCGAGGCAGTAAAGGCAGCGATCTTACCTGATGACATTCATTCACCTGTTTCTCGTGTAGTTTCTCTTGAGAATACCATGAATAAAGGTGGTGGAAGTTGTTACGATTTTGAGGAAATATTGAAAATTAAAGCAGTCTGTGAGGCCAATGGGCTGGCATTTCACCTAGACGGAGCACGACTCTTCAATGCGCTCATTGCCAAAGGTGAAACTCCCCAACAGTATGGAGAAGTGTTCGATACTATATCAATTTGTCTATCTAAAGGCATGGGAGCTCCTGTCGGATCAATTTTGCTCGGTACTGCTGGAGCTATTAAAAGATCAAAGCGCATAAGAAAAGTAATGGGTGGTGCCTGGAGGCAAGCTGGCTATATTGCAGCTGCGGGGCTTTATGCTTTAGAAAATCATGTTGAGCGGTTAAAAGAAGACCATGACGCTGCTAAAAAAATCGCAGCTGTTCTGGAAACTCAATCCTATGTAGAAGAAGTATATCCTTGTGAAACCAACATATTGATATTTAAACTGACAGATGCTTTTACTAACGAAACGTTTTTAGCAAAGCTTAAGGAGCATGATATTCATGCATTCGGCTTCGGACCTCAGCTGATTCGATTTGTTACTCATTATGACTTTACTGAAACTCAACTGAATCAGCTTTTGGAAATATTAAAGAAAATAGGCTAGTATCAGACTCCCTTGAGGTAGTGCTTTATCAATAATTGATGGTGATGCGCGTGATAAGTAGTAAAGTAGAATAATTCCCGGACCGTGATTTTACCTAGAAGAGGGTGTGCTACAACATAACTATCTAAATCCTTTTCAGACCAGCTTTCTAATTTGGATAAAATGGCTTCAATATTGTTCATCAAATGTTTTGACTTTTTCTTTCGATGACTTCCTGGTATTGCTTTAGGATTATATTGATTTGTTGATTTACCTCCTTGATCTAATTTTAAATGGTATTTAGCAACCAATTCCTGATAGGTTTTTGATGGCCTGTTTGCTGAGCCATATTTTAATTTGAGTACAAATTTTGGTAAGCTTAATCCATGGACAATTGGATTGGTACTTTTTATTAGGTGTTCAGTTTGTTGGCCAGCCGTCCATTTTCCATCAGGAGCAAAATCATATTCGTCTATGGTTAAATCATCAACATAACGGATGAATTCCTGATGACTTCTCAGTAGGTCTGCTTTTAAATCTGACTTGCTCACTTATTCCAAATTTTTGGAAAATTAGCGCTAAGTATTTGTTTCGCCAAAGGGAAAGGCAAACTAAGTTTTATATTTATTTGATCAGCTTAAAATGGGCACTGAAAGTGATATAAATCAGAAACTCATGATCTCTCGAAATTTGATGCTCTGCCTTCTTGAGACTTCAATTTCTTCTCCGCCTTTTAGATAGACCTTAAGTGTTCCGCTAAACCAAGGCTCAATTCTCCCGACAAATTTCAGATTTATAATTTGTTGTCTATTGGCCCTAAAGAATGCTTCGGGATCCAATCGCGATTCCATATAGTTAAGTGATCGTGGAATCATAGGATTTTGTTCATTGAAATAAATGCGTGTATAGCTTCCCATTATTTCCAATACCCTAACCTCTGATAAGTTTACAAACCAACAGCTTTCACCATCTTTCACAAATACTTGTTTGTCAAGACCCAATAGCTTCTTTGATTTTTTAGGGTCTTCTCTCAGCCTAATTTTTGCACTTGCCTTTTCTAAGGCCAAAGCCAACCTGTCTTCTTTTATGGGTTTTTGGAGATAATCTAATGCGTTATGGTCAAATGCTTTCATAGCATATTGATTAAAGGCAGTGATGAAAATTACTTCAGGCGTATCCTCTAGCCCTTGCAACATTTCAAAACCATCTTTATCGGGCATTTGAATGTCTAAAAAGAGTAGGTCCGGATTGAGTTCTAGGACTTTTTCAATACCTAAAGTGGCATTTTCAGCTTCACCAATCACTTCAACATCATCAAACTTCTTTAATAAGTGTTTCAATTCCTGCCGCGCCAATTTGGAGTCGTCTACTATTAATGTTTTCAATTGAGTGGTATTTTAAGTGAAGCAGTAACTTTTTGATCAGAAGAATTTACAAGAGATAATTCGGCAAACTGGCCAAAGAGGATTTTAAGTCTTTCGACCAAGTTCTTGATTCCTACGCCTTCTCTTTTACTTTTCTTTTTCAATTGTCCATCATTAGTGACGGATAGATGCAAATGGTCATTCTCTAATTTGGCTTGTATGAATATTTCTCCGCCAGCTGATAATTGAGAAATGCCATGCTTTATAGCGTTTTCAACTAATAACTGTATCGCCATAGGGGGAATCTTAATGCCCAAGGCTTCATTTTCGATTTCTAAATTATAGGTTAGTCGATCATCAAATTGGATTGACTCTAATTGTAAGTAGTCTTTAACAATTTCAATTTCTTGTTCCAATGTAACTTTCTCTGATGCGTTGAACTGAATTGAATAGCGCAACAGTTCCGAGATATGAGTAACCATCGTTCTTGCTTTTTCTGGATCAGATAAAATGAGTGACCTGATATTATTGAGTGCATTGAAAAGGAAATGAGGATTGATTTGATTCTTTAATATGGCGAGTTCAGCCTCATTTAATGCCGCGGTCAATGCCAATTTATCCATCTCATTTTTCCTATTTCGTTTGTTGAGCTGGTAAGCAAAGTAAATGGTTGACCAAAGTGACATTACTAAGGCAACACTAAATGAATATCCTATGAAACTAGGCCAACTAAAGGGTAAGATACCTTCGAGAGGTACTACCAGATAAATTAGAACATGCACTATTGCTTGTACTATGATAGAAGTAATTATAACTCCTAAAAGGACACGGGGAATGAGTTTTTTTAATAGACAATAAACTCCATTCATGCCTTTTAATGTAAGCCCTGTATAGATGTGAAAATGTGAATAGACAAACTAAAAGAATCACTTGGAGCTTAATCGATCCTAATGACATTACATTTCCATCCGAAAATATGAGCATCATTGCCATTGAAAAAACTATGTATAGTCCCCATCCGATTCCTTGGCATACCCAGTAGGCAGTTTTGTTCGACATCTTAATTTGCTTTTTAATTTTTTGGTGATACAAAGTTTAACCGAAGAAACCCTAAGCCTAGTAAAAGGTATATGGCAGTCAATGGAATAAATACTTCGCCATATAAGTTATGACTAATAATAAATTTTACGAAAACTATTCCACTAATACAGTGATAAGCGATGTTGCCCATTAGGATGGCTTTATTATAAATACCTCCTATGATTGCTATTTTTGAGAGGTAATTAATCATTGCAAATGCAATGAAAATCGCCCCCATTATTTGTAGCATCAGTTGGGATAAAGGTTCAATTGGCATGTTTAAGCTCAAGAGAATTTCTTCTGGCATAAATGAAGTAACCAAACCTAATAGCGCATTATAACCTGCACTGATTGAAAGTAAATAATAGGAGCCTTTGTTCATCTAATTAGTCTAAGAATTTGTTCAGCCAATTGTAGAAAAATTCAGGATCGTCCCACATAATGAAATGATTTCCTTTGTCTGTCATATCTATCTGAACATTGTTATGATTAGCGTATTGAGACTTGTAAATGTCTAATGTACTTTCTCTTGTAGAGCCAAAATCTTTATAAGCAATCCAAGCCCCAAGGACCAGTGTAGGAGCCTTGATTTTGTCAAGGTGCGTCCGCGAATCGATGGTATACATTTCGTACATCGATTGGGCAATGGTTCCTAAATCACTGTCTAAACTCCACTGTGTTGCCACTTCAATTTTTGCCGGATCAAGGATCATGGATTTTAACATCGTCCTTTGATAATCAGCCCGCGCTTCCAATGATTGGACTTCGCTCGTCATCATTTGTTTTTTCATTGAGGCAGCAAAAGGCTTAGCGCTTTCGGCTGTGGCAGTTGGAACTTGAATAGCCGTTATAAAAGGTAAAGCATCAACAATGACCAATTTTTTTGGTAAATCAGGCCTCTCTACAGCAATATTCAAAGCCATAAATCCACCGAGACTATGTCCAATAATTATCGGATTTTTAATTTTATTCTCATCAATATAATCTAAAACCATGGCTTCGACTTATATGAAAAACCCTGCCTCTAAATTTTCCAATGGTGCATTGCCCGCAAAGCCAGGTAAAGTCATGATATGATATTCATATCCATTGCCCATTACTTCAAATGTTGAATCCCAAACTGAGCCATCACAGGTAAGCCCTGGAATCATTATAACCGGCTGACCAGTGCCAATTACTCTAGTTTTAATTCCTGGTTTATCATTCGCTTTTAATTGTGTGCTGATCAAGGCTATAAGCATGATCAAGGTTGTTGTTTTGAATTTGTTCATGTTTTCTAAATTTTGATTGACCCAAAAGTAGACCTAGAATATGGCTCTAAAGAGATATTTTAAGGGAGCGGAAGATTTTCCTCGGGAGTGGATTTTAAGAAAGGGGCCATCCTCTGCTTGAATTGAGAAATAGTTGCTTTTGTACCCTATAATCATAGTGAACATTCCTATTTTCGTGCATGGACTTCTCCTCTAAACCTTTAGCTGAACGTATTCGTCCTCAAACCTTGGATGACCTGATTGGTCAAGAACATTTGGTGGGGAAGAACGGGATATTGCGAAGGGCCATTGAGTCGAAGAGCATTCCTTCTATGATTCTTTGGGGCCCGCCAGGAGTAGGGAAAACCACCATTGCCAATATAATAGCCAATGCCGTTCAATCTCCTTTTTATACTTTAAGTGCGATCAGTGCTGGTGTTAAAGATGTTCGTGAAGTAATTCAAAGAGCAAAGTTTCAGTCCAATACCATTCTGTTCATAGATGAGATTCATCGTTTCAATAAAGGGCAGCAAGATGCTTTGCTTGGCGCAGTTGAAAAAGGGCAAATCACTCTAATAGGTGCTACCACTGAAAACCCTTCATTTGAAGTGAATTCCGCTTTGCTTTCTAGGAGTCAAGTTTATACGCTCAAAGCGCTTTCCAAGGACGACCTTTTAAGGCTCATCGAAATGGCCTTATCAACCGATGAAGTACTGAAAAAGAAGCAAGTCAAGCTGAAAGAAACACAAGCTTTGTTCAGTATATCAGGCGGTGATGCTAGAAAATTACTGAACCTATTGGACCTCGTGGTTGAACATTTGGCAGGTGAAAGAGTAGAAATCACTGATGATAAAGTGATTGAAATAGCACAGCAACGTGTGGCCATTTATGATAAAGGAGGTGAGCAACATTATGATATTATATCAGCTTTCATTAAGTCGATAAGAGGCAGTGATCCCAATGCAGCTGTTTATTACCTGGCAAGAATGATAGAAGGTGGTGAAGATGTGAAGTTCATTGCAAGGCGATTAGTGATCTTGGCAAGTGAAGACATTGGAAATGCGAATCCAACTGCGTTAGTCATCGCTACAAATGCATTTCAGGCTGTCAACTTAATTGGCTATCCTGAAGGCAGAATTATTCTTTCTCAATGTGTTACTTATTTGGCTGCTTCTGCAAAAAGCAATGCCGCTTACATGGCCATTAATAATGCCCAGCGATTAGTTAAGGATACTGGTGACCTACCTGTTCCAATGCAACTTAGAAATGCACCAACCAAACTCATGAAGGAGGAAGGCTATGGTAAAGGCTATAAATATTCTCACGATGGACCGGGGAATTTTGTCAATCAAGAGTTTATGCCTGATGAGATTAAAGGGACAAATTTATATGACCCAGGTAGAAATCCTCGTGAAGATGAAATGAGAAAGCGAATGAAAGCGATGTGGAAAGAAAAATATGGGTATTGAGTTACGTGCTTTGAGTTAAAGGCTAAAAGTATTAAGGTCATTTCCTTATTCCCGAGAATGGCATTGGATTGTTAATTGCCGTTTCCTATGGACTCACTTTTCTCGAAGGTCAATTTGATAATCTCTTTTTCTGTCTGCTGTTTCCAAACCATTTGTTCTCCTAACAATTCAACTTCCCATTCAAATTTTTCACTTTTATTATCAAAAATGGTGAGTATTGGTTTGTGTGCATCGAAATGCCAGATACCCGTTTCTGTTCTTTTTCCTGAAGCATCAAAAGTATCGTAACGCCTGTCCCATCTGATTCTTGTCCAGTCAGGTTTGATTGTTGCAATCGCAATTTCATTAGTCTTAATGCTCTGGTTTTCCATTCCTATCCATTTCCATAGACCAACAATCTCATCCCAAGGAGCCAATGGTTTGTATTCAACTAGTGCCAAATGGACATCAACTTGTTGTCCGTCTTCGAACCTAGACCACTTCATTTTGCTTTGATCTAAATCAATAACAAAGCTACCAAATTCATCAGGCAGTCCACCCGTTATAAATAGTAATTCATTGCTGGAGTCATTAAACTCCCAGACGCTTTCAACGTTTTGGAGCCAGCCATTCCCACCGGTGAGGCTACCATCATCGTTGATTTGAAACCATTTTGCGACAGGGGTCATGGTCTTTTCTCCCACAAAAACGGATTTAACTTCCCAAAGCCCAGTAAACGAAGGCTTGATTTGGAAATCTATATTAGATGTTTTGGTATTGGCAATTAATGAACCGTCTTGTGCCAACCCGATATTTGGTAGTATTAGTATGAGAAATAGGGAAATACACCTAAGCATTCATAAAACTAATGAATTAGTTAAAATTAACTTGATTTGACCCCCGAATTTTATCTAAATTCGAATTTATTGATAATGAAAAATATGAAAAGACTTAGTCTCTTATTTCTATTCGCACTTGGTATCGGATTCGTTGCATGTAATTCTGATACCACTGAAGCAACCTCCGTTGACATTAAGATTGATACATTGGCGATAGATCGTCATATGAGCATCTTGGCGTCAGATGATTTTTTAGGAAGAAAACCTTTTACAGAAGGAGAAGAAAAAACAATCCACTATTTGGAATCCGAACTGAAGCGAATGGGTTTGGAGCCTGGCAATGGAGATAGCTATTTTCAAGAAGTGCCAATGGTGGAGATAACAGGATGGCAATCGCCCGAAATGGACATCTCAGGAAAGGGGGAAAATTTAAGTTTTAAGGCACTGGAAGATTTTGTGGTGTATACCGAAAAACCTGAGGAAGACCTGTTTTTAGAAGATTCCGAATTAATTTTTGCCGGATTTGGCATTGTAGCACCTGAATATGGATGGGATGATTATGCTGGACTTGATGTAAAAGGCAAGACAGTCATTGTAATGGTTAATGACCCAGGATTTGGAAGTGGCGATGATAAATTGTTCAAAGGAGAGGAAATGACTTATTATGGTCGATGGACTTATAAATATGAAGAAGCGGCACGACAAGGTGCATCAGGAGTGCTGATCATTCATCAAACTAATCCTGCTGGCTACCCTTGGGATGTGATTCAAAGTTCATGGACGGGAGCAAAATTGAATTTGGATGATGCTAATCCTCCTTATAAATGTGATATCCAAGGTTGGATTACTGAGGACATGGCTACTACATTATTGCAATCTGCAGGAATTGAGAATTTCTCAAAAACTGCCAAAACAAAAGGG
>Ga0209223_10000191_pt1 | contig 70525 bp, 85 predicted proteins | sample COG_06_FD_184750 | JGI IMG/M metagenome (GOLD analysis project Ga0209223, IMG submission 184750) | Pelagic Microbial community sample from North Sea - COGITO 998_met_06 (SPAdes) (version 2) | ecosystem: Environmental > Aquatic > Marine > Neritic zone/Coastal water | place: Helgoland, sampling... | reverse complement strand
CTGTTGAGCGCGAGCAAGAAGGCCGTCGCAGTATCAGCCTTACTGATAGTGCTTATCAAGCCAATGAGCTTATTGAGATCTGCTATGGATACCAAAGACTTATTGACCAAGAGGACGGTGCTGAGGGAATTTACTGCACAGTATTCCATCGTGAGTTCAGTGGGGATGAAGTGACACCTGGCTATGCTAAGTATGAGCTGCTTAATGGCTACGAGGATTATCCTGTAGTAGTCACAAAGCTATCAGAAGATAGCAAGCGACTATATGACACAGCAACTGTTCCTTCTTTGCTACGCGGTCTACAGAACCAAGTAAAGATTGAGCGTGATTCGCGGACTGATCGTAACAGCCTATCTACTCTTCCCCCTATCCTGCACCCAGTTGGTCAAGCACCTACTGATTGGGGTCCAGGTCGTATGATTCCTTATCGTCGTAAGGGTGACTTGGACTTTGCTCCTACACCTCCGCCTCCTACTGGATCAATCGAAATGGAGTCAACATTGCTTGACCTCGCTGACCGCCTAGTAGGACTTGACGATGAGGGAGCAATTAGCCAAATTCGCCAACAGTTCCTTGTTGATAAGTTCCTTAGCCACACAGCAGAGGTTCTTCGTATGGCATTCAAGTGCTTCCAACGCTTTGGACCCGATGAAATCTTCTTCCGTGTTACCGGTATCCCTGATCCGCAGAACTTTGACAAGGGAAGTGCCGATGAAAACTTTGACATTATGATTAACTTCGACGTGCAGAATACTGACCCGAAGACCGTCGAGGCCAAGACTCAGCAATTCGTAGCACTCAATCAATTGAACTCCAACAACCGATTGAATGTAGATTCCTTACTTGATGTCATTGCTAACAGCATTGATCCAGTAATGGCTGATGCCATCCTACAGCCAGTAGAGACAGCGCAGGAGGAAGTGGTCAAGCAGGTCACTGACGACCTAGCTAAGATCTTTGCGGGTATCGAGATGCCAGCACGTCCAGCGGGAGCACAGATTGCATTGCAAGTAATCCAGCAATACACTCAGCAGCCAGATGTAGCACAACGTGCTCAGACGGACCAAGCGTTTGGTGCTCGACTACAGAAGTACGTAGGTCAGTACACCTTTCAGATGCAGCAAGCACAGAATGCTCAGATTGGTCGAGTCGGTACAGCACCTGCACAGATGGGTGAAATTGATACTCAAAACTTATAATGGACAATATTACGACATCTCAACAAGCCCAAAGGCGAGCAAAACAAATTGAGCTGGACTCACGTGTAAGAAACGTAGCTGGTAAGATCCAGGAAAAATTTGGATATAGTGCACCAATGCTTGCTGGTATCTTAGGAAATATTCACGTTGAAACTGGGAACACGTTTGATTACAAACAAAAGCAGAATAAAGGACCAGCCGAGGGTTTGTTTCAATTTGATTTTCACAAGCCCAACTATAAAAAGTATTTAAAGAAAAAGGGGCTTGAAGATGATGTCGATTCTCAGGTTGGTTATGTATACGACAGTATTTACGGGGACGAGCGAGAGCACCTTGGTTATGGGAACGCGAAAAATCTAAGGGAATTATTTGCTAGGTCCACTGACCCCATAGAGATTTCCGATGGATTCCAGAATATCTTCTTACGCCCCAAAAAAACAAAAGCTCATACTGATCGACGTAGAGAAGCCAGCCGAATGTATTCACTAGCATTTACCCCTGCTCAATAATATGAATATACAAGATGACATCAATAGCTTGCACAGCTATGAATCCTTTGCTCGGTTTATCAAAATGGTTCACGAACTCCGGGAGGAGACCATTAGCGAAATGCACGAAGCATCCAGTGAAACTATCCAGCAGATTTCTGGTCGAATCATTACCTATGATCAAATACTTCAAATGTCAGGATGGGATAAGCTGCGATTAAAGCATTCGGATCGAATGTAATACGTATGTTATAATGCCAACATCGCCCTCGCTCGGCGTTAATGAGTGGTAATAATATGACAGACGAAATCGAAACTGCTAACGCTGAGGCAGACCAAAGTTCAGTGGCAAATAATAACTTATCCGTTGAGGATTTCGCAATGCGGAGAATTGGGCAACTGAACCCTGAGGCTGAAGAGCCACAGGAGGAAGAGGTCGAAGGAACCGAGGAGCAGGAAACTGAAGAAGTAACTGAGGAGGAAGCTGAAGAATCAGTTGAGTCCGAGGAAGCTACTGAGGAGACCGAGGGATCCGACAATGTTCTTTCACAGTTGGACTTGGACGATATGTCCGAGGAGGATTTGCGGGAACTAGCTGACAAGCTAGGTAGCCGTGCTGTAGCTCGATTCGGTGAATTGACTGCTAAGCGCAAAGCTGCCGAAGAACGTCTTGCTAGTTTAGAAGCTAAACTCAAGGAAAAGCCAAACCCATTAGAAACAAAGAAGGTTGAAAATAACCCCTACGGTAACCTCGATTCTGTCGAGAAGTTACAGGCTAAAGCAGGGGAAGTCGATCAAGTTGTTGAGTGGGCTGAGGATATTCTGTTTGAGAGTGATGGCTATTCCGCTGATGACATCGTAACCGAAATCGAAGGTAAGGAGTGGACAAAGAAGGACGTGCGACAGGCTTTATTAAAAGCCCGTAAAGCACAGAAAACTTTCCTCCCTGATCAACTCAACAAGGTTCAGGCACAGATCGAAGGAGAACAGCTTGCTGATTCTTTCTCAGAACGTGCCAGAAAAGAACTGACTTGGTTGGAAGGTGAGGACAACGACTTACGAAAACAATTTGAAGCCACCGTAGGTGATGAACGTTTTAAGCAACTCAAAAAGGTTGTTAAGCGGGAAGCACCTGAAGTAGCAGCACAATTGGATTATTGGTTCGCTCACGCTACTAACAGTATTTACGGACGTAAGCCCGTTACTGAGCGTAAGACATCAGCAGTATTAAATCCTCCCAAATCAGCCAGTCCATCTGCATCCAAACCCGAAAAGGGAATGGGAAGAACCGCCAAGGCCCTAAAAGAATTAGAAGCCAGGTTTAAAGCAACGGGTAGCGCAAACGATTTCGCTAATCTCAGAAAACACAAAATGGCATCACGCCACTAACCTATTCATTAACTAACTATACAAATACATAACTAATTATGGCATTCTCAAATACATTCGATACTACAAATACCGGTTCCGGTGTTTCCAATCGTGAAGACCTCACTGATGTCTTGACAATTCTCGCACCAGAAGAAACACCTATTCTTTCTTCTGCTAACAAAAAGGGCGCATCCGCAACTAAGGTTGAGTGGACTGTTGACTCTCTCTCGGCTCCCAGCACTGCTGGTATCGCTGAAGGTGCTGACGTTACAGCATTCACTGACCAATTCGCTGGCCGCGCTCGCCTTGGCAATCGCGTTCAAAAGTTCCGCCGGGACTATATGGTTTCCGATCTGCAAGAAGCAGTCGATTCCGTTGGCCCAGCTAAGATTGCTCAAGCAGAAGCTAAAGCAATTCGTGAACTCAAGCGCGACATCGAAGCAAGTCTTGCTTCAGCTAACACTCAGACAACCGAAGACGGTGCTGGTGTAGTTAATCGCCTTGGTGGTCTTGGTGACTGGATTCAAAATGCTGCTGGTTCGGGTAACGTACCTGCTACATTCCAAACTCCAGCTGCAAGCATCGCTGACGTAACTGATGGCAATTTCGCAGAAAGCGAATTGAACTCTCTTATCTCTTCGATCTTCAAGGTTACTGGTACATCCAACAACCTTATGTTGGTTGCTGATACAGCACTCCGTCAAGACATCAGCGACTTCGCTCGCATCGGTGGCGTATCGGGTGACTCAGTTCGTGCAGTTAACTACAACGGCGAAAGCGGCACTATCAAGCTTTCCGTTGATCTCTATCAAAGCGATCACGGTATCGTCTCTGTTGTCAATGCTAACCCTGACTGTATGCCAGTACAAGCCGGCACTGCTGGAATGGCTGGTTACTTGGTGAATCCTGAATACTACGGTGTTCACGAACTGATCCCTATGGGCAGCACTCGTCTTCCAAATCTTGGTGGCGGCGACCGTGGCTTCGTTGATTGCGCTTTGACCCTCGGTGTTTACCACCCTGGTGCTCACGGTAAGATCATCAGCGCAAGCTAAATAATTCCGGGAGGGTCTGGTCCGATACCGGACTCTCCCGTTTTTTATCAACTAACAATAATTAAATTATGGCTTACTCAGATTACGATACACCAGGTGAAGTTCTAACTAGCGGATACACTGCAACTGGAACCGACATCACAATGACGATTGGTACTGGCGGACTACTACCAGATGTATCAAGTGCAGAAGCAGATGCCGCTACTGGCGACTTTCGCAAATTAATGTACGGAACAATTGAAGGTCTTTATTCTAATTACAACGCTATACCTCAAACGGACAGAGCGTCTAAAATGACAATCAATCGAAGCACGTCGGAGGACACTCAAACTGGTGGATTCACTAGAACCTACAACATTCAGTTCAAACTAGATGCAACTGGTTTCGAGGTTGCTCCCGAAGTTTAAATTGTAATATATTAATTCAGGGGGCGGGTTTACTGCTCGCCCCCTTTTTAATTTTTATGAACATCATTACCCCAGATTCAAAGACTTACTCCGATGAGGAGATTGATCGCGCCCTAATGCAGGAGATTCAAGAGAGTCTCCATTTGGAACGAGCGACCGAGAAGGACCGCTACCAACAAGCAGCCAAGGAGGCGCATCAACTGAAAGGAACTATTCATCCCACCTTGGGACGGCCAGTTGCCACAATGCCAGCACGAGAGTTTTTTCGACTGGTAAAGAAGTACGGTCAAGAGACTGTGCATTCTAAAGAATTTTTAAAGTACTACAATAAGAAGTTTCCAGAACTTAGCCCTAACAAAATATAATGCAGACCAGAACCTACGGAGAATTATTCAAACTTGCATCTGCACTTATTGGAACTGGTGGAGAACTATCCACTGGCGAGCAGGATCAACTTAGTCATTTTATTAATCGACGATTCTCCGAGATCTTTAATGCAAGCCCAAGCTGGCCTCGATATATTACTGTAGGTGAGCCACGACCCATTGGACTTAACCAGATAGTCTCAACCGCAGGTGGGGATATATATGTAACCAATGCCGGAACCCCTACTGGTCAACCAGAAATTAATGGATTATTTAAACGCAATGGAGATAGTGGTGGCTACCCTAGATACTCCAAGTATGAGAGTGGCACTTCTGGGTCAATAGATTACGACATTATCTTTGATGGTTCTGATTGGAATCTTTTCAACGATGCATCTACCCTACAGTATAGCGCAAGTGCAAACCCTGGTGATCCTGTTCCATCCACTGGATGGGCAGGACAAGCGGTAGGAACAACCGCCAATATGTTCATTTATAATTTAAATAACATTGGGGAGTTCGTACGCATTCACAACACTCAACCACTACTGAACCGATCAGCACGTGAGTACGAGTTCTATGTTACATTTGAAGGTGCGCACATCCTAAACGTAGAATCAACTACGGATAGCACTGCCTGGGTAACCTACAAGAAGGAGTTCACCCCTTACACAATTACTGCGGACTACTATACTTCTACCTTAGAAGTACCAGCGGAGTTCTTTAACTTTATTAGTCACGCTGTTTATGCTGACTTCCTCCGGGTTCAGAACAAGCAAGAGGAAGCACTGGCAGAGGAGCAAGCTGCGCAAACATTCCTAGCCCTTGAGCTGGAAAAAATCGACCTTCGCTCTAACAACAATACAATCAACAAAAAGTTTTCAACTTACGTAAATCGTCAAGCACGATAGCAACCCCTGTGATACAATAATATTATGGCTAACTCAAAAAACAACGCACTGGAATTTTCCTCGGCTGGATCAGAAATCCTTGAAGCTGCGAATGCAGTAACAGGTAAACGCTATGGAGCGTTACAAATCTTAAATGACACTGTGTTCGGTGCTTTGACTGCATCCAGCATTGACGGTACAGCTAAGCTAGTTGGACCAACCTTTGCTGCTGGAACAATCCTTTATGGAGCATTCAGTGAAGTAACAGTAACAACTGGTCTTGTAGCAGCGCACAAATACTAGTATGCACCTGAGCCTAAATAATAGCTTAGGCAAATGGATATTGCCTAAAGAGCCAGCACCGTTCTCGCCAGAGGCAACAAACTACTTTAGCCGCCTGGACGCAGCAGGTGACACCACCTACGTTGATTACAAGCAGCCACTAGCTAACTACATTGATAGTCTAGTGGCACTGGGTGGTGCATACTGGGACACGATGGAATCCGCTGCATCCTTTGTAGGTGTAGGTATTCAAGGCATTACAGTTCCTCTTAGGGACGGAATGCCCGTTCTTACGGAGAATAACTTTATTGATCTTGACTTAGACCAGCTGACTGGTTTGAAGGGTAACTCAACCTCAGGCAAATACCTAAGCACTAACACTGACACGACCGACTACGCTCAGAACGACAACTCGCTCAGTTTCTATGTTACGGATTTAGACACGGCGACATCGGCAGACCAATCAATACTACTCGGAATCAAGCCAGGCTCTGGCGGAAACCCGTTTCATTTTCAGTATCGAAGTTCTGCTCAACGAATTGATGCGAGAAATTTCAGTGGAGCGGGCGCAGGCGGGGTAAACTCCGCAGATGGATTCTTTGGCTCGGCACGTGATAATTCATCTAATTTTACATATCGTCGTGATTCTACCGATTTAACTGCCGCTGTAGTGTCGGGCGCTCAAGACGAAGCAGATCTACTCATATTCGCCGCAAACAATGCTATAGGCGGAAGTGTAGGTTCCTATTCAGACGCACGCCTAGCAACCTACCACGCAGGCCCTGCACTTGACCTTGCTACCCTAGAAGCACTGCAAGACACCCTAATCACAGAAGTTGCAGAAGCTCAATTCTCCGCAGAAGCAGCTAATTATTTCTCACGCCTTGTAGCCGCAGGTGACACTACGCACTACGCATACCGTCAGCCACTAGCTAACTACATTGATAGTCTAGTAACGCTCGGTGGAGCCTACTGGGACGATATGAAATCCTCTGCATCCTTTGTTGGTGTAGGTATTCAGGGCGTTACGGTTCCCCTTCGTAGCGGAATGCCAGTGCTGACAAATAATAACTTTGTTGTAGGTGATTTGGATCAGTTGACTGGACTGAAAGGTGATGGTTCGACAAAGTATCTTGCTACCAATGTAGCTGGGACTGCCATATCGCAAAACGATGCTTCTATTTCCGTTTACATAAAAGAATCACATACAGCTGGGGGTGGATTTTTACTAGGCAATAGTACACAGTCCGCAGTGTTACGTGCAAATGCTACTCAATGGCTTCACGGCTCAACAGCTTTAGGCACGACTCCTACACCTGGACTGTATGGTGCAGCTCGCAGCACAAGCACCGATATTGATGTTCGCAGTAATGCAACTGACTATTCAGCGGCTGTTACATCTACAGCTCCAAATGCAGGTCTAATTGGCATTTTTGCCCTTGGAACAATTGCATCAAGCAACCCACGCCTAGCAACCTACCACGCAGGCTTTGCGCTTGACCTTGCTACCTTAGAAGGTCTGCAAGAAACCCTAATCACAGAAATCGCAGCAATTTAATTATGACCTCATCAGAATACCTACTAACTAATCCTACGGCTGACGAACACAGCTACAACTATCTGCTGATTCCAGCAGAACTGCGGGACTCAATGATCGCAAAGCAGGACACCTTGACTACTAGCAATCATATCAGCCCAGTGCTGTTGATTGACGGACGCTATGGTGCTTGCTGTGACCTTTACACAGAGGTCGGCGCAGGCGGTATCTACCACGAACTATGGGAGATGCTTGACCAAGCTAAACTGGAAGAATGCGAAGTCGTAGACAAAGCTGCATTCCTAGCACTGCTACCACCTGAACCAGAAGAGGAAGCATAATGCACGACATTATTTACAAGTCAACTATTGGCACAGGGGGCTTTGTCGCTACTATCGAATTGAATAGCATTAACGAAATTCTAGGACTAGTTGTGGGTCTTGCTACTCTAGTCTATATGACTGCATCCGCAATCAAGGTAATTAAGGAACTTAACAATAAATAATTATGGCACATTCAGAAATTACTTACACAAACAAAGTTGAAAACGGCGGCACAACGGTTGAAGGACTTGTAGGTTCAGCAGACCTTAACGAGATTAAGGCGGTGGTCAATTCCAACGGTGCTTCTGCTGATGTTCGGCTCGATGTGGTTGAGGAATACGTTACAACTCAAGAGTCCTATGCTGAAATCTCAGCAGATGGCCCTATCTCGGCGCGAGTAACTGCGGTTGATTTGCCAGCGGGGAACGTTACGGTATCACTACCTTTAGCGGCTAGTGTCGCCAAGCAATTTTTCACAGTAAAGCGCGTGGCCAACGGGGTCAATGTGCTGACAATCACATCGGCTGAATTGATTGATTCCGTCTCCAATGACATTGTACTAGGGATTGTCCACGAATCCATTACCTTTTACAGTGACGGGGTAAACTACATTATTACTGAAAGAAATACGTCTGCGTATGCTTCTATATCGACACTTACACAAACAGTCTTTGCGTCATCCACTAGCCCTCAGAAACTGACTACTTGGGACACTAATGTTATCAGCACTGCTGGCCGCATAACCGCCGACGAAGCTAACAACAGGGTAGATGTGATTTATGCTTCTGGCGATGCTTTTGATCGCATAAAAATATCAGCAGAATTGAGCATGCAGTTTGCTTCAAATGTTATTGCAAGTTTCCAAATTTACTACGGCGGGTCTCCTGTTGGTCATCCGTTTTCGATCAATGGACTTGGGATATCAAAGCCGATAACTATTCCAATCCAAGCCATCTATAGCGCCACAGGTGTTGGTTTTATAGAAATCTGGGTGTCAACTGACTCAGCTACAAATATTACAATCGACACCGCTTCGATGTATGTTGAATCACTTTCCGATTAAATCATGGCTTACAGTAAAACAACCAAGAAAGCGGTGAAGAAAGTCGCTAAGAAGAAGGCAGCTAAGAAGCCCGTGAAGGCTTCCGTGGAGAAAAAGGGTATGGACACCCCTGTAGAACCCTCAAAGCCCGTTAAGACCCCTTCAGAGGCCAAGAAACGCTATAAGGCTCGCCCCAAGGCACTGTCCCCAGTTGACAACCGAAAGGTTTCTAGCTCCTACGCCAAGAGCAAACCATCTAAGCGCCAACCTAACATCATTGGGTAAATCAATGACCAGAACAAAAGCCCAGCTCATTTTCTTCCTAGTTGTTGCAACAACTCTGTTCCTGTCAGGGTGCGCATATAGAGGTGATGTTTTTCTTTACTCTCCACAGGGGGCAAACAACGTCATAGAAAAGGCAGTCTCGACAGACGCCTCATTTGATGTTCCATTAGTCCCTTGAGCGCACATTTCTTCAACGAACTGGACGCCTCTATTTCTCACAAGCTAGAGGGAGGAGATTATATCCGCACAGTAACTCTAAATGAGGCGCTCGTCTTCTACACCGATAGCGGTGACGAAATTGCAGTTCCAGCAGGATTTGAGAGTGACGGGGCCAGTGTCCCTAAAGCATTCTGGTCAAGGTTCCCGCCATTCGGTAAATACCTACCAGCTGCGGTCGTACACGACCTCCTGTGCGTCCAAGGACACAAAGGTAAGTGCGTTTATGACTCTACAGAGGCAGCCGACATCTTTAAGCAAGCAATGCTTGTCTGTGGCGTAGGTAAATTTAAGGCGTGGAAAATGCACTTCGCGGTCAGATGGTTCGGGCCAAAATGGACTAAGCGTCCGTCATCGTCTGATGCGTAACCTCGAAGTTAATCTGAGCTGTGGCTAGGATACCGTTGCGGCACTTAACTTGTTGCACAGTCTGAAAGTATACTGACTGGCCGTCCTCTTGTACTTGTCCGCTCTTTCCACGCTCTGGCCGCTCAAGCCTCCAGAAGATCGTAGCGTCATTGAAGATCGCCCGTGACTCTCTAGCTTGGCCATCCTGATTGAGCTGAGTGCCGCTGAACGCAACACACTTGAGGCTCTTCTGTAGGCGCTGGATGCCACCTGACATGGCGGCCACCTCAGTCTCACGGTTGCCCTTAGTCTTACCCGATGAGTCCATAATCTGAATGTAGTCAACGCACAGGATGTCGATCTTGCCACACTTCGCAGCGATCTCACGGCAGCGTGTCTGCACACCTTCAAGAGACTCAGGCGAGTCAAACAGGAATAGGCGTTTGTCGGTCTCTTCCTTGAGCATATTCAGGCACTTGAGGTACAGGGTCTGCTTCCTACCGTCAACCGTGTTGAGGGGCTGGCGTGTGTTGATCTTAGCGTAGGAGCAGGCTGTGTTGTGCCAGAAGTCCTCCTTAGATGACTCAAGCAGGAACGCAGCGATGACCCAGTCCTTGTGCTTGAACAGGTTGTGGACAATGATCTGACGTTTTAACGCTGACTTACCGCGCGAGGATGGTGCTGCGATGATGATGTTGTTATCCTTGCGGCGACGGTCGATGTAGCCGAGAGTCTCCTCTAGGTGCTTCATGCCAGTGTGAACGCGAAACTCCTCAGGTATACGGTTTTCCTCACCAGACAGCTCCTTCATCTTCTGGTCAATGAAGTCCACGATCTCCTCCTTGGCTGTCTTGTCGTCGTCCGCAAGCGTGAGTGTGGATATCTCGTTCATCGGCTCAGAGATGGCCAATTTGATGTCCTCAGAGGACGCCAGTGGCTTCTGGAGGTTCTCAAGCATACTGCGTGTGGCGTGAATCATCTTACGCTGAAGGAACAGGTTCTTTACGTTGCGCAGGGCCGATACCCATGTGGCCGTGTAGACCATTGGCAACGCCATAAGCATCGACATCGCTGTGTCCACATTCATGCGAGCCTCGGCCATGTTAGCCTGAAGGACTGGCAAGACAGATAGCTCTTCGATATCTTGACCAGCATCAAATACCGAGCGGATGGACTCAAAGATGAGCTGATTGTCGGCCGAGTAGAACCAGTCCTTGGTAATTCCTTCGCCAATGATCGAGGCTGCGTCGTGCTGTAGCATCTGCCCAAGGATTGTGTTCTCGGACTGGAGGCTGTGAGGGTGGTTATTGGTGGTGTTATTCATGTGTGTGTTGGTTCGGTGTTTAATTAGCTCCAGACCGTGGGTTTAGAGATTTTTCGTTGTGCTGTGATGTGTTGGTGACTCCAGTTTGATGCCTTGTCAAGCTCTCCGCTCAAATTATTCAAAAGAGTTGCGAGGGTCTTGCGGGCGTAGGTCTTGTCTTGCGGTGCAGCATAGAAGTCTTCTAGCTCGGTCCACTCACGGTCGGTCATGTCAGCTACGATACCCTTGGCGGATGCCCAAGCGGATAGCTCAGCCTTGTCCATAGGAGTAGTGACACGCTTACCGAATAGCTTCTCGATGCGAAGTTGATCTTCAGACTTAACGGGAAGAGACCTCTCTTTGATTATATGATGATTATATGACGGTTCAATGACGGTTAGTGAGACACTGGTGTCTATAGCATTAGACATGGTGTCTATAGGTATGGACATGGTGTCTATAGGTGTAGACATGGTGTCTATAGTGTCTGAGCTGAGTATAGACAGGGTGTCTATATTGAACTGATAGGTGTTCGAGCTATTTAACCGACGGTCATGGCTAAGCAGGTTGATCGACTCGAAGTATACGATAGCTCTGGACACTGTCCTAGTTGAGCATCCGCAATCCTTAGCAATCGTACTTAGTGAAGGCCAGCAGACTCCAGCGTCATTCGCGTTATCCGCAAGCTTGAGTAGAATGAGCTTCTGACCAGCCGTAGGGCATTCGATCTTCCAGCAGGGTGATGATATGTGAATGCTCATATTATTTAGCTCCGTGCAGGGGGTGATAGCCATACTTGACCATCGCAGCCTTACGGGCGGCTACGGCCTTTGTTAGGTTTTTGAATGTTCCGATATGCTTCATTCCATTTGCGCCTATTCGCACCTGCCAAGTTGAACCCTTGACGCCCTTTCGCTCCATTATTCCAGAGTATCCAGACTTATTGGACTTGCTTAACCTTTGGTTGCGATTGTTTTCGGTCTGAGTGACGTCGCGTAGGTTCGACATACGGTTGTCAAGTGGGTCTCCGTTGATGTGGTCAACCGTAAGATTGAAGTTTGGGGTGATGAACTTATGGATAAAGTTGCGTTTCCCTTTAAGTCTAGCTTGAGCGTAAACCGCGTTATTACTTACACGACCCATACCTTGGTCGAGTAGGTCGAGCCACGTATCCAGATCAATCTTCATCGATGCCTTCGGGTGCTTGGGTGTAGAGATGTCGACGACTGCAATAGTGCCGAGGATAATGTATTCGTTCTTTAATTTTGGTCTCATAATCTATGTGTGCCTAAAAAGGCCGTTCCAGTTTAAGCTCTGAAACGGCCTCACATAGAATGTTCGTTAATTAGACGAACGAAAAGGTCTGTAAATCTCAGCGGCTTAAAGCGGATTAGGACACCAATAAACACTGGCTAAATTAGACTGTCAAGCGCATTTGCAAATGAAAAAGCGCCACCCTCGAAAGGATGACGCTTCCACTATGATAACCGAACCGACACACACTGCCGATGTCCAAAAGAATGACCGCCATCTCACTTCGGTCAATAAGTTTTTTTTCATTTAATTCAATTTAGCTATTGACCTATATAACTTTATCCCTAAGTTTAGTTGTATCGAAGCGATTACCGCAACGAATAACAACCGAAAAACACACACTATGAAAAACTTCATCAACCTACTCACCAAACTCCGCTCGGACATCAAAGATGCATCCGACCGTCACGAACTCAGCGACCTTATGGAAGCCCTCGAAGCAATCAATGAGGAGCTTAACGATGACACCTCTGACGAGGAATTTGCCATCTACAATAAGGTTGAGTCCGAGGCTGCTGTTGCACACCGCTTCCTCGCCGACGAATACGCTCAAGAAGAGCGCGATGAGATGATCGATCAAATGCGATACGAGTCATTCCGCTCACAACGATAACCACTGGCACACATATACAATGAAACATAAGAAGAAATTCAAAGAGTTAAGCTTTGAGGAGAAGTGTTCAATCATTGAATCCATGAGCAACCCTCATAAGGATGCTGATTATAGGTCGATGTTGCAACACCGACGAAATAGTAAATTGAGGAAGGATACAGTTAGGAGAAATGCGCTTTCAGCGATAATGAAAATGCGAAACATTAATAAATAACCACCAACACACAATACAATGAAAACATCCGTAAAAACCGCAATATCCGAGGCCCTAGAGGTCGCATTCACAGCAAAAGAGCGTGGGCATGATTGCAGCGTTAATTTCTTCTCGGCCAATGGCTCCGTGGAAATTATCTTCTACCCGTTCGGCTTTAACGTAGAGACTGCAGTACATTACAACGTGGTCTACGACACCGACAGCATACTTGCACCTCAAGACCCTGCTGCCACTATCCGTGAGATCATGAGCCGCATCGTCGAAGACATAGATCAGCTTGAGCTTGAAGTAAGAGGGGAGGACTTTTAACATGAAACACTTCGATCAGCTAAAACGTCGCGTCCCACTTTACGCAATGGTGTCACCTGACTCTAAGGACTTCGTCTCACAACTTAACGAGCACACTGGCGTCTCCGAGGGCAAAATCCTCGACCTTGCCATTGGCCTACTCAAAGAAACCAAAATAGATCAACTCAAATCAACCAAACTGAAATAACATCATGAAAAAATCCGAATCAATCAAGAATCTCGCAATCGCACTCAACAAAGCACAGGCAGTAATGTCGGGCGCTAAGAAGTCTGCGGCCAATCCGTTCTTCAAGTCGAAATACGCCAACCTTGAGGAAGTTATCGCCTGTATCAAAGAACCATTCGAGTCCAACGGTCTCAGTTTTATGCAATTCCCGATCACTGAGGACGACCGCGCAGGTGTCGAGACAATCGTCATGCACGAAAGTGGCGAATGGATCTCTGGCAGCTTCATGCTCAAATGCTCTAAGCTCGACCCGCAGGGCATGGCATCAGCGATCACCTACGCTCGTCGCTACGGCATCCAGAGCATCGCAGGCATCCCTAGTGAGGACGACGACGGTAACGCAGCCTCACAAGCTCCTAAGCCCGTTGTGTCCTTCCTGAAGCCTAAGGGAGCCATTGCCCTGCTATCCTCAGCCGAGAGCCAGAAGGATCTGGTGGCCGTGTGGAACTCATTCCCCATCGACATTAAGCAGAACGCTGACGTGATCGAAAAGAAGGACGAGCTAAAGACCGAGCTTAGCTAGACTTACCAGCACTAAGCGCCACCTTTAATCGGGTGGCGTTTTTTTGCGCATTAACGCTTGACCGACCATTCTGGTTACCCATTATTTAGCTATGCCTGCTTGGGAATTTGAATACACGACACCTATCATGCCAAGTGCCTGTAGGGTCATTAAGCACGCTGACACCCCCGAGAAGGCTCTAGCGTTCTTTGCGAAGGGTAGCATCAAGGCAGACAATTTAGTCATCATACGGTCGAAAGCACCGATGACGTTAACCAAAGAACCGATAAGATTATGATTAAAATGAGAGTCCCAGACCGCCACCTAGCACAATTCGTTAACTCAAAGGGCATCACTTGCCGGCCACGCACCGAGGAGGAAGAGGAAGCCTACATGGAAGCCCTCCCTGAGTTTGTGCCATACGTTGACCCTGCCAGCCTGCTACCTATCTCTGATGACGTCACACGCCTCATTACGGCCCGAATGGAGCAGGACAAATGCACACGTGCTGTAGCCTGCCATGAGCAGCACGTAACTGTTGGACAATACCTGAAGTCCCTTAAGCGCATGAAGGAGGAGGGGCGATAATGTCGGATGTCGTGATAACGTGTCCTTTATCTGTCATGCTACCACGCAAGACGATGGCCGACCGCAAGTATATCATCAACAAGAACAACGAGCGGAACTGGCATTTCATCGTCAGCAACAAGATCAAACAGGTGTATAAGGAGGCTCTTCGTGAGCAGTTGGAGGGTCTCATTTTCACCCACCCGATCAAGCTGAAGCTGGTATACTTCAAGGCCAGCAACAGACGTTCGGACCGCACTAATGTTTTGTCGCAACATGAGAAGTTTGCAGCAGATGCGATGGTTGAGTTCGGCTGCATCCCCGATGACAACGATGACGTAATCCTAAGCTCCCACTACTCTGGAGGCACGTTAGACAGGGATAATCCGAGGGTGGAAATCAGGGTTGTGCAGGACAATTAAATTATTTTCATTTAATTTGATTTAGGGGTTGACCTATATAGGTTCATGAACATTGTAGGTTATATCGAAGCGACAAACGCAACGAACAAAACACACGAAAAACACACACACTATGAACTCATTCAAAACCGAACTATTCAAAATCTCCTTCGAGGAGCCAACTGGTCAAGACCGTCCATGCGTCAACATCACGCACGTTAAGTCCGAGGACTACCTCGACTTCTTCACTCTAGCTGCCCTCTGCATTGAGGTTGACGATATGCTTCAGTGCTACCGTATATCCCCTACTGAAGCCATCAAGATCATCCGCAAATCTGCGTCCTTTTTCATCCTTAACGGAAAATAACACTATGAAAACACTCACACTACTCACGCTCATTCTCGCCGCCTGCTCTGTAAGCGCCTACACGGACGAGGAGGTCATCGCCTCTACACTTATCCTTGAGGCTGGAGGCGAATACGCTGAAGGCAGCATGGAGGCCGTCTATGAGGTTATCTGCAACCGCGCATACAAGCGCAACCTCACACGCAGTGAAGTATGCCTGCAACGCAAGCAGTTCAGCTGTTGGAACTCAGGCAAGCTTGATAAACTTGTCGCCAAGGCAAAAAAACACTCGCGTTACGGACAAGCACTCGCCATTGTAAACAGTCGCAGGATCACCAACTACACTAACGAATCAGACCACTATCACGCAGACTACTGCAACCCATACTGGGCAAGCAGCATGACCGTCACCACCAAGATCGGACGCCACATTTTCTACAAGTAACCAAACACACCATGGCCACACCAATAAATCAAAACGCACCTAAATTTAAAAACTCGGGACTACTAACACGTAAGCTTATTAATTCACTAATCGACCCCACTACTGGCGATGTCGTGATAATTGCTGAAAGGAAATTAACAAAGCGACTAGTAGCCAAAGCCACGGCACTCGGTTTAACTATCGAGGAACGTATGCTTACACCTCGTCTGGTAGATAAACAAAACCGAGATGTTCGTAATAACCCGCCCATGATAATGAACGCCCGTGAGCTAGGCGATTATCTCGGATTGTCTGAATACTACGCTCGTGCGATTGCTAAAAAATCAAACCTGCCATTTGTACGCATCGGCTGCCACGTTAAATTTAGACTGGCAGACGTTAATAACTGGCTTAAAGCAAAAATGAGCAAGTAACAAATAACTCTCAGGCACAACGCCTAAACAACAACACCAACACACAGTAAATATGTCAGAATCAGTAAACATCACAGGCCTAGTAACAGTAATCCAAGAAGAGCAGACCTTCGGTTCTGGCTTTACTAAACAGTCGTTCGTCGTCCAAGTGGGCGACAAATATCCGCAGGATCTCTGCATTGATGCTGTCAAGGATGACTGTGCCAAGGTAGCAGCACTCAACGTGGGTGACGTGGTTAGCGTAGAAGTTAACCTACGTGGCCGTGAGTATAACGGGAAGTATTACACGAACCTCCAGATGTGGAAGCTCACAGTGACAACCCCAGCTACAGCTACCGCCCCAGTAGTTGACGACCCAGCACTCGAAGAGATCCCCTTCTAAGCGCCAACCATTGTCCCCAAATCTGCCCCTCAGTTGCCCTCACAAGTCGCTGAGGGGCTTTGCGGTGCAAGGGTATCACATTACCCACATAATCTCACTAACTTAACCTAACACAATGACATGGCACACACAAAACTCAACACATTCCACCTCTTCGCGGGAGCAGGAGGCGGCATTCTCGGTGACCTCTTACTTGGACACAATCCAATCGGAGCTTGCGAAATCGAACCCTACCCACGCAATGTCCTGCTCGCCAGACAAGCAGACGGACACTTGCCAAGCTTCCCCATCTGGGACGACGTGGCAACCCTCGATGGAAATCCGTGGCGCGGATCAGTTGACATTCTTTGCGGAGGATTCCCCTGCCAAGACATCTCTGCGGCAGGTAAAGGAGCAGGAATTACCGGCGAACGTTCGGGACTATGGAAGGAATATGCGCGACTCATTGGCGAAATGCGGCCTCGATTTGTCTTTGCCGAAAACTCACCACTGCTTCGCACTAGGGGACTTGGAGTTGTCCTCGAAGACTTGGCCTCGCTGGGGTATAATGCTCGATGGGGAGTGCTCGGAGCTGGGGCTGTCGGTGCGCCGCACAAGCGAGACCGAATGTGGGTCTTGGCCTACACCGAAAGCGGGGCAATGCGGGATGTCGGCAAAGACGAGCGGGAGGGATGTAACGAAGTCCACTCACCTGACAACACAGGTGGCCTTAGCCGAGGGGATGATAAATTTAGAGACAGGAAGAATGAAATGGCCCACACCAGATGCCAACATGGGCAACAGGGGAACACAACCCAATTGGACTCCTCTGAGGAAGAGTGGTCACACGGCTCAATACTCAATCAATCAAGCGGTGAAGGACTCAGGCAAGCTTGGTGGCACACCGACCCAGCAGAAATATCCTACACCGACCTGCATGATGGGGGCAATGTTCGCGGAATCGAATTGGGAGAAGAGAAACTCTCCGAGCCTAGCGAGCCACGTGAAATACATAAGCCCAACAACAAAGGAACAGAAGAAAAAGTCATCGCAACTGAACCCGCCGTGGGTCGAGTGGCTCATGGGGTGGCCAATCGGGTGGACAGACTTAAAGCCATTGGCAACGGGCAAGTACCGCAATGTGCAGCTGTGGCATTTAACATTCTCTCAGAAGGATTAACCTAAACACAATAACAATAATGACAAATACAGAAACAGAACCAGCATTCCACAACACAACCCGACGTCCGATCTTTCAGCCATCCGAGCGCAAGGTCTTGCAGAACGGGATCAACAGCCTTACACGGGCTTGCGAAGCTCAGGAGACACTCCTCAAGGTAATTAAGAAAGAGATTGCAGACTGCAAACTGCGGTGTGATGAGCTTATTGCTCGCAATGCACAGCTTGAGGGTCGTGACTACATCAACAAAGGAGAGGTTGAGTAGACACCCAATCTTGTCACAAATAAAGGGTAGTTTTTGTGAAAAGATGTCACAAATAAGGGTAGTTTTTGTGAAAAGTAAAGGACGGCTTACAACATTCGAAAGCCGTACTAGACAGGCTTCACCACAGCAACCACAACTCGGTTGCCTAAACCCTCAGCGAATGGCACAACGCCATCCTCTGTCAACAGCAGCATACCCTTCGACGCTTTGACGTTACGGTAGAATATATGGTCACCACTGGCAGCATATACGGTGGTGGCCTTCGCGTTTGCGTAGTCGTAAACCTGTGACAATACGTCAACAGCAGGGTTGCCAAATGATGCTAAAGGTAAAAGTAGTAGTAGTAAGTGTCGCAAGTCACTATTATACAATATCTTACGGGTCTTTACTATCGAGTGATCAACGTATGTTTGTATGCGTAAATCACGTAGTCGCTGATGATTGCGTTGGCTTGCAATTTTCCCATAACTAGGTGAAATTTGGGGCATGAGCGAAGAACTAGAAGTAGTAGAAGCGGCAAAACCCGCTAGAACAGCCCCTAATGGTGGCTTAGGACGTCCCAAAGGAACACGCAACAAACTTACCACGCAGGTAAGGTCGGCCATTGAAGGGGCTCTGAACGCTGGTGACGGTGCTGAGGAGTTCTTTATCAAGCTTAAGGAGGAGGATCCTCGGACATTTACCAATGCAGTGGTCAAGCTGCTGCCAGTTCAGGTCGAAGCTGATCTTCGTGGACAGGTGGACAATAACATCACCGTAACCTTCGTGGGATCTAATCATGGGTGAAATCTCAGTAACCGTAAACTTCGTACGCATCCAGCAGGCCCACGACGATGGCAAGGACGGATGCATCCTACAGGGTTCAGCAGGGTCGTCTAAGACCTTCAGCGTTATCCAGTGGCTCGCACAGCACGCTAGCAAGACCCCAGCACAGCGGATCTCATGCTACCGACAGTTCCGTAGCTCGGTCAAGGAGACCCTAGTGGCTGACTTCAAGCGTATCATGTCAGAGAATGAGGGCATGATGGGCATCTGGGAGGACAAGTGCTGGAATGCCAGTGACCTGCGCTATGTGTTCCGTAATGGCTCTATAATAGCCTTCAACGGCTGCGACAAGGCAGAGAACCGTAAAGGTAAGCGGGATGACATCAGCTACATGAATGAGGTCACAGAGGTGAACTACGAGTCATTTAACCAGATTGCAATGCGTACGTCATTCGTCATTGCCGACTTCAACCCGAGCTACGATCACTTCATCTACAAGTTCCGCAGCAACCCTGACTACGCATACCACGACTCTACGTTCCGCGACAACCCTCTGCTGCCTGCTGGTGAGCGTAAGACTATCCTAGGGTATGAGCCCACCAAGGAGAACATCGAGAAGGGAACAGCGGATGACGCCATGTGGCAGATCTACGGCATGGGTAAGCCAGCTATCCTCAAGGGGCTGATCTTCACCAACTGGACAGAGACCGATGAGTGGCCGTCACTGGATGCCTGCGAGCGTCGTGGCTTCGGTTGTGACGTTGGATTCGTTGATCCTACCACGCTGATTGAGTGTAGATTTGCACAGAACACGCTGTATTTGCGTCAGCGAGTGTGGGCTACAGGCATCACAGACCTTCCCAATGCAGAGAGCAGTGACGGGTCGCTGGTTGAGATGATGCAGAGCGAGGAGATACCTAAGGATCATCCGATCTACGTGGACTGTGCGTACCCTCAGACTACCAAGGCGTTGCGTACATATGGATTCAATGCTATCAACTGCACGAAGGGCAAGGACTCCATAGCTGAGGGCATACAGCTACTCAGGCGCTTCAAGATCAAGATACACTGCAATTCACGCCAGCTCATCAAGGAGTTTGCCAGCTACACATGGAAGGTGAACCCACAGGGCATGATCACGAACACACCTATCGACAAGTGGAACCACGGCATCGATGCGGTCAGATATTGGGCAAAGTCACAGATGCCAGCTGTCGGTACATCACATATGCTCAAGACTAGACGTGTGAAGGTAGCAGGTGGTGCAATGCCTAGATACTGATGAGTGGAGCATACGAGATATTCCACGTGAGTGACGAGGCTACCGTGGACATGGCTTTGGAGCTAGTCGAGAGGGTGCATGGCGACTGTCACCCGTGGCTGCCTGAGGAGGCACGTGCTGAGTATCTATTGAGGTTCGGGTTGTGCTACATTGTGTTCATGGATGACGAGTATCGTGGCTTCTTTGCCATTATGACAGATGAGGATGGTGCATTCCTTCATATGGGCACTACAGGAGGACGCTATGCTATCAAGGACGTCCTCTGGACACTTCCTAAGGCACAGAGTATAGCTGCGAACGTCTACGGCATTACAGAGCTATTCTGTGAGGTTGACGAAGGTTCTCACATCGCCAAGCTTATCAACAAGTTAGGCTTCACGAGGGAGTCTGCTTCAACCTACAAAATTACATATCATGGGCAGTAAACCAAAAGCACCAAAACCAGTTAAGCCACCCGAGCCAGCTCCAGTAGTTGTCGAGGAAGATCCAGAGGCACAATCAGCGGGTGACGCAGAGCGTCGTCGTATGGCAGCACAGAAGGGCCGCACACAATCAGTAACCTCAAACCGTTCAACAATCCTCGGATAACATGGCAAAGCGCAAACCAACACCTTATGCGGCATCTGAGGGAACTCAGGATGATCGTGCAGTAAAGATCATAGCAGCATACGGTGCAGCAAAGAGCGCACGAGCCAATGTGGACACGACGTTTCGAGATATCGAGCGTCTAGTCCTTCCGTCGATGAACGGCAGTAACACGGACGACAGGCAAGCAGAGGGTCAGGATCAGCGTCCTGTATCCTCTGTTGCCACGTCTGAGGCCATCCTGCTTGGCTCCAACCTGTATTCACACAGCTACAGTAACTCTGACCGTAACTTTGCGCTACGTGCTGCATCTGACGATGATCGAGACGCCATGAAGGAGTGGTTACAGACTGCTACGAACAAGATCACGGAGTATATGCAGAACTCCAACTTCGGGCAAGTGTACGGTGAGTTCACTCGCATCTGGAGTAACTTTGGCACAGGCATCTGCGGGGTAGAGTTCGATAAGGACACCTCAGAGCTTGTATTTTCGTCGATACCAATCACGGCGAACGTATACATCACCGAGAACCACCAAGGGCAGGTGAAGGGCTTCAAGCGCCTCCTACAGCTCACTGCTGATGATGTGGTAGCTATGTTCGGTGAGGATGCGCTATCTACCGACGGCCTCAAGGCATACGGTGACATTTCCAAGTCAGGACAGAAGTTTGACTACATTCTATGCGTGTCGGAGAACCCTGACTATGACTACAGGCGTGCTGATGCTGAATCAATGCGATTCCGTAGCGAGTATGTGTGCGTAAAGGACAAGCGTATCGTCAAGGTTGGCGGCTACCGTTCGTTCCCTTACCCGACAGCACGTTTCATTAAGCGTCATGACGGCTCACCCTACGGTCTAGGTTGCTGCGAGATGGCGCTTCCTACTATCCGTGGGTTGAACACAGCCGAGGCACAGATGCAGGACTCACTACAGATGGCTTCACGGCCTCCTACGGTGGTCAAGGACGACGAGACACTGGACATCGATGAGATTGCCCCCAACAGCGTCATCCACACCGCAGGCGAAATCACACAGCTACGTGGGACTCACAACCCTGAGGCTGATCAGGCTGACATTCAGCGCTTGAGTGACGAGATCCGTCGCCAGTTCTTCACAAATGTGTTCCTAGCAGTGATGCAGAGCAACACGGACAAGACAGCTACAGAGATCGACGCACTACAGGCAGAGCAGTTCGCCAGTATCGGCCCGATGATCTCACGTCTACGGTCGGAGTTCTGGTCGCCAATGATCCACCGAGTGCTTGACCTACTGATCGAGGCTGGAGTGATTGAAGCTCCTGACGAGACTGTGGCGGGCGGCAACTTTGAGGTTAGTTACATTTCACAGCTAGACACTAGACTCAGCCTCATGGATCAGCAGAAGACCATGCAGGCCATCCAGAGCATCGTCATGTTGCTTACAGTGGCACGTGAGAACCCTGAGCTGGCTCGCATCGTTAAAGTTGAGGACATGGCTGTAGAGTTCGCAGAAACCCACAACATTAACTACGAGCATATCGTCACTGACTATGAGCGCGATGAGATGGATGCAATGGCCGCACAGGTAGCCCAGCAGCAGCAAGCACAGCAGCAGCAAATGATCGATCAGGAGGCTGTAGCGCCGATTGACCCGACCAAAAAGCCTGAGGAAGGTTCACCAGTAGCAATGGAGATGGAGCAAGCTCAGCAATGAACAAGACCACCCAGCTAAGGAAGAAACCACTTCTGCGGGACTCACTGTTTGCTTTGCGTGGCAACACTCACTTCAACGCCTTCTTAGAGGCAATGGATGTTGAGTGTGGCTACGGCAAGACAGTGTTCTCTGCTGAGCCTACCCAGAACGCCTTCAACCAAGGGCGGCAGTCATTTGCAAGTGATGTGCATAATCATTTACAGGCTCTATCTAAGGAGTCTAAATAACAAACCCAACAGTCAAATATGAGCGATAATATCTCAACAGATACCGCAGTAGAAACAGAAACAGCCTCCCCAGAGGCATCCAGTGGAAGTGAAAACCTCATGGACACTGCAACAGTAAATTCACCAGAGGTTCCGTCATCATGGTATGAGGGTCTATCCGAGGATGTAACTAGCCACAAGGGCTTTGAAGGCGTCAAAAGCAAGATCAAGGACGTTGATGGGCTGACCATGAGCTATCTCAATTTACAGTCCCGCATGGGTTCTGCCGAAGTAGGCGGCCTTAAGGCTCCAACGGCTGATAGTTCCCCTGAGGAGCTTGCAGAGTTCTACAATGCATCAGGTCGCCCAGAAACGGCAGGTGACTACACGTTTGACGGCTTGCCAGAGGGCTTAGAGTTGGACACAGAGCGCCTAACAGAGCGCAATGCAGCAATGCACGAGGCTGGGCTATCTCAGTCGCAGTATGAGACCGTAATGGGGCTATACACGCAGGAGATGAATCTAGTACACGAACAGCTTCAAACCAACATGACTAATGTTCGGAATGAGAGTGAGATCGCACTCAAGCAAGAGTGGGGTACTGATTATGATCGCAACCTAAAGGCTGTTGCAAATGTGGCTGACAAGTTTGGTGTAAAAGACGCCCTGCTGGAAACTGGCCTTATCAATCACAAGCCTATCCTAGATATGCTTTACAAGGTTTCCCTATCCACATCTGAGGACGGTATCGTTAAAAACCCAGACTCTGGCTACAACCGCAAGGATGAGCTTAAGACTGTCATGTCACAGCTTCGTAGCCTGCCATACAACCACCCTGATCGCAGCGCACTACAGAAGCGTCAGATTAAGCTGTCCCAGTAGCATTTAAACAAAAAGCCCCACTCGAATTAACGGGTGGGGCTTCTTTGTGTAAACTGGTCGCAGATTGCGGCAGGTCTTTACAGGATGAAGTGTCCTTGATTGTCATGTATCCCGTCGGCAACATACTGGCAGTTTCCTGTCAGTTTACGCTCTAGGTTGGCCATCGCCCGCCAAGCAACCTGTTCCCAGTCACCGTCGATCATGTGACGCATAAGGGCATCTAGTTCGTCACCAGACTTGCTCATGTCCCAGTGGACAGGTTTGTCAGGGTGATGCTGTTTACTGCCCTTGTAGCTCAAGTGAGACACGGCAGCAATGGCGTTGGGGAAATTATTGATGAATCCAGAGTAGATAGGGTAAGTTTTTCGCTCAGCAGCATCTGCTGGCAGTAGCCCTGTTTTTGGCTCAGGCTCTCCACTAGCTTCACCAGCCCATTCCTTGAGGATGTTTAGACCCTCATCTGTCATAGTCTCGTCGTCATGCCACCAGAATTCGCCAGCCTTCTGATCTGCGCGTAGCTGATCGTAAGTGCCAAAGCTAAGTGCGGCGTATACCTCTTCCCAGAATATCGAACCTTCTGGTGAATCATGCCAATTAAAAGCTCCTTTTAGGGCGTCTTCAATGCTCCCGTAAAGTGCTTTGTCGCCTTGACCCTCATCGGAGTATGCGTTGTGGCAGGCACGTTCGCTATCCTCTCTGTAGAGTTCATTGAATAGCTCGTAGCAGGTGTATTTGTTGTCGATCATAGTTGTGTGTGGTTATTTGGATTTCTTGGTTGGTTTGGCCGCAGGTTTGCGGAAAATGCTGTCGTAGTTGTCTGCGTATCGGGTGTCGTCTGGGGTGCGTTTGTTGCGAACCTCGTTAATTGCAGTGCCTTTGCCTCGTTTTTTAATGATCATGTCTTAATATCGTGAATATGTGCAAGTTGATTGATAATTTTCACGGTAATGGTCGGTGTTGCAAGGATAAAGTTGAATGCAATTGCACAGTCCTCAATCAAGAACCAAAGCTGTGATGCAGATACAGGTCACCCACTGAAAGGCGACCTGCACTGTCCTCAAGAAACCTGAAGTGGACACAAACACAGTGGGGAGAATCGTAGGCTTGGTAATCTCTGTATGACCTATCTCCCCATATCACTAGCCGAAGCTAAGACCTTTACGGGAGTAGCGGTAAACACGTCATTCTACTCCCAACCAATGGGTGGTGAAGACTTGGGCCAATGGGACTCATCGCTTGCTCCTCTAAACTGACACAAAAAAGATCGAGTCCGTAGGGGCGGTAACTCGATCTTTAAATACTGCTGAAAGTAATTTGCACCCCTACGGTGTACTTCGTTGATTCACTTAATAGACATTAACTTCGTGACCTTGTCAAGTAAATGCTTGCAATACTTTTTTGCACCTGCATATTTACCATAACGCCTTTGAGCGTTCAACCGAAACCAAATAGGAAAACACTATGAACGTATTAGTAATACCCGACCTACACGCTCCATGTATGCACCCGAAAGCCATTTTGTTTCTAAAGCGGATTGAGAAGAAGTATAAATGCACCAAAGTCGTTGCTGTTGGTGACCTCATTGACTGGAACGCAATAAGCTTCCACGAAAAAGACCCATCAATGCCATCGGCGGCAGAGGAGTTCAAGCAAGCTTCCAAGCAAGTCAGGCAAGTCCACAAGGCATTTCCAAAGGTAGAGTTTCTAATCGGCAACCATGATGCCCTACCAGCGCGTAAGGCTCGCATTATTGGGCTACCCGATGAGTGTATTTACGGATTTAAAGATCTCTGGCAGCTAAGCGGATGGAACGTCCACGCACGCTACGCTAAGATCTTTGTAGATGGCGTACAATACCGCCACGGAGACTCTGGTAAGGGTGGCCTGATGGCGGCACACAAGAACGCACAGGCTGAGTTCTGCTCTGTCGTTCAAGGACACCTTCACAGCCAAGCTGGGGTAGTGTATCACGCTAACCAGCAGAGCATCGTGTTCGGTATGCAAGTAGGCTGTTTAGTCCAGCACGATCATCCAGCGATGGCATACGGCAAGGTATACAGCAATAAACCCATATTGGGGTGCGGAGTAGTTCTAAATGGCAAAACAGCAATATTTGAGCCTATGAACCTGTAAAAAAGTATGATTTGCGTACCCGATAGTGGTATGTATAAATAGCTGCAACAACGCGACTTGGGAGAACTTTACTGCCCTAAGTTGCCTGTAGCATCTGCCCTTTCTGATTAAGGATAACTGTGCGAAAGAAACCCACAATCCAACTTAATTCAGGAAATAAAATATTATGGCAGATCCACAAATCTATCGTCAGGCATTCAGCGACAATGTAGCTGAACTCATCGGGCTACCAACAGCGCCCGTTCTAATGAAAATGTTCTCGCAAGAGACTAAACACGGCGACTCTGTTCGTATCGACGGCCTTAAAGCCAATGATGCAACAGTCACAGCCACTCAGTCCCTTCCATCACGTCGTGATGTAACTACTCCCGACTTCGCGGAGTGGTACAGCATCCAGACTCCTTACACTGGCTCTACTAAGCAAGGTTCCTACGTGTCGTGCAAGACTATCGAAGCTGCTGATAACATCCCTAAAAAGGATGATCTTCTGCGTGCTATCGACATCAAGTCCCCGACTATGATGAGCCTCGCCTCCGCGATCTACAAGCAGGAAGACCTCCTTGCGATCCAAGCAGCACTCGCTCCTACAGTTCTTCGTGAACTAAACGAAGTTGGTGACAAAGCAGCCGTTGCAATGCCAGCGTCTCAGGAGTACACAACAGGTAATGTTGGTTACATCTCCCCTGATGACTTGGCTAACATCGATGCTACGTTCCGCGACGAGTATGTTAACGACGAGAAATACCTCTGCGTTAACCCTCTCACCGCTGCTGCGATGAAAAACAACAACCGTGATTACTTCCAAAATTCCGACTTTATCGGACGTTTGGGCGCTCTCGCTGACGGTGTTGTCGAGAAGGCTGAAAGCTTCACCATTTTGGTGGTTCCTCAAGTACCTGTTGGTCAGTTCTTTGCGTTCTGCCAACGTGCAATCACTTGCAACACTTGGGCTCCTCGCACAGCTGAGCTAGACATCTTGCCTACACAGCGTTTCGCTACACAGCTCTACACTTCGCAAGACGTGAATGCTGTCCGTAACGATGACTTCGGTGTGGTTCACGGCACTATCAAAGTTGCCTAGTCTTATTCCTTAAACTAAGCACCATCCTCGCGGGTGGTGCTTTTTTTGCGCTATTGCCAAAGGGGCATAAAGTCAACACATTCGTTAAATGCAAGGACGCTCAACAACTTTACTCGACATCCTCAACATCGCTCTGGGTATGCTCGGAGTTGACCCAGTTACGGATTATAACACCACGAACTCCACCGCAGCCGACAAAGCAAAGCGGTTTATGCTGTTATCTATCGACAAGATGCAGCGTGACTACCTCTGGAAAGAGCTTTTGACGACACGTGCCTTGACCAAGGTTGTTGGAGATGATTATGCATACACGATTCCAGACGACTGTCTGCGGCCAATGGGGGCTAAGGTAGACTTAGGTCAGCCAACTACGTGGCTAGGCGCTCAACAGCAAATGCGTTATGACGTTGAAGGTCAAGAACTTAAGGTAACATTTGACACAACCGAGCCAGTTGAGCTGTTTTTTGTCCGACGTGAAGACGACCCGACTAAGTGGTCATCTGAGCTTGAGGAGTGCGTTGCGCTCTGCATTGCAATGCGATCATGCTTCTTAGTCACTGACAATCAGATGCTTCTAGATCAGTTACGTGGAGACCTACTACAACTTACACTACCTAAGGCACGCGAGCTTCAGAGCAAATACGCTCGGAACTACAACCGCCATTTGCCATCTGGCTTTAGTAACTTACGCGCACGCATTGGATAATGGCTAAAACTCAACTCATTCGCAAGTCCTTTAACGCTGGTGAGTTATCGCCAGAGCTTCACTATCGGGACGACTTAGCTGCATATGTAAAGGGCTGCAAGCACCTGACCAACATGATCCCGACGCCATACGGTGCGGTGACACGTCGTCCTCCGTTTGAGGTTCTATCAAAGATTGACCACGAACTCTACGGGTGTCCTGTCCGATACATCCCTTTTAAGTTCTCGCTCACCGAGGTTTTTCACATTATTTTTACAGACGGCAGTGGCTCAGAGTCAACAGACCCAACTACTGCGGATCTTATCATCTTCGACGAGCTAGGCACTCAAGTTATCTTTGACGGTAACACAGCCCCTTTCAGTGCATTGCCTTTAACGCTTGACGGAACGACCATAGCTGGGCCTTCAACGCTTTCAACGCAGGGCATTGTGGCAATGGCCACCACTATCTACGACCCTGTTGACTTGCATGAGATGCACTTTATTAACGTCAACGACTTCGTCTACCTGACGTGCGGCGGCAAGTATCCTGTGCAGACAATCAACAGGTTCTTCGATAAAGAGGAGGGCGGCAACCGCTGGAAAATTGAGGAGTGGGAGATAAACGGAGGGCCGTTTTTAGACCCAAACATCAACTTACAGGATAAGCTCACGACTTCCGCTCCACTGTGGGACAGCGAAGCTGCGTATGAAGTTGGTGAATCTGTGTTTGATGAAGGGCCGTCAAAGCCATACACAAGCACGTATGGGTATCCTTATTTCGACAGAGCCTACATAAGCGGATCGCTCCCAAGTAATGTTTATTATCTTAGACAGGGTGTGAATGGTCATGGATTGTCAAAAGGTGATAAGTTTTTCACTAAAGGAATGATTTTGTCAGGTGGCGTAGGTTGCAAATACTACGCAACTGGCGAACAGGCAAATACTGGTGAAATACAGGGTGAGTATTCATCCGCAACGGAATATAATGTTAATTTCTTTTGGTCGGACATTTATATTCAAGTAGATGCTGGCGGCACTTTACCCACTGTAACAAGCACCAACGGCCAGTTCTGGAAAATTGAAGATTACGGAAATTTCTATGCGTGCCAGCAAGCGGTTCCTGCTTCTTCTGGAATCCTAATCAACAACACCGCTTACTGGGAAATCTTGGATAGATACTCAAGTGAGGTTAATATCAAATCAGACTCTGGCATTTTCCAGCCTACCGACGTCAATAGGCAGGTGAGGATGAAGGTTGATAATAAAGATGGAACTTCAGGTGAATATGTAGCCAATGAAACGGCAGCATCAATCGTAGCAACTTCATCGGTGACACTGAAAACAGAGGGTGGAAGTTGGAGTGGAAGGCTTCAGTTGCAAGAATCAAAGAACACTGGTGTAAGTTGGGAGACTATCGGTGAAATTATCTCAGTAGATGGCACTTCAAATGGAAGTATAGACAGGGAAATTAGCGACCCAAATAGTTTAGTGAGGGTTAAGTTGATTGATTATACCGTTGCTACAACTGGCGACAAAAAAAAGTGCCTATGGACGCTTTCCACCGAGGGAACTGCGTATGAGGTCTTTAAAATCATTGGATTTATAGACGCCAATAATGTAACGGCACAGCCATTGACACCAATTGCATCCCCACGATCCGAGGGTAGTTGGGCATTGGGCGCTTTCAGTGACACCAGCGGGTATCCGTTCTCGCTAACAATCCACGACGAGCGGCTGGCGCTTGGCGGTTGTCAGGTTAAGCCAAACACGGTCTACGCCTCGAAGGTAAACGAGTGGGACAACTTCTTTGAGGGATCTCTGGAGACCTCCCCATACACTTTTACTATTGCGTCTGATTCATTTGACACGATTCGGAGCCTAAAAAGTTCGCGTCAGTTAAACGTCCTTACAGACAACGCTGAAAACACGATGGGTTCGCGGGACGACAACGCTGTTACCTCAGTTACAAACATCAGCGTGTCCAGCCACACCAACTACGGCTCCAATGAGACACAAGCCATTCAGCTTGCAGACATGATCTGGTTCGTGATGGGTCAGGGTGAGCGGGTTCGTGCATCTAAGTATGACTTTGCATCTGACGGGCAGCAGTCCATTGAGATGAGCCTGTTTGCGTCTCACATTACCGACAGTGGCATTAAGGAGATGAGCTTCCGTCGCCATCCGTTTAACTCGCTCTTCTGCTTGCTGAATAACGGCACAGGGGCGGTTCTCACTTACGAGGGAATGCAAGAGGTTCGAGCATGGGCTACGGTCAAGACTGAGGGCAACATTATTTCGGCTGCCGCAAACTACTCTGACACTGGCGACATCATCGCTGGCGTCGTAGAGCGTAATGGCAGCTACTTCCTAGAGAAGTTCGGTGAAGTTGACGCTGGCACAGTGTTCTTAGACAACCAGACCACATGGACTGACGCCAACTTCGACCTCGGCCAAACAATCGAGCAAGACGACGACGGCAAGTTGGTCGTGATTTTGGACGACGCAGAGCTGGTCAGGGACGTTGACTACACCATCGCAGGTGGCGTGCTTACGATCCCCTCACAGCTCACGGGAGACGTTTGCATCGGCAGACGTATCGAGTGTCGCGTGAACCCTACGGACATCTCTGAGGTGGCCCCTAGTGGCATGGTGAAGCGTTTGACGGAGCTGGGTATGTATCTACTAGACTCTGGAACTTGCACAGTTAAGATCAACGGCAAGCCATCACCGTTCACCGACGGAGTCAAGTGGGTCGCAGGTCAACGTGAAAGCGGGCTGTTTGAACTTACTACTGGTGGCGATTACGAGCAGGGTCTGGACGTCAACATCACAATTGATGGGCATAGACATTTCACACTTACGGGCTTAGGTTATCGACTAGGAATTTCACAAGGATAATGCAGACACTAGACATCCCATACATCGAAGGTATAACAAAGGAGTTCATGGAGCATCCGCAGGTAGAATGCCCCGTCACTCACAACTTCGCGCCTGACATCTATATCCGCGAAATATTCATGCCAGCAGACACCGTCGTAATTGGACATAAACACCTCACAGAGCACTTCAACGTGATACTGAAGGGTAAGTGTCGCGTAATGATCGGGGACGTCGTAGAGGAGCTTACAGCGCCATGCACGTTCGTCTCAGGGGCAGGGTCACAGAAGATCGTGAACGTCCTAGAGGACTGCATTTGGCAAACCGTCCACTCAAACACTGACAACGAGACCGACATCGAAACTCTTGAGAGTCGATACGTCATCAAGGATGTCGCAATCACAGAATCACAAAAGGAGAAAATATTAACATGAGTTTCATGGTAACAGCAATAGCCGTAACGGCAGCAGTAGGGGTGTATGGCGCTCATCAAACAAACGAACAGGGCAAGGCAACCGCCAAGGGAATCGAGGATCAAGCTAAGGTTGACCGTGACGCAGCGGCACGCCAGATGGAGCTAGACGCTCAGGCAGAGGGGCGTGTAGCCACAGCAGAGCGCAAGGAGAACCGCCGCCTACGTGCAATGCAGGAGGCAGCCTACGCTGGCAGCGGTGTTCTTATGGAGGGTTCTGCGGCTGACGTGCTAGTCAAGCAGCGTGTGGTGCAGGAAGCCAACGTCCAGAACATCCACGTGGCGGGCGGCAACCAAAGAGCGCAGGACAGATGGAAAGCCAGCGAGGACTACAAGTCATCGATCTATTTAGCCAAGTCCACTAAGTATGCAGCAAAGCAAAAGGCTATTATGCAACTCGTTCAAACGGCGGCGAATGCTGGCACTGGTGTTGCTGGGTTGTCATCGGGTGCTGCTACAACTGGCAGTACAGCCTTCAACACAGCTTCAACCGCTGGTTCAGTGACAGGAGCAAGCTCTAGCGTCGGTATGGCTGCCAACAGCTCACTTGCTGGGTTCGGCGCTACAAGTTCAGCAGCATCATTCGGGCAGACTGCCAGTTTCGGCATGATGACACCGACATCGATATTAGGCAACACTGCTAAAACATATAAGCCCACAAGTGCATTCGGCCCAAGCCTCTTCAAACTTCGCTAACATGAAAATACCCCACAATTTCGCAGTCAATCCCGTAGCAGCACCACGGGTTCGGAAGGTAAACGACCGCACGCTACAGGCAGATGCCATCATGGCCCAAGCAGACCAGCAGATGACGGCTACGGTCGGCAAGGTTGTTGGGACTGCCAACGAGATATATCAAGGCCACATCCAGAAGCAGTATGACTCTGACATGATCGCAGGCGGGGCTATGCTCGACCAGCTTAAAGCAAAGCGTGACGGTGAGATAGCCAATATCCCAGTAGGTAAAGGCATCGACAGGGCTGGAGAGGTTAAGAAAATCAACGACCGATATAACTCAGAGTGGACTGGCTGGTCGGGTAAAAACATCCGCAACCAAAACCATCGGACAGTTGCGCGTGATATGCAGCTAGCTACAGACGCATTTGCGAATGACGGTGCAACCTACTCAGCTAGGCAGGGTGTGGTGTACGATCAAGCGGTCAACGTCAGCAACATTAATATGTCGTCGGGAGTGTATGCTGCTCAATTAAAGGCAAACCCAGAGGACGCTGCTGCACTTAGCAACCTTAAGCGGGATCAGGACGCACTATTTGCTGCTGGAGCGCAGGACGAGGCTACCACAGCCGCTAACAAGGCATCCATCGAAATCAAAGCATTTGAGATGCAGGACGCCAACAAGGTTCTGAGGGCAGAGGTTATGGCTGGTGAAGGAAACTTTGCTGGAGCAGAAGAAGTTATTGACAGCCTTAGCAGCCTATACACCAAGGATGAAAGAACAGTTCAAAAGAAGAAAACCCTAGCAAACGGGTCATTTAATTCGCTCAAGCTTATCGGGCAGAACACTGACACCGAGGCTGGCTGGAAGGAATTTAACGAGCAAATCACAGCAAACAAGTATCTTACCGCAAATCAAAAGACCGTGCTAAAGTCCCAAAGCAAGTCTGGGACGGACAAGATCCTCAAGGCTCAACAGTCAACACAGAAGAGCCTTATTGCAGACGCGAAGAAAGGTATGTACGACCCAGTGGCCGTATCAGATGCGACTAACGATGACTCCAAAGACGGACTATCCATGGTCGGCGGTTCTAAGCTTACGAAGCAGTTGACCGAGACGGTCTCACTGTACGACTCGGCAAAGCAGGTTAAAGAGGACGGCAATCTTTGGAAGGCAGCGTCAAAAGCCACATCCTCTGGTGGGGTTGCTTCTGTGGGTAACTTTAACAGGGAGGTTACAAATGCCCAGCTAGAGGGCAGTATGTCACAGGAGATGTTTACGGACTTTTTAGATGAAGCCAACAAGCGCGTAAAGGACGGCGACTGGTCTCCAGCACTAGGCCGCGAGGCGAAGAGAAACGCCATGAACGCATTTCAATCGTCCCTTGAGGGCGAGACCGCCATCATGGGGATTACCGACACTTGGCGACCCAGTGGTTTTGAGAAGGACATACCAATGCCAGACTCGGTAAAGAGCATGTATCGCTCAGTAAATGACGCTTTCCAAGAGCAGAAGTTAATGGTCAACGAATACATCGACGCAGCACCATACTACGCGGAGATCGAGCAAGACTTAAAGCAGTGGAGTTCGATTAATCCGAATCCCTCACCTGTTGACATTCAGGAGAAAATTGAGAAGCTTACGCAACCGATTAAGGACGAAACAAACGAAGCGATAATCTTAAAAAATGCCAACCGATAATTCAAACGCCTTCTCTCCACAAGACCTCACTAGAACTGAAGACCAGAACAAGGTCTTTCCTAATGCACGTGGACAGATTGTTCCAGCTATCGAGAGCGCACCAGAGGAGCCACAGGACTGGCAGACACCAATGGCAAAGCCAGAAGGCGGCTGGCAGCAAGAGGGAACTCCCCTTACGATTCAAGCTCGACCTAAAGAGGTCAATAAGATCCTTAATTCTAGGCACGTACTCAGTGACGTAGACATTAGCGACCCTAGCAACGCACGTGTGTTCGTGGCTAACTTCCTCAACAGCAAGTATGACGAAAACAAGCGCGGCATCTACAAGGACTTTGAAAACAAGACTAAGGCATACGGACTCTCAGGTGATCCAGTGGCAGACGCCAAGTCTATCCGAGATGGCGACACAAAGACCCACGAAAGCTCACAGACACGCATCGCTAAAGACCGCAAGGTAATAGCTGAGGGTCTTGATAGATTAGAGCCAGAAGAGTCTTCGTTCGTCGGGCAACGGGTAAGGGCGCTTGGATCTGGTGCTGGTGGTTCACTATGGAGTGGCATTGCTGGATTCACTAGCATGGCGAAGTCTGAAATTGACAGGTTCAAGGAGTTCACAAGCAATGTAATTGGGATTGAAGAGCCTGAGCCAGAGAAGGCTGGTCGCGATGTCCTTGGGATGGTTTCTGAGTTTGCTGCGGATGTAGCGGAGGTCTCTCCTGATTCTTTCGGGGTTTTACCTGAGACTCGCGAGACATTCACTGGACAACTAGCGGAGGGAGGTGGTCAATTGATTGGACAGGCTGCGATTGGTGCAGTTTCACCAGCAGCTGGCATGGCAGTGATGGCTGGACAAATGGAGCAGGAGGCACGTAAAGATGCCGAGAAGACATTCGGCAAGAAATACGAGGACTTCACGATGCTAGAGATGGCTAGATTTGAAGACATGAAGGGCCTTTACGTACTTGGAGGAACTGCTCTTGAAAAGGCTGGCGTAATGGGAACCTTTAAGAAGCTATTTAAGCTAAATAAGGCGGTAAGCACCACTGACCTAGTGAAGTCATTTGGGCTAATGAAGTTTGGCAAAGAATTTACCAAAGGCTTCTTGACCGAGGGTGGAACGGAAGCGGCTCAAGGGCAATTGAAGGAGGCGCTTGCTGCACATTTTTATGATTCTGAACGCGAGCTGTGGACAGAGGAGCAATTCAACAAGCGAATGATGGAGTTTGCAGTTGGCGGGTTCCTTGGTGGTGGTTTTCGTGGCGGTATCTCTGCCACTACGGACGCATCTAAAGCTCTAAGCAAGTTCATGAACCCAGTCGAGGGCATGAGCGCAATAGACATGGCGCTGGCACAGAACGTTGTCCCAGAGGCAGAATTTAACGCTTACACCGAAGAGCTTTACGGCGACCAGACAACTGAAGAGGGCGTGCCACTACAGGAACTAGCCCAGAAGGCCCGCCAAGGCGACCGTAAGGCCGCTGAGCAGCTTGTAGAGGCAGTTACGGTAGAAGCGTCACGTGGAGCCGTAGAGGCTGGTTTAACGCCAGAGGAAGCCGAAGCACGTGGCAAGGAAGCGGCGGAGGTCGCAGACCCAATTGAGCCACTAGTAGAGACACCCATCGACAAGGAGATCAGCGCCAAGAAGGAAGAGCTTGTTGCACTAGAAGGGGCTGAGGACAGCACTCCAGAAGACATGAAGCAGTACGAGAAGTTGGACAAGGAGATCCAAGCACTCGAAGCAAAGCGCGTCGAAGAGATCGTCAAGGGCAAGATTATGACGCCCTTCACACGTGGCGTTGAGGCAGAGAAGCAGAGAATAGAGCAGGCACGCCTAGACAAGGCAGACAGGGAGCTTGAAGAGCAAGACCAAGTCATTGACCTTATCAACATTCTCAGCCCACTGTCCGTAAACACTACGGTTGAGAACATGCCAGAACTCGCTGCTGGCGGTAAGGCTATCATCCAAGGATGGAAGGACGCTGGGTTTACCAAGAAGGAGATTGAAGCAAAGTCCAAAGAGCTGATGACGGCACAGGGTATGCCCAACACTCGACTTGAGGATGTGGTTCAGAGGGGTTCACAGAAGTCCACCAAGACAGGCGGTAGCCCTATTCAGTCACTCATTAAACTTTTCAAGGGAGCCAATCCGTTTACAGTGGTCGAGGAGTTTGCTCACGCTGAATACGACAGAGACATTGCTAACGGAACTATTACGGTTGAGCAGGTTCGTGCATGGCGTAAGGCCGTCGAAGAGCTTACTGGCACACCTGACCTACGTGGTGAAACCGACGAGGATGTCAAGGAGTGGGTGGCCGAACAGGTCAAGGCACGCATCTACGGACAGCGCAACAACCTTTCACTCCCAGAGTCGTTCTTGAAGTTCTTAGACGACATCATCAGCAAGTTTAAACAGATCCTCAGCAGGGCTAAGGAGCTACAGGACTTAGAGGCTAGCGGCCAGTTGCCAGCAGGTTTCTTGGAAATGCTTGACCGTCAAGGTCTTGTGGGTAAGCCAGTAGGAACTCCAAACACGCAGACCAACGCTGGTATTAGCGAGCAGGAGAACATTGACCGTGTGGAGACGTTCCAACTGGAGCATAAAGACCCAGCACTCGGCTACACTTACAGCTACGACAAGGACTCCGACAAATGGAAGCAACTGATCAAGGATGGATACATCACTACTGACAAGACACTAGAGGACTTCGAGGGTAAGATCATCTTCCTACACCAGCCAGACGGGGCTTTCTCTGGTCAATTGAAGCATGGCGACGAGGTATTAGTCGAGGGCAAGGGTGGAGTGTTTTACCCGATTAAGTTCCATGAGGGTGGATACTTCTGGGCATCGACTGAGAATGCTGCAATCGGCATGGCTGAGTCCCTGAACAAGATCCTAGAAGAAAATGATGGGACGATCTACATGGCACTCACGTCAGCGCCAGTAGAGAAGCTACTCTCAAGCACTACAATGTCCAATGCTGTCATGGATTTCTTCGTGGCAAAAGCGAACAATAGCGAGATCAAGATCAATAAGTCTGAAACGCAAAATGCAATCATTGAGGCGGCAAATGCAAAGACAACCAAGAAGGTAAAAGATCCTCTTACGGACGAGGTGACAATTAAAGAAGAATCTCTTGGTGTTGATTTAAAGAAAGGTGACTCCTTTATTGAAAACCTAAAAAAGATTAGAGCGGCACTCAGCCCAGAGGAGTCGAACTTTGCGGCGCGTAAAGCATTCAGCCTCGGGATGATCGCCCGCATGGCAGATATCATCAATGCCCCTGCTATTGCGGCAAAGGAAAAATCAGCCAAGAAGGTCAAGGAACTTCGCGAATCACTGACCAGTCCAGCCGAGGTAAAGGAGAGGAAGCAAGGTCTTACCCCAGCGGAAAAGCGCATCTTGGTAGCGGAAGTTAAGGCAGAGAATCTACGGATACGTGAAGCTATCAAGGAGGAAAAGAAGTCAGCCGAGGAAGGGATTGATGCGGTAAAACAGATGGCTCAATTTTTTACCGAAGGGACTGCCAACGAGTATTTCAAGGGTAAATCGAAAACAGGAAAGCTATCCATTTCAGCAGCAAACATGAAGCAAGCCCTGTCCGATATGCTATCGGAACCATTGGTGAAACCTTTTCAAGCCAAGGAGAATCAAGGTGGGTTTGTTTACGCTGTGCTTGAGATGTCAGGTGAAGTTGAGGCGGTTAAGAGCAAACAGCATGAGTCCTATCCTATGGCAATTAAGTCAGCTACTGGATCAAAGACTAAGCTGCATATTCTAAAGGATTCTCCGCACTGGTCTTCCGTGTTTGAAGATCCGACTACTGGCGAGGTAGTTAACCAGAACCCTACCTATGTCGGGCCAAACGCTAAGGGTGAGAATGTAGAGAAGAGCAGACTCCTTGAGCTATACCCTACATCTGGCGTGTCCATTGGCGGCATGAAGGTGAACACTAAGAGCGTAGACCCCACCTACTCACTAGAAGCCCCAGACACCCCAGCGTTCAAGTCGTGGTTCGGTGACTCTAAGGTTGTCGATGAGAACGGTGAGCCGTTGGTTGTGTATCATGGGACTGGTGAAGACTTTGATACTTTCGACATTGGGCTAGGTAGCACCGCTACTGGGGCAAAAAATGGAAAACTTGGGGCATTTTTTACAACCTTTGAAGATCAAGCAAGTTTGTATGCTGGTGCACGTGGATGGATTTATGATGTCTATCTATCTATTAAAAATCCTATTATCTTAAAGGGGAAGGAGTTTGAATCTGATGCGTCGGAGTCACTAAACGAAAAAGCCTCAGAGTTCCACGGCAAGAAGTTGTCTGAGATAACGGAAGGTGACTTTGTTGAATATAGAGATTCATTGATAGCTCAAGGGTATGACGGCATTATTGTTAATTTGTATAATGGGGAGAGAAATTACATCACCTTCGATCCAACCCAGATCAAGTCAGCCACTGATAACCGTGGCACGTTCGACCCGAATGATCCGCGGATTAACTACTCACTAGAGCCACTCTCCGAGCAGGACGCAGATGCAGAGGCTACAGTAGCCGCTGAAGAGCGCCAGTCCCGCACATCAGAGCGTCAAGCATTCATCGACTACCAACGTGAACTACGCAGGACACAGCTCGACAACACTGAGGAGGAGAAAGAAAAGCTCCAGAAGCTGTTGCAACTTGCTACAGATGCAGACGAGATCGAGGCACTCAAGCAGGCGGGCGACGAGAAGATCATCCGCGTGGTTGAGCAGAAGGTTAAACAGATTCGCAAGCAGGCCGCTGAACGTGAGGACGTCACAGAGTCCGTGAAGGCACTTGAGAGGCTCATCAACAGCCCCGAAGTCCCAATGGAGGTCAGAGCCCGTATGCGTGGGTTTGGTCGCCTAGTGGAGCGTAAGACGCTACAGGGAAAGGCGCGCTGGGTTGAGCAGATGGCTAACAAGCTAGAGGCTGAGATCGACAGACACTATCGGACACGCAACGTCCGCACACTTCGCAGCCTACTGCGTCCGTTCGCAACTGAGTATGCACCAAACCGCAGAAAGCTCAGAGAGCGAGTAGGCGAGGAGGCACGTGCTGAGCTTAACTTTGCACAGCGACTACTCAACAACAGCGAGGCAACCCCACCAGAGGGCATTACAGACGAACGTCGTGACGAACTCATAGACATCTTTGGTGACGTAGGCAACCGCCAGTCAAACCCTACTCGCGTCAAGGCTGCACTAGAGATAGCTGGCAGTATCGCCAAGGGCGGTCGCACTTCACGTGACGAATTCAAGGAAGATCGCAGGCAGCGCAACGAGCAGGTCGGTGACTTGGTTCGCGAAGAGGTCTTGAGCGGTGAGCAAGCAATGGGCAAGTCCCAGATTGCGGCACGTGAAAAGCAGCGTGGCAGGCTTAGGAGAGGTTTTGACTACATACGCTCACGGCTCATCCGTGGCATGGAAGGTTTCCAACAGCAGCTCAACAAGATGGACAGCGTCAAGGGAGGTATCCTTGAGGATTTATTCCTGCCAGCAGTCTACCAAGCAGACCAGAACGAGAAGGCACTCAACCGTGAACACGTGGAGCGTGTCAACGAAGACTTCAAGACGGTTCTCGGAACAGACGACAAGGTCGCGGCATCTTGGTATGAGAACAGTCATGAGCTTCACGACACGGACATCGAGTGGATTGAGGACAAAGCAATCGGAATGGAGAAGCGCACGATCAGCAAGCAGCAAGGTGTTGCGCTATTCATGCAGTGGCTCGATCCTTCCCTACGTTCTACGTTCTCCAACATGGGGATCAACGAGGCGACCATCGAGCAAATCAAGGAGTTTATCGGTGAGATTGGTGTTTCCGAGGCTTACTACTTCCGTGAAAGATACGCAGAGATGGGTATTAGGTTGAATGCCAAGCACATGGAGGTCGAGGGTATTCCTCTGGACATGATTGACGGATACGGTGGGCGTGCGCGTCGCATCAACTCTGTCGGCTCAAGGCAGGAGGATATGCAAATGTTCTCAACAAATGCATCGGGCCGTCCAACGGTTAAGTCTGGCAGCATGAAAGAACGGACAAACTCTACTGACTACCTTATATTTAGAGACGCATCCGCAGACTTTTCGGCACACGCCAAGGAGGTCAACCACTACATCAGCCACGCAGAGCTAGCCAAGAACCTGTCTGCCGCTTTCCTTAATAATGCCAGAGCGAGGAACGCTATCACACAAAAGCATGGTGCTGACTTCTACGAATCGTTAAGAGATCAGGTTGAGGCTATCATTGAAGGAGACCCAAAGATCACCAACAAAACCGACAGGGACTGGAACAGAATACGCTCAAACGTGACCAAGGCTCAGTTGATGGCTAAGCCTGCTATCCTCATCAAGCAGCTTACATCCGCACCAGCTTTCGTCGAGGAGATCGGGCCAGTAGCGTACGCAAAGGCAGCCGCATCCCTTACGCGCAATGCCCGTAAGTTTATGCCAATGATCTGGAACAGTGAATACGTGAAAAACCGTATGAGCAACTCCCAGTTCGCTGACATCCAGCAGCAACTCGACCAGCGCGACAACACGCTCAAGGGACTACGCTGGGATGATTACGCAATGATGAACGTCAAGTGGGGAGACATCGGTGCGGTCATCGCAGGTGGCGCTCCAGTATATGTTCACGCATACAACGAGGCTAAGGCTGCTGGCATGACAAACGATCAAGCGCAGGCCAAGGCTGAGGAGGTATTCGGTCTCGCTTCAGAGCGTGCGCAGCAGTCCAGCGCTACACACGCCAAGGGTGCATTCCTTAGGGGCAAGGGGGCAGCTCGGACTTGGTTCATGTATCTTACGTCACCGCTCCAGTATCAGCGCAACGTCAACACTGGCATTGCCAACCTAGTGGCTAATGTCTTCGAGAAGAAAGCTGGCCGCAAATCTGACGTCAAGAAGGCTGCCAATCAAGCACTCAGGGCAATCGTCATCTATCACGTCCTATTGCCACAGATATTCCAAGCAGTCGCCTCTGGCCTAGTGGGCTTCACAGACGACGAGGACTACATCAAGGAGCAGTTCTGGGCAAAACAGAGGCGTGCGCTTTATGCAGGCAACCTGAACGCCATCCCACTGGCTGGTCAGTTGATCACGGTTCTCGCTAACTTAGCTGCTGGGACTGGTGAAAGCTGGGACTCTTCGGGGTCTCCAATCATTGACCTAGTAGGTGAAATTAAGCAGGACTTCGAGAAGGCAGTTAAGAATGGTGATGACCTGAGTGCTTGGCTTGAGCTAAGTTCAAGTGCTGGATTAGCCGCAGGTATCCCAGTTAAGACCATTAATAACTACTACGACGCCATCACGGACATTTCCGAAGGCAACACTGAGCATCCCTTCCTCCGTGCAGGTGGCTGGTCTAAATGGTCAATCTTTGAGGACTAAAACTATTAATTTGTAAACAGGCGACTCTCGCCTAAGATTCAATCCAACCCCATATATTATGTTAAATTTCACAACAGGTTCAACGCCAGCAGTATCTACTGTAAACGGCACTAAGTTCGTAGCAGTCGAGGGCGACCTCGGCACTTCAGTCACGGTAGAGTGGAGCGAAAATGGCTCTGACAAGTGGCTTCCATTGGTCAGCGAGGTCAACGTCCCAGCGGCACTCACAGCAGCACAGGGCGTCTTATACACGACTGGAGCGGGATACGTGCGTCTCACTATGGCAGGCACAGGGAATTGCAACTACGCCATCTCTGACATTCGCCAACGCTAAGTATGATCTCTGCCACCATAACGCCCTCTATCCTGTTTTCATTGCGGGCAACCATTCCTTCGAATGGCGCTGGTGGCGAAGCATTCTCGGCAGAAGCACAGAATTACTTCGACCGCTTGGACACTGCAGGTGACACCACCTACGTTGATTACAAGCAGCCACTAGCTAACTACATTGATAGTCTAGTATCGCTGGGCGGTGCATACTGGGACACGATGGAATCCGCTGCATCCTTTGTAGGTGTAGGTATTCAAGGCATTACAGTTCCTCTTAGGGACGGAATGCCCGTTCTTACGGAGAATAACTTTACTGATCTTGACTTAGACCAGCTGACTGGTTTGAAGGGTAACTCAGCCTCAGGCAAATACCTAAGCACTAACACTGACACGACCGACTACGCTCAGAACGACAACTCGCTCAGTTTCTATGTTACGGATTTAGACACGGCGACATCGGCAGACCAATCAATACTACTCGGAATCAAGCCAGGCTCTGGCGGAAACCCGTTTCATTTTCAGTATCGAAGTTCTGCTCAACGAATTGATGCGAGAAATTTCAGTGGAGCGGGCGCAGGCGGGGTAAACTCCGCAGATGGATTCTTTGGCTCGGCACGTGATAATTCATCTAATTTTACATATCGTCGTGATTCTACCGATTTAACTGCCGCTGTAGTGTCGGGCGCTCAAGACGAAGCAGATCTACTCATATTCGCCGCAAACAATGCTATAGGCGGAAGTGTAGGTTCCTATTCAGACGCACGCCTAGCAACCTACCACGCAGGCCCTGCACTTGACCTTGCTACCCTAGAAGCACTGCAAGACACCCTAATCACAGAAGTTGCAGAAGCTCAATTCTCCGCAGAAGCAGCTAATTATTTCTCACGCCTTGTAGCCGCAGGTGACACTACGCACTACGCATACCGTCAGCCACTAGCTAACTACATTGATAGTCTAGTAACGCTCGGTGGAGCCTACTGGGACGATATGAAATCCTCTGCATCCTTTGTTGGTGTAGGTATTCAGGGCGTTACGGTTCCCCTTCGTAGCGGAATGCCAGTGCTGACAAATAATAACTTTGTTGTAGGTGATTTGGATCAGTTGACTGGACTGAAAGGTGATGGTTCGACAAAGTATCTTGCTACCAATGTAGCTGGGACTGCCATATCGCAAAACGATGCTTCTATTTCCGTTTACATAAAAGAATCACATACAGCTGGGGGTGGATTTTTACTAGGCAATAGTACACAGTCCGCAGTGTTACGTGCAAATGCTACTCAATGGCTTCACGGCTCAACAGCTTTAGGCACGACTCCTACACCTGGACTGTATGGTGCAGCTCGCAGCACAAGCACCGATATTGATGTTCGCAGTAATGCAACTGACTATTCAGCGGCTGTTACATCTACAGCTCCAAATGCAGTTCTAATTGGCATTTTTGCCATTGGAACAATTGTATCAAGCAACGCACGCCTAGCAACCTATCACGTCGGCCCTGCGCTTGACCTTGCTACCCTAGAAGGCCTGCAAGACACCCTAATCACAGAAATCGCAGCAATTTAATTATGACACCCTCAGAATACCTAGCCACTAATCCTACGGCTGAAGAACACAGCTACAACTATCTTCTGATTCCTGCAGAACTGCGGGACTCAATGATCGCAAAGCAAGACACCTTGACTACTAGCAATCATATCAGCCCAGTGCTGTTGACTGACGGACGCTACGGTGCTTGCTGTGACATTTACACAGAGGTCGGTGTAGGCGGTATCTACCACGAACTGTGGGAGATGCTTGACCAAGCAAAACTGGATGAATGCGAAGTCGTAGACAAAGCTACATTCCTAGCACTGCTACCACCTGACCCAGAACCTGAAGTATGATGCAAGACATTATTTACAAATCTACCATAGGCACAGGGGGCTTTATAGCTACCCTTGAACTTGGTTATAATAACCCATTGGGTATGGCGGTAGGTTTTGCTACATTAATTTATATGACTGCATCGGCGGTCAAGGTAATCAAGGAACTCATAGACAAGGATTAATATGACACCAGAACTGATAGCAATGCTAGGCGGGGGCGTAAGCGGATTCGTAATGAAGATGATTGCGGCACAGGCCGATAATCAAGCACGTCTCTTTGAGCGTATGATTCAAAAGCAGGTCGTAGCGGATGAGTCAGCGGATAAGGCAGCAGCTCGTGGTGGTGTCTATATGCGTCGGGCAATTACAGCTGCAGTTATCTTTGCCATTGTAATAGCCCCATTTGTCTTTGCGTTCACGGACATAGGTGTTAGTATTCAATCAGAATCCAAAGGCTTTCTAGGGCTATTCAAGAGCCTGCAATGGACCACTGTACAGGGTTTTGTTATCCTACCAGAGATCCGCCAAACAGCTTTAGCCATCGTAGGGTTCTACTTTGGTTCCTCACAAGTCAAATAACAAATAACAAATAATATTATGTACGGACGAAAAACAAAAAGTGCTGGCAAAGGATCCTGTGGTGAACGTGGTGGAAAGAAAGGCAAGTAGTGCCGGACAAATCCAAAATGAAGTGCAACGTACCCCGCCGTGAGGTACAAGGCGGGAAGAAGTTCGTCGTGAAAGCCTGCCAAGGCGGGACAGAGAAACTCGTACGATTCGGGGATGCTAATATGAGCATCAAGAAGGATCAGCCAAAGCGCAAGAAAAGCTACTGCGCTCGTAGTGGTGGGATCAAGGGTAAGACAAACAAACTCTCAGCAAATTATTGGAGCCGTAAGGCTTGGGACTGCTAATGGCTATATCAACAAACTACCACAACGGAACACCCTGCTATGTTATTAGTGGGGTGACTTCGTATGAACTACCCAAGTGTGAATCCTCCGAGCCGAGATATATTCGTAGCATCGGACCGGACATACTTGTTGTGTCAGCCAAGGCTGGACAGACCATCAATGGCTCCGCCTCCGTAAGTCTTTCTCCGAATGACTGTATGCTGATTAACCCAATTGGGACTGACTGGGTACTGATAATGCAGCCAACTGATACTCTATCCATCAATCAGATTGGATTCACGAGTGGAGCAGGAGGTTCTGTTGTGCAAACAACTAGCGTAAATGAAAGTGTAACTTTGAATAAGCCCTGCGGTAAGGTTACTATGTTTACCCACGACTTCTCAAATAATGACATCCAGGCATTTACAATGAATAATACTTTCATTGAGGAGGACGATGTTATTATCACTAGCTTACGTAACGGAGATGCTAAACTATACAGTCAAATTACAATAACACAGGCTGGGTCCTGTCAGATTACTGTGGGCGATGCTCACAATCAATCAACGGGTAATATAGCCGTAGTACTAAATTTCGCAATTATTAAGGGAGATAGCTAATGTCAATTTCGCACCGCACCAATCGACTCAAGTTAGTAGGTCAACCATCGGTTGAGCAATTACAAAATGGCCGCTACCGGCTTACTGTAAATTGTACCGCACTAAACACCAGGAATGATTGGTACAGCGCAAACAAGGATCGTATCTTCCCGGACTACGGAAGCCTTCAGTCCGCCGAGATGTCCATTGATGGACTCGCCCCACGTGCAGGAGAAGCGTATGCCGATATGCGGCTTACCAAGGTTGAGTCCGGCAACCGATCAATGCGTGACGGAGGGGACTACCTAGTAGTCCTTACTTATGAAACTGCGGGGTCTACCTTTGTTCAAGTAAAGGATGACAATACTGACTACGAGTTAAATGGCCTACGTCGTGTTACACGTACAAGCATTGCCGAGACTGGTACTGATTACGTCGGGACTGTAGGCACTTCATATATTGACCATCAGATTGATTCTGAGACAGCGGTGCGCTGCTACCTTGCGTCCTATGGGATTGATGATACTGATAGCTTTAGGCAAGTACAGGAAGTCTATGTTGAGGCGGGTACGCTGTCAGAGACACTGGACAATGTAGGTTCGCAGAAAGCCAAGGTCATTGAAACCATTGGTGCTGACCCTGCTACTCCCGATGGATATGTACTAGCCAACACGCAGGTATCCGACTTTGAGGGCATAAAAACAAACCGTTACACCTTCCTTAAGCCGTCAGTACTATCTAGGAACGTTGACACAAGAAACAATGGTAAGCTCAAGGTTGAAACAGTTGAAGCATTCAGCGAAACTCCTACAAGTACTATTGGTGGAGTGCAGATTTCAATTCGGCAAAGTGACGTAGAGGGTATCCCAACAAATCAGTACGTGTTTGCGCTTGGGTTCGGGGAAGTTGAAAGGAGTTCCCAGACTAAAAATCAAGGTGCACTTACCATTACTACTGTTACATCTCTTGGTTTTCCAGGAATTGCAACAGGCATAGAAATAGAAGCTACTACCAGAGAAGAGGACGGTTACATATTATTCCGCAATACTTTCGCCGATGGTAATGGTGAAGTATCTCGTACCGTAGAAACCAGAAACCAAGGAGCTTTAACAGTAACTACGGTAGAGGCACTAGGTGCTGCTGGCACAGGAACGGGGGTAGAAATAGAGGCAACTACCCGTGAGCAAGATGGTTACACGTTGTTTCGCAATACATTTGCCACAGGAGATGGTGAAGTCTCTCGTACTATTGAGTACCGTAACCAAGGTAAACTTACCATTACTACTGTTGAATCCTTGGGAAGTGCTGGAACAGGAGCGGGGGTTGAGGTTGAAGCAACAACACGCGAACAGGATGGATACACATTATTTCGCAATGTCTTTGCTGATGGACAAGGTGAGGTATCTAGAACCGTAGAGAACCGTAATCAAGGTAAACTTACAGTAACTACGGTTGAAGCACTTGGGACTGCTGGTTCTGCAATAGGTGTAGGAATTGAAGCTACTACTCGTGAACAGGACGGCTATACTCTTTTCCGTAATGTATTCGCAGATGGACAAGGTGAGGTCTCACGTAGCACTGAGTACCGTAATCAAGGCAAGCTCACGGTAACTACTATTGAATCCTTGGGTTCCGCTGGCACAGGAACAGGTGTAGAGATTGAAGCGACTACCCGCGAACAAGACGGCTACACATTATTCCGCAATACATTCGCTCAAGGTAATGGAGAAGTCTCTCGTAGCACCGAAACACGCAACCAAGGTAAACTAACTATCACTACAGTGGAAGCACTGGGAAGTGCTGGCAGTGCGGGTGGAGTAGAGATTGAAGCCACTACAAGGGAGCAAGACGGATACACCCTTTTCCGCAATGTATTCGCTGACGGGCAAGGTGAGGTATCTCGTACTACCGAGACACGCAATCAGGGTAAGCTAACTGTTACTACGATAGAATCTTTGGGCAGTGCTGGCACTGGGACTGGTGTTGAGATTGAGGCAACCACAAGGGAGCAAGATGGTTATACCCTATTCCGTAATACATTTGCCGAGGGAAACGGTGAAGTCTCACGTACCGTAGAGACTCGCAATCAAGGTAAACTTACCATTACTACGGTAGAAGCACTTGGGACTGCTGGCACTGGGACAGGTGTTGAGATAGAAGCAACCACTCGTGAGCAGGACGGCTACACATTATTTCGCAATACCTTTGCCGAAGGGCAAGGTGAAGTGTCACGCACCGTCGAAACAAAAAATCAGGGGAAACTCACAATCACAACGGTAGAATCCTTGGGTTCTGCGGGTACAGGAGCTGGAGTAGAAGTTGAAGCAACTACCCGCGAACAAGACGGCTACACTTTGTTTCGCAATGTATTCGCTAATGGTACTGGAGTAATTTCAGCAAAAACCGACAAGCAATATCAAGATACTCTGCAAATAGTTACAACAACTGCACTCGGCGTAGCATCTGGAATCGACAACATATCGTCCTCTTCTAGGGAGGAGGACGGCTATACTATCTTCACAAATGTTGGAGCCACTGGCGATGGTGAAATATCAAATAGCACGGAAGAGCGAAATCAAGGTAAATTAAAAATTAACCGAATTGTTTCCGTAGGTACACCCCCAACTCCAGTTGGAACAATTATAAGCAGATCAGAAAGAAAATCTGATGGTCATACTGTATATGATTATTCTGGAGCTTTAGGGGAAGGTCAAATCTTTATCTCTCAAAGTGCTGGGCCAAATAATATCCCAGGAACCACACAAAGAACCATCAGGTCCCTTGGGGCAGAACTTATCCCAGATGGTGTCTTAATTGACAGTCAAGACATTGTCAGGGACGGATACATTGAATACATCAGGACCACGCTTGATGGTGCGATTGAAGGGGTTAAAACTGTCTATGCTGACGTAGCTACAGTTGAGGTTCCAGGGACCGTAGCGTGTACAACTCAAGCTGTATCAGAGGGAGATGTTAGTGGTACAATTGCAATCACTAACTCAACTCCACGTCGGCAAAAGCAAGTACAAACTCAGGTCACTATAGAAATTACAACAACACCACCTGCCTCGGCTAGTCGAGCCTATGACCTTGGGGCAATATCTTGTTCGGTAACATCTGTTCAAACAAAACTTCAATCTGGCGATGGGTCCGTTGCAACAGCGGTTGATGGAAACACCACACTTTCACAGGTAGGCTATCAAAAAAGCTTTGCTTCAAGCGCAAACGTTCAGAACTATGTTGGAAGCTATTTAACATCATCTTCTTCTAGCGGGAGCGTTTTTTACCAATCTAGCGAGCAACCCTATTTGTCTGCACCAAATGCTATTAGCGTTCAAACTGCGTTTTCATCATCATCATCGAGCTGCACGGGTACTGGTGCTACAGCAGCAACTGGTTACTCTGAGGTTGGCGTAATATCTCGCACGGTCAACGCAGTTCTAAGTGCATTGGATGGCACTACTTATTATCAAGTTGTAACGGAGGAAACAATATAATGGCCGAACCAACTCAAACCCAAAAATATACAGCAGAAGCAGCATCTAGGCTAAACACTGACAATCGCGCTCAATCAACAAATGATGCCACACAGAGAGATACGCAAAGAGCGCAGGACAGGACACAGGGCGGAACTGGTGCTGACAAGTTAAATAAAAGGATATTATCCCAAACTGAACAGCCGCAACAGCAAACTTTATACGCGGAACTGAATACGGATGCTGGCATAAATGCTCCAGCTCTACCGTCATTTAATGCTATTATCTGTGTAAACGGTGAACCCTGGAATGCGCAAATCACTGGTTCAATAACTGGGAAAGTTACATAATGCCAACAGCAACAGGGTTTACGGCACTGGGTGCGGGCAACGGGTTTCCCGAGTGTATCACTAAGGTTGATATGACTGAAACGGAAGGCGGAACCTGGGCTCCTCCAGTTATTAACGCTTTGACGCTCAATCAGGCAATGAATCTCTATTGGAATCTATATGGGATAGTTGGGGCGGCCCTAGCAACAGGAACCGCTGGAACGGCTACCGTAAGCGACATAAACATACCCGATACCGATACGCCAATAAAACGCGTCTGCGGGGGAAGTTACTCTGATTTTGAAGAGAACAATGCGGGCGCACCAGACTACCCTTTTGCATCACAAAGCATCTTTATAAGCTCGTCAGGGATTATCGCAATGTATAATGGCGATACATCCATTGAGTCAAACTTCCTTGGATACTCTTTCGGCTATATTGCTTCCTGTAGCGCCAACAATACATCTAATTATGTAGAGACAATTCTTTTTGCTGGGTCAGCCCCCAACGCGTCTGATTCAGATGCGTGGACGCAAATATCAAGCATATACGTTGGAACGCCCCCCGTATTAACGAACGTAACATTTCAAGGCATTCCATTTATAACAGCATACCTTGACCTTGGGACAACTGGAGTTTCAGCGTCGATAACTGATGTAGCGCTCTACACTTACTAATTCGACACATTAACTACATTTAAACAAGAAATTTCCAATAACTTAACCCCTTATGCTATAATACCGCTATGACCCCAGAAGAACTAGAAGCCCTACGCCTTGCACAGGAAGCAGCCGCCAATAACTCTATGACGCAGCCCTATGACCTCATTGGTCAACAGGGTCAACAGGAGACTGGGATGGATACCAATCCTATGCTGATGGGTGGACTAGGACTAGGTGGTGGCTTTGTCGCCTCTCAGACTGGTGGCGCACCAGCGACATCCCAAGTACTATCGTCATTTGCTCAGAAGGTAGCTGCACAGGACGCAGCTAATCTGGCTGCTCAGAGGGCAGCATTCAATCCAGCAATCATAGGGCAGAACCTTCCGAAGGGAGGAGTAAACCCAGCGGTGACGGGTACACCCAAGCTACCGCTTCAAACTCCGAGTTCGGTCCTTGGCAGTAACCTTCCAACGGGAGGAGTAAATCCAGAAGTTAAAGGTCGCGTTAAGACAGGTGTCTTTAATAGGCCAAACATAAAAAGTACAACACCGCTAACACCCAATAAGGTTCTTGGGGGACTAAATGCTAATCCTTTGAGTAGCATTGCGAGTAACCTATTAAAGGGTTCAGCTTACACAGCAGCCGTAACGCCGAATCTCATAGGTGACAGTACACTGACTGGGGCATATAATAGCGCAGTTGCTGCAGGTGAGGATCCGGCAACAGCAGCAGCTAGACTTGGAACTGCTGATACATCAATCCGCGGACTGGACACATCAAATCGCGAGGTTGACTTTATGCCTGATGGAACTGGGGTACTGAACGGAGTTTCATTGTTCACTGGTGGAGCCGAGACCACTGGAATGAATTACGCTGACGTAGTAAATGCGGATAACGCTCGGAAGGCACAAGAAGCTCAATACGCCGCAGCGGCACAGGCCGAGGCGGTAGCGGATGCAAATGCTTTCGTGCCACCATTGGACTTTGCGGGTGAAATACAGAATGCCCCAGAGACGTATTCTGGTCTAGTGGAAAACAATCCATTCACTTCAATGGGTGGTACTCCCGTAGAGGATAACCAATATACGATGGAACGTGAGGCTGGATTATCGCCAGAAGATAGAGCCAGAATTGAGGCACGACTCGCTCAGACAAATGCTGATATAATTGCATCTGGCGGCACAGTTCCTAGTTTAAGTGCGGTGGCTCCTGAGGAGGGATTTATGTCCAGGCTTGTTGGAAGGCTCGGGGAACAGTTTACTCAGCCAGCACCATATACGCCACAGGGGGGAGGTGCTGAGGCAGAAACAGCATTTGGCGCAACTCCAACGCAACCAACTTTATTTCGAGAAGGTCTATCGGCACTAAGCGAACTAAATGAAACGCCGCTGACTAGCCCTGATTCTTTTCAAACCGAAGCACCAATTGTACCAGCACCAGCAGCACAAATCGCAGCCTTACAGTCTCAAGCTGCACCAGGTAGCCCACAAGCTTTCTTTGAGGAGTACCGATCACGGGGACCTTTGACACCCGAACAAATTGCACGGGGAGAAGCGGAAGCCGCACGTATGGGTACGACCTTTGATCCAGAAACAGGTTTCTCTAGGGAACCATTTTTACAATCCCAGCAGGGGCAGGCTCCTCAAGTTAATCGACCAGAGTACGGTTACGGTGGTGCAGCACCTATGAGCGTCGAAGAGACTCGTGCTCGCTTAGGTGGACGGACCCTCAATGAGTACCTGAATGCACCTAATGGAACCGAGGGTGTATATGGTTTACGTACTGACCCACAGGGTCGTATGATTCCTGCTGGCTTTGAAAATCGTGCTGACGCTTATAGGGGTTATGAAGATGAGGCAGCTGCCCGTGAAGGACGACTAGCTGCTCGTATGCAACAACCGGGAGAGAGTATTACTGAGCGCGATACACGTATCGCAGGAGAGCGTACTCAGTCATCCCAGAACGTACCAACCGATGTCCGCCAGGCTATGTTGACCCCAGAGGGTCGCAGGACGGCTAAACAGATAAACCGCCTAGCACGGTGGAGCGGAAGCACTCAGGGTCAAGAGATGGGCGGCGTAGCTGGCTTAGAGAGAAGCCTACAGCCAGTTGATGTACAGAAGCAGCAATACGATGCGATGCGTGTATACAAACTGGGGTTGGAAATCGATAAGATGCAACAGGAGAAACCATCCGAGTATCAAGAGTCCGCAGCTGAAGTAGATGAAGCTATTGCAGCGGGAAGCATTAAGCCAGAGGATCGTAACAAATTCATCCTCCGGGATCTAGGATGGCAAGCCAAGGGAGGCGAGGACTCAAGTGACCTTATGAGTATCATTTACGGGGATGGTTCAAAGTCGGGAGGAGAGCCAGTACTGGTTAAGACCCAAGAGGAATATAACAATCTAGCTAAAGGAACTCGTTATACTGACGAAGATGGCAACATAGCTACCAAGAAATAATATGGCATTCCGAGCACCACAAGATGAGGTCGAACCATCTAGCTTCCGAGCACCACAAGATGAAGTTCAATCGAAAGGTTTTCGCGCACCACAGAGCGATCTTGAGCCTATAGGATTTCGAGCACCATCCGAGGAGGTAGAGCAAGGGGCTGAAGACGAAGGCAACACAGTTGCTGAATATGGTGCTGCCTTTGCTACCGATATAGCCGTATCTGAGGCTGGACGACTTGGTGGTGCTGCTCTAGGAACAGCAATTCTCCCAGGTGTTGGCACTGCCGCTGGTTATATTATTGGAGGACTTGGTGCTGGTGCTGCTGGTTCTATTGCTCGTCAGCGTATACTCGATCCAGACGGTGAGTTAAGCTACGGAGACATTGTAAGCTCTGCATTGATAAACCTCATACCTGGAGGGAAAGCTGGTAAGCCACTATTGAGTGCAGTAGGCCGTCAGGCCGCAGCTGGTGCTGCTATATCTACTGGGGCTATTGCGGGGGAAGGAATCATTGATGAGGGAGAACTACCTACAATTGAAGAGTTAGGTGCTGCTGGACTCACGGGCGCTGCTCTAGGTGCTGGCCTAGGTATGACTGGAGAAGCGTTCAGCAAAGCTTACAGTAAGTTTGGGGGTATGCCGACACGCCGCCTTACGGAAGCATTTAAGATCGGTGATCCCGATGCCAAGATTCTAGTAGATGGAGTTGAACGTACGGGTAAGGAGTACGCTGAGATGCTACCGAAGAACTTCAATGATCTAAAGTTGGGCATCAGTGATGCTTACAGTGATGAGATGATTCGTGCTCGTGTCCTACAGGATGTAGTAGCTGGTGGTCAAATCAAACAGAAGGATGCTCCACTAAAAGTAAAGTCCGATGACAGTGACTTCTATATGAAGCGGAGATTATCCAGCCAGCATATAGCGGAGAAAGCTGAAGAGGCTCAGAAGCTTGTTGAGCTTGATGGTAACTTTCTGATGGCTAAAGCTAATGAGATTGGGACGGAGGCGGAAGTTCTCTCTCGATCAGTCAATGAGTACCTGTACGCGAAACACGGTATAGCGTACAATAAGGCGAACCGTTCCAAGTTTAAAGGTGATGGCGCAGCAGGACGCAGCACACAAGAGTTCAAGGACATCATTGACCGATTTGAATCCCAAGGTCTAGATAAGCAACTGGGCGAGTCCATCGGGATGCGTCGGGACTTATCAAAAAGAATCCTTACTACCCTTGAGGGTGGAGGATTAATTAGTAAGGTTGACGCTGATTCTCTACGCAAGAAGTTCCCGGACTATGTTCCGCTGAATCGGATTATGGAGACTGATGAGCTGGCAGATGTTGTGTCCAGTGTAAGTGGTCGTGCAGGACGGTACGAAACAACCTCAAGCGGAATACGAAGAGCCAAGGGTTCTGAGTTAGAGGTGGATGATATTTATAAGAATGTATTTGATAACTTAATCAATGCTACCCAGAGGGCCGAAGTAAACAAGGCTAACCAAGCATTCGTTAAACTTATCAGGGACAACCCTGCAACATCGAAAAATATAGCCAAGGTCACTAAGCCCCAGGTAACTGAAACTAAGCTTGTAAAGGACACCTCCGATGAAGCAAATGCGCTTCGAGCACTGGGAAAGCAGGTTCCACGCAAGGAGGTTCCAGTATATAAAGATGCTGGGAAAAACGTACTGACCGTATTTGAAAATGGTAAACCCCTACACATAGAGATTACTGACCCGAAGTTGGCTGCGGCTCTCAAAGGGACAAACAAACAGCAGGTTGCCGGAATCCTCAAGGGGGCAATGGTAATGAACAGATTTATGGGTGGTCTTTACACTCGATTCAATCCTGAGTTTGCTGTACCCAATTTGATTCGTGACAGATCTGAAGCTTTTGTGAATGGGATGGCTAATATGTCACTCGGTAAAGCGGCTAAGCTACTGAATCCTGTTACTGCATTGAATGACGATATCCGTACGATTCGTAGAAATCTAATAGGGAACAAGGCACAGCCGGGAACCAGGCAAGGTGAACTCGATTTAATGTACGAAGAGTTCGTCAAGGCAGGTGGTCGGACAGGAGGACTCGGATTATCCACAATGCAGGACATCAATGAAAGTATTGCGAAGCTTAGTGGGAAATTAAATCAACCAACCAAATCAAAGGCCAAAGAATTTAATAATTGGATCAATCGGGTTAATGAATACTTCGAGAATGCTACTAGGTTTGCGACCTATCGCAATGGTCGAGCTAGTGGTATGACTATGGATCAAGCCGCTTTTGCTGCTAGGAATAGTTCATTTGACCCGAACCTACAGGGATCACAGGGGGACTCACTACGGGCGTTGTACCTGTTCAGTAACCCAGCGATCCAGGGTGCTAAGAACTTCTTGCGCAGTATGAAGAACCCATTGGTGGCTACATCTGTTATGGGAACTCTAACCAGTACTGCCCTTATTCTTGATAAGTGGAATAGTAGTATTGATGAAGCTTGGCGGGAGAAGATACCTGAGTTCAAGATCAATAAGCATATGACTATTGTTCGGGGTAAGAATGAGGATGGAAGCCTGGACTACGCATCCATCCCAATCGGGTACTCAATGGTTCCATTTAAGATTGCTGCTGACTACGGTCAGCGAATTATGTTCGGCGGTGAGGATAACCTTGATGTTAAAACTATTGCCGCTGATATGTCGAAGAACATCATTGACTCATACAATCCGATGGGTGGATCTCCAATCCCCACGGTCCTTCGACCTATATATGATATAGCTAGAAATAAAGATGGGCTGGGTCGAGACATCCGACCTCACTGGCTTGAGCAGGAGAATATGTCAGCGGTAGAAAAGATTCACCCTTGGACTGCACGTACACAGGGTGGCGAGTTAGCGATGAACTTAGCTGAACAACTGGAGGATATGGGACAAGAGGTATCGCCGGAAACATTGCTGTACTTGTACCAGAACTATACTGGCGGTCCGGGTACAACGGTTAAGAGGCTCCTCAACACTACAGCTAAGATGTGGAACGGAGAGAAGATAAACCGTTCAGAGGTTCCAATCCTACGCAGATTCTACGGTGAAACATATGCGAAGGCATTTGAGATGCGCACAGGAGATCAACAGCTCCTTGATAATGTGCAGAAGCAGGATAATACTTCATCCGCGAAAGCTAGTAGAATTGCTGGTAACTATAAGCAAAAAATCAAGGACGCTCAGAGTCGTCCAGAGATTGGCCGAATCCTCCAGGATATGTCAATTGATCAGGACGTGAATGAATCAGTTGTACGCCGCGTGGAAAGATTTTTTAAGGACGAGGCCGCTGGTATTACTTCGGCAGATCGTCAAGTTAAATCACTAACAAAAGCCGCACGTGCTCAGTACTTCGTGAAGCGCATTGAAGGTATGGAGCGGGAACAAGCTGCCAGATATATACAGGAGCAGATTGATCGAAAGGTTCTGACCGACGGAGTACAGCAGTTAATGCTTGATATGCAATCCTTCAGGGATGCGTTCAGCAGGTAACGAAAAGCCCCGTCCTCCACACATAAAGGACGGGGCTACCGTAACGAAACAAGGAGTCAAATAGGACATAAACCGATCCCGCTGCGGATTACTCCAACAGCTTACCTTGTTATTTCAGTGAGAAAAGGAAGCAAACTCACTGATAAGTATTATACACTATGGGTTCTTATAATTGATAAGTAAATCTTTTAGGTTACGCTTCTCATCCTGTAGCTCCTTTCGCTGCTCGGTCATACGATCAATGCGGTAGGATAGAAGCCTGGATTCCTGCCGAATCATATCGATCTGGGTCTGGATTCTTTCAATGTTTTCTTCATTGTCTTGCATCCTCTGAACTTGTATGGAAGCCTTCTCTTTGTCAACAAATAACTCGGGAAAATTTAACCCTTCTAGTGGATAATTTAACTCCTCGTAGCAGAAGGTATCACGGGCAATAGCGGCCTCCTTCTCGTCATCAAAGTAGCCCAGTTCATACAACTTCCTGCTCTTGCCTCTACCGACATCAATTGTAACTCGGCATCTTTTCTTTCCAGATGGCCAGTATACTCCGCGGTACTTGGAATTTCCTTTTATCTTTTGTGACCCCCTTAGATTCTGAGATCGTGTGACGTACCGAAGGTTGTACGGAGCATTGTTTAATTTATCCCCATTGATATGATCAACGTCATAGTTGTTGGGTCTCGATCCAAGGAAGGCTCTTGCGATTAAATCGTGAATCTTTAATGAATGTGAGTTAATGGTATGCTGCACGTAACCTCTACCGTCCGTGCATCCAAAAGTACGACCTCTACTGCGCGGAACGTGAACCTCTATACTGCCATCCGAGTAACAGGTTACCCTTATTCCATTTACGCTTATATCCCTTGATGTTTCTGTAGCTATCATAGTTCTTGTGTATTGATGGTTTGTGCGCTGCGATTGTATAGGTAACCGGTACGCTTGGTTATTATTTGTACTGCTTCAAAGTCCGTAGTCCAAGGCATCTCACGATCCTCGAACCCGAAGTCATAGTCATCCCGAATTAGCTTAGAGATATTCCAGACATACAGAAGATGTTGGTATCCATTGACATAGATGAAATCCTTCTTTACTGATTCAGCGATACCGATATTGGTATCAAGCTTTAGCTGCTCAATAATCCAGGGATCATATGCCTTTCGGCGTACCTTGATTTCAACTAAGTAATCAATGCTCTCGTAATCAAAAGGACTGAACTGGTCCTCGGCTTTAATCAGCTTATTCATCTTGGGAAAAGCCAACATTATATTTTGTGCTACTTGTTCTTCTGTCATTATCCGAACCTCCCTGTGCAGTGATAGAATTTAAACGTACCTCCGATGTCGCGCTCACCTTCACGGTTCTTAGCTATCTCGTAGGTTAGACGGGTGAAACCTCCACGGGCATCTTTATCCTTAGAGGATTCAACATCTCCGTTTGAGGGATACATAAGCAGAACAACGTCGGCATCATTCTCGATGTCCCCGGAATCCTTTAGGTCATACAATTTAAGTCGGCCATTCTTGGCTCCCTCTCGGTTGACCTGTGCTAGTAGGATAATGGCGATATTGAGATCAATAGCCATCTGCTTAATTTTGTGAGAGATACTGGCGATGCCCTCGGCCTTACCCATCTTGGAAGAGAATGGTATAAGCTGTAAGTAATCAATGACCAGTAGCTTTACGCCGTGCTTGTTAACGAACTGTCGGGTCTGGCTGTATAGATCATCGGCACTCTTGACTGAGTGCGAGGTGTACACGGGCATTGTCTTGAGGTCAGAGATAGTCTCGTGAACCCGCTTGACCTGCTCTGGCTGGGCTATGTTGTCCTCCACGCTGCGAAGGTTAACACCTGAGATAACCTGCGTCAGTCTCTTGGTAAGCTGCTTCTGTGGCATCTCCAAGGAGAAGACTCCACAGGCGTGACCATCCTTTGCTACAGCCTGGGATACAATATACAGGGCCAGTGCTGACTTACCACAGGAGGTAGGTGCAGCTACAGTCATTACTTCACCAGCGGCTATGCCCCGATTGCCAAGCTCACTATCCAAGTTATTGGTATGCGTCTTAACAACGTCGGGTACGTAGTCACCTGACTGCATCCTAGCGATGTCCTCCAGTAGCTCGTCAGCAGACGAACCGATCCCGGTTTTATCTTGGCTGAATAAAGGACGTGCAGTAATCTCGGACTCAAGGGTGCTGCGAATCTCGTCATAGCTAAGAGCCTCGGACTCCACATTCTCGACAGCAATCCGGCAGGACCGCATAATCTCACGAAGCCTAGCCTTCTCTGCTACGATGTTAGCATAGAACTTAGCCGTAAGCTCGCTGTAAACGCCGTCAGCTACCGATAGGATACCTGCTATGCCACCGACATCGTCAAGCCCTCTAAGGGACTTCAGATGCTCTGCAATGGACACCTCGTCAATGGGCTTACTCAGTTGAGCAAGGTCACCTATAGCTTGGAACAGTAATCTAAATCGTAGTACGTAAAAATCCTCGGCCTCCAGTAAAGGACGCACCATATCATATACGGATGCGTCACCTGGGAATAGGCAGGATGCTATTAATTTTCTTTCAGCCTCAACACTATGTGGCTGGTTCGTCGTCAGTAGGTTTATTTCGTTCATTATCAAGTAATTCTACCAGAGAACGAAGGACTTGTCCAAGGGACTTATGGGCTACACGATTTAACTCTGGCATATGATAACAATCAATTGTGTTATAGATGGAGAGAGATACTTCGGCGGCTTCTTTTATTTTAGTCATTTCGTTGCGGTCTATTTTATTATATTGAGTCATAAGAATTACTTGCCCCCTACCGAATTGTAAGGGGCAAGCATCTTAGCACAGGGACTTACTCCGACTCTGCTCTTTCGAGCATCCCTATGGCTATCAACGAGTAGCCAATTAGGTCGCGGAATATGTCCTTGGATTGGTCGCCATTAGTAACTACTTTTAGCTGACCGTCGTTACAGAAAGCCTTCGCTCTCTGGAATTTGTCCTGCATCCGAATGCATACACCTGTTAAGGGATGAACACCGAACTCGGAGGAGCCGTCAAAGTTTGCGAAGGGGTTATCGCAGCTTTCGCCTCCTGTGTAATCCGAGCATTTGTGAGCGGTTAGTTCCAAAATGGAACTGACCTCGTCACGCCGGAATGTTTCCCACCAGATCTTATCGAATGAGGACATTCTTAGAATGGGGTGTTGTCATTGGTTGGCGCACTTGCAGCTTTTGGCTCAGATGAACCACCGGCTGCTGCTCCGCCCTCTACTGGGTTCAGTGCCAAGGAGAGGAAGTTAGTACCGCTCTTGGCCGTCTTCTTCCAGCCCTTGAGGTAGTAGTCCTTACCCTCGACATTAATCTTCCCGCTGTAGTCAGGATGATTTGGTTTTTCTTTGCGGTCATTGACGAAGAATGTACCGGAGTTTGTGTTATCGTATTGTGACATAATATTACTTTCGTTATTGGTTATTAGTTGTGAGCGACATCTTCATCCAGCTTTACGGCACGGATGGTTGTGTCAGGTTGTTCTAGCTTGACGCTCAAGTGTTTAGCAAGTGCGTCGACCTTCTGATTAAGCAATTGATTCTGCTTATCCAAGAGTTTATTGTGCAGGTGTACTGCTTCAAGATTTTCTTTCATCTCTCCGATGATAGTTTCGTAATGGTTGTCCAGCATTTGAATGCTTGAGATGACATCTATGATTTCGTTTCGTAAGTCCATATTAGAATCCTTGTGTTTGTTTGGTTGTAGGTTTAGGCAATTTGCTGCCGTGGTCATTAGTAGCGTCCGGATCTTTGGTATCGTCAATAGCAAAGAGTCCATTTAGTGCATATTTTCTGGCGTAGGATGAAGCACTGCCAGTAATCTGGGCATCGTCCATACCTTTCTTTGTCTCAGCCTCACGAGCGTAGGCATTAACGTGAATCGATTTACTGCTCTCCTCTGTTGATGCAATAACTGCGGTTGACTTGACGTAGACCCGGCCACCGACCTCTACCATTTCATCGGTGATGACTAAGGTGCAGGCCCACTCAGCAAGCAATGGCTTGACGGATGTAAGGATGTCCTCTGCGGAGCGGTAGCGGTAACCACCGAACTTATTAGTCTGTCCCTTCGGTGCTTTCAAAGAGGACTGAATCCCCTGGAGTTTCTGTTGTATGTTCATTGTGCTTTCTTTGGTTTTTGTATTACTCATATTTACTTTTGGTTAGTTTACGGAACAGCTCTTTACGCTGCTTTTGATTTTTACAGGAAGCAAGATCACCTTCACTTGCTCCTAGGTCTTTTAACTCTGTGACTTGTTCAGATGCTGTCAAGGAATTTCCGAACTTTCTTGTAAGTTGTGTAAGTCCTACAGGATGAAGGACATCGGTCATCTCCTGATCCAAGTAAGCAGCCATTGCATCCAAAGTATTTGGCAAATCTTCCTTCTCACCCTTGCACATCTTGAGGAAAAAGTTCTCAACCTTTCCGAGAAGACTGTTGGCTTGGCGAGAGATTACACCTCGTACCATTCCGGTCTGGTGGTCGTGATCCAGCACCCAGTCCTGCGTCTTGATGTTCAGGATAGGACACGAGATTGGCTTGTTGGCCTCCCGGAACTCCTTGATTTGATTCTGTGATAGGTATGTCATAATTAGGTACTAGTAGGTAATCAAAGATGAAAATATACGCTATTCACCCGATATAATTTTTCCTTGAGTTGAGGTACTATGGGTGAATGAGAATACTACTTGCCCTTTTACTTTTCCTGCTCCCATTAATTACTTCGGCTGACCCAGCGATCAAGATACTTTGCGATAGCGGGTTAACGCATTCAATTGCTAAGGCTAAAACAATCTATGCAAATGCCGGAGATCATATTTTTTATAAGGAAACAAAAGCTGAGAATGGTATGCTGCTGCTTACCGATGGCAAGGTGCAGAAGTTCAAGGCTGGTATGGGCAATCTAGTAGTGGTCGCGGTTGTGAAGAATTACTCATAGCTTAACCGCGAGGTTAAGCGCGTAATAACTTAACCGCTAGGTTAAGCGCATCATAATGAATTAGTAGCCTCATCCTTGAGGGCCGCGATTGCCTGCTTGAGTTGATTGTTCTCCTCCTGTAGCTGGAGGTTCTCATTGCGTAGATATATGAAGTTCTCCCTTACATCCATAATGATGTCAGAAAGTGATGGTTCGTTTAGGTTATCAGTCATAATGTGTACGCCCTACTGGGCTGTTGTTGGTAGTTTATAATTAGGTAGCTTGAACTGTCGTCGCCATAGTGCGTAGGTTGACTTGTGGATGCCGGACTGGTCCGCTGCTGTCTCAAGTGATATACCACTATCCCGCATTGAGTCAATCTTTTTCACAACCTCGGCCTTCTCTTCAGTGCTGAGTCGATGAGTGATTCGGTTGCAGTTACTTCCAGGGATGAAGTGTCGTGTCCCTGCTGCCGCCTCAATCCTCTCATTGTCCTCAACCTCCTTGGCAATCCGGGCTGCTGCCCATTCCATAAAGCTGCTGTTTGATTCTGCTGTTGTTTCGTACATTCTTCTTATTTAGTTAATTCTTTTGTTGATAGTATTTTTCCTGTGCCTCCTCGCTTGAATACACATACTCCTGTCTTGTCCGGCATCTTCTTGAGAAGCAGGCGCACTGCTCCTTGTTCATCGTGCGCCCACTTGTAAGTCCTGCCGACGTAGCCCTCTGGCATATCGTCGTGATGTGTTCTGATTTCGTATTCAGTCATTAAGACGTTGTATCAAGGTCACGAATGCCTTGGCCGCAGTAGCAGGAACTACTCCGTTGCCCAAGAGCCTAAGTCTGTCCACCCTACTGGAAGCCCCATTAGACTTTCCACCCAATCGGGATTGAGTCGCCCCACTGCCTTGCCGCAGTGACCCGCTATCTCTTCCTCTAAGTTTGCCTTCTTTCTGGTCGCAAGTTGCGACCTGTTCTCCTCGGTGATCTTGGGCTGTACCTTGTTGGCTCTTGGTGTCGGCCCCTGCTGTGACCCTTGGCTCTTCCCAGTCGTGCTGAGGTTCGCTTGGTCGAGAAGGCCAACGTGTGCCACCCGTTGCCCAAGTGTTTGCTTTGATGGGTTCGCTCTGCTCGGAGGTACTGTCGCATTGCTGTCCTTCCAGTCTCGTGTTGTTGCGGTGGGCCAGGATGAAGACACGCTTTCTCTGGTGAGGTGCGCCGACTTCAGCCGCTGAGAATACTCCCGCCGTTGCTCGGTAACCCATTCCTTCCAACTCTCGGAGGACATACTGGAGAACTGATTCTCCGTCGGCTGTCTTGGCTGAGATAATTCCTTCGACGTTTTCGAGGAAAACAATTCTAGGTTGGCACTCTCTGATTCCGGCTGCGATGTATGGGAATAGGTGTCTCGGATCTTCAACGCCTTCACGCTTTCCAGCAGCACTGAAGGGTTGGCACGGGAAGCCTCCAGAGAGGATGTCCACGCATCCACGGAACTTTCCGTAAGGGAAGGTTTTAACGTCCGTGTACACAGGTGCTGCATCCAGCTCTCCCGCTTCCATCTTTGCAACCAAGTTCGCGACAGGGAATCCTTCCCTCTCCACGTAAGCGATCTCTCGCAGATTTGGGAGAACTCTTCTGAGTCCAAGTCCGATTCCTTCGTATCCACTGCACAAGCTGAGGTGATTGATTTGTTTATTGGTAGTATCCACATTTATATTTCGGTTAAGTTATTGTTTATGATTTATTATTAGTCCTACATTCTCAAGAGCCAGTACAGCTCAGCACATTTCTTCGCTACCTTAATACCCTTGTCAAGCTCCTTGTCATTCCAGACCTTGTGATGGTGCTTCTTGGTGTCGCAGTCAATGATTACGGAGATACAGCCCGGCAGGTAGTCCAGCTTGCGCTCCTTCATTAGCATATAGGCTTCGATGCCTAGCTGCTGGCAGTCCTTGTCGTAGCACTTGGCCTTACCCTTGGTATTGGTTCGGCACTTGTAGTCCGCTAGGAACAGCTTGTCGTCACTGTCGTAGCCAATGAAGTCCACGCTGCCAGCGATCTTAATACGATTGCTTGCAATGATATGCTCACAGGATACAGGCTTTACGCCCTCCTCGTGAACCCAATCCACAAACGGCATCGCCCACTCATTCCAGACGCTGTCCTCAGGTGCGCTACCCTCGGCGAGGTAGTTATGATTAATGAAGTCCTCGATTACTTTGTGGACTGTCGTACCGAACTCCGATGACTCAATAGTTTCACCCGTAGCTGGATGCTCCCTTGTGCCATAGGTAAGACGCTCTAACTCCTGCCAAACTAGGTCAGGGTACGCCCTCGCTAGTTGCGCCATCATACGGGGCTTATAGATACTGTCGAGGAACGCATCCTTTACGATGCCTAGTACAGTCGTCACAGAAGGATAAACCTTCGCTACTTTCCGCGCTTGTGCGGGTGTCATTATATCGGCCTCGAACTCAGGGTTCAGGACATCGTTGCAATTATAGAAGTGGCTCATTTTCTTTTCTTTCCGTATGTTGGGTACGATGCGCGTCCCGTTTTGGTACGCCGTGCATCTTTAATTAGACCTAGCTGCCGGAAGTGAGCCACCGCCTGGCGGCCCTCCTCCATTAGCTTGCGATTCCGCATTACTGATTCGTAAAGATCAGCGAACTTGTTTGCTAGTTGACTTGCGTTACTCATTACAGCTCCTCTTGATCCATAATGAACTCCACACCTTCGCGTAGAATGTCGATGCGCTGCTCTGATTCCGCAAAGTAACGGCCAGCGTACAGCTCGATGTTCTCTTGGTCAATGATGATTAGAGTGTCCTGTCCAAGTGTACTCTGGTTCGATTCCGGGATCATTGCACCTACCCAAATGAAACGCAGTTGCTCCTCCGCTATAAAGTGCAGGAGGTCATCGGAACTGCGGCGTAATGTTTCTAGTTCTGTTTTTTCTGTATCCATTGTATTGTCTTTAGAATTTAGCAATGAGAGTTGCGACCAGTAGCATAAGGCTGCCGCCTAGACAGCAGGCCAGCACTACACAGGCGGAGTAAAAAATCTTCTCGCCGCCTTTGACGAGATGATCGAGGTTTGTTTTTTCTTTATGATTTTTCATTTTTATTACGTTGTTATCGGTGTTTAGGTATATCAAGGCTTGACATACTTTTTGATGTGATGTGTACCTTAAGACAGTCAGCCCTTGGTAGTCAATCATTAATTAATATAAAAAAGGCAGTCAATGACTGACAGTCATATGACTGACGGCCATAAGGTAGGCTAGATGTAACGCAAGGTCTCCTCGTAGATGGTTGCCCTGTCATCGTGAGTAAGTACGATGGTCGGTAGATCGACTGGTGTATCGTCATTCGGCCAGTAGACCAATGAGACAATCTCGAACTCGTCAAGATCGCGTTCCTCCCAGGCTTCTGTAACTACGGACTCCCCGACCTCGCTGCTGCTCTCGCACTGAGTTGTCACGGCCTCTGCTTCGACTGTTACATCAAAGTATTTATCAGGTCGCAGCTCTAGGCCTTCTAGTTGTATTGTTTGCATATTAATCAGCGTTTAATTGCTCAAGTGTCCGGCATCCTGTCCGTACGAACAGGATATCTAGATAGGTTTCCTCGCTGTTGCCATTGATTGACGTAACAAGAGAAATTTCCTCTTCGGTTGCTATATTCATTTCTATCAGTGTTTCGTATGTGTCCATTGTTATCCTTTCTTATTTGTTAAGTTTGCTAGTTAATTCCTTAATGCCCTTATTGAGCCGCTTGACTGCTTCCTCTTGAATACGGGTTAATTCCCGATCTTCCTCTGCATCTACGCTGTCCCTAATCTCCTTTAGGTAGTCGCGATGCGCTGCTGCCCTCTCATATATAGCTTTAAGAGCCGCAATAGCTTCCTCTTGCATATCTTTACAGAAGTCCTGAGTGATTGACTCCTCAGCCATAAGCTTGCCAGCCGCCCGTAGTTTATCGGTAAAGAAATCAATTTCCCAATATCTGTCTTCGATGCTTAGTGATTGTTTTTTGTCTTTCATTGTTTTCCTTTCTTATGTGTTACTTATTGGCACGTTTTTTGATTATTCTGAAACAAGGGCATAAATCAGTCCCGAATGTTTTAGCGAACCAAATTGCGCGGTTAAGTTTTAACTGTAAACTTTTCTTATCTTTTATTATTCTTTTCATTTTTTTCCTTTCTTATGTGTTAAAGCTTAATCTTCGATTAAGCGCGATATGCAGCGGGCTTTTCCCGTGCTTCAATTACTGTTAAAGTGCTTTGTTTACTAGGTGTCAAATATATTTTTAATTATTTTTTCCCTTGCTTCCCTTGCTTCCCTTGCTTCCCTAGCTCGCCGGCTTCCCTAGCTTCCCTTGCTTCCCTAGCTTGTCTTGCTTGTCTTGCTTCCCTTGCTTCCCTTGCTATGCTTTACCCTTGGCGCGAATCAAAAGGCCTTGTGCGGCCGCCTAGCTCGCTGGCCTGTGCGCTGTCTTGCTTTCCGGCGCTGTCTTGCTTGTGAGTGGACACAAAAAAGCCGGCCTTTGACGGCCGGCCTTCTCTTTTCTTAGTGAATACCGATACCGATGGCAACGCCGGCGAAGTCTTTTGAGCCGCAAGCGTGACGGCCTTGTGGCAAACAGTTTCCACAATTGCCGGGGCAAGCGAAAGCCTTTGTTTGTATTTGCCTGAGCTTAGCTAACACGTCGCGCCGGTATTCTTGAGAGCCGGCCTTTGTCTTATCCTGATAAGCTCTTTTACTTATGTGCATCTTGTCCACCTTTACCGCCAAGAAGTCACCGCGCACCACTGGCAAGCTTAAGAAAGCATTTGCAAGGCCAGTTCTTTCGTGCCGGCTGCCTGACGATGCATTTGTAAGATAATTCGACGGCCATTGATATCCACTTGCGTCAAGCTTTACAAATTCAAGCCAACTTTTCGAATACCCGTACACCTTAAGATCGGGCCGCGCTTTGCATAGCTCCATAAACATCTTTAAAGTTTCCACATCTTTAAAGTCACCGTCGACGAATAGGCGTACAGTTCGGCCAGTCTTTTGACTCAAAAAAGCCTTTTCTATTACTTCAGGATTAAGTCGCATAAGTAAACTGTTTTGCAATTGTCTAAAGAAGGCCGCCGGATATCGCCAAGCGCGAAGCGAATAACAAAACTCGACACATTTACCTTTGCCGGGGCAATCAGCCAAAGCTAAGGAAGAGAAGGCCGCGAATGGCAGTTTCTTGTTTCCTTTTTCCGCGAATATTGAAAAAGGCGGAATTCCTGACAAGTCGCTTTCTAAATAGGAAAGCATCTTTTCCGCGTAGTATTGCCAAGTGCCGCGCTTCTCTAAAGCTTCTGGCGATTCATTGATGCAATCAGTCAAACGGCCTTTGATGGCCTGAGTGTTATCGATTGCGCGAACTATTTGTAAGCATTGTTTACGATTCATTATTAAAAGCGGTTTTACAGATCCGCAAACTGTTTTAGTTATATGTGGTTTGTGTGTGTGTGTATGGATTAATCAAAAGTTATTTCAAACGGTACTTTTAGGGCATTAAGCGAATCCTTAACATTATGCAAGTTATAAGGGGATTCAGTAAAGCTTTTACCGTCGAAGCGAATCGATAGTAGATGGCTGTAGCAGTGCAATTCGACAAGCTTAGGTGTTTGCCCAAATTCGCGCTGCATCTTAGCAAATAGTTGACGAGTAAAAAAGGCCATTTCGCCATTCGGGTCAATCTTTCGCAACTCAGCGCATTGCAATTGTAAATGAGTAGTTAGGTGCATAGTATTCTGTGTTTTGGGTTATGTGTGGATTATGGTTTATGCTTCTTTGCGCTCAATAGCTTCCAGTGAATTGTAAAACTCAGAAACGCCACCCTTGAACGCTTCAATAACTTCTTCGATGGTATTGTATTCGGGGAAATATTCGCCGCAAACGTTCAAGTGAAAGACACTGTGCTCTTCTTGCATTGGTTTGCATTCAAGCGCATTCGGCACATAAATGCTTATCCATTCACCTTCAAGGGTCTCAAAGCCTATTGAAGCGAGTGAATCTTGGCAATAGCTTGTATTTTCCCATTTATCGTCAAGGGTTTCAATCAATTGGTTTATTATCGGGCGGGAGATTGTTGGATTGTGGTGGTTGTTCATAGTATTTATTATTTATTAGTTATAGTTAAGAGTGAGACGCTATCAATGCAGCTAAATCAAAGGCAGTCAAGTATATATTTAAAAAAAGATTAAAAGACTTTTACCCGTCAAAGCCTTCCACTATATGAGATGGATAGAGATGGATCTTGGCTAAATCAATTAATAGCCGAACGAATACATCCCATCTACACAAAACAATTTACAAACTCACGCACGAAAGCAAAGCCAATAGTCGAACCGGACAATAGCGCCCGGCCGCGCGCGTACGTTACGCCTGGGCGCGCGTGTATAGCACGTGAACGCGAACAGGGGGGGCGGGGGTCAAGTCGAGTCGCGTCGTCAGTATATATATACATATACAGCCCCTTAAAAAAATTACTCACTCAAGGGGCTTCTACTCCAGTACCAATCCCAGGACAGCACTTATATAAACCCTAGTAATCTCGTGTACCATAAGAAGTCAGTTTATGACTTCTCTTTTATGATTCCCTTTATTTTATATTCATTAAAGGAATTACCTTTAGGACTAAACTGTCTTATGAAGTTGCTGCCTTATGGTACGCATAGTATAACACGAAATCCGGGATTGTATACATATATAATGAACTTTCTTTTATGTATTAGCAATACTTATAGTATATTAACTTGACAAGTAGTAAATCTAATGATGAGGTACAGGTATGGAAGATAAAGAAATGAGTGCCACTGAGAAGGAGAAGGCAGCTTTGCTGAGCGAGATTCAGCAGAGTATCCACGAGGTGGCCAATGAGAAGCGGGGTTTAAAGCTCAAGTGCTTGAGCGTCTATGATCCCGCGAAGGTAGCTAAGTTGCTTTACTTGTACAGTACAGGGAGCAGCCAGACTAGACTGGTACGCCACTATGGGTTCGAGAGGGATACTGTTATTAGTGTACTGGCGGACTACGCTGACCATATGGGTACGTTCAAGGAGTTAAGTGGTCGGATCGCGGCCAAGAACTATCTGAACCTAAGTAGCCTAGAGGAGGATTTAATTGATAAGGTACGCGACCGTCTGGAGAATGATCCAGAGATGGAGGTCGGGTTCAAGGATATCAAGGAGTTATCCATAGCTAAGTCCAATGCTTCCAGGGAGGCTATGACGGCTAGGGGAGAGGCTACGCATATTACTGAGGAGCGCAAGGTGTACACCCAAGATGACTACGAGGCTACTATAGCTGCTGCTAGGAAACGGATAGAAGAGGCTAAGGTAGCTGATATAATAGAGATACAAGATGAAGATAACAATTAATAGACACGACGAGGAGGTATCAATTGATACTGAGCACGATGACCTTACTGCTAATCAAGTAGCTGAGCTTATGTTTCGTATTAGCTTAGCTAATGGTTACTATCAACAAAACGTAGCTGAGGCATTCTATGAACTAGGTGCAGCAATGCTAAAACTGGAGGAATACGATGAGCACTAAAGGAAGCGGCCCTCGGAAGGGACACAACGCTGAGAAGCAGCGCAAGAACTACGACGATATTGATTGGTCCAAGAAACCCTTGGCTCCTAGAACCGAACAACCAAAGGGTAGCAAATGAAGAATAAAACACCTGATATTGATCCGGACATTGCCTTTAACCACGTCCGACGAATGCTTGGGGATATTTCGCCGAACTTTGCTTTTATTATAATGGATGAGGACGGTGATCTATTCTATGATTACACGAACTATCGTATAGGTAGAATGCTAATGACTGAGTCCCTAGATGATATGGATTCTGACTTTGGTGACTTTGACTGGGATGATCTAGTCGAGGATGTTGAGGACGAGGACGACGATGAAGATGCCATCTTTTAAATATGCTTGATTTCACAGAGCACCCGATCCTCAAGCCGCCCACGGACGAGGAGATTGTACTTCTAGGAGAAGCTGATCCCAAGCTACTAGAGGAACTACACAGGGCGCACGAGGGCAGGATTCGGGCAGCTACGGATGATCCTATACGCTATGGGTTCGACCTACCGGGCTGGGAGCGTATGTCGGACTCCTTCAGGGAGTACAATGAGGTTCTAGCACTAGGCGGGAATCGCAGTGGCAAGACAACTGGATGCGCTAAGCGGATTATGGAAGCAGTGAGTTCTAACTTTGATGGACACATAGTATGCTTTTCTCAGAATGCGGATACCTCTATTAAGGTACAGCAGCCAGCTATCTGGGAGATGATGCCCAAGGAGTTCCGGAAGAAGACCAAGAGCATTGACGGGTACATTAACTATTCAATGCAGAATGGGTTCACTGGGAGTTCGTTCGTGTTCCCGGATACTAGGACTCGTGTGGACTTCAAGACTTATACACAGTTCAGTAATAACTCCACTATCCTTGAGGGTTTCGAGTTCGGGTTCAAGAAGGGTAGTGTCAAGGCTGGGAATGAATCCAATATTGGAGCCTGGCTGGACGAGTACTTAGGTGACGCGGCTTTGGTAAATACCCTTCGGTTCCGCCTAGCTACACGGGACTCAAAGATGGTGATTGGTTTTACCCCGATTGACGGGTACACGCCGTTCATCGCTGACTATTTAAAGGGAGCAGAGACCCTTGAGACTAGACCTGCCGCCCTCCTGAGGGGAAAGGAGGTTCCTACTAAGCAGTACAGTCCAAGCCGTGATGCGGCTGTGATCTACCTGCATTCGGACGAGAACCCATTCGGGGGTTACGAGCGAATCGCAAAGGATCTAGCTGGGCGACCAGAGGATGAGATAAAGGTCCGTGCGTACGGATTACCCGTGAAGTCAGCCAATGCTCTGCTCCCTTACTTTAATACTGAGGTAAATGTGCTCAATGAGGAGCCCAACAAATACAAGATGACGTTCCCCGACATTTCCGACAAGTCGCAGTTCACCTGCTATCAAGTGGTTGACCCCGCTGGTGCAAGGAACTATACCTGCATCTGGGCTGGGGTGAACAAGGACGGAGAGGTATACATCCGCAAGGAGTGGCCGGATCGTAACACGTACGGAGAGTGGGCTATGTTCGGGGACCCGAAGTGGAAGTACGGCCCAGCAGCCAAGAAGATTGGTCTAAATGTTGAGGGGTACTGCGAATTATTTGAGGAGATTGAGGACGATCTGGGAATTGAAGTAATTGAAAGAATCGGGGATTCGCGTTTCTTTGCTAGAGAGAATGAGAACAATGACGATCTATTTACTTCATTCTATGACTTCGGTCTAAGCTTTATACCATCTGATGGTAAGATGGAGGAACAAGGCATCACAGCTCTGGATGACTGGTTTAACTACAATCCCAATGTGGACATTGACCAAGCCAATAGACCAAGATGCTATATTCACGAGGACTGCGGTAACCTTATCGACAGCCTTATTAACTACAATGCAGGCGGAAAGCCAGAGGAAGCCCTAAAGGATTTCTTTGACGTTATTCGCTATTTGCGAATGTCGAATGGTGGAGAAGGTCCTGACTTTCTTTCATCAAATGATATGATGACAACCAAATCACGCCAGGGAGGATACTAATGCCAAAGAAAAGATTAAGTAAAATTGCAGAAGAACAAGAAGTAACGTTCGATGAAGCTATTAAAATTGCCACTGAAAAACTGCCAGAGGGTTCCGTTACTGGGAAGGGACGAAATACTTGGGTAACTGAGGAGGGTGCAAAGATCCTTGAGGATTCCTTTATGATTGAGGAGATTATTCCTAAGCACTTTACCGGAACAGTACTAGCAGAATGCTTAAATCCTAAGTACAATGTAGTCTTTAGTAAGGAGATTGGTAAGCGAGTAAACGTACTTCTACCCAGAAAGTGGCAAGGCAAGCTAATCAAAAAGATAATGACCTTTGAAGCTATTGAGGACAAGAAGGGGGTAAGCTATCGCTATGTCGGGAAATAAAGATTTAACTATGGATAGGGATTGGTGCAGGGAGCAGTCCGACCGATTTGCTAGCTGGGAGATTCTCCGCAGGTATGTTCTGCACGAAAGTGGCGTATCAATGACAAATGGTGACCTATGTGATACAATAGGCGTATCATCGACTTACACTATCCGATTGCTTAAATCTATACAAAAACGACTCGCTGAAGAAAATGCTAAATGAATCAATCTCCGAGTCCTTGACTTATGTCCAGGACGAACCCGACATCAAGACTCTACGCTATGCTTACGAGCAGACTGTATCAGAGTTGGACTCCTACTTTGATCTGTGCCGTACTAGTTACGATGATCGTCGTAACTGGTGGCCTGGCAAGAGCCGGGATCATCGCAAGCACGGTGCTGATGCTTTTCCTTGGGAAGGTGCATCAGATATGGAGTGCCACTTGATTGATGAGCGAATTACTCGCTTAGTATCTTTATTTATGGCATCGTTGAATCGAGCCAACGTCCGAGCATTTCCTGTTGAGAGTGGTGATATTGGTCGAAGCCAAATTGTGTCGGGTTTCTTGAAATGGATGGTAACGTCGGGATATATCCCACGTTTCTACCGCGAGATGGAACTCGGTGCTAACTATTTGCTTGAGCGGGGTATACTGATCACGTATGTCGGATGGCATCGTGAGGATCGACGGTTCCTTC
>Ga0209223_10000187_pt1 | contig 71123 bp, 72 predicted proteins | sample COG_06_FD_184750 | JGI IMG/M metagenome (GOLD analysis project Ga0209223, IMG submission 184750) | Pelagic Microbial community sample from North Sea - COGITO 998_met_06 (SPAdes) (version 2) | ecosystem: Environmental > Aquatic > Marine > Neritic zone/Coastal water | place: Helgoland, sampling... | reverse complement strand
TAGCTAAGTATGGAAGAGATAACTGCTGAAAGCATCTAAGCGGGAAACTCACCTCAAAACTAGTTCTTCCTATAGAGCCGTGGTAGACCACCACGTTGATAGGCTGGATGTGGAAGCGCAGTAATGTGTGAAGCTGACCAGTACTAATAGCTCAATTGGCTTGATTTATGCACTGAAAAAAATTTTTATAATATCTAAAAAATAATAGTATTTTTTATTTTATAACCCCAGTTTTAAAACTGGGGTTTTTTTTTATATTTTTGATAAATTAATATAGAAATGTTTATCACTATTAGTATAAGGACTTATGAGAATTTTAATAACAGGTGGATGTGGTTATGTTGGCTCAGTGTTAATACCTAAATTAATTGATGATGGACATAACGTTACAAGTGTAGATACAAAATGGTTTGGTGATTATTTACCTGATCATAAAAGATTAAGAAATATTAAGTCAGATATCTCAAATATTTCAAATCTAAATATAAAAAATATAGATTGCTGTATTCATTTAGCCTCTATAGCTAATGATCCTATGGCGGAATTGGATAAAAGCTTAAGTTGGGAGACCTCTGCACTTAATACATATAATTTAATGGAGTTTCTAAAAAAAATAAAAACAAAAAGAATAATTTATGCATCCTCAGGATCTGTTTACGGGATAAGTGAAAAAGCTAAAGTTTCAGAAAACACACCTTTAAAACCAATATCTTTATACAATAAAGTAAAAATGGTAACTGAAAGAGTTATTTTATCCTATTCTAAGTCCATTGAACCTTTTATTGTTAGGCCAGCAACAGTTTGTGGTTATTCACCAAGAATGAGACTAGATGTGACTGTAAACGCTTTAACTTTTTCAGCATTATCAAATAAAGAAATTAAGGTTTTTGGAGGAAAACAGGTAAGACCAAATATTCATATTGATGACATGTGTGATATCTATAGATTTTTTTTAATAGCAAACAAAAGATATAATGGAATTTATAATGCTGGGTTTGAAAATAAAAGCATTTTAGATATTGCTAAATTTGTTAAAAAAGTTATTCCATCAAAAATTAATATCTTTAGGGATAGAAATGACCCACGAAGCTACAGACTTGATTCAACAAAAATTATTAAAGCAGGCTTCAGGCCTAAAAAAAAAATTCACGATGCTATAGATGAGCTTAGTGAAAAGTATTCAAAAGGTATTTTAAAACAGCAAGCCAATTTTCATTCTTTAAAATGGCTAAAAAAAATTATTAAAAAAAATTAATTTTTATTAAAAAAAAGTTTAATATTATTGACAACATACTTAACTTGTTGATCACTTAAAAAAGCATGTATTGGCAAACTTAGTATCTGTTTTGCATATTTTTCAGTATATTTTAATTTTATATTTCCATAATCATTTATATATGCTTTTTGTTTATGTATTGGTTTTGGATAATGAATAGCAGTTTCTATACCCTTTTTGCTTAAAAATTTTTTTAAACCATCTCTTTTATTGCTCCTAATAATGTACTGGTGAAATGTAGGTACTGAAAATTGATTGTCATATATTGGAATTTGAACAAGATGTTTTAAGTTTTGTGAGTAGTAATTGGCAGTTTTTAAAAATTTTTCATTCCACTCGTTAATCTTATTCATCATGACATTTCCAAAGCTAGCCTGCATATTGTCTAGTCTTGAATTAGTCCCCCAAATTATAGACTCATCTCGATCTTTTAAACCATGATTTCTCAACAATAATAATCTTTTAAATAGTTTTTTATTTTTTGTGACAATAATTCCTCCATCACCGAGAATATGAAGATTTTTTCTTGGGTGAAGACTAAAAATCCCAACATCACCAAATGTGCCCAGGTATTTATCTCTATACTTCCCACCAAAAGCATGTGCGGCATCTTCTATAAAAATTAGATTATGTTTTTTACAAATTTTTTTTATTTCATCTATATTGGCTGGTATACCTGATAAATGTACAGGCATTATAGCTTTTGTATTTTTTGTAATTCTTTTTTCCAAAAGCTCTACATTCATGTTTAATGTATTGTCTACATCAACTAAAACTGGCTTACATCCTGCATATGATATTGCCCCACAAGTTGCTATAAATGAGTTTGAAACAGTAATTATTTCGTCATTCTTAACAAAATTAAGTGCTTTACATACCATGACCATTCCCTCTGTCCAGTTTCCCACTCCCAAAACATAATTTGTTCGTAAAAATTTTTTTACTTTATTTTCAAAAACTTTTAATTCTTTTCCAAGAATATAATTTCCATTTCGCCCAACATTTAGAAAAGACTTTGTTAGATCTTTTTCTAAAGAAAAAAATTCTTTTTTAAAATCTGTAAATCTAACTTTCATAAAAAAATTTTTTGATAGTTTGAATTATATATTTAGTCTGCCTTTCATTTACAAATTCATGTACTGGAAGTGATATAGTGGAATTGGATATTTTTTCTGCATTAGGGAAGTCCCCTTTTTTGTATTTATAATTTTTAGATGCTGGCTGTAAGTGCATTGGAACAGGATAGTGTATTTTTGCATCTATTTTGTGTTTGATTAGATAATTAACAAGGCTATCTCTGAATTTTAAATTTCTGACTCTAAACTCATATAAATGATAAACTTCTTTAAAATCTTTGCTTCTTTGTTTTACAATTAAACCGTTTATATCTTTTAAGCCTTTATCAAATTTAATAGCATTTTTTATTCTTGTATTTGTTATAAATTTTATTTTTTTTAATAAGTGGTTAGCAACACATGCCTGTAATGTATCGAGTCTGGAATTGTACCCAAATAATAGGTTTCTATTTCTGCCTTCAAGACCATGATTTCTTAAAAGCATCATTTTCTTAAAATGTTCCTTTTTTTTTATCACAACAAATCCACCATCCCCCCAAACATTCAAATTTTTTAGAGGGTGCAAGCTAAAACAGCCAAAATCACCAAAAGAGCCTGCTAATTTATTTTTATATTTTGCTAAAATTCCGTGACAAGAGTCCTCGACAACAGGAATTTTATATTTTTTCGATATTTTTAAAATTTTACTCATTTCACATACTTTGCCACCCCAATGTACTGGCATAATAGCTTTTGTTTTTTTTGTTATTTTTTTTTCAATTTTATTTGGATCAATATTGTAATCATCGTTTACATCAACAAACACCGGTTTAGCTCCGGCTGTAACAATGGCACCTATAGTAGCATAAAAAGTATAAGGAGTTGTTATTACCTCGTCACCTTCTTTGATACCAAGACATTTCAGACTCAACATTAGCGCGTCAGTACCACTTCCAACAGCTACCACATATTTTTCTTTTAGTAATTTTCTTATATTTTTTTCAAAAATATCAACTTCTTTACCAAGGGTAAAATCATTATTTTTAATAATTTTTTCAAATTTTTTAAGTATTGTTTTGTAATCATTAAATTGTTCAGACAAATAATTATGCTTTATTTTGTATGTAAGATCTATTTGATACTGTTTAGGAAGATAATTTTTCATTAGTTATTATTTTATGTTAAAAATTGTATCTTTTGAATTTATATTTTTAATTATAGCATCATAAAAATTAATTGTTTTATTTAAACCTTCACTCAAATTAGTTTTGCATTTCCAGTTAAGCTTTTGTTTAGTTTTTTTACAATTTAAGTAGTAATTTTTATCTTTCCCTTGTCTTTCAGGTGATCTTAAAATCAATTTTGACCATGAATAATTTTTTAACTTAATTACTTTATTAATTATATCTTTAATTGCATAATACTTTTCACCTGAAAAATGAAATTTCTCACCCACATTAGCAACTTTAATAATTTTTAAAAGACCATTATTAAAATCATCTTCAAAAATAAAATCTCTCTTTGTGTTACCATTGCCTTGAAGAGGAAATTTAATTTTATTATTAATGCAATATATTAATTTAGGAATTAGACGGTGCATTGGCTGACCACGTCCATAAAAATTTGAAAATCTTGCTATAATTATTTTATATTTTGGATATTTAATATAATTATTTAATAAAATTTCTAAAGCTAGTTTTGACGAAGCATAGGGTGTCGTTGGATTAAAATTTGTAGAGTCTTCCACAACTGGTTTATTGCTTGATCCAAATATTTCTGGTGTGCCAATATAAATATATTTTTTTAAATTTTTTTGTTTGTATAAATTTTTAATAAAATTTATTTTTGAAATAAAATTTATTTTAAAATATAACTTAGGGTTAGACCAGCTTTCGTTGACCATGCAAATAGAGGCAAAATCAACTATGTAACTAGGATTAACTTTTTTTACTATTTTATCAATATGGTTTTTGTCTGAATTTAAGTCTAATTTATAAAGTTTTACTTTTTTAATATTTTGATTTTTTTCTAAAAAAAGCTTAATTGGCAATTTCCTTTTTTTATTATAAGTTCCAATAATTTTAAAATTTGAATGATTTAATAAGAAATTAGCAAAGCTTGCTCCGGCAAAACTAGAAATACCTAAAATTAGCACTTTATTTTTCATTAAATTAATTTATATTTTTATTGCACTTATTAGATATAGTTAAAATCTCAAATTTGCATCTAAGAAATGAAGAAAAAAATCTATAAAACAGGATTAGTTCATGGAGTTTTTGACTTCATACACATCGGACATATTGAGCATTTTCGTGAAGCAAAAAAATATTGTAATAAATTAATTGCATCAGTAACTGCTGATAAGTTTGTAAACAAAGGCCCAAATAGGCCAGCTTTCTCGATTAAAGAAAGGATAAACTTTTTAAAATCAATAACTTTTATTGATGAAGTATTGATTAGTAACAATGAAACTGCAATTCAAAGTATAAATAAAATTAAACCAGATGTTTATTTTAAAGGTCTTGACTATGATAAAATAGATAAAAATAACAAGAATAATCTAAATAAAGAAATTAAAGAATTGAGAAGATTCGGTGGTAAGTTTTTTATAACTAAAACTAAATTAAGATCTTCTAGCAAAATATTAAACGACAATTTTAATTTTATTAAGCCTGACACTAAAAAATTTTTAAAATCAATTAACAAAAAAGAATTATTAGAGAGATTAAAAAACAATCTTTTTACGAAACATAAATTGGTAAAACATAAAAATATTTTAGTGTCTGGTGAACAGATTTTAGATTACTATACAAATGTAACTTTGCAGGGTAAATCTCAAAAAAGTAGCGTTATATCAGCTGTTAAGCAAAAGACGTCCAAGTATGGAGGTGGTTCTATTTTGGTAGTAAATCTTCTATCTGAATTTACCAATAAATTAAATTATTTAGTTCATGGTAATCAAAAAATTAAAAAAACTATAAATAATTTCTTAGTTAATAAAAAAAAAATTAACCTAATCTTATCAGGTGATAAGTCGCAAAAATTTCTCATAAAAGAGCGATTTATTGAAAGCTATAGCAAAGCTAGATTATTCCAATTGAATCAAAATCAAAGGTTTTTAAATTTGAATAAAGATAATAAAAAATACCAAAAAATATTTTTAGAAAATATAAAAAAGTTCCAAAATATTTTAATATTTGATTTTGGATATGGTTATATAGATGATAAATTTGCAAATACTATCAAGGATAAAAAAAATAATTTTTATATTAATTGCCAAACAAACTCATCAAATTATGGTTTCAATTTATTTTCAAAATATAGAAAAGCAGAGATTTTATGTGTTGATGAAGCAGAGTTTAGACTTACAGTAAAAAATAAGAATGAAGGCATTAAAAAATTAATTATGGAAAACCATAACTTGTTAAAAAACTATAAAATTTTTGTAGTAACTTGTGGCTCAAAGGGATGCTTTGTTTTTAAAAATAAAATAGTTCAATTTATACCCACTGTTTATGAAACTACATTAGATACAACAGGATGTGGAGATATTTTTTTCTCTACTTTCGTCTATTTTTATATTCAAGAAAAATTTTCTTTAAATGAGATTTCATTGCTTTCTCATATAGCAGCAGGACTCCATGGTTTAAGTGAGGGAAATAAAAATGTAGTTAGTAAAGATTACTTTTTTCAAAGTGCACAAACAGTTCTTAAATAAATAAATATAACTATTACAATTTGACTTATAATATTTTTCCGATATTGTTTTTTTATGAAAGCATCTGATTTTATAGCAAACTATCTATCAAAACATGCTGATTATGCTTTTGGTGGACAGGGAAGCAGTGTAATTCATATTGTTGACAGTATATATAATCATAAAAAAATTGATTTTATTCCAGGTCAGAGTGAACAAGGATCATCACTAGCTGCTGATGCATATTACAGAACTTCTAAAAAAATTGGAATAACAATTGGAACAAGTGGCCCAGGAATTTTAAATTTTTTACAAGGTATGGCTTGTTCGTATTTTGACTCTGTGCCAGGATTATATATTGCAGGCGCCCCTGTTATTGATCATTTAAGAGATAATAAAAAAATTAGACAGATTGGATTCCAGGAAATGGAAGTACAAAGTGTGGTAGAGCCAATTTGCAAGTATTCCACATTAGTTAAACGAATTGAGGATTTAAATTATGAGCTGGAAAAGTGTATTGATATTGCTTTCAGTGGAAGAAAAGGCCCAACTTTAATTGAAATACCTGATGATATTTCTAGAATGACTATGCCAAAAAAAATTATTCATTTTAAAAAAAATATTAAAAATAATTTTAAAATAGTAAATTATAAAAAAATTAAAGAATTATTTAAACAATCAGAAAAACCGTTGGTTGTTGTGGGAAATGGATGTTTATTGAGCAACTCAATAAAAGACATTAAGAAATTTGTAAAAAAAAATAAAATTCCATATTCTGCAAGTTGGGCGGCATTGCATCAATTTTCTTCATCTGATAATTTAAACATGGGCTCATTTGGAGTAGCGGCGACAAGATATGGTAACTTTGCTATACAAAAAGCTGATTTAATTATCTTTTTAGGAACAAGGTTGAGTACACAGATGATAGGTGGCAATTTATCAACATTCGCACCCTCAGCTAAGAAGGTTATTGTCGATATAGACAAGGAAGAGTTCACAAGTCAAAGATTACCAAAAATTGATTTAAAAATAAATTGTGATGTTAAAAGATTCTTAGAAGGTTTAAATAAAGTTAAATTAGCTAAACAGAGCAATACCACCAAAAATTGGATTAAAGAAATGAATCTTTTAAAAAAAAATTATCCAATATTAAATAAGAATAATTTGATAAATAAAAAGTTTGTGGATCCTTACTATTTCTTTAATAAATTTTATTTAAACATTGAAAAAAACTCAATAGTCATACCAGATGCAAGCGCCAATTTGATTTGGGCTTATCAAACACTAAAAACTGACAAAAATCCTGATATGTTTACAGCGTTTAATCATTCCCCAATGGGATATTCCTTAGCAGCAAGTGTTGGTGCATACTTTGGATCAAAAAATAAAAAAGTTTATGCCCTTATAGGAGATGGATCTGTACCAATGAATGTTCAGGAGCTAGAAACTATAAAAAATTACAATGTAAATTCAGTTATAATTGTTTTAAACAATCAAGGATATGGACTGATAAAACAAACACAAGAAACCTGGCTAAAGTCTGTTTATGCAGGAACAGATAAAAGTAGCGGTCTGAGTTTGCCAAATAATGTTAAAATAGCCTCATCTTATGGTATTAAAAGTTTTATTTTAAAAAATAACGATGATGTAAAAAAAAATATTAAAAAAATTCTTAATTCCAAGGGTCCAATTTTAGTTGATGTTCTTATTGATCCAAAATCAAGAGTTAAACCAAAAATAGAGTACGGTAAACCTCTTGAAAACATGTATCCATATATTGATAAATCTAAATTAAAAGAAATAATGAAAAAATAATGTCACATTTTGATTATGGATACTTCTCATATAGCCAAAAAACTAAAGGTAAATTTGACCCTGTAGTAGAAAGAAAAAATCTTGTAAAAAAAAGAACAATAATAAACAAATTATTAGCCAACGATATGGGCAAAGAATTTTATGACGGTAAAAGAGTAAATGGCTATGCAGGTTTTAAATATGACGGTCGATGGGAAGTTTTTTTAAAAAAGATAATTAAAAAATATAAATTAAATAATAAATCTAAGGTTTTAGATATAGGTGCAAAAAAAGGTTTTTTTATGCATGACCTAATTAAACTTTTGCCAGGAATCAAAGTATATGGAGTCGAAGATCATTATTATCCAATCAGTAAAGCAATGAACTCTGTGAAAAGAAAAATTCAATTAAAAAGATTTACAGATTTAAATTATAAAAAAAATTATTTTGATTTTGTGCATGCGCATAATTCGATTTATCAATATAACTTAAGAGATATAATAACGATTATTAAGATAATATCAAAAATAAGTAAAAAATCACACATAACAATTCCCATATACGAAAATGATGAAGATAGAATAAAATTCTATAATTGGACGCTTACTGGTACACTAATTTTAAGTTCTAGTGATTGGAAAAAATTATTCAAACATATAAATTATAAAGGTGATTACTATTTTTCAGGTCCAAAGAGTTTTGGGCTATAATTAAGATGTATTTTAAAGCAGCAGTATTAGAAAAAAAAGATACAGTTAAAATAAAAAAATTAAAAAAACCAACTATTCTTCAAAATGGACAAATTTTAGTAAAAATTCTTTATAGCTCAATTTGTCATACTCAATTACAAGAAATTGAAATGAAAAGAGGCAAAGATCATTTTATTCCACACTGCCTAGGCCATGAAGGTGTTGGTGTTATTGAAAAAATTTATAAAGATTGTAAAAAATTTAAAATTGGAGACAAAGTTTGTTTGACTTGGGTAAAGTCTGGCAAAACAATTTCAAAAGGAAACGTTTACGAGGACAATAAAGGTAAAAAAGTAAATTCAGGGCCAGTTCACACCCTTAATGAGTTTGCGGTAATTGACCAAAGTAGAATTTATAAGCTAGATGAAAGTAAAAATATTAAAAATCAAGTATTACTTGGGTGTGCAATGCCAACAACATTTAATATTTTTTTAGAAAATAAAATAAAAAAAAATGCTAAAATTTGTGTTCTAGGTGGAGGAGGATTGGGATTGAGTTTTATCTTAATTGCACAAATATTAGGCTATAAAAAAATTTCATTACTAGATAAAAACCGTCAGAAAATAAATTTTTTGAAAAATAAACTTAAAATAAATGTGTTTAATTCTATAGAACAAATTACAAAAGAAAGCTTTGACGTGGTTGTAGAGTGCACTGGAAATATAAATATTTTTGAAGAATCGGTAAAATTAGTTAGAAAATTTGGTGGTAAAATAATTGTTGTAGGAAATTATGAAAAAAAATTAGTTTCAAAATTAGATCCATGGCACATTATTGAAGGAAAAACCTTAAAAGGTGCTTGGAATAATGAAATTAATTTCAATAAAAAATTTCCTAAGCTACAAAAAATTTTTAAAAAATTAAAAACAAATTTTTTTTTCTCTAATAAAATTTATAGATTGGAAGAAGTAAACAAAGCCATTGCAGACTTTAAGAAAGGGAAAGTAATAAGGCCCTTAATTAAAATTACATGAAAAAAAAAGAAAATATACTGATAAATGGATGTTCTAGAGGTTTGGGATACGATTTTATAAATTATTTAAAATTGAAATTTAATGTCTATGGACTAAGTAGTGTTAGGAATAAAAGTAAAAATATTTTTTATTACAATCCATTAGAAAATATACATTTAGATAATGAGCTTATTAAAAAAATAAATAATATTAAAATTGATCATGTAATACATTGCTCAGGTGGTGGTTTTAAAAAACATGATAAATTTTTGGAAGTAGAGAGCCTCAAAGATTTATTTAATGTAAATTTTTACTCTATTTATGAGATAAATAGATTATTAATTAAAAATAAACATAGAAATAGAAAACTTAATATAATCATGATTGGTTCGATAGCTGCTTTTGAGCATAAGGCATCCATAGGCTACTCCGCAGCAAAATCAGTGCTGTTAAATTACAATAAGAATTTAGCAATTAGTTTTGCTAAAAATAAAGTAATAACAAAGTTGATTATACCTGGTTCTTTTTTATCAACAAAAGGATCTATGGTTAGGTTGAAAAATAAAAATAAGAAAATTTTTATGAATTTAGAGAAATTAATGCCAAATTCTATGATGCAAAAATCAAATGATATAATTAAATTTTCTGAATTCCTCTTGACTAAAGAATCTGACTTGTTGAATGGAACTTACATCTCTTTATCTAAGCTAGAGTCAAAATCAATATTTCTTTAATATCCAATTTTATTAATTGTTTTTTAATTATAAGTTTTTAATTTTCTTTAAAATTTTTGACCAGTCTTATTTAAAACAGAGATTTATCATCAATAAATAAATCAAAAAATGGTTTTCTAAAATAAATCTTATTATATTTCACTCCCTATTTTTTGAAGTTGATCTAAGGTTAAAGTTTTAATTTTTTTTTACTTCTATTAAGTTTCCATTACATCTGCCCATGTATCTTGTAGTAAATAAAATGATTCTAAATCCTTTATCTTACAACTTATTTATAGTTTAAATATTTTTTATGGGTTTAGATTTCTAGTAATCTCTTTTAGCATTTGTTTTACAAATAACATTATCAATATCGAAACAAATGGTTTTTAATTTAATTTTAGTCAAACTTTAAATCTATAAATTAATAATCCACAACTGATCAATCCTTTATCTATTATTCAGCAATAAATAAACAGACTTTACAACAAATATTGAAAATATTCATAACTAATATTTAGATAAAAAAATATTCTTGTATAATCTTTTTAAAAAATTTAATACATATTGTTTAATTTTATATACTTAAATATTATGAAAAATAATTACATTACAAGCTACTTAAACAAGTTTTCAAAACTTTTAACTGACTACAATTATACAGATTTTTTAAAGATTATTCGTATTCTCAAAGAAACAAAAAAAAATAAAAAAAAAGTAATTTTAGTGGGAAATGGTGGAAGTGCTGCCATGGCAAGTCATGTAAGTGTTGATTTAGTTAAAATGTGTAAAATTAGAGCAATAAATTTTAATGAAGCTGATCTTTTAACGTGCTTTTCAAATGATTATGGTTATGAAAATTGGGTTCAGAAAGCCTTATCTTTTTATGCTGATAAAGGAGATTTATTAATCTGTATTAGTAGCAGTGGTGAATCTAAAAATATAATAAATGGTGCAAAGTTTGCAAAAAAAATTGGGTGTAAAGTTGTTACTTTAACAGGTTTCAATAAAAAAAATAGAGTAAGGAAAATTGGTTATGTGAATTTGTGGGCTGATAGTAAAAATTATAATATTATAGAAATGACCCATCATACTTGGCTTCTTTCAATTGTAGATATTATAGCTAAAGCAAAGTTTTAGAACCAGATGGTATTCATAAATTTTATAAGTTACTAGACATAAAAAGTCTTCAAGATCTATTTAATGTCAATTTTTACTCTATTTATGAAGTTAATAAATTTTAATCAGTAAAAAGTTAAGAAATCAAAAACTTAATATAATAATGTTTGGTTCTATTACCGACTTTGAGAACAAGGGTTCAATAGTTTATTCGGCTACAAAGTCAATTTTATTAAACTACAAAAAGAATTTAGCAATAAACTTTTTTAAAGATAATGTAATAAGTAAACTAGTCATAATAGGATCATTTTTATCGACAAAAGGAGCCATGAATAGACTAAAAAAAAGTAATAAAAAGTTTTTTTAAAATTAGAAAAAGCAATGCCCTACAGTGTAATGCAAAAATCTAAAGATATTATTAAATTTTTTTAATTCCTACTTCAAAAAGAGTCTGATTTGTTAAATGGAAACTATGTCTCTTTGTCAAATTTAGAGTCAAAATCAATATTTCTTTAAAATAAAAACTTGGAATATTTTTTAATAACTATTTTTATTTTAAATTTATTTTTGAGGAAATTTGAATTATTTTTTCAATAATAAATATCTTAGCTACAGCATTATTTAACCATTTTAATATTTTTTGTAAAATATAATTTTTCTATTTAAAAAAATATCCTTATTATACTTGTTAACAAATTTTATATAATCATTATCTTGATGTGGATCTTTTAATATTAAAAATGAATTATTTTCGATAAAGGATAACAATATTGATGGTCCGTTAGAGGAAGAAAGATTAAATGATGCTTTTGAGTAGGCCAAAAATCTCATAGGTATTGAAAATGATCCATGATGAAAAAGATGATATCTTAAACTATTATTTTTAAAAATTTCTATTATTTCTTTTGGTACATCTTGTTGAGTATCAGGTATGATTATTATCTCATGATTTTTTAAATTATTTTTTTTAATGAAATCTATATATAATTTTATATCCTCAACATCTGTATTCCAATCACCGGTGCTCCAATTTTTAGTTCTAATAGTTATTGTAATGTATTCATTAATATTTCTGTAATTTAAATATTTTTCAAAAATCTCTGAATAATATTTAGTAGCTTTCAATATTGGTTTATTGATTTTAAAATTTTCAAAATCCTTTTCATTAAAATTTCTTATTAGATATGTTTTTTTGTTATCTAAAAAATTATAATTTTCTGGAAACATTTTTTTTGTTTTTTTTATTATTTCCAATAATTCATAGCTATTATTAATAAATTTAATATAAATAGGAGGATTAGGAAGAATTAGTAATGACTGAAGAAAAATGTTTATTAAACTACTGAAGTATATTTCATCATTAACAACTTTGGATGCATATCTATGAAAATCATCCTCGTATATTATAAGTGTCCATTTATCATTATAGAAAAAATTACTTCCTCTTATTAAAAGAACGACACTGTCAAATATTATACTGTGAATTCTTGTATCAAGTATAAAAACATTTTTATGTTTATTTGAAAAATTATTTATACTAAAGAGGCTTCTATTTCTAGATATTGTCCCAATATAAAACTTTAAGATATTTATAAAACGTTTTAATATAAAATAAGTAAAATGATTTTTTTTAATAAGAATTTTAATTTTTTTTAACATGCAATTTGTTAAGTGAGTTTAAATAAAATATATCTAAATATATACAATTCAACTATATTGTATTTTTTAATTTTAAATGAATGAGAATTACCAATTATTATGTTGATACACAATAAGAAGAAAGGTATTGAACTAGCAGCTAAAGGGTGGAGAAAAGTGTCCAAAGAGGTAATATTTGATTTAGTAACAACAAATATTGGGTCAAATGACAAAACAGATTTATTCATTTTAAAATTAAAAAAAATAATCAAAGATTTGATCTTAATAAACAAGATTAGCCAGGGATATTGTAGAGCTAAAGCAAATGGTTTTGAATATGCCACGAAAGGTTATTGTATATATATTTTTTACACTTATTACGTTAGTCAATGTTTCTCATCAATAATTTATAACAATAAATGACAATTTTCTTTTGCCCAATAAGTTACTCAAAAAAATTTAAAAAGATATTTTCTATTAAAAAATTTCCAATTTTCATGGGAGTTTCAAAAAATAATAACAATTATAAATTTAAAAATATTAATTGGTGGATAAATAAAAAAAGTGGAAATATTCAAATACATCCAAAAATACCTTTGGATGATTTGTATTTTAAATCACATGGATCTGGAACAATAGGTAAGACTTGGAAAGATCATCATGAATTATTTTTTACGTTAGTTAAAAAATATTTAAAAGGAAATATTTGCGAAATTGGAGGAGGACAAAATTCGATATTAAACAAAATAAATGATTTTTCAAAAATTAAAAATTTTTATTGTTTTGATAGAAACTTGAAATTAGAAAAAAAAAGTAAAAAAATAAAAAAAATCTCTAAATTTTTTGATAAAAATTATTTTGATAATAAAAATTTTTTGGTAGATTTATTAATACATTCACATACTTTTGAGCATCTATATGATCCAAATCAGTTTTTAGATGATGTGAAGTCTATTTTGTCTAAAAATGGCAAACATATTTTTACAATGCCTAATATGAGACCAATGATTAAAAAAGGTTATGCCAATGCTATGAATTTTGAGCATCCTTTTTATTATGATGAAAAATTGATTGATTGTCTTTTGTATAAAAATAATTTTAAGATTATCAAAAAAATCTTTTTTAAAGAAGATCATTCAATCATGTATGTTACTAAAATAAATAACTCTTTAAGTATGGTTAATAAGCCTAAGATTAATGTTTATTCAGAATATAAAAAAAATCTTAAACTTTTTGAACAAATGTTTAATATATGGAAAAGAGACATAGCTAAAATAAACAAATTAACCAAGAAACATAAGAATATTTTTATTTTTGGAGCCCATATATTCTCACAAATGATGATATTTAATGGATTAAATAATAAAAATATCACCGGTATTTTAGACAATGACCATCAAAAAACTCATAAATTTTTGTATGGTACAAATTTCAAAATTAGCAATCCATCGATATTAAAAAAATTTGATCAACCTTTTGTTGTTTTGAGAGCAGGTAGTTACAATAAAGAAATAAAAAAACAATTATTTGAAATTAATAAAAATGTAATTGTGGTTTAATTTTTAAATGTTAATTTATCAAAGAGTATTAATTTTTTTTATTATTTTAAAAATAAGTCTATTTTTTTTAAAACAAAAATATATTATAATTTTTGTGAATTTATCTGTTAACCAAAAAAATTTTAAAATTACTCAAGTATGATTAAAAAAAAAATTATAAAACCGTGGGGTTATGAGCTTTTGATTGAAAAAAATAGAAAATACATGTTTAAGAAATTATTTATGAAAAAAGGTCATAGGTGTAGTTTGCAGTTTCATAAAAAAAAGATTGAAACAATTTTTATTTTAAGTGGAAAATTAAAAATATTCTATGGTAGAAATAAAAATAAACTAAATTATAAGACTTTTAAACCTCATGACACTATTACTATCAACCCAAAAACTATACATAGAATGCAAGCTGTGAATAATTGTATATATTTGGAGGCAAGTACTCCAGAAATTAATGATGTTGTTCGTCTAAGTGACGATTATAAGAGAAATGTAATTAAGTTCTAATTAAAATATCTTAATAAATTATTTTCTATAGATTTATCTAGTTTTTTTTGAAAATTAATTTTTCTATTAATTTTATATAGTAAATTTTTATAAATTTTTGTGCTAAAATGATAATGGCCTGCTGAAAAAAATTTTATTAAGTTGTTTTCATTATTATAGTTCCACTTCTTCCATTTTTCTTTTTTTAATACAAATTGTTTAAATTGGCTAATATCCTTATCTAGCTGAAGCTCTTTTGAGATATTGTATGTTATATTCGATTGTATAACTCCTAATTCAGGCGCAATATTAATAGCATTAATCCCATATAGACGTCTTAATTTAATTTGTTCTAAATTTAAGTAATCACAATTATGTTCTTTTAAAAGTAATCCATTCTCATTTGCTATATTCTTCATCATTTTAACAGACTCTATATCAAATTGACCAATCTGAAATACAGATTTAACCAAAGAGCCTGTTTGACAAACAATAAATTGTTTATTTGGATAATTCCTAAAAAATTTAGCCTCTTTCTTAAAATTTTTAAAATTTGTCAAAACTCCATGATCCTCAGAACCAAACTCAAAAAAAATCTTTTTATTATGCATTTTAGCCGTTTCATTGCAAAAATTTATTAATTCATGTGCAATTTCATATTTTGAATTTCCACATTTTGAAGTATCTATATGTAATAATTTAAAATCATTTAATATGTCATCTAGGAGAGATATTTTACAATTATCAACCTCTATTTTCAAATTTGTTTTATTTTCACTATCTCTTTTGAAGGGACCACTATGATCTCTACTCATGATTAATAAATTATTATTTTTTTTTTTTACAAAATTCGCAAAATTTGATGTAGAAAAATTATTTACATATCCACCACCCAATTTATCAGACTCGATCTGATTTCTTGAACAAATAAGCATAATTTTTTTTTTATATTTTTTTGAAAAGTGATTCAGTGAGTTGATTATTTCTAAACTCATTGGACCTAAACCTAAAAAAGTATTTTTAATCATTTTAAATCAGTGCAAGTAATGTATTATGCTTATCAAATATATATTTATATGCTAGTAATTATTCCAACTGCAGGTATTGGATCAAGGTTAGATTTGGTCACAAAAAATTTTAATAAATCTATGATACAATTAGGAGATACTCCAGTAATCTCAAAAATTATTGATTCATACCCCTTAAATGCAAAGTTTATTATAATAACTGGTTATAAAGGCGATCATATTAAAGAGTATTTGAGGTTAATTTATCCTAAGAAAAATATTAAAATTATTAGAATAAAATTATTTAATGGTCCTGGTAGTAGTTTAGCTTATTCTCTTTCACAAGCATTAAATATCATAAATGAGTCTTTTTTCTTTCATGCTAACGATACAATTTTTACAGACAAAAAATTTTACACAAAAATTAATAAAGATACGCTGTTTCTTAATAAAAAAAATTGTGACACAATGAAATATGCAACGGTGGAGTTTGGAAATAGTTACAAAAAAATTCATAACAAACTCAATTACTTGAGAAAAGATTATTTTAATTATACGGGCGTTGGATTTATAAAAGATTATAAGAAATTCAAAAAAATATTAAAAGATTTTAAAAAAAATGATGGTGAGTTGTCATATTTTAAATCTTTGAATCCCAATAATATTGATTATAGATTTATCAAAGGGTGGCATGATATTGGAAGTAAAGAGACAAAAGAAAGAGCAGAAATTTTTTTTTCAACTTATAAAAATATTTTACCAAAAAATGACCAAGGAATTTTTTTTAAAAAAAATAAAGTGTATAAATTTTTTACAAATAAAGATATTGTTAAAAAAAGATTTGAGAGATCACACATATTAAAACCCTTTGTTCCTTTAATAATAAAAAAAACGAAATATTTTTATGTATATAAATTTATTAATGGAGTTGTTTTTTCTAAATTGAAAAATAAAAGAAAAGAGTTTCTAAAACTATTAGATTGGTTAAATAAAACTTTTTGGAAAAAAAAGGTATTAACAAAGAATAAGTCGAGTGTCTTTGAGCAGAAATGTAATAATTTTTATTATGAAAAAAGTCTTAGTCGAATAAATTATTTATACGAAAAAAATAATATTAATGATAAAGCAGAATTAATAGATAATGTTAAAACTCCAAAAATTTCTTCAATGTTTGAAAAAATAAACTGGAGAGATATAAATAATGGTATCCCGGTAAATTTTCATGGAGATTTGCACTTTGAAAATATAATTAAAAGTAAAAATAAAATTACTCTTTTAGATTGGAGAGAAGATTTTTCAAATATAAAAAATTATGGAGATATTTACTATGATTTAGCAAAAATCAATCATGGATTAATAGTAAATCACAATATGATTAAACTTTCAAAATTTAGTGTAAATATTAATAAGAAAAAAGTAAAAATAAATTATCATCAATCAAATGAAGACAAAGAATGTCAAAAAATTTTATATAAATTTCTAAAAAAAAAAAAATATTCAATTAAAAAAGTTAAAATTCTTACTTCAATTATTTTTTTGAATATTGCTGGTTTGCATCATTATCCATATTCAATTTTTTTATATTATTTAGGAAAAAAAATGCTTTCAAAATCTTTAAGCGAAGATTAATTTAAATTTTTCAAAATGAAAAAAAAAACAAAAGTTGCATTTCTTGATAGAGACGGAGTCATAAATTCTGGTAAAATTAATAATGGTTATATTGGATATGCCAAAGATTTTAAATGGATTACTGGAGCAAAAAAAACAATAAAATTTCTTAAAGAAAATAATTTTAAAGTGGTTATTATTACAAATCAATCTGGTGTAGCAAGAGGCTATTTTTCATTAAGAGATGTTTATAAACTACATAATTATATATCATCTGAATTAATTAAATTTGGTACTAGAGTGGATAAAATCTTTTTTTGTCCTTATCATAAAGATGGTATTATAAAAAAATACAAAAAAAAAAGCTTATTAAGAAAACCAAGTACAGGAATGTTTCACCTGACTCAAAAAATATGGAATGTAGATAAAAAAAATTCTTTTGTTATTGGGGATCAAAAAACAGACATTGAGTTTGCTAATAAATCAAAAATAAAAGGATATTTATTTAATCAAAAAGATCTTTATAAATTTGTTAAAAAAAAGGTTTATTTTTCTTAACCACAATATTCTAGATTTCAGAATATTAAAAAATTTATTTAGATAATAATTTGTTTGTTAAAATTTGAAATTTAAAATTATTTTTATTAGAGTACTTTATAAAATATCCATTAATTTTATAAGATATTAAATTTACCAAAAGCAATATCGGATATGAGAAAAAATTTAAATGTGATTTTGTATTTCCATTTCTCCAACGTATATCAAGCTCCTTATAAGTTTTAACGTGTTTATGTAAAATTATATTCATTAAATGTGGATAATGTGAGCTACTAGACATAGATTTAAATTCTTCTTTCGTCATGATGTTGCATAAGTTTTTTTTAATCATAAAGACGGACATACCCGGATCAGAGAAATTACATTTTGTTAAAATTTTAGTTAGTTTGATAAATACTAGATTAGCAATCTTTCTTAAAAAACTGTATTTTTTTGTATCTTCAGGTTTTAAAAATCTTGAATGAAGATAATAATCTAAATTAGTTTCTGATGGTTTAGTCTTTAGAAAATTATTAAGTACTTGATTAATTTCGTAATGATCTGAACTTTGTAAATTAATTAAATAAGTAAAGTTTTTATCTAATAAATAATTAAATAATATTTTTAAGCTTCCTCCTACACCATAATTATTTGCGTTAAGAATAAATGTAAATTTCTTATTATATAATTTCACAAGATCATCAAACATTTTTTTTTTTTGATTTAAAGAAAAATTAGTAGAGCAATTATCAATTATAATAATTTCCTCTATGATGATATCATGCTTATTAATTTCATCTATTATTTTAAAAACATTTTGCATTGAATTATAGGTTTGAATTGATATTGTAAATTTCATGCTTTTAATTAATCTATTTAAAAATTTTAAAATTAAATCAATATTAAGTATTTTTTTTTTAGCTTTAATTATATTAGCTTGCACTTTATGGCAAATAAAAATTAATGATAATAGAATTATTTATTGGGAACCTGATGACCATTTCACTTTTTTAAACAAAACTGCTTCATTTGATTATTGTAAAAATGAATTTGATGTGTGCATGCATAAAAATCTTATTTCAGATGATCCAAATTTTGATAAAAAAAATTTTGGATATCAAGCACAAATCCATAGAGTAATTCTATCATACCATCCTCTTTATACGTATTTATTAGGTTTAATTTCTAATTTTTTTAACATTTTTGACTCTCAAAAACTTCTACATATAGCCATAGGTATTATTCAAGGTGCTATAATTTTTTATTATGTTAATTACTTTACTAAAAATAAGTTAATTTCATCTATATCAATTTTATTATTATCTTCACATTATTATTATAATAGTCCTTGGGGTATATATTATCCTGCGCCATGGTCTATTAGTGTTTTAATTGCATCAATTGCACTCACAACAGAAAAAAAATTTTATACTTTTTTCATAATGATCGTTGCAGGGTTGTTTCATAAGGTAGGACTTTTAATTTGCATACTAATATTATTAACAAAGATAATTAATTTTTATCTTAACCTTAATAATAAAAATATTAAAAGCACGTTTAATATCTTTAAAAATGAATTATTGATTTCATTTTGTATATTTTTACTAGTATATAAATTTACTTATACACCTTTTGATGATGTTAAGATATCTATTATTTCAGTATATGATTTTGAGCTAGATTATAATTATTTTATAACTCTATTTATTAAAAATGTAAAAGCACTAACAATGGGTGTGGCTCATTTACTTACTTTGAGTCCAATTCTATTTTTGTTTTTTATTTTATTTTACAAAAAAAAAACCAATAATCATAAAATTGAAAAATTAAAAATATTTTTTATCTTATTAATTTTATTATCAATTTTTTATCCTTTAGAAAGTGGGGGTTTTCATTTTGCATTAGGATATAGATCTTGGCATTTAATTACAATTAATTATGTTATTCTCTCTACTTACATGGTTTTTAATAGTGTCAGATATAATGATTTTTTTAAATTAACATTTATCTATACATTACCGATTTTTTTGTATTTGGGATTGATTATGAATTATAATGCATATTTTTTTAACAATAAACAGAAAAACTTTTTTTTAGATTATCATGAAGCAAAAAAAACTGTTAACCAGTTACCTCAAAATAAAAATATTTATTTTGATACCAATCTAACTAATTTTTATTTTTATATAGCCAATGGGTTAATAAAAAAAAATTTTTATTATCCGAGTAATTTTCCTAAAAAAAACTTAAATGGAATTATAGTTAAAGATAATCCAATAATTAATATCCATAGAAATAGTAGTTTTGTTATTGAAAATGAAACAAAGATTATGATTTCAAAAAATAAAGAAAATAATTCAAAACCTTTTTATTTACAATTGTATTCAAAGCAACAAGATATTATTAGAGTCAATAATCAAAATACAGAAATTTCCAAAGGATATAATTCAATATTAGTTACTAAAAATACAGATATTTTTTTTAATAAAGTATCTGCCCCTATTTATTTAATAGGCTTAAAAATAAATAACAATCAATCCTTACAATGGCCCTGGGGGAATGACATAAGTTTAGAGATAGAAAATAAAGAATATAAAAAAATTAATATTAAAAATCTTGCCTCTTATTTTATTAACTATCCACAAATAGAATCGTATAAACAAAAAACTTTTTTTAATTTTAAAAATTTACCAAATTTTAATGATCTTTGTACAAATAACAATATTATTTCAGACTCTGGATCTATAATTGTATTTAATGAGAGCTGTATAAAATTAAAAGATTAATTTAAAATTTTTAAAAATTACATTATTCAAAATTTAAAATTATCATTTACATTAGTATAATATGAGCATTGAAATATATGAAAAATCTTGAATTATTTTATTTAATTATTTATGTATTGCTAATTAAATTTAAGTATGAGAATGAACTATAAATACTTTTAACATAAATTTATAAAAAAAATCAGTTAGATTAGCTTGTAATTTTCGTTATCTTAAACATTTATATTATTTAAACTAGTATATTAACTTATTCATAGAGCTTTGTTTTGTTAAAGTTTATATTTTAAATCTTAAAGTGTAGCGCTTGTTGTAGTGCTGGGTGAGTAATTATAGAGGAGAGAACTGCTGAAAGTATCTTAACAGGAATCTATTAAGCTTTGGTAGGTTAGATGTGGAAGTTTAGTAATTTATTCAGCTTAACACTATTAATAGCATAATTAGCTTGATTTATTCACCAAAAAAAAAATATAAATTAAAAATACTCAAAAAATTGATAAAGAAATATTTTTAGTTTAAAATAATTAAATATTTATATCCACATAACTCAAAAATAAATGAAATTTGGAATTACTCAGGGCAGGCTAACTAATGAAAAAAAGGGAATCCTACAAAAATTTCCATTAAAATGGGATAAAGAATTTGATTTTTTAAAATTTATAAATCTTGATTATATTGAATTATTCTTAGAAAAAAAAATTAATAAAGATAACCCAATATGGACAAAAGTTGGGCAAAAAAAACTTTTAGAAAAACTAAAAGAAACAAATCTCAATCATCATGTAGTTTGTGATAATTATATTTTAAATAAATCTCTAGATAATTTGAATTTAATAAAATACTACAAAAAATTATTTAAAAGTATAAAAGCCATTAATTGCAAACTATTAATCATACCAATAGAAAAAAAAAATTTTTCTAAAAAAAATATTTCAAAATTTTTAAATTTTATTTTTTTTTTAAAACAAGAGTCTAAAAAATATAAAATAAAAATTTCATTAGAAGTTAATGAAAATTTTAAGGTTTTTAATAAATTTTTAACTACTAGTAAAATGAATGATATTCAAATTACATTTGATACTGGAAATTTTTATTTGAAAAATAAAAATGTCTTTGAGAATTTAATTAAATATTATCCTCATATAAATCATATTCATTTAAAGGATAGAAATAAATTAGGTGAAAATGTTATTTTTGGTACTGGAAAAATTAATTTTATAAATTTAATTAAATTCTTGAAGAAAAAAAGATATAACAAACTCATTACATTTGAAACAAACAGAGGTAAAATTGCTTTAGATACAGCTATTAATAATCTTAAAATAGTTAAAAATTCAATTTAACTACCATGAGCTTCTACCACCATCACAAATGATTGTTGATCCGGTCATATAAGATGAGTGGTCAGAGCATAAATAAATTATTATTCCATCATAATCATTTATGTTAGCCATTCTTTTTAATGGTATTAGTTTCTTAATTTTATTTACAAATTTTCTAGGTTGATTATTTGATATTCCTCCAGGACATAAAGTATTTGATCTAATATTATAGTCTGCAAGATATGTTGCTAAGTATTTAGAAAAACCAATGATACCATGTTTAACAACTGAGTAGCTTACTGGTTTTTTGTTATTTTTTTCATACAAAAATTGATTTGGAGCAATTACTCCCAAATCAGATGATATATTTATTATATTGCCATTTTTTTGATTAATCATTTTCTTTACCACTTCTTGAGTAACAAGAAATGAACCGGTTAAACCTATTTGAATTTCTTTATTCCATTGTTCTATAGAAAAATTCTCAAATTTATTACTTTTTGAACTTATCTTGGGATTAAATCCTGCATTGTTAATTAAGCAATCAATATTTTTAAATTTTTTATGAATTTTATTTATTGTACTTTTTATTTGTTTTTTTTTTGTAATATCGACCATATAAAAGTTTGCAGAGTTAAATCTTTTTTTTAGTTTATCTATTTTTTTTTGATCATTATCTAAAACAATTGGAGTGCCCCCATATTCTTGTATTGTTTTAACCATTCTAGATCCTAATAATCCGGCACCACCAGTAATAATTATGATTTTTGATTTTAAATCAAACATTAGTTTTTTTGACTTGTTGCTACTGATTGAAAATCAGCAACTCTAGTAAAGACTGTTTCACAAGGTTTTCCAAGCAGATAATTTTCTATTCTTTTATTATCTTTAACAATCTTTTTTAGTTTTTTAAATGCATCTTCAAACACATTTAAAGAATAATCGACATGTTTTTTTTTATGAGAGTAGCAAATAGAATGATATTGAGACCACAAAACTCCTCTAAACATTAGTTCTTGTTGTATTAAACTTTTAGTAATTAAAGGTTTTTTATATTTTCCAACCTTTTTAATTGTCATTACAGATCTACAAGGATATCCAGCACAAGCTATCATATCATCCAAATCATAAATTTTAGCAAGATCGTTCATACCTTTTTTCAAACGATCTCCAATTTTATATAAATGATCAATAACATTTTCCTTTTCTATTTTATTAATTGTAGCTTTTGCTGCAGCTAATCCAATGCAATCTCCTCCATAGGTAAAAGAAAAAAAGGTTTTTTCTAAATATTTAATATATTCTGACTTTCCTGTTATTGCCGAAACTGGTATACCATTAGACATGGCTTTGGCCCAGCAAGATAAATCTGGAATAACATCAAACATTTTTTGAGCACCCCCCATGTCATATCTAAATCCAGTTACAACTTCATCAAATACTAAAAGTGCTCCATTTTTTTTACAAAGATTTTTAACATCAATTAAAAAATTATCTTTTTTGTTATAATCTTTCCATTTTGTTGATCCAGATGGTTTTGACATAGGACCATTTACTGTTATTGGCTCCATAATAACACAGGCAATTTTATCCTTATATTTTGAGAATATTTTTTCCAAACTTGAAAGGTCGTTGTAACCAAAAGAGTGAGCGAGTTGATTATTAAATTTTGGAATTCCAGAATTTAAATCAGTTGTTCCAATAAACCAATCATGCCACCCATGATAACCACAAAAAGCAATATGATCTCTTTTAGTAATTGCTCTGGACAATCTAACTGCAATAGCTGTGGCATCAGCTCCATTTTTTCCAAATCTTGCTCCTTCAGCATCTGGAATATGCTTGACTAATAATTCTGCAACATCGATTTCAAGTTTATTACTTACACTAAAAGTTGAACCTAGTGCTAATTGTTTTTTAACTGCATTGTTAACATCTTTATCAGCATAACCTAATATAAGTGGTTGATTTGCCATAACATAATCAATAAATTTATTTCCATCTACATCCCAAACCTCACATCCTTTACCTTTGGCTAAAAATTTTGGTGAAACACCATCGCTAAATGCTTTAACTCCTTTACTATATGTTTGGGAACCATAGGGAATTATCTTTAAAGCTTTTTTATAAAGTATATTGGAATTTTTTATGTTAATTTTTTTCGAACTTTTCATAAAAATTTTAGTATTACTTAATGATATATCCCGTAGGACTTTCAGTATTATCTAGCAGATTTACTTTATAATTTTTTTCTTTTAAAAATTCATCAACAGCATCAGTTTCTCCCCATCCTCTACTACCATACTCATCTAAAATAATTATTCCACCTTTGCTTATTTTTGGAAAAAAATTTATTAAGGCCGATTTTGTGCCAGCATAAGTGTCTAAATCAAGATGAAGTAAAGATATTTTAAATCCATAGTTTTTTGAAACATATCTTTTAGATGTTTTGGTGACATCACCTTTTACTAGCTCAAATCTATTTTCTAAAATTTTTTTTGCCTTCTTCGATAAGTTGATTGGATTTAATCCCTTAAATTCGCTTGTTTTAACATATTTTTTTGCACTTATTTTTTCTTTTTTCTCCAAATCTTTTGGAAAACCAGAAAACATATCAAATCCGATAACTTTTTTTTGTGAGTTGGGAGAAAAAATTTTTAGACATTTAAGCCAAAACATAAAGCTTACTCCTTTAAAAACCCCACATTCAACAATATCACCAGGAATATTTATTGTTTTTTTAAATAACTCATATCTTGATAAAATCTTCCTTATTCTAGAAATATCATCACTTAATAAAAGATTGTTATAATTTTCCCAAATATTATTTTTTTTCATAAAATTATAAATGAGCTCTTAATTTTTTAGCAATACTTATTTCATCGGGTAGAAAAACTTTTTTTCCATTTCCTAGAGCTTTTTCAATTTTTCTTACTGAACCCACAAGAGATCTTAGGCCATTCGGTTCTATCGAGGCTGCTTGATCAGATCCATACATTGTTCTATCCAAAGTAATATGTCTTTCTAATGACGATATTCCAAAAGCTGAAGCTGCTATTGATATTGCTAAGCCACTCTCATGACCACTGTATCCAACATTACACTTAAATTTTTTTTTTAAAATATTTATTAAATTTAAATTTGCAGTTTCGTCGCTCATTGGATACGTGGAAACACAGTGCATCAATTCAAAAGAGCATTTTTTTTTTCTAAATATTTTTACTGCATCAGAGATATTTTTCATTGTGCTCATACCTGTTGAAATGAATGTGTGTTTTTTTTGACTTGCAACAAAATCTAAAAATTTTTTATCAACAATCATCGCTGATGCAATTTTATTGAATTTAAGATTAAATTTATTCATAAATTTTTGACTGTCTAAATCCCATGCGGATGCAAACCAGTGAATTTTTTTCTTTTTACAGTGGTTATTTATTTTTTGATATTCTTTTGCCCCAAATTCCAAACCTTTTTTTTGATCATAAGTAGTTTTCCCCCATGGACTTTCACGACTAGATAACAACTGTTCTTTAGAATATACATTTTCTAAAGTTCTTTTTTGAAATTTTACTGCATCACAACCAGCATCTTTTGCTATATTAATTAGTTTTTTACAAATATCCATGCTTCCATTATGATTAATACCAATTTCTGCTATTATGAATGTGCTCATTTAATCTTGATCTTGTTGATAAATTTTTTTAAATCTTTTTTTGTATCTATTTCACTTATATTTTTTTTTAACACTATTGGCAAAGTATTACTATTAATTAACTCAGAGTTCAATTTATTTAATTCTTTAATTTTAAATGCACATAAGTAGTGATGGTGTTCATATAATTTAATTTTATCCTGCCGTCTAAATACATCGTTGTTTACAAATTTTTTTAATTTATCTTTGATTATCCAGCAGTCATAAGGATGTGTCTTTATTGGAATAAAACTAATTGCACTTAAAAAGCCTCTTTTTTCTGTGGTCAACTTTAATTTTTTAAATTCATTAAGATTTCTCTCTGGAATAGTTAAATACAAAAGCCATATTATAGTATCTTCATTAAAGTGAAATTTTTTATTAATCTCTAGCATCAACGATTTAATTGATGCGCTATCATTTGCATTTTTTTTATCCCTTTTGTAAAAAAAAAAGTTTGTTTTTTTACATTTTGAAACAAAATAATTGTCATCTGAAGCTAAAATAATTTTATCAAACCAATTTATTTTTTCTAAAAAATTTTTTGTATAATTAAATAGTAGACGATTTTTAAATTTTAAACCCTTGCTATTTCTACGAGCAGGAATGATGGCAATATGATTTTTTTTTTTTATCATAAAATATTTTTTTTAAAAATCATGTTTATATTGTTTTATTTTTTATTTATTTCTAATTTTTATTTTAATTAGAATTCTTTATTTGAATTTTTTTTTGATTTTTTTAAAATTATCCTTAGTTAGTTCAAAAAAATATACATCTTTGAATTGATTATTCATTTTAAAATGATTTTTAAAATGACCAGAAATTCTCATACCAAATTTTAAATGACTAGACAAAGACTCATAGTTATCTGTGAAAACTACCGAAAAAATTTTATTCATTTTTAATTTTTCAAAGGCATATTCACAAATTTTATAGAACATTATTAAGCCATAACCCTTTCTTTTGTACTTTTTATTTCCCAATAGAAGTCCGTAACTGCATCTTTTGTTGTAATAATCTATATCATTAATTTTTATGTTTCCTATATATTCATTGTTTTCTCTGATTTTTACTGCAAACATTTGATCTTTTTTCTTTTGTACTTTTTTTATATATTTTAATAAATCTTTTCTGCTGTATTTATTTATAACAGTAACTAGCACTTTTAGATTGTCAGCGTCATTAATCCAATTTAACCAACCTTGATCAATGTGTTTAGTTGAAATTTTTTCTATATAAAGTGATTTTGAATTTAATTTTGACATTATAGCAAACTAATAATCTATATATTATAAAATAAATGAAATATAAAGTAACTTATAAAATGAAAAATTTATTCTTAGCATTATTTAAAAATATTATTGAATTTATTCAAAGTTTTAATAAAAAGGTAGATATAGTTTAAAGTTAATGTCAAAAATTGAAATTCAATTAAAAAATCAATTAAATGAAAATGTAAATGCTCACAAAGATATATTAAAAATATCCAATGACATAATTGATGTAATTAAGAATGTTCAAAAAAAATTAAAAAAGGGAGGCAAACTATTGTTTTGTGGAAATGGTGGTTCAGCTGCAGATGCGCAACATTTAGCAGCAGAATTTATTGTAAGATTAAGACCTCATATAAATAGAAATCCTATACCAGCAATAAGTTTAGCTCAAGATACATCTACTTTAACAGCTTGTGGTAACGATTATAGTTTTGATGATATTTTTTTAAGACCTTTTAAAGCTTTAGTTAAAAAACATGATGTTTTAATATGTATTTCAACTTCTGGTAATTCTAAAAATATTTTAAAGGTTTTAAAACAAGCAAAAAAAACAAAAGTTTATTCAGTTTGTTTATTAGGTAATGGAGGAGGAAAAGCTAAAAAATTGTCAAGTAAATCATTAGTTGTTTCATCTAATAATACTGCCAGAATTCAAGAGTGCCATATTTTTCTTGGACACTTTATATTAGAAAAGATAGAGGATGCGATTATATCGAAAAAAATTAATTAATAATGATAAATTATTTATTTTTAGGCTTTTGCCTCAGAGAAGAACTCTCTAAAATAATAGTTGTTAAATTAAAATAAAAAATTAACAGCAATAATAAATTCCTTATGGAAAATTTTAAAAAACTACTTTTTTTACTTAATCCTAGTGAGCGCAAACAAGCAGTTTTGTTATTATTTATGACAATAATAATGGCATTATTAGATACGATTGGTGTAGCATCCATTTTACCTTTTATAGCAGTTTTATCAAATCCCAATCTTATTGAGACAAACTTAATTTTAAATACTATTTTTCAAACTTCAAAAATAATTGGAGTAGAAAATAATCAAGATTTTTTATTTATTTTAGGTATTTTTACGTTTGTATTATTCATTACCTCAATTTTATTTAAGGCAATAATAACTTATGTACAAGTTCACTTTATCCAAATGCGTGAGTACAGCATTGGTAAACGCTTAGTCGAGGGATATTTGCATCAGCCTTATAGTTGGTTTTTAAGTCATCATAGTGCCGATCTTGGAAAAACAATTTTGTCAGAAGTACAACAAATAGTAGGAGGTGGTTTAGGTACACTGATAACGTTAATTACTCAAACTTTGGTTGTGATCACACTCATAATTTTATTGCTAATAGTTGATCCAAAACTTTCATTGATAGTTGGTATTTCACTCGCACTAATATATGGATTCATTTTCTCTCTGATTCGTAAATTTCTTGATCGAATTGGAAGAGATAGATTAAAATGTAATCAGTTACGTTTTATAGCAGTTACGGAGGCTTTTGAGGCTACAAAAGAAATTAAATATAGAGGTTTAGAAGAAACTTATGTAAAATTATTTTCTAATTCTGCTCAAATCTATGCAAGAACACAGGCTTACTCACAAATAATAAGACAATTTCCTCGTTTTATTTTAGAGGGCATAGCTTTTGGCGGTATTTTATTAATACTCCTTCATTTGCTGGCTGATAAAGGTAGTTTTAGTAGTGCCATACCTATTGTAAGCTTGTATATTTTGGCTGGATATCGATTAATGCCTGCATTGCAACAAATTTATGGTTGTTTTGCCCAGCTTACCTTTATTGGTCCCTCGCTAAGAAAATTATACGAGGATCTTAATAATCTTAAACCCTTTAACCAAAACCAGGATAGAGGTGTTTTATCTCTTAAAAAAGCAATCGTACTAAAAAACATCGACTATAATTATCCAAATACAGCAAAAGCAGCCTTAAGAAATATAAGTATGAATATTCCAGTTAAATCCACTGTTGGATTGGTAGGTGTTACTGGCAGTGGTAAAACAACAGTTGTGGATATTATTCTAGGTCTTCTTGAAGTTCAAAAAGGAATTTTAGAAGTTGATGGAACAGTTATAACAAAGAAAAATGTAAGATCTTGGCAACGCTCTATTGGTTACGTACCCCAGCATATTTTTCTTACTGATAATAGCTTTGCAGCTAATATTGCTTTTGGCGTTGATTATGAAGATATAAATCAAGAAGCAGTAATTAAAGCGTCAAAAATTGCAAATTTACATAGCTTTATAAATGATTTACCTGAGCAATATCAAACAAAAATTGGTGAACGTGGTGCCAGATTGTCAGGCGGGCAACGTCAAAGAATTGGGATTGCTAGAGCTTTATATCATAATCCAGAAGTTTTAATTTTAGATGAAGCAACGAGTGCTTTAGACAATCAAACTGAACAAGTGGTAATGGAAGCAATTAATAATCTTGGTAAAAGTGTTACCACAATATTAATAGCTCATCGCCTAGATACTTTAAAAAATTGCAATATTATATTTAAGTTTGATAATGGTCAGCTTATAAGTCAGGGACCTTTCAAAAAATTATTCAATAATAAGGATAATAATTAAATTATCTCTACTTAAATTGCTGCTGTAATTATATTTATCAGTTTATATTTAGCAAAAAAAAAAAATTTTTTCATAAATTTATGAAATTTGAATCATAATTCATATTATAACATCCAAAGGTATCTTAATAGTATGGATAATATTGAAAATTTTAGTTTTTATAATAAAATGTTAAAATATTATTACTTTTTATAACTTAAATGCTTTTTTTATTAGTATTTTGTCTTTTAATTATCTGAAATTAAAATTTTTTGACTTTTAAGATTAAATTTTCAGCTTTAAATGATTAGTGGATTATCATGTGATAGTAATGCAGTAATATTGAAATATTTAATTTTTAATAAATGAAAAATAAATTAATAAATAATATAGAAAAGAAAATTGCTATAGTTTTTGTATCAGGATCAATAGGCGAATTGGATTGGAATCTGCCAATTTTAGATTTTCTTTTAAATGAAGGTTTTGATTTAAAGATTATAATTTTAAAGAAAGAAGTTTATGAAAGCATAAAAAAAAATAAACTAATTAATAATTTTATAAGTCAAAATAGTAAAATTGAAGTTATTTTTCAAGGTGGTTGTTTTATTGAGAAAATAGAACACTATGTCTATCTCTTTTATAGAATATTAATTAAGCTTAATATCTATAGATATTCTTTAATAAGTAATATTTTCAATTTTTTAAGTAAGATTTTTCATGAAGTATTTTTTAGTAGAATGCCTTCGTATATATTTCGTAACAAAAAAAATAGATATTTATTCTTATCTGAGTTTCCAAGTCTAAGAAGACCAAGAGATGCTTGGATTAGAAAAAAATTTATTAATTCTATCTTTCTTTATCATCCTCATTCTCCCAATATTTATGCAGAAGATTTGGATCAAAGATATAAATCTCCTGAAAATATAGATTATAATAAAAGATATTTTTTATTATTAGGACATCAGCTAGACTATTTAAAAATTAACGATGAAAGAGAATTGGCTGCAACTAATTTAGAAAAAGTATTTGTCGGACATCCGAAGTGGTCACATAAATGGCTAGACAGAAACCGTTGTAAGTTAAAAAATTTTAGCTCAACTTCATTAGATAAAAATAAAACAAGCATTCTTATTTTGAGCAGAGGCCCTGCTGGATCTTCGGATGAAAAATATTATAAAAATTTAATAGAATCCACAATTAAATCGATACAGAAAAGTATTCCTAACTGTAATTTGTTCGTTAAAAAACACCCTAGAGAGAAATTAACTCACTGGGAACAATTTTCAAAAAAATATTCATCAATTAATATTATAAACGACCACATACATATGATTGCTCCTAATGTTGATTTTGTTATTACATTTTTAGGATCGGGTGCAGTGGATTGTTATGAAATGGGTGTTCCAGTAATAGAATTTTGCAATTTAAATCAATATACTAAAGGAGGAATGTTTATTAAGGAAGGCAATTATACGACGATTTACAGAAATCTTGGAATTGTTATTCCCGCAAATAATGAAGAAGAGCTTCAAAATGCTATATATGGATTGGTAAAGACAAATTATAAACTTCAATCAAATATAGCACATCCTTTTTACAAAGAATTAATAGGACTATCAAATACATGGGATAAAAAAATTAGAAGTATACTTGCATCACATAATTTTATCTCTAACTGATATTTTACAGATTTAATCTTACATAATAATATCAGTGTCTTTTTAAGTGAATCAAGTTAATTTGAAACACAGTATCTTTTTCTAGAAATAAATTTGCTCTTTTATAACATTGAGATTTATGTCAAATTTTATTAAATTTTATAGCTGTTTGATTAAAATTAATATAATAAACTTTAAATAAATGTTTAACAAATCTTCTATATTAATTACAGGTGGTACAGGCTCGTTTGGTCATAGCTTTGTTTCGCTTACACTTAAAAAATATAATCCAAAACGTTTGATAATTTTTTCCCGTGATGAAATGAAACAATGGGAAATGGCAAAATTATTTAAAGATGATCAAAGAATCCGCTTTTTTATTGGAGATGTGCGAGAAAAAGATCGTCTTTATCGTGCCCTAGAAGGTGTTGATTTCGTTGTGCATGCAGCAGCAACTAAAATTGTTCCTACAGCAGAATTTAATCCATTTGAATGTATTAAAACAAATGTTAATGGTGCAATGAATTTAATTGATGCTTGCATTGATCAAAAAGTAAAAAGAGTTGTAGCTCTTTCAACTGACAAAGCAAGTAGCCCAATAAATCTTTATGGGGCAACTAAGTTAGCTTCTGATAAATTGTTTACCGCAAGTAACTCTTCATACGCCGGTGGACACAAAACCTGTTTTTCGGTTGTAAGATATGGCAATGTAATGGGCTCAAGAGGCTCTATAATTCCTTTTTTTATTTCCTTGAAGGACCAAAAAGAATTACCCATCACTGATGAGCGTATGACAAGATTTATGATTTCACTGGATCAAGGAGTTAAGTTTGTATGGCATACCTTTAAAGATATGGTGGGAGGTGAAATTTATGTTAAGAAAATTCCATCTATGAAAGTTATTGATATTGCAAAAGTAATTGCACCACAAGCTAGACATAAAATTATAGGTATCCGTCCTGGTGAAAAATTTCATGAACAAATGATCAGCAGTGATGATGCTTTTTCAGCTTATGAATACCCTGACTATTATAAAATCTTACCACAGATAAATGGATGGGTAAAAGATAAATTACGTATTAAAAATGGAAAAAAAATAAAAGAAGGTTTTGTCTACAACAGCAACAACAATTCAGAATGGATGACAAAATCTCAACTTAAAAATTGGATTAATAAAAATAAAAATTATATAGGAAAGATTTAAATTAAAAATATTTAATTGAGCTTATTTAAACTTAAGGTGATTAATCAAAAAAGTTCTAATTAATGAATAAATATGTTAACTCTATTCAAAGAAAAAATGTAATTCATTTATAGATATGAAGTTAGTAAAATATACTAGAAAAAATACGCATCGATCTAAATACCCACCTTTATATCCTAATGAAATGATGATAAAAATTTTCAACTCTAAGAAATATTCGAACATAAAAATTAGACCACCACATTTAAATAAAATCTTAGAAGTTGGTTCGTTTTCTGGAAATAATTTAAAATATTTTATCGAAAATGGTTTCAAATCATATGGAATTGAAATTAATCAAGACTTAGTTGATTTAGGAGTAAAAACCTTAAAAAGACTTAAAATAAAAACTCCATTAATTAAGATTGGAACAAATACTGACATACCATTTAAATCAAAGTTTTTTAATACTTTAGTTTCAATTAACACAATACACTATAATTCTGGAAATGAGATTCACAAAGCACTCATAGAGTATAAAAGAGTTTTAAAAAAAGGGGGAGTTTTGTACCTAGAAACGCTTGGAAAAGAACATTTTGGTTTTGGTAAAAAAATTAAAAATCTATCATATAAATCCAACTTAAAAGACTTTAGAAAAAATCATATTTTTGGTTTTTTTGATAATAAAATGCACTTAAAAAAAATTTTAAAACGTTATTTTAGCAAAGTCGAAATTTTCGAAAAATATGAAAAAACCAAAATTAACCTTCATTTTTATGTTGCTATCTGTAAATAAATATAATTTTAAAGTGTATTAATATCAATTGTGAGAACAATTATAATATTAAATACTATCAATAAAACATTGAAAATATTTATTATGTAATCAAAAAATTTTTTTTTCAATCAATCAATAAATTTGAATAAAAATCAAAGATATTTTCTAATTCTATCTTATTTTTTAATTAAATATTAAAAGTTTAAAATTTAAATAAAATTTTAACTCATGCTTCACAAAATTAGAGACAACCAAGTTTTAAAATTTGATATGAAATGAAGATAGACTCTGGTATCATTAATATATTATGATAAGTTTAAAAAGTTATATTTGTCCTTCTTGCAAACAATCCCCAACAATAAATTGTAAAAAATTTTGTTCTTTTAAAATTCTTAATAATAATATCCCATCTTTCACTAAGCAGAAAACGTCTAAAATTACCACTTATGAAGTGAGACAAGCAAATATATTTTATAAAAACTTTTTAAATTGGTTGTTTAAAACTTTTAAAACTAATGAAAAAGAATTTAGAAAAAAACTTTTTCAAGATATAAAACTTAAAAAAAATCAAAAAATATTAATTACTGGTGTAGGTAATGGAGATGACTTAAAATTTATTTTACATAATTTTAAAAAACTAAAATTAAAAATTTATGCTCAGGATCTTTCATATATTTTTCTAGTCAATTGTTTAAAAAAATTCAAACATAAAAATATATTTTTTAACATTAGTGATGCTAAATTATTACCTTTCAAAGATAACTTTTTTAATCATGTATTTCATTTTGGAGGAGTTAATTTATTTGGAAATTATCTGAAGAGTATTCAGGAAATGGAAAGAGTTGTAAAGATTGGTGGTAGTGTTACTTATGGTGATGAGGGTGTTGCCCCATGGTTAAGGAATACAATTTACTCCAATATGCTTATTAATAATAATAAATTATGGAAATTTAGACTTAAATTAAATGATATTACTGTTAACGCTAAAGATATAAATATTAGATATTTATTGGGTAATTGTTTTTATTTGATTAATTATATTTACGATCCTAAATATAAAAATAAATTTAATTTTGAGGTCATGCATAAATCTCCAAGGGGTGGTAGCATTCTTAGTAGGTATATAGATACAACAGGTTTTAAAAGAAATTATATTTTAAAAAATTTAAATCAAATTTTAACTTAGTTTAGTTTTATAATTGATATCAGTAAGATAACATAAATTATTTTGATTTATAGGTCTTGTAAATTTTTTCAGCTTTTTTCCAATCTTCTATTGTGTCTATATCTTGAACAAGAAGATTAGATAGCTCAATTACTGTTTTATTTTTAGAAAAACCTGTTGGCTTATTTTTCCAAATTTTTGGTTTGGCCCAACAAAACTGTCCAGCATCATGATATATTTCTGGTAGATCCTGTGATCTAGAATTATAATGTTTAGGAAAAACCATTTTTAATCCACCAGTAGAAAGTTTTTTAAAAGATCTATATATGGGATAAGAATATTTTGTTGCAGCAATAACAGAGTCCCAATTATTTTTCTTGATAAGATTATAACCTTTAATCAAATCATTTATTTGAATTAATGGTGCGGTTGCATAAATACAACACGCATAATCAATCACCTCATTACAATCCTCTAAATATTTTACTGCATGTCCAACAACTTCATGTATTCCCAAAAAGTCCCCAGAAAGTTCTTTTGGTCGAAAAAATGGAACTTCAGCATTATATTTCAATGCAACTCTGGCAATTTCATCACTATCTGTAGATACAATAACTCTATCAAAAATTTTACTAGAAATAGCGGCTTTTATTGAATAAGAAATAATTGGCTTTCCTAAAAATTTTTTGATATTTTTTTTTGGTATTCTTTTACTTCCACTTCTAGCAGGAATAATCGCAATTTTCATAAGCACTCAATCATCATTTTAATAAATATATTTTTAATTAATATATCTATAATATTAAGTTTTTTATAATTTAAACATTGAAAACTTTCAACAAACAGCTCAAAGTTAATAATTTTTTTATTATTAAATTTATGTATACGAAAGATAATTTAAGTTTCTTTTTAAATTATAGCTGAGTAGAGATATCTAAATTAATTGATTATCTATAGATTTATCATGACTTAGATTAACAATTAAATTTTGGCGTGCGATAATATCACTAGCAAATCCCTCCATAAAGTGTGAAATAAGCAATTCTTTTTTATTTGGTTTTCTTCTGTCTATTTCCAGATATTTTTGACCAATTTCATACCATAAAACATTATTCTTTTTAAGGGTTTCTATAGCTTTCATTTGCACAATATGCCCTAAAGGCGTATTATTTAGTTCACGTTTATATACACCAACGCTGTAAAAGCCTTTATCTCTAGAATAAGTAAATAAACCTCCACCAACCAAAGAATCTTCTTTACTTTTTACCAAAACAAGAAAAGACTCTCCAGAGTTAATTTGCTTCTTTTGAATTTGCCAGCTTTCATTTGATCTAGTAACTCTTCCCGCTTCTGACTTGTGGAACAATCTGAAACTATCAAATAATTCATTTGAAACTTTTTCATGTACTTCCACCTTCCATTCTCTCAATCCTTTGTTAACAAGTGGTTTAAAGCTTTTTCTAAATTTTAAATGAATATCCTGTAGACTTAGAGATAAGTTTACAAATATATGGTGAGTAGAAAAAACTTCTTTTGCCATTTTAGCCCACATTAAATACCAATTTGATACATTTAACAAATTAACGTTAACAAACTGACATTTTCGTATGTCAAGTTGTTTGGTTATATCTAAAATCAAATATTGTAATTCTTTTTCAAGTCTTTTTTTCACTTTAGGTGCAAGTGACTTTCTAAATAAAGGTTCTATTATTTCTGTTCCATTACTAGATAAGACCCATTCTTGTTTATCATTTTTACTAACAATTAAAGGCATTACTCCTACAGGCTCTTTATTATTATAAAGAACAAATGATAAATTAATCGCATCATTTTTATCATAGTAAGAGACATAATATTCAATCATGCTTTGCAAATAAAGAAAAGAAGGAACAATGGAACAATTATCAAGAACATTTTGCCAATTATTATTGTTGTTATTAAAGTCTGGAAAGTGATCGTAAATAATTTTTAATAACTTTTCTTTCATACACACTTATATTTATTGCAAAATATTAGTTAAACTATGAACAATTTGATTCTGTTCATCAAAACTCATATTTGGGAATAATGGTAGGCTTATAGTATTTTGATAATATTTTTCAGCTATTGGAAAATCTCCATATTTAAACCCTATATTTAAATAATATGGTTGTGTGTGTATTGGTATATAGTGAACATTAACACCTATATTTTTTTTTCTTAATTCATTAAATAATTTTAAACGACTAAAACTACTTTTTCTTCTGTCTATCTGAATTGGATATAGATGTAATGCAGAATAAGTATTACTAGATAAGTAGGGTTTAATGATCGGCAATTTGCTTAAAAGATTATCATATCTTTTTTTTAAGATATGTCTTTTTTTAACAAACTCATCAAGACGCTTCATTTGACTAATACCCAATGCAGCATGTAATTCTGTCATCCTATAATTAAATCCTAAATCAATTTGCTGATAGTGCCAATCACCGTGAGGTTTTTTTGTCATCAATTTAGAATTTCGTGTTATTCCATGAGTTCTGAATAACTGCATTCTGGTTAATAATTTTTTATCATTTGTAGTTGCAATACCTCCTTCTGCTGTTGTTATTATTTTAACAGGATGAAAACTAAATATTGTGATATTAGAATATTGACATCCACCAACATGTTTTTTTAAATATTTACTACCGAGTGCATGTGATGCATCTTCGATAATATTAAATCCATAATCTTTACTAAGTAAATTAATTTTTTTCATATCACAGGATTGTCCAGCAAAATGAACGGGAATTAAAATTTTTGGTAATTTATTTTTTTTTTTTGCATGAATAAGTTTTTCTTCCAATTTATTAGGACACATGTTGTAAGAAAAAGGATCAATATCCACAAAATCAACTTTTGCTCCACAATAAAGACCACAATTAGCAGAGGCCACAAAAGAATTTGGGGAAGTCCAAAGTCTATCTCCTTTTTTTAGGCCTAAAGCTAGGCAAGCAATATGCAAGGCAGAAGAAGCACTATTAGATGCAACAGAAAATTTTGCATTACAGTATTTTGAAATTTTTTTTTCAAACAAAGGTACTTTTGGACCTTGAGTTAAGTAATCAGATTTTAATACTTTAATGACTGATTTTATATCATCCTGGTTTATATTTTGTTTTCCATATGGAATCATTGTATTTTTATTTTACCAAGATTTTTTAAGTTTAATATTTTTTATTAAAGTAAGAATATTATATTAATTCTAATATAAATTAAATTCTATTATAACATTATATATTTTTAATAGACAAGATAAATTAGACTATAATACTTACTTAATTGAAAAATATCAAAATCATATACTTCAGATTCTAATTTTATTAGTATAATTATAAAGTTAGATTTAAAAAATTTAATAATTTATTAAAATAGCTTTTCGAAAAATTTTAGTTTGTGTAATAGATTATAAAATTGAAATTATTATAAGGTAATATTTGAAATACAAGGTATCAAAAACGCAATTAAATTATTTTTCCTTATTTTCCTTGGGATCAGAAGATTTTGGTTATGGACATTATAAGAGGATTAAAAATTTAATTTCAATTCTTAAAAATAAAAAAAGAAAATTTATTCATTATTCATATGGAGAAAAGATTAAAAAAAAAATTTTTTTTTTAGATAGATTAGACTTTGAAGTTAAATTAGGTAGAAACATTATTCTTGATATTACAAATGACTTATTTTTAGATAAAAATACCATATCAATAATAAAAAAAATTTTTACTAAAAAAGAATTGGGAAAAATTTTTATTATAGATGCACCAACCAAAAAAAATTTGTCTACAATTTTAGATTTAGAGCATATAAAAACACTTGTTCCTTTCCAGATCACAGAGGATGTAAAAAAAAAACTTTTAAAAATTAAGAATAAAAAATTCGGAATAGAATATTTCATATATTCAAACTCAAATCTAAAAAGACAAAAAAAAATTTATGACATAGCTTTGAGTTTTGGTGGTAGTGATAATTACAAAGGCACTCTCCATGTATTGAAATTATTAGATGCAATAAAAGTAAAAAAAAAAATTTTAGTTGTTAATGGAAAGTATTTTAAAGAGAGCTACAAAAAAAAAATATTTTCTATTTGTAAAAAAAATAAATTTGAAGTGATATCTTTTTCTAAAAATTTTAGTAGCATATTAAATAAAAGTAAATTGTTGATAACTAATTCAGGTTTAACTAAATATGAAGGTATTATTCATGGTCTTAAAATTATTGTTTTTTCAGATACAAAAGAAAGTCAAAAAATAGATGAATTTTTTCTACGAAAGACGAAACAATACTGCTTTCCTTATCTTAAAAATTTTAAAAATGATAAATTAAAATTAAATAAAATTTTAAAAAGACAATTAAGATATAAAAAACTAGATAAAAATAATTTAAGCTCTAATATCAATAATATAATAAATTTTTTTGAAAATGACTAAGCCTTTTATAATTGCAGAAGTTGGATCTAACTTTGACCAATCTTTAGATAAAGCAAAAAAATATATTGAAATTGCAAAAAAATGTAGAGCAGATGCAGTTAAATTTCAGTTATTCTCTGGAAAAATTTTGTATCCAAATAATTTTAAAATGCAAAAAATTTTTAATTCAATAGAGTTAAATATTAATTGGCTGGATGATCTTTTAAATCATGCAAAAAAAAATAAAATAAAAATATTATTTTCTTGTTTTGATGAATTCAGACAAAAACTTTTAATAAAAAAAGGTTTTTTATTTCATAAAATTGCTTCTAGTGAAATTGATAATTTAAATTTGTTTAAACATTTGAATAAAAAAAAATATAAAGTTTTTTTATCTACAGGGATGAGTGATTTAGATGATATTAAAAAAGCATATAAAAAACTGAATAATTGTAAATTAGTTTTAATGCAATGTACTTCGTTATATCCTACAAATGAAAAGGATGTTAATTTAAATGTAATAAATACTTTTAAAAAATATCTAAAAAAAGCTGAACTTGGTTTTTCTGATCACACAATTTCTGATGTTGCAGCTATAACTGCAGTTGGAATGGGCGTAAGATATTTTGAAAAGCATATTACCCTAAATAAAAAGCTAAAAGGACCAGATCATTTTTATGCTTATGAGCCTAAGCAGTTTAAAAGCTATATAGAAAATATAAATAATGCTTTTAAAAGTTTAGGCTCTAGTCAAAAAGAAATTAATTCTCAAGTTAGAAAAATTGCCAGGCTTAATGGAATTTATTCAAAAGTTAAAATGAAAAAAAATACAATAATTAGCAAAAAAGATATTTTTATGAAGTCTCCAGCTATAGGTTTAAGAGAAAAAGAGTTAAAGTTAATTTTGGGTAAAAAATTAAAGGTAGATGTTGGAATAAATAAACCTATGAAATTAAAATTTTTTAGATGAAAAAAAAATTATTAATATTTGGAGATGGAGAAATAGCAGAACAAGCTTTTTTTTATTTTTCAAAGCAATCAGAGTATCAAATAACTGCATTTATAACTGACAATCCAAACGATCAAAAATTTAAAAATTTACCCTTGGCATCTTCTGATGACCTGGAAAAAGATTTTTTAAATACAGAATATTATGTTCATGTTGCGATCTCGTACCGTAATTTAAATAAGAACAGAGAAGATAAGTTTAAGTTTTTTGAGAAAAAAAAATATAATTTTGCAAGTTTCATATCTGATAAATCAACTATTTTAACTGACAAAAAAAATTTAGGTAGAAATCTGTTTATACTTGAAGAACAATCTATTCAAACTGGAGTTAAAATAGGAGATAATGTGATGATTTGGTCGAATAACCATATAGGCCACAATTCTTTTATTTCTAGCCATACATATATATCATCAAATGTAACTATTTCTGGGCATTGCGAAATTGGTAAAAGATGTTTTTTTGGGGTTAATTCCTGTGTCTCAGATTTTATCAAAATTGGAGATGACTGCTTTGTAACAATGGGCTCAGTTATAAATTCTAATTTAAAAAATGATAGTACAACAATAAATAGATCAACTTCAATTTATGAGTCAGATAGTAAAATCAATAGAATCTTAAAAAAAAAATATTTCAGTAACTAGTTATGAAATTTAAATCAATAGGAATTATTTTTAAGCCTAAAAAAAAATTTAGCTGGTCATTTACTCATTGTATGGTTCCGACAGTTCTAAAAATAAATAATAATAAAATTAGAATTTTTTTTGGATCAAGAAACAAAAGTAACGTATCATCAATAGGGTATGTTGATTTATATTATGAGAATAATAAGTTTAAAGTCATTAAATATTCAAATAAGCCTGTCTTAAAACCAGGTTTACTTGGTTCATTTGATGATAATGGTGTTTTGCCATCATGTGTAATAAAAAAAAATAAAATATTTTATTTATTTTATATTGGTTGGCGTCCTGGTGTTACAACAAGATATTCTTTAATCGCTGGACTTGCAAAATCTAAAAATTTAGATTCTTTTAAAAGAGTTACAAAATCTCCAATTTTAAAACTTAATGATAGTGAACCATATCAAATTTTGACTGCCCCAACAGTAATAAAAAAAGATAATAAATATTATATGTGGTATGTGTCTTGCAATAAATGGCAAAATAAAGATTTGCCATATTATGACATCAAATTTGCAACTTCAAAAAATCTTATTAAATGGGATCAAACAGGAATTAGTTGTATAAAATTAAAAAAAGATGAGAGGGCAGTAGCGAGACCATTCGTGATTTATGAAAAGAATTTTTTTAAAATGTGGTATTGCTTCGAAAAAAAAAGGGGTAAATATAAAATTGGTTATGGGGAGTCCTTAGATGGAAAAAAATGGATAAGAAAAGATAATAAAATTGAATTTATAAATAATTTTAAAAGTGAAAATAAAATGAGAGCCTATCCAAATTTAATAAGATTAAAAGGAGATACATTTATCTTTTATAATGGAAATAATTATGGTGAAGAAGGTATATTTTGTGCAAAGTTACTAAATTAATTCTAATTTAACATATGCTACTTGGTATAAGTCAACCCACATTCCTTCCTTGGATAGGTTATTTTGCTTTTTTGGATAAAATTGATAAGATTATATTTTTGGATAACGTCCAATTTAAAAAAAGAAGTTGGCAACAAAGAAATAATATTAAATTAAACGGACAAAAAAAATTTTTATCAATTTCGGTTAAATCTAAGGGCAAATTTGATCAAAAAATATCTGAAGTTGAAATTTTACATGATAAAAATATAGAATTAATAAAAAAACAAATTTATTTTGAATATAAAAAAGCTAAATACTTTAAAGATTATTATAAATCTATTTGTGATATTTTTGATAAAAAACATCAATATTTATATGAACTTAATATTGAATTAATAAAATTTTTTATACAGGTTTTAAATATAAAGATTGATATAGATTATTCCTCAAATTACTCACTTAATCTAAAAAAAGAAAATTTAATATTTGAGCTATGTAAATTGAATAATTGCAAGGAGTATTTAGCTACTTTAGGTTCAATGAACTATTTAGAAACTTTTAAATTTATACCAGAAACTAATATCAAAATTTGTTATTTTGAATATGAAGATATTAAATACAATCAATTAGGTGAAAATTTTATACCAAAACTATCAATTTTAGATTTATTGTTAAATGAAGGTAAAGATAGTACAAATATTATCCGAAAGGGTTTTAAAATAATTAAAACATAAAAAAATATTTATTATCATATTAAATTTTTAAAAAAAATTTAAATATATTATGGCTAGAAATATACTTAATAGGGTATTAGTATTTAATTCCATATATATATTACAGATTATAGAAATAATTTATCTTAAGTTGATTGAAAAACTTAAAAGAAAGCAAAGTGTTAATAAATCAACATTAATAATTGTTAGAAATGATAGAAGGGGTAAATTTACAACTTCTGCTAGCAATATTAGTGGAATCAAGTGTGGAAAAACTGCTGACGAGATAGACGTTTTATCATTTAAATTTTATCAATTTCTTAGAAAGTATGATTTTCAAAATCAAATGTTGTACGGCGATATTCCTCTCTATGATTTATATACAAGGCAAGTAAAATTGAAACTAACTGACACTATAATTGCTACATTGCAATTATATGAATGGTCATTAAGTCAAGAAAACGATATTGAAATTATATCAGATGCGCAGACTATCGAAATAATACGTGAAACGTTATCTTTTTTGGAATTACAAATAAAGAACATAAAATGGAAAAAGCAATACTTATTAACATTAGTGATTACAATTAATTCAATTTTAATGAGATTAGCATCAATAATAATTAATTTTTTTTCGAAAAGCACACTTCCAAAAACTTATTATAAAAGAAGATACAAAGATAATTATCCAACAATTTTGATTACTCTATCAGCTAAAGATCCAAAAAGATTTTTTAATAGTTATATTAAAAAAATTAAACATTTTAATATCATTTTGTACAGCATAGGTATTTTGGAAGATCCATTAGAAGACTATGAAGTTATAAATATTAAAATTAAAAAAAAATATTTTTCAAGATTCTTAGTTATTTTTCAATTTTTAGGTATAAAAAGTTTTATAGCTGACATCTTGTTAATTCACAAAAATCATATGGATCTTAAGATAAGCACGAGTATAGTTGAGAATATTTTAGATAATGAAAATATAGATGTTTTACTTAACAATGAACAAGTTAAAGTTATTGACAATTATTTTGTAATTCATTCAAGAAAATCAAATATATCAATCATTTCAGATGTTTTTGAGGAAATATATACCTGTGATGGCGCCATCTTAGGTTGTGAAGCTAATTTAACAAGACTAACTAAGTTAGCAATTAGCTCTTCCTCTTATGTTATCAGAGGTGTAAATGAATTTATGAAATATAGGCTCTTTAATCTTAAAGACCCGGAAACTAACTATATTAAAAAATTATTAAAACTTAAAGGCTCTCAAAATGTTATCTTTTATGCTTCTGATCCAGTAAAACTAGAAAGACAAAGATATGACTCAGAATTTTTTCTCATTAACCATTTATCAAAAATTGATAATACTTGCTTAGTAGTAAAAATCCATCCACAAGATACTGGCAAGATCACATTACTAGCTTATAATAACGCTAATAGACCTGATAATGTAAAACTAATTGCTGATTTGGCTCAAAAAGAGAATATAATTTCTCCTGACTTTAATATATTTCCAAGTTTTAATTTTGGTGCTGCTATGTCCTCCTGCGATGGATTTATTACATCTCACTCAAGTTCAGCAATGGAAGCTTTGGCTCTTAAAATAAAGATTGGCATTTTAGATATAGTTGATCATTGTAATTTTAGACCAATGATCAAGTATCAAGGCGCTGTATTAATTAATGGTAAAAGTTCGTTAGATTATTTTTTAAAGATAAAAAATTGGCGCACATCACATGAAGCTTTAAAATATTACGGCTTAGATAGTAAAAAAAATGAACATTTTGATTTAGGCAAAAATATACTAAATTTGTCGGTATTAAATAGAAATATTAAAAAAATTTAATATAAATTAACTTTATCGCAGACAACTTAAAATAAAAAATTTGAGATTATATAATTAAAATTTTTTAATATAAGATGATTAATATGTATAAGTATCCAAAAATAGTCTCTTTTACTCTTGCCCTATCATATTTATTAATTTGTAATCTTTATTTATATAATTTGTATTTAGCAGTTGAAGGTGTTGATATTCATAATTACCTCAAACATTTTCAAGAAGATATAAATGAATACAGGGCAATTCCAATTTTTTATGAGCACAATACTTTTTTTTATGATGTTGTAACATTTATTAATATATTTTTTAAATTTGAAAATGCTTCTACAATTTATATTTATATTATGAGTTTCATTACTTTTTTTTTGGCATACAAATTTTTTTTAGATGCAATGTATTTAAAGACAACTTTAACTGGAATTTTTTTTATTTTCTTGATTTTATTTACACCAAAAGTGATGGACATATTTGTTTCACAAATTAGAGGTGGCTTAGCTTTAGTGATATTTTTATATGGAATAAATTTTAATTCAAAAATTATTAAATTAACCTTTATTATATTTTCATCTTTTATACATTTTATGGTTTTGCCAATATTATCTCTATATTTATTGTATTATTTTTTTAAAAAAACAAACCTATTAAGAAAATCAAATGCTCTTACTATTTTAATATTAATTTTTTTTTGTTTTATAGCAGTTTATATAATGACATTAATTTATCCTATTGGAGGTTATCGTAATGATTTAATGTATTCATTATTAATATTTTTCATTACTATTTATTTTCTAAGTATTAGTAAAATATTAATTACAAATGTAGAAGGCTTTGTTGCCATAGGTTTAATGATTATGATTTTGGTCTCTTCAATTGTAGATTACCATCTTATAAGATTTTTAGGTATAGCATTTGTAATGTATGGATTAGCTATTATTAATCTTAATAATATTACTTTTTTAAAAAATAATATTATTTTTTATTTTGTGCTTTTTTGTACCTATCATTTTTATTTCTTAAGGATTTATGTTTTTTAATTATTGTGTAATTGAAATTGACAGCAGCAGAAATAAATTAATTATAAATGTTAAAATGATATAGTAATAATCTTTTTAAATCTAGGATATAGGATTACTTTTTGTTTGATCAAAGTAAATTTATCTAAAACTCTTGGAAAAAAATTTTTTTTGATTATAATTCTTATAATTTTTTATAATTAAACTAGTTTATAAATTTTTATAAAAAATTTAATTTATATTAATATTTTTAAGATTAACTTTATTCACTATTTTATAAAAATTTAATTTCGTAAATGAAAATTGTTCATATCATAAATGGTTTATATGACGGCGGGGCAGAACATACATTATTCAAAATTTGCAAATATGATAAATTGAACAAACATGTTGTAATCTCACTTAAAGGTCCTGGAAAATATTTTTCTTTACTAAAAAAATTAAAAGTTGAAGTTTATTGTTTAAATGCAAATTTTTTTTCAATTTATAAATTTTTTTTTCTTATAAAATTACTTCGATTTTTAAAGCCTAATATTGTACAAACATGGCTTGTGCATGCAGACTTTGTGGGTGGTATTGCTGCACGATTAGCTGGTATTAAGAACATAATTTGGAATATACGTTATTCTAATTTAGAAATAGGAAAAACAAAACTATCAACCATTTTAATTTTAAAAATATTATCAAAACTATCTTTTCTAATACCCAAATTGATTATAGTTGTTTCTAAAAAAGCAAAAAAAATCTATGAAATTAAAGGCTATGATAAAAAAAAATTTAGATTTATTCCAAATGGTTATGATCTATCAATTTTAAAAATTAGTAGATCTCAAAAAATAAATTTTAGAAAAAAAATTAGAATTAAGAAACAAATACCATTAATTGGCAATGTTGCTCGATACGATCCAAAAAAAGATCATTTAAGCTTAATCAAAGCACTTTCATTAATACAGTTAAAAAATATAGATTTTTTTTGTGTTCTTGTGGGAACCAATGTTAATCAAAATAATATTAAATTAATTTCTGAAATAAAAAAATTTAAATTAACTAATTATGTAAGGTTACTAGGTCAAAATAATAATATTGGACAAATAATGAATGGGATAGATATTTATGTTCAAAGTAGCAGTTATGGTGAAGGGTTTCCTAATGTTGTGGCGGAAGCAATGGCTTGTGGCACACCTTGTGTTGCAACAAAAGTTGGTGATGCAGGATTTATCGTTGGTAAAAATGGATGGATAGTTTCCCCAAATAGTCCAGTTAAACTAGCTAAATCAATCGAAAAAGCACTTTGTGAAATAGACTCTCATAATTGGAACAAAAGATGTAGTAAGGCAAGATTAAGAATTAAAAAAAATTTTAATATAACTAAAATGATTAAATTATATGATGAGGTATGGAATAAGGTTTATAGGTTAAATTTATAAAATTGATTTATCTAATTATATCAATTTTATAAATAACTATTAAAGTTATAATGTTTCAAATATTTAAGTAAATAATATGAATAAAGATATTAAAAAAATTATTGTTACTGGTTCAGCGGGCTTTATTGGTTTTTCATTATGTGTAAAGCTTCTAGAAAGAGGTGATAATATTATTGGTATAGACAATCATAATAATTATTATGATCCCGAACTTAAAAATAAAAGACTTGAAAAATTAACCAAATATTCAAATTATCATCATTATAAGGTAGACCTTATCAATAAAAATAATTTAGATAAAATATTTAATGATCATAAGCCTAATAAAGTAGTTAATCTAGCAGCACAGGCAGGAGTGCGCTACTCTATGGAAAACCCTCTTGCGTATATAAATAGTAATATTTTAGGATTTGCTAATATTTTAGAAAATTGTCGAAATCATGATGTTGAGCATTTAGTTTATGCAAGTACTTCAAGTGTATATGGTGCTAATACGAAAATGCCATTTTCAGAACATCATAGTGTTAATCATCCATTATCTGTTTATGCAGCATCTAAAAAATCCAATGAATTAATGGCACATACATACAGTTACTTATATCAACTGCCAACGACAGGTCTTAGATTTTTTACAGTTTATGGACCCTGGGGTAGACCAGATATGGCTTTGTTTAAATTTACAAAAAACATTTTAGAGGAAAAACCCATTGATGTATTTAATCATGGTAAACATACCAGAGACTTTACCTATATCGATGATATCGTTGAAGGAATAATAAAAACCCTTGATAATTCAGCAAATATAAATACTGATTGGGATAGTGATTATCCAGATCCAGCGACTAGCAAAGCACCCTGGTGTATTTACAATATTGGTAACAATAAACCAGTTCAGCTTATGGATTATATTGATGCATTAGAAAAAAATTTGAAAAAAAAAGCTATGATAAATTTTTTACCATTACAGCCTGGAGATGTACCAGACACCTATGCAGATGTAGATAATTTAAAGAAACAATTTAACTATAAACCCTCAACATCAGTTATTGATGGAGTGTCAAATTTTATTAAATGGTATAAAGATTATTATAAAATATGATTAATAAAATCAAAGACTTTGAATTAACAGTTACAAGCTTAAACCACTTTGATTTCCCGCTACAGTTAAAAGATTGGAAGAGCAAATAGCATAATAAAATGAGAAAGAAAAATTCAATAATCTAAGGTGCGCAATAAAATTACATTTATTATGGCCTCACCAGGTGGTGGAGGATCAGAAAGTGTGGGAGTGAATATAGCTAATAGACTTGCTGATCGTGGTTGGCATGTGGATTTTGTTTGTATGAATTTGAAGCGAAAAGAATATCTTGAGACAATTTCAAAGAAAGTCAATTTAGTAAATCTCAACATAAGTCGTTTTGCCTTAAGTTTTATACCGATAATGTTTTATTTAAAAAGGAACAAAGTAAAGAACATAGTTAGTTTTAATTATTTTTATTCAATACAATTAGTTCTTCAAAAATTTTTACTTGGAAATCAATTTAAAATTATTGCTAGAAATAATATTTCATTATCGCAGGATGAGAAATATGATTTTAGTAGTAATATTTTTAAAAGGTTTATTTTTATGATAGTAAAATTTTTATATCCCAAAGTAGATTATTGCATAGCACAGTGTGAAGAAATGAGAATAGATTTAATTAGAAATTACAGTTTTAAAAACAATAAAATAAAAGTTATTTTTAATCCAGTTAATTATAAAATAGAAAATAGCTATGAAAATAAAAAGATTCCAAAAGAAAAGTTTATTTTAATAGTTGGCCGCTTGAGCAAACAAAAGAGACATGATGTTGCAATAAAAGTATTTTCAAAGATAAAACAAAAATTTCCAGATTTTAAGCTTAAAATTTCTGGTCAAGGTCAGGAAGAAAATTTTCTTAGACAACTAACAAAAAAATATGGAATTAATAATAGTGTTGAATTTTTAGGTTTTCAAAAAGATTTAATACCTTTGTATAAAAGGGCAAAATTGACTTTGATGACTTCTAGATATGAGGGATTTCCAAATGTATTAATAGAGTCTATTACTCTTGGCACTCCAGTAGTATCATTTAACTGTTCATCAGGGCCTTCTGAAATTATACAAAATGAAATAAATGGTTTTTTAGTTGATGATGGTGATGAGAATATGTTAGAAAAAAAGATAATTAAAACATTAGGCATTGAGTGGAATTCCCAAATAATTCATGACTCTGCTGATAATTTTAAAAATAAAAAAGTTATAGCTGAGTATGAAGAAATTTTTAATAAACTTGTAAATAGTAATAAAAATTGAATAAATATAAAAATCTAATTTAATAATGTTTTATTGTTCAAAAATTCTATTTATTTAGTTACAGGTAAAACTTTTTTTAATAATTCCTGAGCCACTAATTTATGTGCATGCTCATTCCAATGACCATCTGATGGAAACTCAAACTTTTTTTTAAAAATCTTAAAGTCATCAGTAAAAACATTATTCATATCAATATAGTTTATACTATTAGCGACTGCTGTCTTTCTCATTATTTCACGCATGTCATTGAAGTAACTTTTTGATTCTACGCTGTTATATATATCTCTTCTATCAGCATCAATAATTATTGTTATCTTATCTGTTAAATCCATTTTTATTATTTCTTTAAAGAATGCCTTAATAACTTTTTGAGAAGCAATATTTATTTCATCAGGTTTCAATCTCTCAGTGTTCCCCGCATACATGGAATAAGTGCTTAATCCAGGATCCTTTAATCCAAGTTGCACTAGTGCTCCTCGCCAATCAAACCCTACGTGAAAAACAAGATATCGCATTGCAGCAGATTTACGAGCTATCTTACGTAAACCTTGGTAACCAAAAAAAGGATTAAATTTAAGATCAAAGTTATCATCGAAACACCAAGTGCCCTCTTTAACCCTATAGCTGCACAAAGACTCATCGAAATCATTACCAACTACTACAATAGCAAAATGCTTGGGTGAGAACTCTCTTTTAACAAATTTTATCATTTGAATATATTGCGAAAGAGGGACACCAGAGACTCCAAGTTGATAAACTTTTAGGCCTGACTGTAATTGTATAACTTCTCCCATTGAGTCTTCATTTCTTATTTGTGCTGCCTGGACCATTGAGTCGCCAATTATAGCTATATCAGGTTTAGAATTTGTGATATAATCATGATTAGAATAAAATCCATAATTATTTGTACGTTTTTTAACAATCCTATAGAAATTTTTACCTTCAGAGAATGTACCTTTTTGATTTGCTTCAAATCTTAAGATATCTGTTTTATCTGATATGGGATGTAAATCAATTGCTGAAGAGGTTGGAAGTACTCTAAAGGTTATTTCAAGCAAGATAGCTACAGTAATTACAAGATAAGTTAGATAAGCTAAACCACGTATGATTATTTTAATCAAGCTCATATCTATTCTTATAATTTACCTTCAGTGATTTATCTTGATCCTTTTTAAAAAGAAAAAAATTTCCAATTGCTAAAACATCGAGTTCTGTGCCCATAAAGCAATTAAAAGCATCTGTTGGCGAGCATACAATTGGTTCACCACGAACATTAAAAGAGGTGTTTACAACCATTGGACATCCAGTTTTTTCTTTAAATTTAGATATCACAGCATGATATTGAGAATTTGTATTTTCATGTACCGTTTGTATACGTGCAGAATAATCTACATGTGTAATTGCTGGAATAGAAGAGCGAGGTATATTTAGTTTGTCAATTCCAAACAGTCTTTTGTCCTTATCCGTAATCTTTAGCCGCTTATTCTTTTGAACATTTGCAACTAAAAGCATGTAGGGACTATCAGTATCATGTTCAAACCACTCACTCACATCGTCACGTAAGACACTTGGAGCAAATGGTCGGAAGCTCTCCCTATACTTAATTTTAAGGTTAAGTTGTTTCTGCATTATTGGAGATCGTGGATCGGCAATAATACTTCTTCCACCAAGTGCTCTTGGTCCAAATTCCATTCGTCCTTGCATCCAGCCAATAGCTTTTTTATCAGCTAATGCTGTTGCAACTTGATCGATAAGCTCATTATCTGTGAGTTTTTTGAAAATAGCACCACAACCCTTAAGGTGAGACTCAATTTCAGCATCACTGAATTCAGGCCCAAGTAAAGCGCCTTTCATGGAGTCACATTGTGAGGACATTATTCGTTCACTTTTATGATGTAAATACCAAACAGATAAAGCAGCACCTAGAGCCCCACCTGCATCCCCAGCAGCAGGTTGGATCCAAATATTTTCAAAAATTTTTTCCCGCAAAAGAATACCATTAGCTACACAGTTAAGAGCTACTCCTCCAGCTAGACATAAGTTTTTTTCACCTGTCTCTTTCGCTATACCCTTTGCAATTTGAACAACAATATCTTCAGTAACTTTCTGGACTGATGCTGCTAAATCCATTTCACGTTGTGTTAAATCTGTTTCAGATGTTCTAGGCGGCCCACCAAACAATGCTTCAAACTTTTTATTTGTCATTGTTAAACTTGTTGCATAGTCAAAGTATTTCATGTTTAAATGAAAGCTACCATCATCTTCAACTGTGATAAGTTTTTTTCGTATTAAGTCAGCATAACGAGGTTTACCGTAGGGTGCCAAGCCCATAACTTTATATTCACCAGAGTTTACTTTAAAACCTATGTAATAAGTAAACGCTGAGTAAAGAAGTCCTAGTGAATGAGGGAAATGAATTTCCTTGATAACCTTTAAATTATTTCCGTTACCGATTGCAACAGATGTGGTTGTCCACTCGCCTACGCCATCTAATGTTAATACAGCTGCATTTTCAAATGGTGAGGGATAAAATGCACTTGCTGCATGAGATAAGTGATGTTCAGAGAATAACAAACGCTCACCCCAATTTATTTGATTTCCAAGTGTTGTATTTAGTTCTTTAATAAGCAATGACTTTTGAAAAAGTTTATCTTTAATCCAAATTGGCATAGCTGTTGAGAAACTCTTAAATCCTTTAGGCGCGAATGCTAAATAAGTTTCTAGTAATCGTTCAAATTTCATGAACGGTTTTTCATAGAAAGCGATGTTATCAATTTCTTTAGCATTAATACAAGCGTATTTTAAACAAAATTGTATTGCATGATGAGGAAAATCTGAATAATGTTTTTTACGTGTGAAACGCTCTTCTTGAGCTGCTGCGATAATTTCACCATCCTTAATTAAACATGCGGCACTGTCATGATAGAAAGCAGAGATACCGAGAATATACATGATTAATCCTCTAGAATATAGTGTAAATAAACGGAGCAACAACTGAACCTTGTGCAAGGATTAGCAGTCCACCCAATATTAATATTAAAATGATGATAGGTGTGAGCCAAAGTTTTTTACGTACACGTAGAAAAGACCAAAACTCTTTAATAAATTCCATCATACCTATCCTTTAAAATTGTTTCCTGAAATCAGTTTGAGGTTGAGTCTCTGATCGAAGTACCCAATGACTTTTTTTATTTATTATTTTTTTTAATCTTAGTTCGTCACGCCCAAATATTCGCATTACAATGCCATAAGGAGTAAACAAAACAAAGAATATAATTCCCAAAACAATAGGGTTAATTATAGATCCAAGCAAAAGCCCAAATCTCATCCATATTTTATTTAATGGTAGCAGCAATTTTGCATTGATAAGAGTTGTCATAAAAAAAAGCACTGTTAGAGCTGCAAATATATATCCAATAGTATGATTTTCTGATAACTGACAATATATGGTAATAATTAAAAAAATAGCACTGAAGAAATAACCAAACTTCTTATTTGATGGCAGTTTTATGTCAGTAAATTTCATTTTTTTTAATTTTTATAATAAAAAAATATTATAAAAAACTGTTAATATCTTTTTAAATATATATGAATAGTATAATAAAAATTCATTTTTTAAAGTTTATTTTCCTAAATGATCAATAAAATTAAAGATCTTAAATTAGCAATTATTGGTTTAGGTTACGTTGGTTTACCACTTGCATTGGAATTTGGAAAAAAAAGAGAAGTAATTTGTTTTGATATTAACAAAAAAAGAATTGAAGAATTAGATAAAGGAATAGATAAAAATTTAGAGTTTAATAAAAAAGAGCTGCGAAAGTTAAAACAATTAAATTTTACTTATATCGAAGAGGATTTAAAGTCTGCAAATTGCTTCATTATTACTGTTCCAACCCCAATAGATAAATTTAAACGACCAAATTTGAGTCCCTTATTAAACGCAACTGAAATGATTAGTAAAATTATTAAGAAAGGAGATTTAATTATTTATGAGTCTACAGTTTATCCTGGTTGTGTTGAAGAAGTTTGTGTGCCTATCTTAGAGAAATTTTCAAAATTGATATTTAATAAAGATTTTTTCTGTGGTTATAGTCCTGAGCGTATAAATCCAGGAGATAGCAAGCATACTATTTCAAAAATTAAAAAAGTTACCTCAGGTTCTACACCTAAAATTTCAGATTTAGTGGATAAATTATACAACGAAATTATCATTGTAGGCACTCACAAAGCTTCAAGTATAAAAATTGCAGAGGCCGCAAAAGTAATTGAAAATACACAGCGTGATTTAAATATAGCTCTAATAAATGAATTATCTATCATTTTTAACAAAATGAATATTGATACACAGGCAGTGTTGGAAGCTGCAGAAACTAAATGGAATTTTTTACCATTTAAACCAGGTTTAGTAGGTGGACATTGTATTGGAGTTGACCCTTATTATCTCACTTATAAAGCAAAAAAAATTGGCTATTTTCCAAGAGTTATTTTAGCAGGTAGAGACGTTAATGATAATATGGGAAATTATGTTGCTTTAGAATTGATAAAGAAAATGAATGCAAAAAAAATCCAAACAAAAAGAGCTAAAATTTTAATTATGGGACTCACATTTAAAGAAAATTGCTCAGATACTCGTAATTCCGGTATTCAAAATGTAATTGTTCAATTAAAAAAATTTCAATGTCATTTAGATCTGCAAGATCCTCATGCAGATAGAGAAGAGATAAAGAAAATATATGATATTTATCCAATTTCGAAACCAAATAAAAGTAAGTATGATGCAGTTATGATATCAGTTGCTCATAACGAATTTAAAAAATTAAGTTTACAAAAAATTAAAAATCTGTGTAAAAAGAAGCATGTTATATTTGACTTAAAAAACTTGTTTAATTCTAGTCAAGTAGATTTTAGATTGTAGTTTTTTATCAGAGATTTTATAAATTTTTATTCAGTTAACAAATGTATGCATATTAAATTTTTTTTTAATATAAAGTTAAGCCAGGAAATTAAATTTTTTAAGTTTTTTCCCAATTTTTTATCTTCAAAAATACCTGAAATTGTAGGTAATAAATGTAAAAACATTAATATGATAAAGCATGGCAGTGTATGGAAAACTACATCGAAATCACGAAATCAAAAATTAATTAACTGGGTGAATCAATACCTTCAGCATACAAAAAAAAGACGCACTTTACTTGAGTTAGGTGCCTCAAGTGGAATATCAGTTTTTCCTGGTCTAAAAAAAAAAGTTAAAATAAAAAAATATTTTTTAACTGATTTACATTTAAATCATTATTATAAAAAAGCATTTTCTTTCACATTACTTTTTTCAAATAAAAAAGACCGTATTCCATTTATGGCTTTTAATAAAATGTTAATTTTTTACTCTGATAGCAAGACCATAAACTTCATTCCTAGCATTATTTCATATTTAATAAGAATTATTTTATCTATTATTTGTTTAAGGTTTAATAAAAAAACTTTATTTTTATTAGATGATAAAATCATAGAGTGTCAAATTAAATATCCCATCGTATTTAAAAAGTATAATCTTTTTTCAACATGGAGATATTCAGATATAGATTTAATAATAGCCTCTAATTTGTTAAATAATTCTTATTTTTCTAAAAAATTAATGAATTCTATTGTATCTAATATTTTTAACATGCTGAAAGTTAATGACATAATAATAATAGGTGATAATAAAAAAAAAGACAAAAAAGATAAAATTTCAGTGTTTAAAAAAACATATAATAAATTTGTTTTAATTCAAAATAAAGGTGGCAAGGTTGAATCTCATGATTTTTTTTTAAAATTTTTATTAAAATAAAATTAATATAAAAATAATTTAATTGCCCATGTATATTTTTGTAAAACTTTGTTGAAACAAGTCTATTTTTTAAGTTAATATAAAAGTAAATTAAAAATGAAAATAGGAAATCATATTCTAGTTATTGCAAGCAACGGTCCTTCTTTAATAAATTTTAGACTTTCACTAATTAAAAAATTACTATCCAAGGGTCACAAGGTAAGTGTTGCCTCACCTAATAAAAATTTTTCAAATGATTTACAAAAAGAATTAAAAGAATTGGGTGTAAATATAAATTTTTTTTCACTTTCAAATCAAGGCCTAAATTTTTTTCAAGATTGTAAATCTTTGTTAGATATTTATAAGATTATAAAGAATGTTAAGCCAAATATAATAATTTCCTATACGGTAAAACCAGTAATATATACGGGTTTAGTTTTAAAATGTTTTAAAAAAGTTAGCTATTTCCCTCTAATAACAGGTTTGGGCTATGCTTTTATTGATAGACAATCAATTAAACATAAGCTTTTAAAGTATTTAATGGTTAAGTTATACAAAGAAGGTTTAAAAAGTTCATCCAAAATTATTTTTCAAAATAAAGATGATCAATCTTTATTTTTTGAATTAAAAATAATAAGACAAAAAAATTTTTCACATATTGTAAATGGTTCAGGTGTTGATCTAAATCAATATCCATTATCAGACTTACCGTCAAAACCATTTTTTTTAATGATTGCAAGATTATTAGTTGATAAAGGTGTGAGAGAATATGTTCAAGCTGCTAAAATTGTGAGATCACGTTTTTCGAATGCGACATTTCAATTAGCAGGATATTTAGACAATAATCCATCAAGCATAAGTAACAATGAACTACAATCTTGGATTGATGAAGGCCATATTGAATATTTAGGTGAAGTCAAGTCAGTTCAATCTATTTTAAAATCATGTAAATATTATGTGCTACCATCTTATCGAGAGGGCACGCCACGCTCTGTTCTAGAAGCGCTTTCAACTGGAAGACCTATAATTACTACAGATGTGCCTGGATGTCGTGAAACAGTAATTCATGAAAAAAATGGTTTATTAGTTCCAGCAAAAAATCCAATAGCACTTGCAAATGCTATGATAAAATTACTTAATGAGAAGGACAAAACTATCAAAAAAATGGCTCAAGAAAGCTATTTAATGGCAAAAAATAAGTATGAAATAAACAAAATTAATCAAAACATGTTAAACATAATGAATTTATAATTAATAAAAAGTTAAATACATAATATTTTTATATGTATAAATATAAATTTATATAAATCATTATTTTAAATTTAATTTTTATAAAATATTTCGATTTTCTCTATAAAACAACTATACTAAAGTTCTTATTATGAAACTAAGTTATCCTTATTTTAATCAAAATATTCAAAGAAGGGTACAAAAAGTTCTAAAATCAGGAAGAGTTAATTATTGGACAGGTAATGAATGCAAAGATTTTGAAAAAGAATTTTCCAATTACCATAAAGTTAAACATTCATTAACTGTTTCAAATGGTAGTGTAGCTTTAGAGATATCCTTAAAAGCATTAAATTTAAAAAAAAAAGACTCAGTTATAGTTACTCCTAGATCATTTATTATTTCTGCAAGTTGTGTATTAAGTTTGGGATTAAAACCTATTTTTGCAGATGTAGATGACAATGGAAACCTGAGTATTGAAGGTATTAAAAAAGCTTATAATAAAAGTGTGAAAGCAATAATTGTTGTTCATTTGAATGGATTGTCGTGTGATTTAGATCCAATTTTAAATTTTGTTAAAAAAAAAAATTTATTTTTAATTGAAGATTGTTCCCAAGCTCATGGTGCAACTTATAAAGGAAAAAAAGTAGGTTCATTTGGGCATATTTCTACTTGGTCTTTTTGCCAGGATAAAATTATGTCAACAGGTGGAGAAGGTGGAATGATTTCAACTAGTAATACAAAATTATGGTTAAAATTATGGTCCTTAAAAGATCATGGCAAAAATTATAAAAGTGTTTTTAATAAAAAACATAATAACCAATTTAAATGGTTGCATGATGATTTAGGTTCAAATTATAGAATGACTGAAATGCAAGCTGTAATCGGAAGAGACCAGCTTAAATCATTAGATAAGCAAATTAAAAAAAGAAATTTGATAGCAAATTTATACCTTAATGGATTAAAAGATTATTATTTAAAATATGATATTCTTAAAAAACCTAAATTTAAATATCAAACTAATCATTTGAAGCAAAATTCAAAAAAAAATAATCAATATTTACATGCTTTTTATCGTTTAAATTTCTTTGTAAATAAAAATAAAGTCAAACTAAATCAGCTAATAAAAGAACTTAACAAAAATAAAATTAATTGTGGTGTTGGATCTTGTCCAGAAATTTATAGAGAAAAAATATTTAAGAAATTAAAATTATATCCAAATAAAAGATTATCTAATGCCAAACTATTAGGTGAAAGTAGTTTAACATTTTCGATTAATCCCTATAAATCTTTAACCAAGATCAAAAGTGAAATATCTATTATAAATAAAAAAATAAAAAAATATATTTAGAAATTATTTAAACTAAATTTTGATATTAATAAAAATTAGCAATAAATAAGCTCATGAAATATTTTTAAGTTCATCAAAAGATTTTTTTTATAGATAAATATTAAAGTTATTTAAATTGGCCTTAAAATTGTGAAAAAATATATAAATTAGATAATAATTATCTAACAAATGTTAGTTTTTCGAGATATACAAATAATTGAAAAAAATTAATAAAATAATTTTTTTACTAAAATTATAATTTTATAAAAAGCAATATTGGTAGACTAAAAGTATGTTATTTTCAAAAATTAAAAATATAAGAAAATTTTTAGTTAATACAATTTATGCTAGTACAAATCAATCACCATATGTTAAATCTGCAATCAATGAAATACTAAAACAGTATAGTAAAGGTAGTTTTATTTTAAATGTTGGCTCGGGTAATAAACGTATTGTACCTCATATAAAAAATTTAGATATTTCTACAGGTGAAAATATTGATTATACTTGTGATGCTAAAACTATACCAATTGAAGATAACTGTGTCGATTTAATAATAACACAGGAAGCTTTTGAGCATATCCCAAGTCCTCAAAAAGCTTTAAAGGAATGTTATAGAATTTTAAAAGATGGAGGTAAAATTTATTTTCAAGTACCATTTATTGTAGGGTATCATCCAGGCCCAACAGATTTCTATAGATTTACTAGAGAGGGAATAGAAAATTTTTTGAGTGATGTTGGTTTTAAAGTTGAGAAAGTAGAAATTACACGTGCAGGTGCATTTGGATTTTATTACGTTGCAGTTGAGTTTTTTGCTATATTATTCTCAGGTCCAATATCTTTTTTATATATTCCATCTAAGGGGATATTTTCAGTCTTACTTTACCCAATCAAGATATTTGATTTTTGGTTTAGATTGTCTAAGAAAAGAGACAGAATTCCTTGTGGTTATTATGCAATTGGAAAGAAAATTTTATAATTAAATTATGTTAAATATAATAAGGAACTATAATTTATCTATTTAATCATTTGGATAATTTAGAATATTTTTATCATTTTTATTGAAACAGTTATGTACAAAAAATATTTTAAAAGATTATTGGATATAATAATTAGTTTGATTCTAATTATTTTTTTATCTCCTATAATGATTTTAATTTTTTTTTTAGTTTGGTTTACTATTGGTTTTCCAATTTTTAGACATAAAAGACCAGGTTTTAACAATAAAATTTTTACATTATATAAATTTAAAACTTTATATGATCCTTTGAAAAATATTTCTGAAAATAAAAGACGAAATAAAGTAGGTAATTTTTTAAGAAAAACAGGGTTAGATGAATTACCACAATTATTTAACATATTGGAGAATAACATGAGTTTTGTTGGTCCTAGACCTCTCTTAATAAAATACCTAAAAATCAAGGCTTTTAAAAAACATAAAAGAAACAAGTGTAAACCAGGTGTAACTGGATTAGCTCAAATTCATATTTTTAATGATTTAATTATTAAAAGAAGAAGTTCAAAATGGGAAGAGCAATTTATTTTGGATAAAAAGTATTATAGAGATTTGAGTTTTAAGTTAGATATGATAATTTTAATCAGAACTTTTCTAAAAACTCTTAAATCTAATAAAATTGATTATTATAAGGAAACTAAATTATTAGCTAAGTATATTAAATAAAATTACATATATTGATGATTTAGATTATATTTATGGTATTAAGAATCTTATAAAAAAATTTATTTAATTATGAAAAAAAAATATAATCAAATTTTAAAAAATTTAGAAATTATTTTCGAAAAGAAAATAAAACCAACAGACAAAACTGATAAATTGGAAAATTTTGACTCTATAATCATTCTACAGATCATGAATTTAGCTAAAACAAGTTATAAAAAAAATATTGATGGACTTAGAATTTCTAAGTGCAAGACAATTTCAGAAATAATTGATATAATCTCCTAAGTGTTAAAAAAAATTAATGGTATTGAAATTGCTGGAATTTCTTGTTGTGTTCCTGGGAATAGAGTTTTTAATAAAGATATAAAGAGCCATAAAAATGTATCTCGAGTTATTAAAGCAATTGGTATTGAAACTCGACCTATTGCTGATTCAAAAACTTGTACATCAGATTTAGTCTTAAAATCAGCAAATTATATTATCAATAAACTTAACTGGAAAAAAAAAGATATTGATATTTTGGTTTTCGTAAGTCAAACACCAGATTATTTAACTCCAGCTACTTCAGGAATTCTTCAAGAGAAATTGAAACTGAAAAAATCAACATTAGTGTTTGATATAAATTTAGGCTGCTCTGGTTACACACATGGTTTAATTGCAATATCATCTTTAATGAAAAGTTTAAATTTAAAGAAAGGTTTGCTTACAGTAGGTGATGTAACTTCTAAATTAGTTAATGAAAAAGATAATGTATCAAATTTATTATTTGGTGACGCAGGTAGTACTACTGCAATTGTTAATAGTAAGATTAATTCTAAAACTATATTTTGTAATTATTTTTCTGATGGAGCTGGTTTTGAAGATATAATTGTTTCTTCCCATTCTTTATCTGGAAGAAAAAAACTTACTAAAAAAGAATTAATAAATAAAAAAGATGATAAGAATAATTTTAGATCACAAATAAATATATCTTTGAATGGCCCTAATATTTTTAATTTCGCAATAAATAATATTCCACCTTTATTAAAAAAAATAACCAAGAAAATTGCAAATATAAAATATTGTTTTTTACATCAAGCAAATAAGATGATTCAAGATAGTATAGAAGAACAATTGAATAATAAAAACATCATGTTTCCCACTTCTTTAAAGAAATATGGCAATACTAGTTCAGCGACAATACCAATAACTATATGTCACAATTATTTCCATAAAAAATTAATTGGCTACTCTTTATTGTGTGGATTTGGTGTTGGACTTTCAATCTCTACTGTTGTTGTTAATTTAGAAAAAACTAAAATTTTTAAAATCATTAAAATATGAAAAAAAAAATACTTATTACAGGTGCTACTTCAGGAATTGGTTTAAATTTTTTTAAAAAGAATTTACTAAAAAATTATGAGTTTTATTTAATTGGAAGAAATTTTTCTAATATTGATAATTTTCTACTTAATAAAAAATTTAAGTCAAAAGTGAATAAAATCAGGTTTGATTTTAAAAATAACTTAAGAAGATTTAACTTTAACAAAATTCCTAAATTAGACCATATAGTACTTGCAGCTGGTGTTGCAAAACATAACCTAGTTAGAGATTTTGATGAAAAAGTTTTTGATGAAGTTATTAATATTAATTTAGTTCAAACTGCAAAGTTTTTAAGTTTATTAATTAAAAATAATAAGATTAATAATAATGCCTCAATTGTAGTGGTGTCTTCGATAAGTGGTTATAGGATGGCATTTAATTTTCATTTTGCATACTCTATTTCAAAGGCTGGTCTTATCGCAATGACTAAATCACTTGCTAATGAGTTAAGTTTAAAATTAATTAGAGTTAATGCTGTGGCACCTGGAATGGTAGACACTCCATTAGCTGATAGATTAAGTAAAGATGATTATTTTACTAAAATTGATAAAGGAAAGTATCTTCTTGGTAAACGGTATGCTAAGTCATCAGAGATTTCTAGTGTAATCAGCTTTTTACTTTCATCAAATTCATCATTCATTACTGGAGAAACTATAGTTGTTGATGGTGGTTTTACATTAACAAAATAAAATTTATGATTAGAAATTTTTATATAGTTGGTGCGGGAGGATACGGGCAGCAATTACAAAGTTTTGTTAAAAAAAATAAATTAGTAGGCTCGGTTCAATTTGTTGATGATAAATTAAAGTTTAATATTGATAAATTTTCAAAAATTAACAAAAAAGTTTATTTTAATATTGCTATTTCAAAACCATCTACAAGAGAAGATATCTATCAAGTATATGTAAAAAAAAATTTTTTTTATAAAACTTTGATTTTTCCAAATAAAAATATTTATTCAAATAAAATTGGTGATGGATGTATTGTAGAACCAAATACACTTGTTTCAAATAATGTTATAATTGGGATGGGTAATTATATTTTTTTTGGAACATCTATTGCTCATGATGTTAAAATTGGTAATTTTTGTAATTTTGGATGCTATGTAGTGATTTCTGGCAATGCAAAAATAGGAAACAAAGTTATTATTGGGGCTAATACTTTTATTTCAAATAATGTAAACATTTGTGATAATGTAACAATAACTCCTGGATCAATTATTATGAAGAGCATAAAAAAACCTGGCGTTTATCATAATAACTTAGTAATAAAATCAATTTAATGAAATACAGTTTTGATACTATAAATAACATCCTTGATAAAAAAGGTTATTTTGTAATTAAAAATTTTGTAGAAGATCAAGATATAGATAAAAATTTTTTAACTTATTTAAAAAAAAAAAAAAAGTTTGTCGATGGTGTCATTCATGGAATAGATGATCGATATTATGTTAAAATAAATCAAAAGATCAAAAAAATTTCAAAAATACTTAATAATAAAAAGCTAGATATAAGCGTTAGTAAATTTTGTTATGCGTGCATTAGAATTAAAAAACAAAAAAATGAAAAACCAAAATTAGTTAAGCCATTCAATATTTATAAAGATCCTAAAATTTTACCAGGAGGAGTATTAAATTGGCATATAGATCATTATACATATTATTTTCATAATGATCATAAAAACTATTTAATTTGTTACATGCCTATTTTAAAGTCTGATGTAAAATATTCAAATGTAGCAATCATACCTTATGATAAATTAAAGAAAAAAGATATTTACACATTCAAAAAAATTAAAGATAGAGGAGCTGTAAGATTTAGAAAAGTTGAAAAGGACACTAAACCTTGGTTTGATCTTAGATTTAAAAAAAAAACCAAAATTGGTAATTGGTATGCATTAGATGATTATGAAGATCATTCACAAGGTTGGAAAATGAATGCAGATTTAGAAAAGATAAAAGTAGTTCCACAATTGAATTTAAATGATCTTTTAATCATGAAAGCAGATGTTATTCACAAAACAAACGACGCAAAAATTGATAGGATTGCAATTCGATGTGATATTTTGCCAAAAAATTCATTTTATGAACAATCTTTATTGGGCTTTATTGTTATATGTCTAAAATATTTTTTTCAAACTAAAAAGGTTAGATATAATTTAAAGAGGTATATAAAAAATTTTATTTCTAAAATATTATAAAATGATAAAAAATAAATTTACAACTCAAGTCAGCCAAGATTTAAAAAATGAAAATTTTATTGGTTTTAAAATAAATCATAAAATATTAAATAGGTTGGGGTTTTTTGTTTTAAAAAAAGCTTTTAAAAAGAAAACTATAGATCAATATAAGTTTAAATTTATAAATAATCAAAGAAAACAAATTATAAAAAAAACGAAAAACCATTTGGTAGAAGTAAAGATTGATAAATTGAGTTTTTTTAAAAAAATTTATAAAGATCCACAATTAAAAAAAATTGTTAAGAATTTTTACAATGGAAATGTTGGTTCTGATTTTTTTAGAATAGTAAAGAAAGATATTAATAATACTAAGCCTGTTTTTTGTCATCAAGACACAGGATATCAATTTGGATCATTTAATAGGTATTCACTTTTTATTTCCTTGACTAAAAGTTATAATTTAAATGGCGGAATGACAGTTTATCCATCGACCCATAAATTTGGTTATTTAGGTGATGCGGGTGAGATTTCAAAAAAAATCACAAAAAATTTTATTAAAATTTGTCCCAGTTTAGAGAGCGGTGATGTGTTAATAATGCACTCTAGTTTATGGCATGAGTCTGAAAAAAATTATAAAAAAATAGACAGAATTTATCTAGAAGTACATATTCAAGATGCGGATGAACCTTCTACAAATTTTGTTATATCTGGAAAGAGAAATGATGTGATAAAAATTCCATTTGACAAAAATAAAGTTTTTTCAAATTCAAGAGTTCAAAGAATAGTTAAATTGAAAAATAAAATTAAAAAAATAAATATATAAATAAGATTTGGTAAGAATAATTTATAATGTCAATAATCACAGTAATAGATTTATTTTTTATACAATTTATCATTACTTAATTATCTGCTTCAATTATTTCCCATCATATCCAAAAATTAACTCCATATTTGTAAAGTTTATAATTTTATAAACTTTTGAGAATCTTGTTGATTTTACTGATGTTTATTATGAATATTATAGTAATTTGTAAATTCCTTATAACTTTATTATCACTTTAGTGTTAAAAATATTCTATAAAATAAAAACTAAAATTATTTATATTTAAATTTTATGAGCAACTTTATAAAAGAATTCTCTAGTAACATTTTAAACCTTCATCGTTATTCTAAAAGAGCAATTGCAATTATAACCGATGTAAGTCTGTGTATTTTATGTACTTGGCTTGCTTATATTATAAGACTTGAAGAATTAATTTTATTTAAAAATTTTAATTTTTATTCATCCATAATATCGGTGACTATTGCGATACCAATATTTTGGTTATTTGGATTATACAGAACAATTTTTCGTTACACTGGCTTGTCAATTATTTTTACTATTTTAATTTCTACATTTGTTTATGGATTATTATATTTTTTAGTAATTGGAGTTTATAGTATTCAAGGAGTTCCAAGAGCTATTGGTATTCTACAACCGATGCTGTTGTTTTTTGGAATAATTAGTTCCAGACTTGGAATAAAATTTATATTAAGTTTTAATTTTAGTTCTCAAAAATCTTCTAGTAAGAAAAATGTATTAGTTTATGGAGCAGGTGACGCAGGTAGACAATTAGTTATTGCATTAGAAAATAGTCCAGAGTTTAAAGTAATTGGATTTTTAGATGATAATAAGCAACTACATAGACAAGTTTTATTAGGGAAAATTGTTTATTCTCCATCATCTTTAGAAAAACTTACTCAAACTAGAGATTTTAGTTTCGTATTTCTCGCACTGCCAACAATTAATAGAAGTAAAAGAAATCAAATTATTGAAAGATTGAATCATTATAAATTGAGTGTTAAAACTCTACCGAGTATATCTGAGATAGTAGATGGTAGAATTACCATATCTGATATAAAAGATTTAAACATTAATGATCTATTAAACCGCGATGAAGTTAAACCCAATATAAAGTTATTAAATCAAAATATAAATTCAAAAACAGTTTTAGTAACAGGTGCTGGTGGATCTATTGGTTCTGAGTTATGTCGCCAGATTATAAAATTAAAACCAAAAAAATTATTACTTTTAGAGCTAAATGAGTATGCGGTTTATAAGATTTATGAAGAACTTAAAACTATTAATAAAAATATAAAAATTATTTCGCTACTTGTTAACACACAAAACCAATCAAAATTAGAGACAATTTTTGAGACTTTCAATGTTGATACCGTTTATCATACTGCAGCCTACAAACATGTGCCTTTAGTTGAAGAAAATATTTGTGAAGGAATAAAAAATAATGTTTTTAGCACCTTAGCTATTGCAAATGCATCAATTATAAAAAAAGTTTCAAATTTAGTTCTTATATCGAGTGATAAAGCAGTTAGACCGACAAATATTATGGGAGCTTCCAAAAGACTTTCCGAACTATGTTTGCAAGGAATTTATAATCATACTAAAGATGTTAGTACTCATTTTTCAATTGTTCGATTTGGTAATGTATTGGAGTCTTCCGGCTCTGTTATTCCTAAATTTAAAAGACAAATTAGAGAAGGTGGACCGGTTACATTAACTCATCAAGATGTAACACGCTATTTTATGACTGTTTCTGAGGCCTCTCAATTAGTCATTCAAGCAGGGGCTATGGGAAAAAATTCTGAAGTATTTGTACTTGATATGGGTGAAAGTGTAAAAATAAAAGATTTAATTTATAAAATGATTAGGTTATCTGGATTTACTGTCAAAGATAATAACAATCCAACGGGAGATATTGAAATTAAAATTACTGGTCTTAGGCCAGGTGAAAAATTGTACGAAGAACTATTAATTGGCGATAACCCTCAAAAAACTTATCATGAAAAGATTCAAAAAGCGCAAGATCCATTTATTAACTTTGAAGAACTTAAAACAGATTTAGACAAGTTATCCACTTTATTAGAAGATAATAAGGTAGAAGAAGTTAAATTTATGCTTAGTAAATTAGTTTCATCCTATAAGTCTAATTCAAAAATTGTAGATCATATTTTTGAGGGACAATTAAATTTTAAACATGACTCGGTATCAAAATCAATGATTAAAAACCAAGAAAATAAAGTTATAAGAATTAAGACTAAATAATATTATATAAACTTATTTAAATTTTTTTATGTATAACTTAAGATATTCAAATACAGTTTTAATAAACATAATAATTGCATCAATTATCCCTTTTTTAATATGGGGACCCTTTTTTCCAGATTTAATTTTAAGTATTTCAGCTTTATTTTTTTTATACTACGTTTTGAAAAATAATAATTTTTACTATTTTAATAAAAAACCTTTCATTATATTTCTATTATTTTGTATTATTTCTACAATTTGTAGTTTGGAGTCTGAAGATATATCTCTAAGTATAAAAAGTTCATTATTTTATTTTAGAATAGGAGTGTTTAGTTGTTTTATTTGGTATCTAATTGATAAAGACAAAAGTATTTTAACGTATTTTTATTATGTATTAATTATATGTTTTTCATCTTTAGTCATTGATGGATACATTCAATATTTTACTGGGAAAAATTTATCAGGATTTCTAATAAGAGGCAATATGCGCGTCTCATCTTTTTTTGGGGACGAACTAATCATGGGTTCTTATTTGTCAAGATTGTTTCCTTTATTATTTGCGTTATTCTTAGTTAAAAAAAAACAGAAATTTGAAATTTATTTTATAGGATTTTTATTCATTCTAATTGATATATTAATCTTTATGTCAGGGGAACGAACTGCTTTCTTCTTTTTAAATTTATCAACAATATTTATTATTATTTTAATTAAAAAGTTCCAAAAATTTAGATTAGCAACATTTATTTTAGCAATTATTTGTATTTTTTTTCTAAGTCAAAATTCATCAAAATTAAGTGATAGAATGTTTAAAGACCCAGCTAAAAGTATGGGTTTGATTGAAAGTTCAAATAAACTGACCATGTTTACTCCGGGTCATGATAGTGTAATTCGAACTGCTTTCAATATGTTTAAAGATCAACCTATGTTAGGGCATGGCCCAAAAATGTTTAGAGTAATATGTAAGGATGAAAAATATGCAACTGGAGTACTTCCTTGTATGACACACCCTCATAATTTTTATGTGCAATTATTGGCTGAAACAGGAATTGTTGGGTTTCTATTTTTGTTTACTGCTTTAAGTTATGTAATTTATACATCTTTTAGACAGTTTAAATCTATAATTTTTCGCCAAAAAAGACATTTAACAGATTATCAGGTATGTTTATTAGCAGGAATATTAATTTCTGTTTGGCCTATAAGTCCAAATGGAAGCTTTTTTAATAACTGGCTAATGATAGTTTACAGCTTGCCTGTAGGATTTTATCTTCAATCTTTTTATTCTAAAAAGAAAGATATATAATATTTATTCTTAAGCCTCGTATAAAAGTCTTACTTATTTTATTGATATTTTTTATTTTTAAATATAATTAATCAATTCCATGTATAAAAATAACCAAGTAAATAATGATGAATTAAATATAATTCAGTTGATCCAAATATTTTGGAAGGGTAGGTTTAAGGTAATTTTGATACTAATCATTTCAATTATATTTTTATTAATTCATCAAAGTATTATTAAAAATAATTCTAGTAGTTTTCTTGCTAGTACTGAAATTAGGCCTATAAGCGTTTCAGGGGCAAACGAATATATTGTTTTAAAAGATTTAGATAGTTCTTATATAGAATTTGTTGGCAAAATAAAAAGTGTAAGTCATCTAGATGAAGAAAATATTACTAATAATCTTGAAACTAATAATAATCTTGATACTAATATAAATACAAAATTCATTAATATTTCAAAAACAAAACTTTTAGAGCAATATATTGAGGTACTCAATCAGAATACATTATTCGAAGAGGCCATACTTAAATATGGTTTAGTTGATGCCAATGAATATCCTAATGAGGAATTATTTAGAGAAAGAGTCATTAAATTAGTTTCATCTATTCAAATCAATCCACCAGAAGCAAACAAACTGGGTGTAGAAAAAAAACGACCTAGTAAATTTCATACTATCTCATTTAAATATGATGACGCCGAAAAGTGGAAAGCTGTTTTACTATATGTGGATCGAATGGCAAATAAACAAGTAAAAAAAATCTTCCAAAATAAATTTAAATTAAATTTGGAAATTGCAAACCGAATGAGAACAAATGAGATTGAAGATATTTCAGTAAAAATTGAAAACCTTATAAAAGACTATGAACGAAAAACTTCAGATAGAATATCATTTTTAGAAGAACAGTCTTCAATTGCTAAAAAATTGGGAATTGCAAAAAATACAATTGAAGTACAAACATTTGGTAATCAAAATGCGCTTTTATCAAATGTTAACACAGATTCCCCATTTTATTTAAGAGGTTACGAGTCAATTGATAAAGAAATAAGTTTAATGTCTACTCGAGATAACAAAAAAGCTTTTGTTGAAGGATTGTTTGAAGCGGAACTAGAACAAAGAAGACTTTTGCAAGATAAAACTTTAGAGCGATATGAATTAATTTTTAACTCAACTCCTTTATCTAGTGACTCTAATAGTTTTCTTGCTGCATCATTAAAAGTTTCAGCAACTAATTTATCTTATAAAGCTTATGATACGAAGACTAACTTAACTATAGCAATAGTAATTGGTTTGATAATTAGTATATTTTATATTTTAATCTCTCATGCAATTCAATCTGAAAAAATCTCTAGAAAAAAATAAACTAATTAACCTTTCTTTTAATTGTAAAACTAAGAGTTTTTAAGAATTAAAAACCAGAAATTAATCTTTACATTGTTAGATTTATTTAGTAATAAACATTGCCTGGTGATTATTGCGAAAGTGTTATACCCGATCCCATTCCGAACTCGGTAGTCAAGCCTTTCAGCGCCAATGGTACTTTGTCTTAAGACACGGAAGAGTAGGACATTGCCAGGCATATCTAAAATAAAAATCTTATAATTTAAACTGGTGGTGCTTAGTTTATTAGCTATTTTTTTAATTAAATCAGTTTTAAAAAAAATAGATAAAAAAATTATTAGCTTAGATAATTATTAATTAGGTAACAAAAAAATCATTTAAAAATAATAGGGTTAAATACTTAAAAGTAGACACAAATGATATTTTTAGAAATTTAAAAAAAGAAAAAAAGATTTACACAATTTTTCATTTTGTAGATTTCATAAAAATTCATTAAATTTTAAAAAATTTGATGAATGTTTAATCCAAATTCAATTGATTCAAATGCAGTATTTAAATTTTATCTAAAAATAATATCAAACTTATTTATCTAGTAACCTCTGCCTCTTTAGCAAGTAAAGGTAATGATAAAAACTTATCTCCCTATGTTTTTACAAAATCTAAGAATTTAGAATTGTTAGAAAATTTAAGAAAATATTTTATTTTTAAATTTGAAGTTATTTAGTTCTATAATCCATATGGACCTGGTCAAATTAAAGTAGGAGATATGGCAACAGCGGTTAGAATTTTTGAAGATAAAATATAAAAAAAACAAATCTTTAACAATTGTGAAACCTGGAATTCAAACAATAAGATTTACCCATATTAATGATACTGTCAATATTTGTACATAGGCTTGGAGTAAAAATAAATGTCTTCATTATAACATAAGTCATAAAAAATCTTATTCTATCAAATATCTTGTCTAAATGTTTAAAACTAAAATAATCTATTTAAAACCAAGATTAGATGAGCGATATGCGTCAGCTTTAACTAAAATATCAAATAATCGTAAAATAATTAACAAATATGGTAAAATAGATTTGAAAGATTATGTAAGTTCGTTTATTAAAGATAAAAAATTATGAAAATAAAAAGCTCATTAAAGTCTATTAAAAAAAGAGACCTGAACTCAAAATTAGTTAGAAGAAGAGGTCGTGTTTACGTAATTAATAAAACTAATCCTAAATTCAAAGCAAGACAGAAGTAATTTTTATGGATAATGAAGACCATAAAAATACTTGGAATAATTTTACAAAGCTTGTGTTGTGGGGAACTGTCGCGGTCATTGGAGTTTTAGTTTTAATGGCAATTTTCTTACTATAATATTAAATTATGAAAATTGCTTCTGTATTAGAAAATCAAGAAATTGAAAAAAGAATAGCCATCACACCGGATATTGCAAAAAAATATATATCACTTGGAATAGATGTTTCATTGTGTGAAAATTATGGAAATCATCTAGGAATTAAAGATGAAGAATATAAAGAACTAGGTGTATCAATTTTAAAAGATGAAAAAGAAATAATAAGTGATGCAGATATTATTGTTCAATTAGGTTTATTAAGTAATGATAAAAGTTCTATATTAAAAGAAAACCAAACATTTATTGGTGTTTTAAATCTTTATGATCATAAAGACAGAATAAATGATTTAGTTAAAAAAAATATAAATACCTTTTCACTTGAATTACTTCCAAGAATAACAAGAGCTCAATCTATGGATATATTATCCTCACAAGCAAATCTCGCAGGATATAAGGCGGTGCTAGAATCGTTTGCTAATTTTGAAAAAGCAATTCCAATGATGATGACTGCAGCAGGCACAATCCCTGCCGCAAAAGTATTAGTAGTTGGTGCAGGTGTTGCAGGATTACAGGCAATTGCAACTGCGAAACGAATGGGGGCAATCGTTTTTGCAACAGACGTTCGAATGGCCTCAAAAGAACAGGTTGAAAGTTTAGGAGGTAAATTTTTAACAGTAGAAGGTTCAGAAAATTTAGAAACCGAAGGCGGTTACGCCAAAGAAGCATCAGAAGATTTTAAAAAAAAACAAGAGGAATTGTTATCAGAGACACTAAAAAAGATAGATATTGTTATTTGTACAGCTTTAATTCCAGGAAAAAAAGCACCAATAATCATTAAAGAAGATATGATTAATAATATGAAAGCTGGTTCAATTATTTATGATCTAGCAGCTATTCAAGGTGGAAACACAGCACATACTAAAGTTGATGAAATTGTAGATAAAAATGGTGTTAAAATAATGGGGGAAAGCAATATTTTAAATAAACTTCCAACTTCTGCATCAAATTTATATGCAAAAAATGTATTTAACTTTGTCTCAAATTTATATGATAAAGAAAATAAAAAGATAAACATAAATTTAGAAGATGAGATAATTGAGAAAACTTTAATAAAATAAAATTATGGAAATAGATCCTTTTATATTTAGATTAAGTATTTTTATCCTTTCAATTTTTATTGGATATTATGTGGTTTGGAGTGTGACCCCGTCGTTACACACACCTTTAATGTCAGTTACAAATGCAATTTCATCTGTAATTATTGTTGGGGCAATTATTGCAGGATTAGCTGGAAATTCTGTTAGCATATTTAATACATCAAGCATCTTTGGTTTTTTAGCAATATCATTAGCAGCTATTAATATTTTTGGTGGCTTTTTAGTAACCCAAAGAATGCTTGCAATGTATAAAAAAAAGAAAAAGGATAAATAATGTTATCAGCAAATCTGTCAGCTATTTTTTATCTTATTTCAGGAATATTATTTATTTTAGCATTAAGAGGACTTTCTTCACCAGAGACATCCAGACAAGGAAATTTCTTTGGAATTTTAGGAATGGTTATC
>Ga0209223_10000182_pt1 | contig 71485 bp, 49 predicted proteins | sample COG_06_FD_184750 | JGI IMG/M metagenome (GOLD analysis project Ga0209223, IMG submission 184750) | Pelagic Microbial community sample from North Sea - COGITO 998_met_06 (SPAdes) (version 2) | ecosystem: Environmental > Aquatic > Marine > Neritic zone/Coastal water | place: Helgoland, sampling... | reverse complement strand
AAACAAAATTCCGCATTTCTACCATACTCATTAACATAATTTATAAATGCACCATTCTCGGTTTCACAACAAGACTGAAAATTGTCAAAACTAATTTTTGTTCCATCACTATTAACATAATATATGTAAGGCCCACATTCTATTTTATTATCACTACCACATACAAACTCAACATTATGAACTACGTTTTCTGTTAGACATATTTCTAAAGTATTATTAGTTTCACAATTTTCAGTTTCTATTTCGTTTAAACAATTTTTTAATGATACCTCATAATTATTTTTTATAACTTGCCATTCTGGGGAATAGATTAAATATTGGTTTTCTTTTATTTGTTCTAAAAATGAATTATATTGAGACTCTGCCGATGCAAATGATTGTTGTAGTGTTGTTTTACCATCATTTTGTAACGGTGTTTCTATAATAGAATACTCAACGTTTTTACAATCGCTTATATCTTGATAAGTATTAGTGTTTGAATCATATGTTAACTGAGTAGTATAAAAATCTGTAGTACCAGTTGGTATCCCATTAAAAATTCCATAGTTATAATTAATAAAATAATTTTCCTGTAAAGTGGTTGCAGTTATATCTACAGTTGGTTCATTATCAAAATTAGGTATATAACATTTACTAAATTGTTGTAAATATTCGTTACCACCGTCATAAGGTCCAACGTGAGGATTGTTACCATTTAATACTGTTACTACATTAGACCCATAGGTTTCTCTATACCACCCACCAGCTTTTTGAAAATATGTGTCAGTAATACCTGATTCTACTATATCACCTGTTGTAGGGTCAAAAAAGTTTCCTATGATTAAGTCACCATCAATTGGTGGTAGTGGATATCCATTGTCATCATATGGTATCTGAGATGTGTTCGCATTACCAGTATAGATATATAATAATTTTTTTATTTCTTCTACGTCTAATGGTTTATCTACTAAAACTACATATTCATTAAAATTAACTAGTAGTTCTGGTGCGCCAATAAATCTAAATAAAAATTCTACCGCCTTTCTACTACCTTTACTTTTCCACATCCAAGCAACATTTAATATTAATCTCCTATATAAATCTACACCTATTTGTTCTTGAGTTAGATTTGTAGAAGTACCACTAAATTCTCCACCACCATTACTAGGTAGGTATAACTTACCTAAACTAACTTCGTTTATGAAATTTATAGGTTCCAAACCTAACATATAGGATAAATCCTTAACTAATGCATCTGGGATATTATTTTTTTTGTCGTATGTTACAACATGTGCAAATTTTATAGCATTAATATATTTTTTAACGTAATCAAATTCTACACCGTATATCCTTAATAATTTTGTTGCCTTTTCACCATTTAACGTTAAATCATTACCGTCACCTCTAGGTACAGTATCAAAACTAGTAATAACTTCGGTAACATATTTTCTAATTATTATATCGGTTTTACTACTATCTAAATTTTGCGCTAAAGTGGTAATTTTATCTAAATAAGCGACATAAAAACTATCAAAAAAGTTTAGGTTATAACCATCTTCTAATACAGGAAAATCATATAAGTCTTTACTAGTTAAAACTACTCCATCATCAGTAAATTTAGTTCCCTTTATTTCTGACCTATACTTAGGATATATATTTCTATTTAAGAGGTTTGTTTGAAAACTATTTAATCCTGTAAAAAACTTTTCAATTTCAGATTCATTAGGTTTAATAAAATAGGGTATAGAACCATCTACATTATTTTGAAAAAATGAGAATTGGGGTATATAAATTCCTGTTAGTTCAGGAAATGGGTTTCCATCTACAATTAAAGTTACTTCTGAGTTTGTTTTTTGTGTTGACCCAGAGAAACCTCTTATATTTTTTTTAATACCATTATGTTCTATTGTATATGACCCATATTTTAACATCAAATTCCTTAATGGGTTGTCAGTACTGTCTGTACTAACATATTTAGAATCTATACTATATTTTATATTGTAAGGGTTTGTAAAGAAATTACTATTAACATTAAATGTTGATGTGTCAGAAGCAATATCATATACATAATTAGTAATGTTATTTCCCGTTACACTACCAACTTTATTGTCTACATATATTGCTGCTGGCCAATTCTCTTCTATTTCAATTAATGAAGCCCTAAATAATTCTTTTGAAGATCCGTACCATACATAAGATAAAGGGTTAGTTAAATCTATATTTAATTTAGTTTTAACATTCTTTTGAATTTGGGTTTCTGCACTATTATCCTCAATATCATCTAAAGTGTAGAATCTAGATTTTGTCCCTTGTATAAATAGAGTGTTTGGTTTTGGATCTAAATTTGTTGAGATTGAGAAATTTCCGTTAGTGAATAGTGTAGTCCCACCTTCACTTGTAAGCTGAAATCCTACTAAATCGGGACTAAAGTTTCTATATTCAATGTTACTATTGAAAAATATCCTCTTTGCGTACCCCGCAATTTTTATTCTCTTATTGTTAGCCATTTATGTTTTTAAAAATTAGTTATATCATCAAAATCTTTAGTTGGGTCAATAGTGAATTTTTGTTCCCTAACTTCATACAATGGTTTACCTGTAAACTGATCTTTAACTTCATATAAGTTATATTGTCTGTATATCTGATTACCGAAGTTGTATATAGTATAAATACCGTCTTCTAAAGATTTTGTTTGGTTTGAGAATAATGCGTAAGCTAAAGTTTCATCATCAAACTCAACCATTTCAATTTCTAACATAATTGGATCAAAAAATGTATTTGTTATAATAACATCTTGTTGTGGGTTACCAATAAAAGGTGTGGCATTAGGTTTAATAGATGGAGCAGAAGATGGAGATAATGTACAAAACACACTGGTTGAGTTGTCATTAAAAGTATATGCTACGGAAGCGTTAGAATTACCTTGATTTTGTGTTATGGGTAAAGCTCTATTATTTGATGTCACAATTCTAAATAAGTTTTGTATTTTATCTTGTCCAGTATTTGTTTCTTCTTTTAAGTACTCAATCCTATAACCAACTAAGTTACCGTTTTCAAATCTATTTTGTACCTCTAATGGTATTTGGTTTATATTGAAAACAATTCCTTTAACATCTTGATTATCTATTAAAACACTACAATCTTGTATTTTTGCCCTAATCTGTTTTGGTCTTATAACTATACTATAATAACCTTTAGTCCCAAATATTGATGTGGGTAATTTTAAAGTGTATAACCCACCAAATATTTCGCTCGTATTATTAGGGTCTTTTGCAGGAATTAAAACTTGTTGGGGATCTAAGGGTAGTAAGTCCACATCAGTTAATGATTCCCTATTGGGGGTGTAGCTATAATACATCTCAACGTCTTCTACTGATACGTCTGCCGGTCTAATTGTTCCGTAATTTCCTGTTGCCATAATTTTATTTTTAAGTTCTTATAAATCCACCCCTATTTGTGTCAATGTCATTAGTTGTTTTTATTTCTGATAATAATGAATGTCTTTCAAAGATATCAGCTACTCCTCTATTAATAAATACTACACTATTAACTTCTGGTTTAAAAACTACACCTAAATATTCTTCTTTTTTTAATGATGCGAAAAGTGATACGTTGGGTAACCCCCAACCACTATTCTTTACTTCAAAAATTGTAGTTTTATAATTAATTGTATTACCATATTCATCTAAACTTTTTGTAAAGTTATTTTTAAAGGTAGTGTACTTTACTCCCGTATTTGATATGTTGTTATTTGATGCTCCTATTTTATATATTGTTTTTTCAGTATTATCAGATAAAGTACCGTTAAATATTGTTTTAGTATTATTAGAGGTATTTAGATTAGGTACGTATATATCCTTACCATCATTTGTTTTCCTATATGATTTAACTTGTTGTAAAAAAGAATCATCAGTATTTCCAGAAACAGAATTAGGTGGTGAGTAGTAAAAATTAATTGGTGCAGCAGGTAGCCTACCATAAACAAAAGAATTAAACCCTACAGGTTTATTTGTTAAAGTACTACCCGTATAAGTAATATAACTTTTATCTGTGAAAACACCCATATCGTCATACTTTTGACTTAAAAATAAATTTACATTAATTGTGTTATTTATTTTTTGTCCAAACTGATTTAATATAAAATTCCCTTCATTATCAATTTTAAAATTAGGTATTGTACCATAATAATATTTAGGATTTTCAGTATCTATAACAGTTTTTCCCTCAGAATTTTTTACTAAAACGCTTTTAGGTATACTTCTGATGGTGAAATTCTCTAAATTTATTTTTTTTCTTATATACTTCATATTACATATAAATATACTAAGGTGTAATTTGCCAAAAGGTTAATGTTGGTATTCCACCAGATGAAGGGTTTAAATTTACACCTGGAGGTGGTACTAACGACTGTAGTGAGTTTGGTGCGAACCTATATTTATATACTCCATTATCATTCTTTAAAATAATTTTTAAATATAATATACCACTTTCTCCTTCAATATTATCTAAAGTAATATTATCTGGATTTGTAATTTTATATGGTGATAACTGATAGGTTCTACCATTTAAAGAATTATTAAATTCCATAACACCATAAAGTTCATACTCTTGATTTGGTGCATTATCAACTAAATCTTTAAACCAATATATATGAAAACCTTCATGTACTTCTTCTGGTTGGGTGACAGGATCACCTAAAACAAAACTTATAGGACATTCATCAATAGGTTTGATAAATCCAAACTCATTTTCTTGTTCTATACCAACTTGTGTATATATCTCTGCAAATGAAAGTAATTCATTTTGTCCACTGTTTGGGTTATCAAATAATGAAAACCTAATAAAGCTATTAACAAACCTATTAGTCCTACAAAAAACGTCATCGAATAAAAAATTTAAGTCTTTATAAACTCCAGGTTGTGCACCAGCACCTCTATGTTGCGGGGAATTATTGGCTATCGTTTCTGGTGTATAAAAATTTAAATTTATTTTAAATTTGTCAATTATTTCCCATTCACCACCACTATTAATTCTAGCGGGTTTAAATATTATTTTTTTATAGTCCACTATAGGGTTTATAGACTTTTCTACCTCATCTTTAACAAACTTATCTTCTATCAATTCTGCATTATCTACAGGAAAAAAGTTTGTTTTAAGTGGTATGTTTATAGTAGTACCACTACCTAAACTACCTAATAATATTTTTATTTTATCAACAAACATCGTCTAAAGTATTTTCTTCTAATATTGATAAGTCTATACATCCGCCAGCAATGTCTCTTTTACCTAATTCATTTTCCCCAATATAATCTGCCAAAGTCACTTCTACATTTAAAGGGGCTGCACCGTTGTAGTTAAGAAGATCTAATGCTCCCGAACCTACAGAGTCTAAAGTAAAAACCGTTTTGTTCCACTCACTACCGTTCCATTGGTAGTATCCAACACCGTCACCGTTAATCATATTATCATTAGTATTATAGACTAAAAATCCACTATCTTCCGTAGTCGGATCAGCATTTGTATACAGATATAAACTTGGTATGATTATTTTATAGTTTAGGTATGTTGGGTCACTTAAATATGTTAAAAATTTATCCTGATCAACATTGTTTATATCAGATGCACCTAATGTTAAATCTTCAGAAATTAGTACAAACTCACAAGGCGGGTCTTGTCTTTGGAAGTAAAATGTTTTATTTAAATACATATAATGTGCACCACTTTCAAAAGGATAGTCAACACCACCACCCGAACTATCAATAAAGCCTATATCTAATATATCTCTCCATTTAAATACGTTAGTCGATATCTCCGTTGCGTAGTTTGGTATCTTAAACGATTTTTTGAGGTCGTTAATTTCCGTTTGTGAGGTAATACCAAAATTATCTATTAGTGTTTGTAGGTTGACGACAGGATTAATTGTGTTAGAAAATTCCCTAATTTTTATTAAATTAAAGGGTGAATAAATGTAACCTTCTTTTTTATTTTCATATTGTGGTTTTATAGTGTTTAAATATTCCCTATAAATAGTATTAACTCTATGGTATACATTTTCTAAAGGTCTCTCAAATAACTCATTGTCGTTATACTCTACAATATCCCCATCAAATATTTCATTCGATTCATCTATTAGTTCGTAAAATGTAGAGGGGGTATAGTTGGGGTCACCGTATGATTTAATATTATAGTTTACTACACCGTCTGTTGTATCATCTAAATCATACCCTCCAGAAATAGGTGTCCAAAATCTAGTACTACCATCAGAATTTGTAGTAATTAAAGAACTTAGATTTGACTCTGAAAGAACATTATCCCAATATATTGTATTAATAGATGTGGGGTCAGTATCTCTATCATTTTTTACTATTGTTAAGTATAATTCAGTTAAAGGTCTACCCAAATTATCAACTAAACCTTTTACATCAATATCTGTCTTAAAATTATACGCTGCAGTGTCATCATTAAAATATGATACCCCATACGCTGCAGGATATAAATCATAATCTTTATAGTCTACAGTTAAAGATTTATACCTTCTAACATAATATTTAGATGGTTTGTCCCTTACTACTCTTTTTACTGTAGAACTACCCACAGTAAAATTTATATCATCAGGATTAACATCTATAACAAATGTCCTAAATTTTTTATTATTTTTTTCGTCACCCAGTTTAAACACTCTATAATATTTACTATTTAAATTTAATGTATTAGTAGGTGTTAAATCTTGAAAATTAATTAGTTGTATTCTACTACCTTCTGTTAACCCATGATTCATCGGTGTTTTAAATCCCGTATATAGTCTACCATTTATTTTTAAAGGAAACAAATCTATTATAGGGACACCATCTTTAAGTTGTACACCCTTTGCAATTTCAATATCATCTCTACTTTCAAAAGGATATGTAATTTTTAATAAGTAGTTCTGTTTACCATCACTATCTAACATTTTAAGTCTATCATAACCAGGATCAAATGTAAAAAAATCACATAATGCACTTTTATTATCATTAAATTGTAATGCGTCTGGGTCTGGTTCATCATTATAATAACCTATCCATCCATCTTTTTCAAAAATTCCTGAACTTAGAATAGTTTTCGCCTTAATTTCGTTTGTTTGACTATCCCTATATATTTTCACATTTTCATTAAATAGTGGGTTGCTTATAATTGGGTTGACTACACCGTAAAATCTATATATTGTACTATTTTTTCTTTCTTTTAAAAATTGTTCATATTGATCAACAGTAGTATCAATATCATTTAAAGGAATGGGCTTATTAGTGTTTTCTAACCCTACCTGAACTTGTGTAGTTACATTAACGTTATCAGGTAACTTTACACTATTTAATAATATTTTATTTGTTTTTTTCACTATCTATAAATATATGTTTTTTAACTTGATGTGTTACTATTTGCTTGACCATCAGGTGGGGTAATGGTTTGTACCGTACCGACATCTATTTGTTTTATTAAGGTTTCACCTAAACAAGTTTTAAATACTGTAAAGTTATTTTCTATACCACCATTAATAGGTGGAACATTTTTAGTGGTTGCTTCTACATTTGCATTAGATGCACCTAAACCTTGTAAAGTTACTGCATTTATTTTATCTGCAAAGAACTTAGCAACAGTTTTATGTAATGCGGTTTTTCCTGGAACTAAACCGAAATATAGATGATAGGGTGTTTGTGACCTATTAAATCTAATTCCATATACTCCAGGCTCTTGATTATCATCATCGTTTACTTCGTCAATGAGATTTCCTTGTGTACCATTTCCAAAATCAATTGTAGTAGAACCGTTAGGGTAATTTATAAATTCCCCTGTAAATCCAGGAGCAATACCATAAAAATAATCGGGTATTGGGTTTCCGTTTCTTTTGAATCCGCAACCGTCTCCCGCTATAAACGCATCTGTGTCATTAAATTCTGATAATATTACTTCACCTGTATCAGGCATTTGGTAATATGTTTTATCACCTGCCAAACCATCAACTAAGGTTATTTCGGGATAAGTGTTATAAACATTGTCTGTATCTATACCACCTGGTCTTGTGTGGTGGAAATTTAAGTTATCTTTATACCCATTAAATCTCCTACAGAAATATTCACGTATGTCTTCATCATGTTCAAACCTCATAAAACAAGTCCCTATTTCAATACCGATATCATTTTTATCAATTAAGTCTACACCTATTTGGGATTGGTTCACTGTCCCCAATGTATTTGCACATACAACACCGAAACAACTAAATTCTACATATGCCCTAAGATTTAACGAAGCATCTTTCTTATCCTCTAGTTTATTAATTTGTATTAGTGTTCCATCATCTGCGTTACCACTAATGTTATCAGGGCCAGAATAACCACTAGTTTGACTTCCCCCTTTATATTTAAACTCTTCAGTACTTACTTGAAATGTTGTCGGTTCTAACTGATCCATTATGAATGGGACATCATCGATATCACAATAATTCATACTACCCAATTCCATTATAGTAGTAGGTAATAATAAATTTGCCTTATATTCGGAATTGTTATGTTTTAAATCATTAGTCGGAATATATGGTGTATAATATATTTCACCCTCATACCAACTAACTAACCCATGTTCTACTATAGGTTTATAATTATCCCATGCTTGTGGAATATCTTTACATGGTGCAACACCATTACTACCACAATCAGGTGCACAACTAGGAATACATGATTCTAGTAAGTCATTATTACATTCATCCTCTTCAAAAGCCGTTTCATCATTTTGCAAATCTCCATCGTTGGTGCCGAACGCCAACTCGTTTGTTATATCAATCTCCTCATTTGCGGTACAATTTAAAGTTGTAAGTGTGAATTCTTTTCTTTCCATTAACCTAGTATCGTTACATTTATTTTTGTGATGACTATGACCACCAATATTTTCCCAACTACTAAAACCACTAGGATCTTCAGTTTCAACATATTCTGGTTTACCATGTGTTCCAGGAACTTCTCTGTTTTTAAATAAGCTTGTTGAAACACCAACACTATTCAAAGTTGAGGCTAATAAAGAAAATTCATTGAATTTGATAATACAACCTTCACCAGATGAAGTTTTACCATTAAATTTTAACTCTAAAACTGCCAAATTTAAGTTGTCGGTTTCATCATCATTTTCAGGTGTACCGTACCAATCAGTAACCCTTTTACCTTTAATTTTTGAGGTACACCCCTCCACTGTAATAGTGGGGTTAGTGAACAATAAGTTTGGTATTTTAATTCTCCATTGGTTATATGTGGGGTCACCTTGGAAATTTGTGGTTTTCTTAATTCTACAATCAAAATCACAAAATTTATCTTTTTTAATTTGTCCAAATTTTCTTTTTCTTTTCTTTAATTTATATTTTCTTTTTATTAATGGGAAATATAGTGATCCCCCCACCCAATCATTATAAAAGTCAAATTTTAACATCTTTAAGAAAACCGCAAGTGGTTCTAAAGTACACGATACCCAATCCTTTATCACTTTTGTCTGAAAACCACCACAACTCTTACAATCAAATGGTATCGCATACCTCCTGTTACATATTAAGGGGGCGAAGGGAGTTGGTATTATAGTCACCGTCTCCGTAAAATCTTCTTCAGCGCACCTTAATGGTATTAAAGGTATTTTAACACAACATTGTCCACAACAACTTGGACAAATAGAACCAGTAAAGGTTACCTGTTCCTCAATAGTATCCTGTTCATAATCACAACCATACTCTTGAGAATTAAGACAACAACTGTGTAGTTGTTCATCGTCACATAAAGGTCGACATTTCTTACATAAAAATCCCGCAAATAAACATTTCCATTTGAAGTATAGGTTTAGACTAAATTCTGCCCTTTTGTCGTTTTCAACATTACATTTACATTTACCACAACCACATCCTTTATTTTGACTACATGCTTCAGGTGTTGTCGCCGCATGATTGCCATCAAGTCCATCTCTAGAATCGCAACTTCCAGGTCCGCAGTTATCTGAATTGGCTTGATAAGTCGAACAACACGAATCTTTGTAGGCTTGACTACATGTTCCACACCCTGCAATCTGTATACAATAGGATAATGCAATTCTTATCCCCACAGGAATTTTAATCTGACATATCTGAGTTACTAATCCATTTATAATATTTAATATCCCATTAATAATCCCAATAATATGACCAAATAATGTTAATAAAATGCAGATAATACTATATAAAATATTTATATTAGTGTCAAATCTATTGTTTGGGAATTTATTAACTCCAGTTGCGTTATATATGTCTTTTATTCCGATAAAACCTCTAGCTTCATCTCTTCCAACCCTTTGTAGCCTACCAATATATTGTTTAACCGTATAAACTTTTTTCCACCTAAAAGAATAGAATTCTTCTAAATAGTTATATTGATTTCTTAAATCTTCAGAATATGGTGTATTGTTTGTTATGGTTGACAAATCAGTATTTTTAGTGAATAAAGTAGTATTTTCTAATTCTTTAGGAGAAAATTCATCAAATACAAAATTATTATTAGTATTTGGTACTAAGAATTTTGCTCTTTGTCTAAGTCTTTTATCGTTAGACGTTGTATCCATAGATATTCTAAATCTAAAATCGGCTTCAGTGGCAACACCCTTTATACCGTCAGGTGAGGGTATTAAGTTACCAAATTCATCTGTAACTACTTTTCTAAGATTCATAGGTACTAATACTGACCAGTTACCATTATCATCTATACTATTTTCCGTAAAATTAAATTTTTCAATGTTACCATCAACTGTTCTCCTTATAGCTTCTAATCTACCCGAACCTGTAATGACTTCATTCATTTTACCCATCTGCCTATCAGGTTTACAGTTTTTATTCAATGAATCTTTTTCGTCATCAGAAAAAACACTACCCATAAAAACCGATGTTGGTATAATTTCTACATTTGGTTCGATATCCAATCGAGTAATCCCTAACACACTTCCCGTACTTAAGCTATCACACCAATAAGGTTCTACTGTCACTGGCTTATTTTCGGAAAATATCTGAGATAAGGTTTCTAAATTATTAGAGGAACTAAACTTAAATCTACTTTTAAATAAATTATCATTATACCCCCTATTAATTAATTCAAATGGTCGTGTAGATAAAAAACCAATATCACTGACATCCATATCATAATGTAATGTATGTTCACCAACAGGGACACCAAATAAAATATAATCACCCGCTTTGTTTGTTGTGGTAGTATATTTATAATATTTTTGATAAATTTCTAATGTTGTACTATCATCTAAAATTTCTCTTTTTTTAGGAAAAGTACCAACAGGTGTGTGGTCTAAAGTTTGTTGACTTTTTGGGAGTAGGTTATACCTCACACCATTCCTATTTTTATTGTTAGGGTTGGGCGTGGGATAATTATATATTGCAGACTTAACAGGGTCTTCTGAGTCTTTATCATCTACGGGTATAAATATAGATACTTTAACGTTTGGAACACCGAAACCACCATTAACTATTACTCTACCTGCAACTACACCATAGTCAGCACAAAAGTTCTGATATTCGTCTTTTTGGGATATTTTTAAACTTAAGATTTCTAAAAAATCATAGTTTTGATTAAGATCAACATTAACCTTTAAATAACCATTACCCTCACCAGGTGTTGTCTTAATTCTATATGATTTAGACATTTAAAATTTACTTTTTTACATCATTATTATTTTCGTGTACGTCAATATCATTAAACTTATCTGAATATTCTTCATAGTCTACCGAATTTACAATTTCACTTTCTTTTTCATATGTAGCATTTTTATAAAATTCTTTTTCTCTTTTTTTCACTTCCCTATCGTGTTTAAATTTGGCGTATCGGTTTAATATACCTAATAAAAAACCTTTAAACTTTTTAGTTGCTTTAGGTAATGCTTTAGGTATGAAAAAATGAATAAACATTTGTGATATCAATACCACTATCACCAAAGGTATTGCAATTACTACCACTAAAAATGCGATTATTTTAAAAGCAATACTTCCATTTTGAAAACCACCTTCCTGCACGCTTTTAGGTAATAAATCTACGTCTAACATATCTTCAGGACTATTGTTAGATTCAAATTTATTGTTTGTATCAAATTTATTATTTTTTTTCTTTTTTTTGTTTTTACATGTTGTACATCCCATAATTTTAATTTTATTATAAAACTAATTCATTTTTTTAAAAAGTAATTATTATGAAGTAGAAATTGTTACTTTTATATCTTTATTAGGATATTTAATCTCAAACATTCCGTTAGGTTCTCCAAACAAAGTGTACCTACCTAACAAATCTATTTGTTTTGTTTCTTCATCAATATACGGTTGAGCGATTTCATTTAATGAATATTTACCATTTTCATTAACTTTATTAAAAACTCTTAAATCTGTTACATTTAATACGCCACCTACATTGTTAATATTCTCAACTAATTGTGAAATATAGATATTGTCACCCATATCCCATTTATTAATATCAAAATAAGTTTTAATACTTTCTATCACACCACTAATGACATCACCTTTAGGTACTGCCTTATCTGCAAAAATATCAACTTCAAAAGATAAGTTATATACCCTACCATTTTTTATTGTAACATAATCATTAACCATTCTAAAATCCGCCAAATATTCAGCAATATTTTCTTTTAAGGCTGAGGTAGATTGTGTTGTTAATTTACCATTTTCATCTAATGCTAATATTGAAACGTTTATTTTATTTCTTTCTTCCCATACACCATTTCTAAATGGTACTCCGAATTCTCCCGGCATCAATGGGATTCTACTTTGATAGTCTTTTATAGTAACACATCTATTTTGCGATGAAAAGTTATATCTAACTAAGTTTTTTATCTCTTCTACTGAAGGCTGCTCTTTACCACCTAATGCTGGAATAGGGTTATTAACACTTATACTATCTCTAATAATTCTATTAATCTCTGAAGAATCTCCATTTATAACAGTACTTATAGTACCCAAAGTGTTAATTGTATTTGGTCCGACATTACTGTCTTCACCTCCACCTATTCTATATTTAACAAACAACGTATTGTTTGGTTGGGGGATATCACCTAATGACTGATTATTGATAGTATTACCAATTCTATCTATTTGACCTCTACATCCAATAAATTCATTTAATTCTGAGACATCGGAGTCACCACCACCAAAGATAATTTTACAAAACCCATTATCAGTAAATTCTTTTATAAATCTTTGTGAAGCATTTTTCCATTTTCCTACAACAACACCTTCTCTATCAGATACACCATTTTCATCAACAACATATATTTGTGATTGCGCCAATGAGGGTACCTCAAAATAATTTAAATTAAAATCATTAAATTCTTCTTCCGTTGGTTGATTTACTAAGTTTGTTCCTTCTTTGGTTATAATATTTTCTATAGATAATACATTGTCTTCAGGTAAAACTACCTCTAAAAATGGAGTATAATCACCCCTAGTTAATACTTTTTTATATGTTTTAGTTATACCATTTAACATGATTTCTCTTTTGGTTATGGAGTAGTTTTGGATAATTCCACTACCATCAATGTTAGGTATAATCAATCTATTAGGTATACCTCCCGTTGTAAATGGTGAAGAAAAATCACTATCCTCTACCAATTCAAATACTTTACCAGCACCTGTGGCTTGTGAACCTTTTAGTATTTTAGGTAAATAACTTATATCAAATGTATCACCCTTAACTGGTACATTACTCACCGTCCAATCTACAATTGTAATACTCGGTCTCTTTCCTGGTATGTTTAACCCAAACGTTCTAGCCAATTCTAAAACTGAAGACCTTTCTTGCGCATAATTAATTTGTGTTTCATTAAACATCCTATCGGTGTGGAATGATAACATATCACCTACTGCCGCATTTAACTCCAATAACATCATTCCGACTGACGCATCATTAAAGTCAGAAAAAGTTTCTGGGTAATACTTTTGTATGAACTCAATTAATTGTGTCCTTACATCTGTAAAATTTCTAGCGTTATAATCAATTTTTTTTATCATATTTTAAAATGTTAATGTTACAGTATCAGTATTAGTAAATGTTCCTTCTGACACTGTATATGTTAATACCACTACTATTGCCTCCTCTAAATCATTATTCTCAAACTTTATACTATCTACTGTTAGGTTAGGTATATATTTAGAGATAGTGTCGTTTAGATTGTCTTTAATACTTGAGTGTGTTACATTATCGTTAGGTTCAAAGATATATTTTCTCAAATCACTTCCGAAATCAGGTAGATATAGTCTTTCACCTTTGTTTGTTAACAACAAGTGAAGTAAGTCTGCCCTAATAGCATCTTTGTCTGTTTGATTTAATTCTAAGTAAAAACCTTTTTTACTATCTTTAAAAGGAAAATCAATATTTATATATCTAGTCTTTGCCATTTGTATATAAATATTGTACTATATATTTTTTGAAAAGAAATGGTAAAATATAAATCTTTTATTGACATTTAACTTTCATAGTGAAAATTGTTTTATCTAAAGGTGAGAACACTAAAACTGTTAATGGTAAAGATTCATTTTCTTTTTCTATAGTAAATGAAACATTTCTTTTCATAATACCTTCGTATTTTTTAATGTTATCTCTTATAGAACCACTTTTTATAATATTATCTGTAACTGACTCTGCGTTGTTGTCACCATTTTCAAATAATGAATTAACTTTCATTTTACCTTCTACATCACTAATCGCACTATTAATAGCACCAATTAAATCTTTATTTCTTTTGTACATAACTAACTCCCCCACAAAATTTCTAATTGTATTAGTCATATCACTATAGTCATCATCTCCTTTTGATAAGGAATCTTTTATGTCTGCCTTTGTTTGTTTACTTTGTATAGGTAACATTAATTTTCTATCTTCAATAGATAAAGCAACTTGTTTATACCCCATATCATATATAGAACCCATAAAACCGCTCCAATACTCTTGATCCCCATATTTAATATAAAATGCATCTGGTACTACAACTGAATCAAAATCTATTGTTATTGAGTCGTTTGCACCAACAGGAAATGAAGTTTCTAATGACTTACCAACGTAGTTGTTTTCTTTTGTACCCCTTTTACCTGGAATGGGTCCTCTATTATAATCACATTTTAATGGTGGTTTTTTATTTTCGCATTTACAACCACCAGGCACTTTTACTTTATTTTCATCTTTACAAACACATTTTTTTGTTTCCTCATCATATTTCATATCAGAAGGACATTTACATTTACCTTCTTCTGTTTTTTCCATACAACTGTCAGGACAGGTTTCTTCTTCTTTTTCTTTACACTCACAATTTTCATTAGGTGCCTTTTCAGTTCTTATACAAACACATTTTCCATCTACCTCTTTTAATCCTTTTGATTCTATACATACACATTTCCCATTTGCGTCTTTTTCCATACATTTATCAGGACAACCTTCTTCTTCTTCTTCTTCCTCTTCTTTTAGTGAATAACACACCTTTGCAGTGCATAGGACAACTTGTCCAGGATTTATTTTACCGTTACTTATTCTAGTTTTCCAATTTTCATCAACTTTATCTTCAGTATATATTGTACCCCCTTTTATATATTTAGGTTTTAAATCTGGTGAAATTTTTATACCCTGCCCTTTTGCTTTTTCTGTTAATTTGTCTTTTAATGCATTATACGCATTTACTGCCCTATCGGCAGCTAATTTATTGTTAGTAGATTTATCTCCTGAATAACTACTTTTTTTTGTTCCAGAAAATGGTTTTATATTCCATTCAGAACATAACCCATCATATAAACCACCTCTTTTATCCCATTTTGTACACCAATCATTATCAAAATCAGGTTCTACTGCATTACCATAAAAATTACTAGCAAATCCTTGTAGTGTTATATCAGTGATATACATTGAACCCTCCTTAACTTTAGACTTATCAAATGATGGGTTATTCTTAATTGAATTCTCTAAATTTACAATAAAATTAGTTACCGCCTTACTACCTTTATTTACATTAACTACAAATTCACCTGAAGCTTTGACTTCAAAACAATCTTCTCCACCTTTTGTGGGATTAGTTTCACCACTTTCTTCTGAAGATTTAGTTTCACCACTTTCTTCTGAAGATTTAGTTTCACCACTTTCTTCTGAAGGTTTTCTTATAGTTTTATTATTAGATGTAGAAATCTCATTAATAGGTGTACCCTTCTCATATACCATTAAATTTTTAATTCTATTTAATTGTTCTGTTAAATTTTTCATAAATAATTTGGCAGTTTAATATAAAAACTGTATATTTGTTATATAAATATAAAACAACTATGAAAAATTTAATCATTACACTATTAATATTTACTTCAAACCATATTTTATCACAAAATCACTTTACACATAGTCATTTAATAAATAATGTGGTAAAAGACGGTAGATGGGAATCTGATATCAAAATATTTTTATTCGGTGATTATACAAAAAAAGATTCATTAGAGGTTTTAAAAACATCAATAAAAATTAATAATTTGTTAGAAACCATATCTATTAATATTGTTGACAACAGAGATTCTTCAAATACTATAATATATTTTCTTACTGATGAAGAAATGAAAGAAATTTATTCTTTTTCTGATGAGAGTGGTAATGTTGGTAATACTTACAATAAAATAGATAGATACAATGAACATACTTTAATAGGTTGTGAAATACAAATTGATAATGGTGTTGATTGGAATATAGATAACCGAATGTATGTAATCAGACACGAAATGTTTCATATGTTAGGATTTAAACACCATCATAATGAAAGTAATTCTATTATTTATCACTCTGAAAACTACACAGAAAAAGATGAATCAATGATTAAATACCTTTATTCAAAAGATTTTAAATTTTAAAACAAAAAAAGTCACCTTACGATGACTTTCTTATTTCTTCACTACCTCTTTCATGTGGTGGATTATAAGGACAATGTAAACAACCATTACCACAACAACTTCCTCTTTTTTTATGATATGTTTCTGACATAACCATTCTACCATCATTGTCATAATAGTAATCAGATGAAAGGATCTTGTTTCCAAACTCCCTAACATATAATTGTTGTACCCAATCCTTTGATGCGTTTACTGTCATAACTATTGGATTTCACAGGCACCACCTGCACAAGCTAACTCACCACTTAAATCAGTTTCATCAGTTTCTTCAACAATAAGGGATAAATCAATATTATTTAAATGGTTAATCATTTCATTATATTTTTCTTCCGTAATATCTTCAAAAGGTGCTTGAGTATATGTTCCACCATCATATGGTAATACAGATAATCCATTATAATGTTCTTTATTTGTCCACATCCATTCTCCCGCCAAATACCAATCTTCCTCTCTTAATGAAATTGTGGCAGATACATTATGTGTGTTAGATCCTGTTCTGTGACCACTTTTAACCCATTCTGTTGCAACTTTCTTAACTCTTTCTAATAAATCAAAAGGTGATTCAGTTCTTAAAATAGAACCCTTTGGTGCTTTTTGTGGTATGGTAATAATTGCAGTATCATGAGCCCTAAAGAAATCGTCTTCTAATAACTCTGGGTGATTCACAATTAAATATTTGTAAATTGACTCATTCTTACCAACTCTAATTCTTCTAATGTAATAATCATTGTGCCAAGCATGTATTCCTGAAGATGTACCTAAAGTTAACGAAGTAGTTCCTGCAGGTTTTACTGTTGTACATCTAGCAGACTTATTAATCCCTATAAGTTTAGAAACTCTACTATTTTCTCTTTTTACAATATCTGCAGATTTTTCTAAATCATAACCCAATACAACTCCACTACCTATTCCAGTCATAGAAACACCTATTAGAGCGTCTTTCTCTGTAGTTTGTTGCCACACTTCTCTTAAATAATGAAAGTCAGTGTAACCTGCTTGTAATGTCCCTATAAAGGCTGCCGCTTGAACTCTATAGTTTAAATCTGCTTGTGATTCGATATTTGAAACATTTACTTCACATAAATTACAGAATTGGAATGGTCTTAAAGCTATTTCACAACATGGATTTGTTCCCCATTCTTTATCATTTGATAGGTATATTCCTGGTTCTCCAGCACCCGACAATTCAATTCTTTTCCATAATTCCATAAAGAATTTTTTAGTAATTTTGTGTCTTATAAGTACTGCAGAGTTATTAGACCTACCTCTTTGTGGGTTTGATTCCCACCAATTACCTGACTTACACGAAATCATCTCATCATCATCTGCACTAAATAATGAAATTAATGCTGCTCTACGAATACCACCTGCTAATACTGCATCTGCAATATGACAAACAATATCATGTGTTTCTAATGTAGATAATTTTTCTCCATCATTTTTATTTTCTAATATTCCAGTTATTTTAACTATACACTCTTTTAATGGTTGTGGTCCTGGAGCTTTACCACCAGAAGTAACCAACCTAGCACCTTTAGGTCTGATATCAGAAAAATCAAATTCAATTTTAGAACTTCTTTTATCTCCTATGTAAGATTTCATTAATACCTTAATTGCGTCAGACCAACCTTCAATGGAATCTCCCACTAAAAACCTTCTCTTTCTTTTGTTATAAGGTTTATTGATTGGCATTAATGTTTCTACATGATGTTTTTGAACTGAATATCCTACACCTGTCCCACCTAAAAGTAGGAACATAGTTTCTGAAAATGCATCTACGTGATCTATAGGTAGGAATGCACAATTATAAACTCTATTAGGTGATATCTCAATAGGTTTACCAGCGAACTGCATTGACCTCATAGATGGTAATACCTTTTTTTCGTACACATATTTATATTTTAATTCGATTTCCTCTTTTAGTTCAGGATATCTCTTAATATGCATATTTTTATTTCTAGTGACTAATTCTTCCCAAGTTTCTCTTCTATTTAATTCTGGTATATATTTTGCGTACTTCATATGTACTGTAATGTCCGATAAAATTTTGTTTGATAACTCCATATTTTTAAATTTTTTTCTTTTTTTAGGGGGTAAGTATTCCATAATGACTTATCATATAAATCAAAGATTTGTTACCCTAAATTAATTATTATTTGTAGAACTTCTTCGTTTCTCTATAGTACTACTAATAAAGTCTGACTCCTTTTTCTTTTGTCCTTTTCCATGTTGTAAAAGTGTTACGTCATTACTTTGACTAGTATCTATAACTAATGTACCATTATCAAATACAATATCATCGAAAACTACTCCGTCCCTACCAAAACGTGATTTAAGAATGGCTAAAGTTGCTCTACCTTCTTCTTTTTGTTCTAAAGTTTTAGCAACTGACAATATAAAGTGCCCTATTTGTCCTTTTTTGATTGATCCTCCCATCATGTTAGCTTCTACCAAATCTGCTCCGATAGCACTTCGGTTACCTTGCACTGCAGTCCATCCAGCCACATCTAATTCTGCTAACATAGTTTCGAATTGTCTCATAACATTACCTTCGCCACTATATTCATCTTTAAATTGTTTTGTGGGTTGGATACAGTCTATGTAGTCAACAAATACAATATCAGGTTTTACACCTGACGAAGTTAGTTTACGTAAGTATTGTTTTATATGTGGTATAGTAGTACCATCACTAGACATTTTTTTAAGTATTAAGTTACCATTTAAATTTTGGAATTTAGGGATAAGTTCTTTTACTTCTTCTTTTCTATCACCTAACTCACTTAAATTTATTTCAGAAAAACATGATAGATGTTTTCTTTGGATTACCTTAACGTTGTCCTCAAAAAAAATCTGTACCACATTTTTACCTTCTAAATAAGCAGTGTTCGCCATTCTAGTAATTAATGTAGTTTTACCCACACCAAACGCTGCCAATATAACACCTAACTCACCCTTAGATAATCCTCCACCCATAAGATTATCTATACCAACCAAACCTGTTGCAATAGGATCTCTAAAATCATCTGCAAGGACATCTTCAATTGCGTGAAATATATCAACGCCTTCGTCTTTTTCAGTACCTACAGATATAGCTTGTTTAACTAATTCTTCACACTCATCATACCTATCAAAATCACCAGTATCTAATATTTTTTGGATTTTTTGAGTTGCTTTTTTGAGTTCTTGTTGTTTACAAAACTTAATGGCGACATCCTGTATATGTAAACAATCTTTATTATCAGAATTTTTAACTTCTTTGATTAATTCGGTTGCAGATTCTTTAGCAATTTCCCTTCTTACTTCACTTTTAATTATATTAAATATAGTCTCATAAGATGGTATTGTTTCATATTTTTCATAATAATCTTTTAAACTCGCAACAATTAATCTCATATATTCATTGTCAAAATAATTTGGATCTATAATAGAAACAATACTTTCTGAAAATTTATGATCTTCTACTAATTGTTTAACTAATTTAACTTGAAAACTATACCCTAAATAACCTAAATTTAAACTCTCATTTTTTGCCATTCTTTTTCTAATTTTAGTTATTAATAAATATGCGATCTAACTGATAACCGTACAAATTTTTTGTATAATTTTTACGACTTAACCCCTGTTGGATGTGATCAATGATTTTTGGTATAATTTTTCTTATATTAACATCATATCTTACATTTGGTGGGTAGTCATTTCCACTAAAAATACTTTCACATACTACTCTTCCTTTTACTTTAATTTGTAATGTGAAAAAATCTTCATTTTCATATATGTCTCTAACTTCCGCATTTTCATCTGTACTAGCAACAAAGAAATGATTAATTTTTTCCATATACTCATATGTGTTATTTTTAAAGTGTTTTTTAATTATGCCCACCACATCATCTATAGTTTCTTTTAATTCGTAAGATTTTAACGATTCTCTATTATAATTTTTTATGGGGAAGTTTCTACCCACAATAGGGTTTCCATTTATTAAAAATAAAAACTCATAAGGATAATTTTGATACTTTTTTTTCATAACTTAAACATTTAATTTTTTGTAATATTTTTTTTCTTTCTTTATTATTGATAAAAATGGTTGTAAAAAATTAATATAACCATCCTTACCTCCTGGTATTGCCCACATTAATCCATCTTCAATCATCATATTTATAACATTTTTAGTTTCTCTACCTTCTGGATCAATAGAAGTGGTAAATAAATAATCTAATTCTGATTTACTATCTTCTGTCAACAATGGGTTTTTTAAATCGATAATTTTATCATTAACTTCATATATTAGTTCCTTTTGTGAACCTTTAGTTACTTTGTTAAGTATATTATCTAACGACTTCAATCTATTTTTTCTTTCTTTTTGTATAACTTCAATTTTACTAAAAATATATTCTAAAGTCAAAGTTTTTTCCATTATTTCAGGAAAAAATTTTAATAAAGTTTTTTCGCTAACCCCTAATATCCCCTTTATATTGTCACTATTGTCACCAGTAATTGTTTTAATTAACTTAAGATTAGATGGGTGATGATCAAAATCTACTAAATAATTTTCTTCAGTAACTATTTTTTTTAGGTTAATGATATACACACTTACCTTTTTGGTGATTAGTTGGCAAAGATCTCTATCATTACTCATAATAACCACACTTTCGTTATCTGGGGTATTTTTTACATAATATGCAATAGAGTCATCCGCTTCAACAATATCATCTCTGTATTGTCTTATAAATAACTCTTCACAATAAGAAATAACTCTTTCTTTCTGTAAATATAAACTAAGTTCAGATGGTGGTTTTTCGTTGTAGAAATCTTTCCCTCTATTAGATTTATAGTCTTTATATAGTTCGTACCTTAGTCTACCACTAAACTTTCCGTCCCAAAATACATAAACTCTGTCAAACTTATTTTCGTTTAACATTTTTCTAACCATTGTTAGGAACTGAAAAATACCACCTATATGGGTTTCTTTATAGTAAAGATTTTTAGCCCCATGATAGGCGGTTTTTAACAACGAGTCCCCATCGACTAATAAAGTTTTTTGATTATTTCTTTTTTTATTTGGTATTTTCACTCATAGATGATTAAAGGTTAATAAATAATTTAATCATCAGAATATTCTACAGGTGCTTCAATATAGTTTTCATCGTTTTCAATAACGAAGTCCATTACATCGTCACCTACAGACTCAAATATTTCAACCCAATAATCCTTATGTTGGGCTTTATATTCATCAATAGCCTTTTTATCGTCTTCGATAAATCCATGTGTGGTTGCAAGTATCCTACAATCAGCATAACCTAAACCATTCATATGGTTTTTGTGTATACCCACTTTAGTTCTAATAGCGAAATTAACTTTTCTACCTTTATTAGTGGCAGATAGTTTAGATATTCCAGCATTCTTTTGGTTACCAAATAAGAATACTAACGCACAAGATAAGTATATGGACTGACCACCTTTTGGTTGTATCTTTGGTTGACCGAAAGGATTATCTGGTAACTCAACCCAAGGTTGGTTTACGAAAATCATAGAGTTAGTATATGGTGCAGTTTCTTTTCTAGAAGAAGTAATTCTTTGCGCCATACCCATTCCCCATTTTTCTGAGATAGTCCTAGCAGTATGTTGATTACCCCCCTTACCATCGAAACTCATTTTACAAGGTATAGTACCTATAGAGTCCCAACAGAATAATATATCGTGTGGTATCTCACCGTTCTTTTGACCGTCTAAAACTTCAGTCACATAATCAAATGCTTGTTCAATATAGTCAAAACCTAACTTATATAGTAAAAATCCATCCCAATAACCAGTTACTTCACCAGTCTCTTCGTCAATCTCTTCCACATAATCAGTTTTTAACCCCATCTGTTTAGCATGTTCAAAACTAAATTTTTGTTCAGTAATTATGAATATTGGTAGAATACCTTTTTTCTGTGCATCTACCGCTGCTTGTATTAAAGCAGTTGTCTTTCCTGTGTCTGAATGTCCTAATAACATATTAATTTGTCCCATAGCAGGACCAGGTAAACCTGTCGCCTTTTGGAAGGATTCCCCCAAATCAAAGTATTTTTGTTCTTTATACTTTTCTTTGGAGGAAAACTTTTTCCTTATAGACGAAAAATCAGACGTTTTCTTTTTTAAAGGTTTCTTTGCCATAGTTTTAATTAAAATGGTAACTCGTCATCGTCATTTAACTTAGAAACTTCTACATTATCTTTAGAACTATAATCATCTTCAAAAGATGTAGTAGTTTCTGTTCTCATCATATTGATTTCTTCTGTTAGTGACGCAGTTTCTTTTTCTTCTTTGTCTTCTTCAGCTACATACTTCTTTTGTTCTGAATCCCAAACTGGGGTTTTGTTTGTTGCAACAATTTCTAAATACTCTTTAGATTTTTTAGCGTAAACATCTTTAAATGTTTCTTCATTACCCATCCATTCGTTAGCGTAATCTTTATCATTAGTTAAGATAGATACGTCATCTGCCATAATTGTATTAACAACAGAATAATTATTTTGATCTCTCCCAGAAGTGATAACTATATTTCTACCTTCTCTAGGGTCACTAATATCACCTTTTAATTTAAAAACGGGTATTAGTTTGTCCATAACACCATTTCCATTTCTGTAGTGTTTAAATCTCCAAAATTTAACACCATGATCTTCATTATCTCTATCAATTCCCTTTACTACGTAGAATTTTCTAGCGATGAATGTTTTAGCTAATTGTTTAGCCTTTTCTGAACCATCTTCATATAAGGCATCTTTCGCCTCACATAGTGGACAATGTTCTCCATCATTTAAATGGTTACAGTAAATTTTTTCATATTTACCATTAACTTCTTTTTCGTGATAAAAAACTTCAGTAAATGGAGAACCACCATCCTTCGATGGTAATATTCTGAAAGTTTTAGTTTGTGACTTAACACCTTTCGGTAATTTTTCCGTAAAGTATTTTTTTAGTCTGTCTTCATTGGAAATTTTCTTTCCACTTTTTACTGGTTCAGTATTCTTCTCATACTGAGCCAAAATTGCATCTAAACTGTTACTCATTGTATTTTTTTTAATTTAATAATATACAATTATAACAATACTTTATCAAAAAGTCAATAGGTGGTAAAAGAAAAACCCCACTTTTGTGAGGTTTTTTATGATTTAATTTATTGAGTCGATGAGTCCTTGTACTCTTTTAGATATCCTTTCCCTATGTTTTACTAAATTTATTTGTGCAACAATTGCGGCGATATAAGATAATGCCATACCAATACCACTTTTAAGTTTTTTCTTATCTGAACCACTAACTACTTTACCCTCATCGTATTGTTCCATATCTTTCACTAAAGAATCAATCTTATCTTGTAGTTTTTCTGATTTTTTTGTCATACCAGCGATTTTTCGTTTATTTTTAAGTCTGGTTAATATATTACCATAATTATATTTTTTTTCAGATTTTAACTCTTTAATAGTAGTCTCCATATCATTTATTAATTTCTCCAATTGTTCAATCTCTTTTTCGGATACTTCTTTAGATAATGATGTTTGAGTCCTTCCTGTGGGGGTTTCTTCTTCAGTTAATAAGTTTAAACCCATTAACTTTCTCATTTTATTTGTTTCATCTAATCTTGTTTTCATAATAAAATGTTTTTTTATAATTCTTCTTTTTCTTCTTCGTTATCAGACTCAAAAGAAGCTCTTATTTCTTTATCTTCAAAATTGTCAACATCACTCTGAGTTAATGTGTATTCATCTTCAGGTTCACTCGCATCATACCCTTCTTTATCTTTCCAATAATCAGTTAGTTTAACACTATATGGAAATGAATCCATAGATCTCATTTCTAATCTTTCTACAGGTGTAGGATTTCTTTTTTCAATTTCTTTTTCTAAGTCATCAATTTTGTTAATAACTCCATCCATATCTGTAACTTGTGATTCTAAGTCACTTAATTTAGATAGTAAGTCATCCATTTTACTACCCATATCATCTACAGACGCTTTAGTTTCTTCAGTTTTATCTACGATATCAGTAACGTCTACCTCTACAGTTTCATCATCACCACCCATTTCCATATCTTCATCTGCAAATTCATCTTCTACTTCTGTATCAGAACCAAAAGGATCTGTCTCTCCACCTTCTTCTGGTGTTTCTTCAGTAGTTTCTTCTTCCTCCGAAAATTCGTCTTCAGTCGATTCAATTTCACCTTCAGGTGCTTCATCTTCGTCACCAACATCAAAAAAAGGATCTTCTTCATCCGCTGCGGGATCTTGCTCTGTTAACATATCATCTAAAAGTAAGTCGTCCACTCTATCTTCTTCTTCTGGAACATAAAAGGTATACTCCAACAATTGTTGGTATCTTTTTAAATCTTCGGAAAGTAATTTTTTCTTATTCATTTTACATTAATAATTGTCTACCGTCATTAGTCTTATATACTTTTTCAACTCTTTCTACAATCTCTTTACCATCATTAATTAAACACTCTTCACCGACACACTCTTCAACTTCTTTTTGGTTAGTTAAAAAGTCGTTTAATTTATTTTTTAAGGTTTCTTTTTCTTTGTTGTCTTTATTTGTTTCCATAGTACTTTTATTAATAAATATTAAGAAATTAAGAAAAATCTCTATTTATAGTGAATATTTTCAATTCATTGTTTTTAGTAATCATCATTTTATTTTGGTAGTTGTCCCAATCTATTTTAACATCATGATAATTTAAATTACCTATTTCTGATTCTGTATTACTCTCAATTAATTTATTAAGTGCATTTATAGTATAAAAACATTCACCTTTTTTATGTACTATTATTGTTGGTGGGTAAAAAGAACGAGTGTCTACTCTTTCACTTTGGTGGAGTCTAACCATAAAGGTTAATATTTTTTTATCGTTGTCGGTAAAGGAATATTGAAAAATATTATCTTCGTTGATTGAAAATCTTTTATTGAGATAGTTTTTAAAACTATTAATTTTGTCTAAGTATACAAATGAAGCTAAGGTTATAATTTTATCTTTTGTGTCCATATTCATAAATGTAAGGTACGTATTTATCCTTATTTTTTAATTTTAAAATAAGGTCCTCACATTTATTAAATATCTCTAAATCTACCAAAGTATTATTTTCTAAAGTCTTTATTTTATTTACTATTTTTTCATATTTTCCTTCGAATAATTTTACCACATTTAAATCTAACCCAAAAATAATATTTTCTCCATATATATAAACCATTTTATTTTCTGATATATATGTTATTGGGTTTTTTAAGGTTAGTATTTTTTTTATTATTTTTAAATTAACTCTTTTTTTACCTAATAAAACATCTAAATAAACATAAGGAATATTTTGACCAAAGAAATTGTAACAATAGGTGAAAAAAGAATCGGTATCTGTTTCATATTCCGATTTTCTTTCTTTAGGTGAAAATGTCCAATATGTGTTAAAATTTAATTGTTTATGTAAAATAGAAACTTTATCACCATATAATTTTTTAACCTTTTTCCACCCTATAATTAATGTGGGGAGGTCATTATCAATTGCATCTATATTATTATAAATTCCAAAATTTTCAACATCTAATTTAGATTCTGTTACTATATTTCCAACATACATATTACAAATATAATAATTTTTTTTTAAAAAAGAAAATTTATGTTTAGATTACGAGGCGTTAATTCCTCCTCTAGCATTATTATAATCTATTAGTGGTTGTTTATCTTTACCAGTAAATAAAGTTAATACCTTTTCAAAGGTACTAAACGATACTTCATCCTCTGGTCCAAATCCCTGATAAACTATGTCTAAACAAGATTTAAATGTTAATGCAGATCCATCATTTTTATTTGATGATAGTTCGTATGCAGTTCTTTTATCTTTTTGTAAAAATATCCAAGCACTTAACGATGTGTTAATAGTTGCAACTTCAGTTTCTATACTAACACTAGGTGTTTTAATGTTTGATTCCCCCGCAACTTTACTTTGGAAATATGAATTATAAAAATCATAATAGTTTTTCCTACCAATCAAATATAAATAACCTCTAGGTTTAAATCTATATGCGTCACCAGGTAAAATATTATAATACGTGGTAGTTTCTATTAAATCCTCTTCTTGTTTTTTTAATTTTGATAGTTTTTCCTCTAACAATTTTTTATTTTTTGCATAATTAGAATCAGTATTGTCTAAAGCGCTTATTTGATTATTTATACTATTTTTTTCATTTTCAATACTATTATTTTGAGATTGTTCATCTAATTTTTTATTGGATTTAATTGTATAAGCGGTATTGGGTTCATCTTTTGTCGATGCAGATAATGGTAATGATGCTAAATAAGACTCACCATATTTAACAACTATTGGGTCATCTATACCTGTTATATTAGAAGTATAATATAAAATATTATTATCTGCATCACGTATTTCAGCACCCCTTTCAACTTCTTTTTCTTTTATATTTAAGTTACTCGAATTTGACAACATCGCAGTAAGTGCCATAGTTACTTGAGAATTGGTTAACATATTGTTACCTTTAAATATATTTTCTAAATTTTTAGATAATTCAGAGTATTGTTCATCACTATCTCTTTTAATACCTAAAGTTTTAAAGTTAGCAACGTTAAAATTATTAAAGTCAAAATCGTCACCACCTTCTATATCATTTCTGACACCTATACTATATAAAGGATTATCTGAACTTAAATTAGTGAACTCTATTTTAGGTATGTCACTAGATTCATTTAGATCTATTTCTAAATCTGCGGTTATTTCTTCTGTAGGTGGAGATATGAATTTTGATTGTCTAACACCCTGAAAATTAGTTGTCATATGATTTGGTGAAATATTATGATTGACACTAGTAATTAGATATGCACCATTAAAGAATGGGACATTTTGTAAATCAAAATACATTAGTGGTTGAATATTCATACACCCTAAAGCGTCAACTTTACATGTGTATGATCTAGTTTTAAACAATCTTAATAAATCTGTACCAACATACGTTTTTTGGGTTCCTCCTCTTTTATCTACCAAATCTGATAGTGCCCTAAAATACTCACCCGTTTCTTTATGTTCTTGTTGGTTTAAAGAAACATTTTTAAAAATTGTTTGATTTTGTGCACCAAAAGCAACTCTAAATGCTACTAAAGATGAATCATCAGGACCCACCATATCTGAAGGTAATTCTGTCCCACTTTTAAAACTAAAACCGTCATCTTTAAAATAATAATTGCTCCTCTCACCTATATCTAAAACTTCAGATGCTCCCCCTACATAGATACAACAAAAGATTGGTCCAGTAGATTCATTAGCTTGTAGAGTTGTTTGTGGTTGGAAAATTTTAGCTACTTCTGTTCTATCTTTAAAATTAATGTAGTTTGGTAATATCTGAAATAAGAAATTACTATCCCTTAAAAGTTTAGACATAAATAAATAAACACTAGTATTTAAATTACTACCTAATGTTAAAAAACTTTTAAGGTTAAATGTTGCTTTTTCACCTATATTACGCCAACCCCTATCAATAAATCTAAAATAATCTATTAAATCTTTTGTGTCTGATCCACCACATATATTAAACGATTTTTTTTCTGCACCAACCCATTTACTATTAATATTTTTGAAATAGTTATATATTTCTAATTTTATTTTATTAGTACTTTTATTTTTACTTTTCTTTTCTTCTTCAGTATTAGTTTCAGATCCATTAGTATTATTTTTTTCTATTTCATCAAACTTTAAACTAAAAGATTCTATGTACTGGTTTATGTTACTAACATTTATTTCTAATTCTGATTCTACCCTATTAGGGTTAAATATTTCAGGATTTAAAATTATTAGGTTAGTCGTCTCTTTTAATTCTTTTAATATAAAAGTTTCTCCATCCTTTTTTTGTTTTTCTGTAATACTAGAACTAAAAGAATCGTCAGGATCAGAAACATAATAAGTCATATTCAATTCAAATTTACCACTTAAATTATCGTTAAACCTATCATTACCATCTACCCAATTTTTAAATCCGTTTATAAATTCTTTTTTAACTGATGGGGGTAATGAAGTTAATGAATCTTCTATATCTATATTCACATCTTTAGAAGATGATGCCCCTCTTAAATAACCTGAATTTAAATATTTTTTATAAGAAGTTTCGAATTTTTGGTGACTACAACTATTATCTGGCGTTCCGTCAGATTTTAATAATTTAACATTAAAATCAACACTATCGTTACTATTTAAACCTTGTTCATATCTCCATAAAATACCACCTAAATAAAATATATACAACTTTGGTAGTTTTACTACCCTAGCACCTTTATATGAATTATTGGGAAATATAGAATTTAAAAACCCCTCTTCGAAAGTTCTAAATGGGAACGTAGATAACAATAATAGCGCCCTACTATAATTACTACTTTGTTTAGTATAAAATTCACTTTGTGTTAATATTTCTTCATAGTCACAACTACTTGAGTTGTCTAATGTGAAATTAGTTTTATTTAAATATTTACTATCAAAGGTTGTCGCAGAAGGATTAAAGTCTAATAGTTTTGAGTTTCTTAAGTCGGTATTAAAATCGTTATTATTACTTATAAATAGATTTTTAGAAACAGTTTTTGCCCAAACATTAAATATATTATTAGTGGTGAAATTATTTGCTGATGAATAACTATTTTTATAATATAATTCATCACCTGTTTCTTTTTTATTTATAGTACCACCATTATCAGGATCAGTTAGTTTTACGTAAGAATCTTCTTTTTGAATTTCTGAAAATAATTTTTTACTATTATTAATAATATCATTATCATCAAATATCACATAATTAGCCTTACTATTATATTTACCACTTAAATTAAAATTGTTATACTCTGGTAAAGTATCATCTGTTTCTTTAATATAAAAATTTGACCCTACCTGATTAATGTTTTCTTTAAAAAATAGACTATCTTTATAGTCAATTTCACCATTTACCAATTCTTTTAAAATGATTGATAAAATCGACCTAACATTTTTGTTAAAAATTGTTTTATTTGCTGCAATAGACTCAAAATTCGCATACTTAGGTACATTACCTAATCCCGTATTTAAATCAAACCTACTATAATTTTGGAGTATGGATACTCTATAAAAAATCTGTTTTATTAATTCATTATATATTTCATCTTTATCATTTAAAATATTTATTTTTATCCAAGGGTTAATTTTATAATCTATCGGATTTATTGGGAACCAATTATCTGTATCTAACCCATTCTTTAATACACTAGCCTTAGTTACTTGTTCTAGTTCTTTACTTTTAGATACTAAATTATCAAAAACTTCTTCAGTAAAATTCCATTCAGGGAAATCTATAGAATTTACCCCACCGATTTCACCAATATAGATTTCTTCTAGACTACCATCACCATTTTTTTGATATACTGTTGGCCAAGCCACTCTATTGATACCTGTAGGTACATCTGTTTCATACCCTTTTAAAACTTTATTTCTATTACTAGATTTATCTTCTTGTTCAGATTCTTTACTAATATCATATATTGTCTCAATCATTGCTTGAGTATTATTAGATAAAATTTCAAAACATTTATCTATTGTAGGTTTAAACCCAAATAAATCGTTAAAATTTTTCAATATTTTTTCATTGATTTCTAATTGTACTGCCTCTTGTTGATCTTTTATAATTGTTTTTAATTCACTAATCCTATACTCCACTAATTCTCTTTGTTTACGGAAATCTACTACAATAACATTAGTTTCAGGCCTTAAAGTTTGGTAAAACTTTTGGGTGTCCGCACTAAATAGAGATAACTCGTAATTTGCGTTTTTATCGCTACCATCATAGTCATTTTTTAAATATATAGAACTATTTTTGTTTTGAAACTCAGATATAATATCTTCTAATTGTTTTTTTGCAATTTTACCATTTTTATCTTTAGTAGATACCACATAATTCTCCCAGTTTTTATCGTCTGTACTTAAAAAAAATGATTTAATTAATTCGTCATCTTTATTAGTTTTTTTATTTTCATTGGAGGGTACCCCAGATATTTTTGACTTTACCTTATCTGATAATTTCGATAAAGTATTTTCAGGTTTATATTCTTTTCTATCGTCATCACTTAAGTATTCTAAATATTTAATAATTATATCTGTTAATGTATTAGTGTACGTTTTAAAAGATCCCCTGTTGATTGAATTTATAACTATAAAGTCTCTTATGGAAAGGTAGTTGTCTTTATTTTTTAAAATACTATCTTTAATAGGTGAAGTAAAAATTTTAGTGTTATTATTTTCTCTTTTAATATAATCCACCGAATCTGTGACAGACTCGTTACCACTACCATTACTATTACTTATAGGTTGTTTACCAATATCTTTTCCGATAAAAGATTGTATACTTTCTAATAATTTTAACTTACCATTTAAATCTTTAAGGTATTCAAAACTATTTAAATCAGATTTAATGATTTCTGTTTCTATCTGTATTCTACTTATTTTTGTTAAAAATTCATCTATTTTTCTAATATTAAAATCTCCTTCGGTTCCAATATCTGAACCCCTATCATCATAAATCCTATTAAGATTATTAAACCCTTTTTGGGTATTTATAGTACCAATGATATTACCTAAAACCATATCATTTAAAAATGCCTGTTGGAATCCTAAGAAATTGGCAGTAATATCAAAGTTACCCGTTGATCCATCAAAATTTGATGTCCAATTTACCATATGTAAACAATAATCTACTTTTTGTCCGAAATACCCTTTTACGGATAGTCTAAATACTGGATAAGGCATTTTAAAAAATATACTATATGGTGACTTTCTATCATTGTCTTTTATTACGTCAAATAACCCGGAACCTCTTACATCTGTAAATGTAATATCTACAACGGGAACTAAACTAGCGTTATATTTAATACTAATATCTTTTATACCAAATCCCTCTAATGTACCCGCACTTCTACTGTTTTCGTCTTTAAACCCACCAATGTTAGTCCAATCAGTTGTCGCATAACTTTTTTGTAGTGGTGGGTCTAATTTTCCGTCTTTATATTTTATTTTAGTAGATATAAAATTTACCTCTCCTTCAATACCACTATCAAAAACAATTGGATCACCTTCTAATGTGTTACCACCATATGTAGTTCTACTTCTCGGATATGCTGAAAATTTCACGTAGATAAACATATCTTCAGGTGGGATGATATCCATACCTGGAGGGTTAGGGTCAACAACAAATACATTACCCGTTTTAGCCCCTCTTTTATTAGAACTTAAATCTTCTACGTTAGCCATATAAGGTTATTTTTTTATATTTAGTTTTTTATATTTTTCCACCTCGTCAATATATTGTTGTATACTATCTCTAAAAGGAAAGGGTATTCGAATAATTTCTCTATTAGGTATATTTTCTTCAACTCCACCATACTGAGGGTTTGCTAAAAGAATTAACCAACCATGATAAGGGTTCCCATAATATAATTGACTAAATTTATCTAACCTACTTCTTTCTGAATTATAAACAATTGTTTTGTCACTATCTTTAGGGGGTATTTTTATAAAAGGTAACGGCAAATATTTACCGTCAAATTTAAAACTCTGATATCTATCGAAATATTCTTTTCCCATAATACTATACTATACCATTTTCTGTAACAGTAAAGGTTTTTTTAACTTTAGTTTTATTTTTAAATTTACTAAAATAAGCTTCTACATTAATTTTAGTTTCTTTATCTTTCTTTAAATTTATAAGATTCTGTTCGGCATTTTTTAAATTATTTTGAGCAGTATATACTAAATTTTGGTTTTCTAAACTAGGGTTGCTTTGTAAAATATTTTGTGCGGTTGTTAATTCTGTTTGTGCCGTATTGATTGCATCAACCCTATCTTTTAATTCTACCACTGTTACTAGATTGAGTATATCTTTATTATCAGAAGAGTATAGTCCAACTTCTGCTTTAGTACTAGTTTCAATGTCTTCTACGGAAGATTTGGTTTTAACCTTTAAAATTAATCGATTATCCTCATTTGGTTTTGTTCCTCCACTATAAGTGGTAGGGGATGTTTTCGATTGTGCAACTATTGTTTCCCCTGGATTTGATATTATTATTTCACCTTCACCATCTGTGTTTTCTTGATTACCTGAATTTGCATTCTCACTATTTTGATCTAGCTCAACATCATCTTTTAAAGACTCATCTTCCGATTCGCCCGCTAATTTTCGTTTTATTTCTCCTAATTTTAAACCATCGACTATTTCACCATCTTTTGTCGTATCTGACCTAACATCATACATTTCTGTATTCGCATAATAATTAAACGATACCGCATTTTGTAACCTATTTAATGGTCCACTTAATGAATGACCACCAATTAAATCAATACTTAGTTGTATTGAAGCTATCATTGGTTGGACTCCTATCCCTTCTGGGTTTAAGTCAAATTGTGGTCCATCGTATGAAATAGACAAACTATTAATAACTATTTTAGTATAAAAGAAATCTCCTATTCTAAGTATACAAACGGGTGGTCTACCAAAAGATAAATTTTGTGGTTGTACTCCAACCTCAACTCCATTTTTATTTGTTTTCTTATCGTATATACTAGGACCTTGTCTCATACATTGATTTAAAAATGTTAACCTACTATTAAACCCTTCAGGTGTAATACTATGATATGCGGGTTGAAAATATTTTATTTTTTCTGATATAGTTTTAAAATAATTAGGATAATTACCATCTATATATTCGAAATAGGCACTTTCATCTATAATTAAATTATCGACTAATTTAATTTGATCAGGATCTAAGGTTCCTGTCTTAGATTTACTTACTTCTTTTTTAACTTTTGTCTCTTCCGAATTTTCTACATCAGATTCCATTTCTACACTAACTCTATAGTCGGCATCCGTATCAGAATCAAAAGCATCATTACCTATAACATTATAAGTTATATTTTTTAATATCTTAGTATCTATTCCAGAAGAGTTTAACGCACTTTCTACTGCGGTTTTCACCTCTTCCGCATATTTTTTACTTATATTCTTCCCTTCACCTGATACTTCTCCAAAACTATCTCTATTTGCCGTTCTTCCAACATAACCATTAAAAATTATTTTTGACTTTGGATTAGTATTACCGTTTTGTTTTTCAATAAATTCTGTCACCTTTGTAATTATACTATCTAAAGAAGGTTGATCATATGTCATTGTCTTTCTACAGTTTTCAGGTTCAACATTACAATCAACTGTAGTTATTAACTTTACAACACCCTCATCTTTTATTTTATCTAAAACTGTAGTAGTTTGTTTTTTTTCTTTTTCTAATAATTTTTCTATTTCACCATAGTCTGTTTGTGGAACCACACATTCTAAAGCATTTAAAAAATCTTCAGGTGTTACACAACCCGCAAAGAATCTTTCGTTTAAATTATTATTTTGCCCTCTATAACAATTTATAACTCTAGGATGATCTACTAAAACTTTAAAAGATAGTGAACCACTTCTTTTACTATTATTATATGTATAAACTGGCTCACTCCTACCAATAAATTCTGTAGATGTCCAATTTGCCGCAGTATTTTCATCAAACTTTAAATCATATGGTGGAAACCACATTAACCTACCTTTATTACCCGATAATGGATCGCCACCACCGATTTCAAATGCGGGTAAATCCGCAAGATTATCTGCCCACGCTAAATTTTCTATAGAAAACATAAATTTTTTCCTATCACTTTCTGATTCGTTAAGTACTGGGTGATATTTAGGTATTCCATTATCTTGTAAAACACTTAATGATGATTTTTCTTGTGTAGCAGAGAACCCTTCTGTTCCTGAGTCTGAAGTAAACAATCCCGTATTTCTTATTGCATTAAAGTAACTATATCTATCATTTACTGTCCATACTCTACAGTATTTACCGTTGGTCTCTGCGTCAAATAATAAAATCTCACTAATTGCATTACCCCTACTGATAAGTTTTTTTTGTTTTTTATCTTTAAAATATTTTTTTGTTTGATTTATATAAACACTATCTTGACTATTATTTACTAATTGTTGTGTTTTATATAATAACGTTTTTGGGTTGAAATTCTGTTCACCACCAGTAGCCCAAAAGAATTTATTAGGTTCCCCAAAAGGTTCTCCAATTCCCTCTATTGAAGTTTTAGTATTACTCCCTGTTGAATTTTCACCATTAAGGTCGTCACTATCAAAAGTTTTAGTAATTAAACTACCCCTATTAGTATTTTTATCTGTACCGATATAATATCTTCCGTTTGTACCTTCATCCTCAGTACCCACAAATCTACTATCGTTGTATAATGGTCGGTATTTATTAGTTTTTAATAGGTTAAATGTAAATTGTATTTGGGTTTCACTAGTTCTACCTAATAAAGTTTTCATTCTAACTTCAGTAGACATTGTGGGTACCACCCCTTCCGCCACATCAACATCGCCACCATTTATTTTATTACTACTATTATACTCATTCCAACCCACCGCATCATTTGGTAATGTATTAAAGATTTGTGCGAAACCACCCAATGTATCAACATAATTGTCTACCATATTCCCTAAAGGTTCAGTAATGTACCCAGTACTATCTGTATTTGTGTTCATTTCGTCCTCAATCTGCGCAATCTTGTCAATAATTGTTTTTTCTAACTGTTGTCCACCTACTAATCCTAAAGAACTTTCTGTTTTAAAATTTAATGATTTATATCTATTTATAACATTAAAAGGAAAAGGAACACCTTTTTTTTCTCCTTTATTGATTAAATCAAACCTATTAGGTGCATATGATGTGGGATAAGGGGCTCTTTCTCTCTCTCCAAACCCTTCTGGTGAAGGTATAGGTAGGTTCGGTGGAATTGTTAGGTTGTAAGTGATATAATCATCATCTTGTGGGATATAAGGGTTTAAATTGACGTTTTGGGTTTCCCGAAAAAACCCACCTAAAGGAAATAATCTTTCTTCTTCGTTATAATGTATAGGTATATTCTCATCCGCAGTACCAAATATGGGTACATTAATAACTTTACCTATATCTTCTAATTTAGATACTAATCCTGATTGTGTTAATGTATCACTAACAGGTGGTGGTAAGTTCCTTCCTAGTATACTATCTCTAAACTGTTGTGTTGATAATACTCCTAACTTATAAAATATTCCCTGATGGTCTAATATTCCTGCCATATATAATAATTTCTTACTATATAAATATTACATCAATAAAATTCAGGAGAATTAAATAATAATTATTATAATTGTTTTTATTATTTAATATTTAAATCTTGTATAAGTCTTGTTTAAATCTGGTCCTAGCAATAATAGGAATAAATTATTAAAAAGTCAATAGTAAAGTGAATAAAAATAAAACTTTTTTTATTTTTGACCCATATAATCAGTAGATTGTTTACTAGAAGGTACTCCTCCTTCTCTAAATGTACCGTTTAATTGGTTAATAATCATACTTTCAATCTGTGGTTTAATAGAAGACATTTCCATATTTGATGCTGACCCATCTGGTGAAACTATTTCTATTCTACCTGTAATATTTAAGTTTCCAAACTCCATTTTAGAATTTGTTGTACCCCCCGCCATTTTGTTAGGTAACCCTTTATCCATTAATTTATCTAATGGTCCACCTCTTTTTGCTCCAATAATATCATCTTCTGTAGAAAAAGAAACAGTAGAACCGTTTTCTCTCATTAAGAAATCATCTTCTGTCTCTCCTTCATCTTGTGTACTACCTTCATTGGATTCAGATTCTGATTTAATATATTTTACTAAATCCTCTTTTAATGCTTTTGTGAATTCTTTAACTTCCTTAGTTGCATTACCAAAAGTAGTGTCCCATTTAGCCTCTTTAAATAATGCTTTAGGGTCGAAACTAGTTGTAAAATTTTTAACTGCTTCATCCATACCTTTTTTCATAGGTTCTAAAAGATTATCCTTTATTTCCGCACCTGCAACTTCATACATATTTGTTTTTGTTGCGACAGTTGCCATACTAGCCTTTTGAAGACTAGCCATTTGTTCCGACATAGTTTGAGTATTAATCGCAATATTTTTAAACAATTCACTATCATCTTTTCCCTCATTTTCATTAGCCTTTAAAATTTCCTCCGCCATTCCATCACTAATTTGATCTAAACCAAGTTCTTCAGTCCCATGTTTGATTACAAATTCTCCTTTTTCTTCAGAATATTTCGCTAAAGATGCTAAATTTTCTTTAGTATCATCATCCCCAATAGAAGTAAATTTCATTTTTACATCTTTAATTTTAGATGCTTGACGAGCCATCTCTACCATTTTTTCGGTATTTATACCTAATTGTTCACCTGCAGATTTAAGTTGCATTCTAGCTTCAGCGGGCATTTCATATTCACCCGTTTCTTCATTGAATTGCATCATATTTTCAGTCATCTCACCAACCTTTTTAGCTAGTTCTTCTGGTTTATTTCTAGCCATATACATAGTCTCAAAAGGATCACCGAATGCCTTTGCAATGTCACCACCTAACATTTGTAAGTTCGCCGCCGCTTCAATTGCAGCTTCTGGTTGATAAAATTTATCTGACATTTGTAAAACATCTGAAACATCTAAACGCATTTTAACTGCTTGTTTAGCCATTTCAGTCATACCTTTTACACCATTAGCAAAAGAATACGATTGAATTGAATTCATATTTTTACTTAATGATTTTACCACCATATTCGCATTTAAACCTATTGCTTGAGATTCTTTATATACGTTTGCTAAATGGTTTCCCATAGAGTCTGTGGAAACACCCATAAGATCAAATTTTTCCGCCATTGAGGCAGCATCAGAGGCACTCATATTCAAACCTTTAGATATTGATTCAATATTTATAACATCTTCAGAATCTAAAATTTTCGCTCTACCAGATTCTTCAGCCATTGTGTTCATTATATTGGTTACATCTTCTAAACTTCCACCCATTTGCATTACCTGTTCTAATGAATCTTTATAATTTTGAGTTAATCTTTCACTAGCACCTGCACCCGCACCAATATCTCTAGATACTGACAAATATTCTTTAGCGATTTGTTGTGCGTAGTTATATTGAGCTGCCGTTGATGTCAAAAAGTTTAAGAACTGTCTGTATGTAACATTGGCTTCTTGTTGTACCCTACCTAATACTTGAGTTTGTTGTTTTGCTACCGCTAGTTCTTTGGTTTTTAAATCCAACAATACTTTTGCTTGTTCTGCTAGTCTACCCGTACCTTTAGATAACTCTTTGTATCTATCAATCTCCTCATTAATTTGCGCTATTTGCTCTTTCCTAGCCTTCCTACTAACACCATCAATATCCTTATACCAATTAGTTGCTTCTGATCTAAGTTCCCTTAACGCCTTTACTTCTTTTTGGTACTCATCCTCAGACCAACCATCATCTCCAATTGTCATATTCTATACCTCTAAATTTATTATTTTACCTTTCCAACTATAAGATGCACATTTTGGTTTCATACTATCATTCTCATCTACCCAAACAACATTACCATTTTGTTCTACACCCCTAATTTCTGTATTAAAAGTCATCAGACAATATTTACTACCTAATTTTAATAATATAGTTTTACCTTCATTAAATGGGCTAGCAGACATTACCTCAAATTCAGTATCTTCAAGATTTTCAAAATCCACCTTAAAACTAGTACAATCCGTAAATGTTCCACTATTAATAGGTATAGTATCTTGTGTAAATTTTATTGTTATTTTTTTATATGAAGAAAGTTTATCTGCAACACTACCATTTCCACTTCTTTTTTTAGATAAATCTTTTTGGTTTTTAATTCTAAAATATTGTGATAACATACTAGTTAGTTCGGATTTAACAACTGAGATAGACCCTAAAAAACTTTTAAACTCATCACACCCTCTTTTAGTTTCCGCACTATCTCTTTTATCTTTATTATATAAACCTTTCATTGCGTATTTATCGTGACAACTATTAAAATAATCTTCAGCTAATTCTTGTTCATCATCACTTAATCTTGCAATATCAGCTTTAAAATTACTGCTCACTTCGTTATAACATTGAGCTCTATTACCGCTCATACATGAAGAATATTTTCTAGAAAGTGCGTAACAACTACATATATCAGGAGAAACCTTTTTCTTAAAAGGACTTTTTAATTTACCAACCTTTTTAAGTGTCCAATATGCTTTCGCTACTCTAGGACCTATAGTTGTACCAGCATATGGTCCGAAAGATATAGTATATTGGGCTAACTCCTCAACACTTTCAACAGTAGAATCGATTTTTGATTGTTCTTCTTCAGTAAATATTTTATCAAAGTCATCACAATCGGGAGGGCACCCTTCAATTGCGTCTGATAGTGCATTTCTTCTATCATCTATAGACAATTTTCCTGAATCCCTATCCTCAATATCCTCAATCCTATCTTCTTCGGTATCACTATCATCTCTATCATCTATATCTATTTGTTCTGAAATTAAATCTTTAATATATATATTAATAAATTCAATTTCTTTATTAATGTAATCAATATCTTTTTTCATGTTACTTTTTATTATAAATATTTAAAAAATTATAATTATTCATTATTAGGTAAAATTTGTTCAATAAACACCTTTCTCGAAAATGTAGGCATATTCATTATATCTGAATAACTAAACCCTCCACTTTTAACTAAAAATCCAATTTCTTTATGAAGATAAGATAAATATTTAGAGTTTAGGAAAGAAAAAATTCGCTCCGATTCTAAGAAAGCAATCTACGGATTCTCCCCCCTGAATCCGTGCAACTGTTTTTAATATTATTCCTGGTTCCATTTCTTCTATATGACTTTTAATTGCCCTAGAATCCATTAGAGGTAAATTTTTAACAATATTAGAAATTTTCATTTTATCTCTTTCACCATTAATTCCCATTATTGACCTTTCTAACCTAAGTAAATTTAGTGTAGATACTTTATCGGGATCTCTTTTCATTAAATTTTCATCTTGTTTACTAATCTCTTCTTCATCTTTAGAAGTTAATAATCTATATTTTAACTTATGTTTTTTTATCGGTAAAGTAAAATCAAACTCACCTCTTTCATCGGGTTTTATTAATAATTTTTTTTGTTCCAATGAGGTTAAATCAATTTCCCCTTCCACAAAGTCGTTTGACTCTGCATCATAAACTATTTGGGGGTATTTTTCACCTATACCCGTAACTCTCAAAAATAATAAAAGTGCGATTCTATCACCCTCTAACAATTCTTCAGGATCAAAACCTAAATCTTTTATTTTTCTTTTTAATAAAACATTTATCATAAGATTAGGATTCTTAGATAAATTAGGAGAAGTCAAAATTGATTCATCCATAGCGGTTAAGTATTCTACTTTAACTTTACTTTTTTTATTTTTATATAATAAACCCTGTGATGGTAACTCTACAATATCATAAGGTGTTTTTAACTCATCAGGTATGTAGTTTGGACTCATTAATGAGTCATTCATATTTTCTTCCATTTAAAACTATTTTTTATTTGTTATTATTTTATTCATTCCCACCCATATTCACATCCGTTCCAAGTGTCCATAGATCGTCATAAACACATCCGTTCCAAGTGTCCATAGATTGTGATAAATATTCATCATTTTTAATTGTTTCAATTAAGGTGTTAATGCATTTTGCTTTATCTGCTGATCCTCCACAAAAACCTCCTTTTCCATATGTTTCTAATGTTCTAAGATTTTTCTCCGTTAATTTAACACAAAATTTTCCTTCAGTGGGCATTCCTTTTGTCCCTACCTTATACTCTAATCCATTATCATTTAAAAATTTAATACCTTTATTAGTATCTTTAATAATAGAACCTGACATAGATAACATCTTCAACAATAAATCTGTATCATCAAATCCCGCAACAATTTTATATTCCCCAGAAACTTCTTTTACCTCTTGAAAAGTATAATCTTTCACAGGTATTGTAATTGTGGTTATTACCCCATTTATTTTTTCTTTTTTTACATCAACCACTTGTGTACCTTGATTATTTATACATCCATTTTTATATGAATCTTTAATGGTTAATAAGTTACAATTTATTTCTTTATTAAATTCATTTAACCCCTCATATCCTGTTGCTTCTTTTTCTGAAAACACAAGAATTATCTCCTCCAACTTTTCTTTACTGTCTATACAATTGGCGTCACTTAAACCTTCTAAACTCTCACCAGGTTCCCAACCTTCAAGAGAATATAAATCTAACATTACTTCCAAATCTATACATAATTTTTTCATTTCCTCAGATTCACCATCATACTCTTTCTTATGTGCAATTAGTTTTTCGTTAATAATTTTACCTTTTTTCATTTTTGCACTTTCATAGAACAATTCCTTTAAATTTTCTATTTGAATATCATAATTGGTATCACCTTCCACAGATATTTCATTATTTATTTGTATCTCTTTACCAATCCTTTCATTAATATCCTTACGAACCTCATCTCTCTTCTTTTCAGAATCCAGCTCCGCCTCTGAGATTCCATCAATAGTATTTAAAATAAACTCTTTAACATCATTCTCATTATAATCAATCCCAGTGGCCCATTTAATGACCTTAAAATACATTGTAACATCTTCATCCTCTAATAATTCATTAACACTACCCTCTACTTGTAGTTTAGTATCAAAATTTAACACCCCCCTAATAGATAATCCCCCCATCATTTCATCCACTTTATTATTAAACCTATTTATATACTCCTCCTTTCTATTTTCTAATCGATTTAAAAGTACTTCCTTAAAAACTTTCCCCGCTACCCCAAATACAATTTGAAAAGTTACTGGTATTAATATATTGTATCCATGCCACGCATAAAACACTGGCTCATATGACACTAATCCATCTTTAGTTTGATATTCACTACCAAACATACAATCAGCAAAAGTATAAGAGTATTCTTTCTCCACACCAGATACTAAACGATTTATTTTTTGTTTGTCAAAAATATCCTGCACCCCACATTCTATAATCAACAACATTAATTTAGATGAAGCTACCCAAGTATATGCTGGAAACAACCGTTTTCCTGACTTAGTTCTAAACCAAAAACCACCAACACCACCTTTTTTATTTGCACCCACCAACAGTCTTAAAAAGAAATTAGCGCCTTTGCTTTGTGTTATGGCGGTTACTTCCCCACCTTTAGGTATAGTTCCCTCAATACCAGTATAATTAGCTTCTGTATACGTTTTATAACCATTTTTCTCCAAATCCTTTATCATTGAAGGGTTAGTATCTTCAAAAGGTATTATATAATAATTTCCCTTACCCCAATTTTTATTCCAAACTACTAAATCACCTGTTTTAAGATTAAGTTTACTAAACAATTTTTTAGGGTTAAACCTTACCCGATAAGTACCATTTTTATATAAAAATTTAATATCATCAACATCTAAACTTAAAAAGTTATTTTTAATTCTACTTTCAATTGCATCCCTACTATTTAACTCCCCATTTTTGTTTTTTACTTTGTTTAAATCTGTTTTATTTGGATAAACCTCGTCTAATAACGATGGTTTATCTTTATATACCTCATCAATAAAATCTATTCTTTGGTTTAAATCTAAATTGGTGCCATTTTTTAAATTTTTATTTATGCTTATTAATGCGTCACCTGCATTATCACTAGCACTTTTTATACCTTCTAAATATGAAAATAAATTACTAATACTTTTTTGATCCAGAGGAGTCAAATTCTTCCCCATACTACTGAAATCCTCTATAATACCATCAACACCCCTTTTTAAGACACCATCTATATCAGCAATATCAACTGAACGATTAACATCAAAAATATTACTTATCCTTCTTAAAGATATTGGAATATCCACATGAATAGCACCACCCATAATTAGTTCTTTAATCCTTTTACCCGGACCTTCTACTATTAAATCTCTAATTTTATTTATACTTTCTTCGTATGTATATTTTTTATTCATACGTTCAATCAGTAGGTTAAAATTCTTACTATCAATACTTAATGTCTTCCTATTTTTCATATTATTTTATAATTTATCAACCAATTTATCTATTACGAACCTATCCGTCAACCCAGTCACTTCACTAATTATATCTAATAAACCAATCGAAGAACTAAATTTTCTAGCACCAGTAGATGGACCACTTTGATTAACTAGAGGGTTATAACCCTTATCCTCAATCTGATCAAAAAGAGTACTACTGAATGAAGTTTTTTTCATATCTTTATCTCTAAAATTTAAAAATTCCACATCTCTAACCTTCATATTATTATAATCTAACTTTCCACTAAACTTAATATAAAAAGGTGGTTTTGATATACTACCAGGAAATAACTCTGACGTTTCTACAAACGTTCTCATTTTCATAGTTAAGTCATTAAAAGACTTTAATGCATCATTCATAGACTCTAAGTTTATTTCGTATGGTAATTGTATGTAAAAAGTTATCTGATCATCATCCCAAGCAACTACTTTTTTAACTTTTAAATCCCCTAGTGTCGGACTATTAATGTCAGTCCAGTAGTAATAACAAACACCATTAGTAGCGTTAAAATTATTACGAACCCCACTATTATTAAGTAGGTTTTTATTTTTAGAGTATTTATACACCCATTTCATATTTGTTTTTTGACTACAAATATCTAAAGTAGTTACTTTTTCGTCTACATCATTTGGATTAGTAACAGTGTATCCTGACGCAATTAAAAATTCCATAGCCTCATCTGTATCTATTTCATTACCAGACGCAGTAAATTCTGAAGAATCTATTTTACCATCACCACTGGTATCGGGATTTGTTGCCTCATTAACCAAATTACCAAATAATCTATCTTCAGTAAAAAGGGATTTTATTCTTTTTATTTCCTCATTTAAATTTTTCATAATTACTACCTTTCCTAATAAATATCTACTACATCAAATATATCCATATTAATGTTATTTTTTTTACCCATTCTATATTTTCTTCATTAGTATACTATATCAAATTGATCCATATCAATATTATTTGTTTTTATCCAATCTTTAGTTGCTTCATCAGGTGGGTTCTTCTCACTCTCACTTTTAATTTGTTTTATAACATTATCTTCTTTAGTATAACTCTCTAAATAATCAATCTCTGAATCATACATTTTTTGTAAAAAGGATTTAACCTCATCAAAACCTAATTTTTCATCTTCTTTTTCCTCTGTTCTTTTTACTATAAGTTCTAACCTAGCCTTAAAATTATTTAAAGGTTCACCGAATAAAGAATTAACACCATTAACAATAAAATCTTCAATATTCCCACTACTAATATCAATTTTATATTTCAATAATAACGGAGATATTCTATTTTTTAAATAGTTAGATATTTCAGTGGTTACTGTTGACCAATTTTCAAAATATCCCATCCCTCTTTGTATAGATTTAGACATGTCATCTTCAGGGTTTTTATCGGTACTTACACCCAACCATTTTTTTAATGGTACACCTGTTGCATCTTCAAATGATTGGATACCACTAAGAATTAGTTTAGCGACTGGTTCAGGATAAAATTGTGTTAATGCGAATAGTGTGCTTTGGAATAAGAAATCTGTTATTGCCCCTTTAGATAAATCTATTATAGGTTTAATTTTATATATCTTAATAATATCATTAAATGTTTTACCTTCATTTATTAATTTAAGTACGTTATTTGAAACTTTAACGTCTTTAGATGCCAATACCATTAACTGATTTAAATCTCCAACTTTACTATAAGGAACATCATCCAATGCCGCCACTAACTTTTGGTAATCAGAGTTCTTAAGTATATTTAAAGTTTGAGTATACATTTCTTGCATTTTAGATAGTTGTGAACCACTTAAATCTTTAAAACTCTCTTGAAATGCTTCCGCAACTGCCTTACTCTTTCCCTCCTCAGACATAGACTTCCAAACAGAAGAACTATACTTTCCCTCTGCATTTTTTATTATTTTTGAAAACGTTTTTAAATCACCTGATTTTTGTATTCCCTTTAAAATTTTATAAGATTTACCAACACTTTTAAATATAACTGGCATAAAACTAAAAGCAGCATTCAATTTCCAACCATTATTTTTAGGGTTGTTAGGGTCAGTTATACCTTCATATGTATATCCTAACCCATTAATAGTATCTGCCGCAATCATTAACCTACCACCACTAATTATACACCCAACGGCACCTGTATAGACACACCCAATTAGTGAAAGTGCTATCGACGCAATATCTACCCAACAGTGCCAATCTGATTTACATTCCTTCGCCCATTCTTTAGCTTTTGTAGAAAATGGTCTTGTATCTATTACCCCTGCGTTGCCCCACCCTTCTTCTGCGTTGGTTGTACTTAATTGGATATCTCCCCCAGCTAAAGGGTTTAACAGAAAAAATGTGTTAGGGTGTTTTTGTAAACCTTGAGGGTTACTATGTTTCATATTTACACAACCACAACCTAAGATATAATCTTTGTTACCATATTCATCCGAACTAGGTGGGTAATATAACCAATTTCCCCCTCCTTCGTAACGACAAAAATCAGACCATTTTTGCCCAATGAATTTTGTAGGTCCCTGAAAAGAAGTTACAAATCTTGACCAAGATGTTGACCCACCAGAATTAATCCATTGTTCACAAGCGCCTTTATAATATTCTTTCTTTTGACTTAAAAACCTTTTGTTCCATTGATCAACAAATTCTAATAGGTTTAACAAACCGTTTAAAGTTTTTTCAGAATCAGATTGATTCTTATTATAGTGTTGTTGTATTAAATTCAAAGAATCTTTAGCGCAATCACCATTCTCAACCGCTATATAAGTATAATTTAATGCAGTTTTTAAATCACTTTCTGTATAATCACCACTTAAATTTACATTTGTTAGACAACCATTTTCTTCTAAAAATTTTATTGTCCAAATTCTAGACATTATAGTATTTGGATCATAAATATAAACTTTTTCATATATATCCCCAATAAGTTTTATAATATATGAAGGGTTAAAAATAGTAGTGGCATTATTTTCTAAAAAAGTTTCAAAAGTCCCAAAATTATAAATATCTTTATTGCTATCGTAAATATCTTTAAATTTATAGGTATCTAAAAGTTTTTGATCCATATTAATTACCTGACCATTCCATTTAAATGTACCTTTAACACTTTTCCAATGGTTAAGACATTTATTATAGTCATTTATATAACTATTTAAATTAATTGTCGCCAAATTATCAGTTCTGGGATTCTTAACATCTCCACCATTAATATCATTAAAAGGTAAATACAAAGAATTACCAACATCAACCTTTGATAAGGTATTCTGATCACTATATAAGGAGTTTTTTTGTTTTTCCTTTTCCCTTTCTTTTTCCCTGTCTTCATCCCTTTCTTTTTCTTTCACCCCAATTTCTTTATGGTATTCATACTCTTGTTCATAAAATGTATCGGGTACATATGACCAAAAAACAGGTGTATTAGTATCATCATCAAATCGTTTATAATTATGTTCAATTAAAGGATAAGGACTTTCAACAAACGAATACATCATCATCTGTTGAGATATTGTGTCATTAACTATCTCATATTCACCTTGATCGTTTAAGTATTCATATGAACTAACAGGAGGAACGTAAACTGATCCACCAATTGTAGTTACCCAGTACATTTTTTTATATCCTGCCTTTTCAGGTGCACTTTTAAAACTTTTTTCCACCAACCGTACCATCGATTGAACAGTCAATTGTTCCCCCATCGATTTCGAATAACTTGTAACCCATTCACTAGTAGACCATCCACCCCTATTTCTATATTTATTTTTATCTGTCGGTTCAAAATACCAATATTCATCTGTAACTTGAATATAATCACCATTTTCATCTTCTACAGAATTAATATCTTCTTCGATATTCCAACTATACCCATCCACAGGTATATAAAAATACTTTTCATATTCAGGAAATAACCCACTATTTTTTAAATATTCACTATATAGTAAGTACCATGCAGACATAAAATATTTATTGTCTATCGGACCGACTTTACTAAATTTTTCAGAATACCCTAATTTTTTAAAAAGATTGTTAACTTTTTTTAATCTTTCATCATTTTTATAAACCCATTTTCTAAATTGTTGACCATCAGAATTTGTTTTAATATGCTTATTTAAATATACGTTACTTATATCTAATCTTTTTTGTTCTAACCAATTAACTCCATCCTTCCAAGAATCCCATATTTTATTAAAAATACCTTTATCGGTTTTATTCTCATTTATAATTTCAGATAAAACTTTTACCATCTTAACACCAAAAATCTTACCTGTTTTAGAACCTAAATCGTAACCATCAGATTTTAATTTATCATATAACCCCTCTATAGTTTTAATATTATTAAAATCACCGTAATAATATTTGGCAAACGCTTCCGCACTTAAATCTCCAAAATCACCATCATCATTTCTAATAGATTTACCTTTTTCTAATCTATATGCGGGTAAATAACCATTTTTTATTAAATACTTTTGTATGTCTATTGCATTAGGATTTACATTATTATTAGTGTTTTGTTCATTTAAAAAAACACGTTTATACTGAGATTCCGATATAACAATTTTTTTACCCACTACGTTAGTCTAATTACTTTTTTCTTATTGCGAAAAAACCATTGTTTTTACCCGTTTTTTTATGTAATGTTACAACTTTATAAGTACTAGGATCTTTTTGTAATGTCTTTAAAAAATATTCCTTAAAATCATTATTAATTTGCATTCTACCACTTTTCCTATTTTTAGATGCGATAGTATAACCCTTTCTACCATTAAACTTATACTTACCAGGCCCAACCATCTTTAACTTCGCAACTGTTAATCCACCACTATCTTTTACTTCATATGTTTCACCCTCAACGGAAGATTCCAATTCAGGAATTTCTCTATTTAATAAATCATAAGTTTGTTCCATTTCTTCCATCCCAATACCAATACCTAATTTACCAAATCTATTTTTAAATGTACTAACACACCAATCAAGACCTTTTAATTCCTCATCAGTTAAATTCATCTCCGCATTACCTATTTTAGTAGTTTGTTTATAAATTTCTTTCATCCCTTTTTTACAGGCTTTAACGTTATCATTAATTTCACCCTTATCTCTTTTAACACTCGCTAAAACACTTTTAACGGTATTTTTTCTTTTTCCTTTTTGGTAAAACTCTGTACCTTGTCTATTTGTTCCCGCTTTTTTAGGTCCGTCATCATCCTCACCCTTCTGATCATCATATGTCCCAGTTTCTGAGTCTTTCCCACTATCAGATCCTTTGGTAACTTTAGTGGAAGAAGTTTTACCGTCTTCACCTTTGGTAACTGTAGTTTCTGTACCGTCTTCACCTTTGGTAACTTTAGTGGAAGAAGTTTTACCGTCATCTTTATCTTCCTTGTTTTTTTTCTCTAACTGACTTTTTAGATCTCCTTTCTGAGCAAATGGGTTATCTAGTGTAGCATCTCCGTCACCTGTAGACTTTTTGTTTCCGTCTGTAGGATTTGGCTTTATACCAATGCTTTTCGACAATGACTCAACGTCAACGGTTTTGTTAGCAATTACTTTGTTTATTGTTTTAATGGCGTCCATCATACCATGTGTAGTGATGGGTCCACTTTCATTAACTAATCCAGCTTTTTTATTAAAAGCCTCTAAAGTCTTAGGTCCTGCAATACCGTCAGGTGTTAAATTATTTTCTTTTTGAAATTTCTCTAATGCTTTTTTTGTATTCGGACCAAATTTACCATCGACTGGTTTTACACCTAGAAGGGTTTGTAGTGCTTTTACACCTTCTCCTTTAGACCCATTTTTTAATGAACCTTCTGTTATATATTTTTCTCCTTCAGTACCAACTAGATTACCGAATAACCTTTCTTCCGTAAACAAAGACTTCATTCTTTTTATTTCTTCATTCAAAGTATTAAATCTTTTTTTCATAATATCTTTTTTTTAATTTTTTTATTGTGTTTATTATATAAATATAAACAAAAACCAAAAAATCCCCACCAAACTAATGATAAGGATTTATTTATAAAATTAAATATTTTAATTTTTTAGAATACGTTAATCGCTCTATCAAAACGAAGTGTACACTGTATTTCTGCTAAATCAGAAGAATTATAATCTAACCCACTAAAATCTGCGTCATTTAATTGTGTACCTTGTAGTATCCATTTCTGAACAACAACACCAGTTGGGTCTAACATTTCTAATTCTACGTCTTTTTTATATCCTGCAGCGTAACCTTGTCTACCTGTTACTGATTCTGAGTGTAAACGAACCCATTCCATTAACGCTTGTGTTGCAGAAGGCCCAATAGGGTCTCTAAATGTTACGGAAATAGATTCCCACTTAAATCTACCAATAACAAAAGTAGACGTATTTAAAAATGGAATCTCTACCTCATCACTCGTATATTTAGGTCTTGATGTTGTAGAAACCCACCATTCTTGAATTCCTAATTCGTCTGGGAATCTCAAAATAAACCTATTCTTTCTTAACGGTTCGTAAGGAACAGGCATTCTCATTAATAAATCTGCCATTTTTTCTTTTTTTTAATTTTTTATTATAGTTATTCTTTGTATATTATATAAATATTCAGTTTTCAAAAAAAACTATTTTTTTATTATAATTTTATATGTTTTAATATTCTAGTGACTGTTTTACCTATTTCATCCATCCCACTACTTAACCAATCAACTTGTTCTTGCAATGATTGATCCGTAAACTTCTCTCCATCCATATTACCATGTACTTCTTTTTCTAATAGTGATAGTCTTTTATCTATAGATAAAATATCTTTTTCATCTTTTTCTAATCTTTCTTTGTCTAAATCCCATTCTACAGTTTCTTCTTTAAGTAGACTATTTTTCACAATTCGTTTTAAATCCGACTCCGTTAGATTTATAACTTCCCCATTCTTTTTAATTTTCATAATTATATATTTTTATATAAATATTTAGTTTTTTATTAAAAATTACTTTTTAATTATTATTCTTTTCTTTTTTGTGTCTTTTGGATCTGAAGTATCATAAACTGTAAAAGTAATTTCGGGGTGTAGTCGTTTTAATTCATTTCTAATTAAATCTTCTATAACTTCTACATTACCTTCATCATCATCACTAAACCCAACACTAATACCCTCAAAGTCTTTGTCATCTTTAATCTTAGATATCTGACTCACAATTCTATCTACAAAACTCTTAAACGCAATTTTTTTACCTTCTTCTGGATTTGTCCCCACACTATCTAAACCAAACTTTTGTGCGAATTCTTCTGAAGACACAGGATGATAATCTTGTAGATTTAAATATTCGTCTATTGTTAACCCATTAAGGTTCTTTTCCATCTCTTTTTGTTCACCCCAACTCATATCTCTAATTATTAACTTTATACCTTCTTTTATTGCTTGTGGGGGATTAGATCTTGCGGTAATAATAGAAAAGTCACTACCACTTATTAAAGCTTCTTTAAACTTATTAAAACTAGGTCCGTAACTTCTATAACTTAATGCCCTTTTTGTATCTTCAATAAATGCACCATAATCTCTAAAATCTTTAAACGCACTTAGTATATCATTGTTTGGATATCTAAAGTCTTTTCCTAATTTATGTCTAACACTTCTAAATTGTTCTGTTGATACTGATACAGGTACCCAAATTTTATTACCTTCACTACCTAAATCCGCAATATCATTACTATTAACATTATAATCTAAATGTATTCTTGTGGGCATAATCAATATATTATCATCCCAATCAAAAGAATACGCTTTTTTCTTAAATTCCTTTAATAATTTATATTGTGACTCTGTAAGTTTAATATTCATCTAATTATAATAATTTTTTTAGTAAGTTTCTTTCTATATCTGTTATCCACTCAACGGATAATGGTAATTGACAAAACATAAAAGGATCTAATGGTAAACCATCACTTTTTAAATTTTCTTTGTCTTTTAAAAAATTGTTTTTAGATACATCGGTAAGTTCTCCCCAACGACTACAAAATTCACTTAATAATTTTAAATCTGATTCCTTATTTTCTTTTAAAATAAGTTTTTTAAATTGTTTTTCTGTAATAATTAATTTCATATATTATAAATATTGTCCGATCATAAAAAAACCCCACATATGTGAGGGGTTAATTTATTAGATTTATAATATTATGGTAATTTTTCATCCATAGGGCCACTACCACCAATCTTCTTCATAACACATTTTCCGATAGGCTCAATTTTAGAAATAATCATCTTAGCGTCGCTTGCATCCATTTCCGTTCCACATTCTAACGCTTTAGTATAATCTTTTTCTGTTATCATTTTTATACATGATTCAGGTAAATTTGTAATATCTTTTAGTGTAGTATTTTCCATAATACAATCAATAACAATCTGTTTAGGGTCTTTATTTTCATTTAAATATCTTTTTGCAATTCTACGTAAATCACTTTCTGTTAATCTAATTACTTTTCCGTTTTTTTTAATTTTCATCTCTTTATTATTATTATTATTATTATAAATGGGGGGAAATTAACCCCCCCATATTTTTATTTTAAATATCGTCAAAAGATGCGCCAGTGTTAGTAATATTGAACTCTATTGAAATGAATTCTAACGACCTTGTTGGTTTAATAAAGATTCTACCATTAAGTTCGTTTCTATCAATAGATTCTGGTGTGTCATCCAATACAACTCTAAAGTCTGTTAAACCTCTCTCTTTTCTAATGTTATCCAGAATTGGATTAACTAAACTTAAGAACTGATTTCTTACAACATCATCATTTTGTTCGAATAACAATCTGATTGACACCGCTGAAATAAGTTTTCTCGCTTGTAACAACAATCTTCTAACATTGATTCTGTTAAGTGCGGTTTCTTTAACTTGTAGTGTTTTATTACCGAAGATTACAACTCCTACATCTGAGAATGTCGCCATTGGGTTAATTCTACCTTCGTATAAGTCATCTCTATCATCTAATTTTAGTTTCACTCTCGCTTTGATTGCGTTTGTTGTACCCCTATTTAAACCAGCCGCTGCGAACCAAGGGAACGCCACATTATCGGTAAGGGCGATGTTTCTCATAACTTCTACTGTAGGTGGTAACCATACATATCTGTTATTTTCTGTATCATTCATCTGTAACCACGGCCAGTATGTGGCAGAATAATTAGAATCAATACCAGAATCTTCTATGGTGTCCACTGCCTCACTTGGTGATAATACGATACCACCGTCACTAGTATCAGGAGTAGTAATCACATAAAGCGAATCCGCCCTATCAACTTCCACCATATCAACCGCATTCTCAACCAAACTAATATTATCTCTTAAGTCAATTCCTGGTGTTGCAAATACGTTAATATTAACTGCTTCAGGATTGTTATATGTGTAAATACCATCTAAATAAGCGTAATAATCGGAATTAATCCCACTATCACCTTCAGATGTAACAAAAGAAGAAAACGTCCCATTTGTTTCTCCAATAGAACCTCTAGAACCATTTATAGTATATCTATCGTCATTAGTTCTTTGTAGTCTATAAACGTCCCATCCATCCCATCCACCGAATGGTGTAAACGTAAATTTCCTAGCCGCTAATTTTCTATATGGTCCAGTTTGTATGCTAGTCTCTGTTGTAAATGCAGACACCCCAACTTGTAAAGAAGGTGAATATGTGTTACTACCTAAGTCTACATTTGCACCATTAGCATTAACGTCTAAATGAAAACCATCTGTTCTCCCACTATAAACACCATTATTAACTTCGTTTTTACCTTTGTAGTCAAAGAAATCTTGATCTACACCGATTTCACTATTTAAACCTAAGTATGTTTTTCTTAATTTTGACGTATTAAAATCTGTATATTGTGTTTTATACTCAATTTTTGGTGGAGAAGAAGTTCTAGAACCAATGTACGTTCTATTTAATACTCCCTCAAAACCTGCAGGAAAATGGTTACCTAAATCTGGATCTTCTAAATAAGAAGATTGTGTCTCACTATCGTAAAACTCAACCATAATATATTTACTACGTAACGGAAACTCACCATCGTTTGTCCCAATTTTCCTACCAATAAATCCTGTTGCGTTAATATCTAAACTAAGATTAGAAAATTTCTCTACAACAGATGGGTTAGCATCAGTATCATTAAAATTTCTTATTAGTAAATCAAATGTCTTATCACCTGGTTTAATATTAATAATTGAAAATTTAACGTCTTCATTTGCTGCATTACCATCAGATATTGTAATAAATCTAAATAGTCTTTGTAATGTTGCACCTGAACCAGTACCTTTTAGTTCTGAGAGAACCCAAGGTGATACCGCAGACTTCCATTGTTCTTGATAATTATCTAAATCATTTGCATCTGTAGTTTGGATAGTATTAAAGTCAACGTCTAATCCTCTAACTTGATTCTTAGAGATTAAATCAACTAATACATTTTCATAAATTTCTTCTACCCATAATTCAGTGTCTTTATCTTGTGCTGAACTACCAAATACTCTAGGGATATAATTCTTTTTAGTTCTATCTAATGAAACGTCATAACTAAATGCGTTACCATTCGTTGCGGTTCCACCTATAGTAAACGATGCCAATGCATTATTTACAATATTTGTAGTATTACTCATTGTTGCTGAAGTACCAGTAACTTCGAAAACTAACTCTTCATTTGCGTTATATGTACCTCTCGATCTCAATGTTGCGATAACACTACCATCTATGTCTGTTAAACAAGTTGCGGTATAACTTACAACCGTACCACTTGTAGTACCAGTTACAAAACTTCCACTTGTTCCTGTTGCAGTTACTTCCATATCGAAAGTTGCACCACTGAAGTCACATTCTGTTTTAACGTATATAGGGTCGGTTTGTGAAATAGTTTGTCCTGTATCTAATAACCCTAATGTTGATAATGTGAATTGTCCATCATTATATAATGCCTCTAAATTGTTGTTGTTCCAATCCAACGCGACTGGTACCCCAGTAGTTTCTGCAGTATATGTTAATAACGTATCGGTAACTGTAGATGCACTACCTACAGTGTCGGGATCTTCTGAGGAGTCCAATGTAATTGACCACGCATCGCCTGCCTTATAACCCGACAACCCTAAAACTCTACTTACATACAGTTGGTTGGTTTGTGTTAAAAACGATTTGGCGATATAATTTAATTCGTATTTTTGGAATCCCGTCCCTTTAAATTTTTCAGAGTTAAGACCACCAAAATAACTAATAAATTCATTGTAGTCAGAGATAAATACGGGCTCAAACGCTGGACCTTTAGGGGTTTCACCTAATAATCCTAACGTTGTAACACCGACTTGTCTCGTTACGAATGTTAAGTCCTTTTCTGATGTAAATACACCTGGACTTACAAAAATTCTGTCTGTTGATGCCATTTAATTTTATTTTTTTGATTTTTATTATTAATTTCTTTTAATTATAAATATGCGAATATTTTCGAAAAATTTCTTTTTGTTGTTATACAACAAAAAATAGTATGAATTTTATCATACTTTTGTCATACTTTCATATTTATATAATATGAAAAGGGATAAAAACTTAAAAATTACACCACAAACACATAAACTATTAAAAGAATATTGTGAAAATAATGGTTTAAAAATGTTCGCATTTGTGGAAAAACTAATTAGAGAAACTTGTAAACCTAAGACTGATATCTATGGTGATGAGGTTAATTAAGAGTAAATAAATCCGTATTAGCTAAGACCCTATTAAATTCATAATTTAAAAATAGTTCTTCATTTTTATCTATATCTCTTAATGTGTAGAATACTAATATTTTATTTTCATTATCCCACTTATAAATTATATTTGGGTCGTTAGATGAATTAAATAACGCCCCATAACCAAAAGGAATAACATAAGGAAATGTACCATTATCTTCTACTCTAATAGTATTTATTCTTATTGGTTTTAAATGGTGTGTATAGGAAGCGTCATCTTCTGTCATATATAAACAATGACATTCTTCTAATATTTCTCCCTTAGATATTTTTTCTTTTGTGAATATACCCCAACCATGTACGTCACTTTTTCTAGGTTCAATTGATTTGTTCTTATATAAAACATTTTTCATTTTACAATAATACTACAAAAAAAAATATTGTAAATTATATACCTTTACCGTCTTGATGTGATACTCCTTCTACAATTAAGGAATAAATGGCAACTTCACCTGTAGAATCTAATGTACTAACGTTAATATTTACCAAAACAATGTCCCCTTCATAAATTGATTGAACATTTACTTGACCTAAATCAATTTCAAAAATCTGGTTATCTAAATCTTCCCAAGTTGTTGTAGTAGGTACATAACCTTCAGGTAAGACAGTTACAGTATTTGAGAATGGGTTTTGAGATATAATGGTACTAGTTTGTGCAATGGTTCTTTTTATTGGTTCTGTCCCACCACTAGAATCCGCAATTAATGTACCTATTAATGGTTGTGGTAAAACACTTGTAGTTAATTGTATAGTATTACCACCATCATCTATTGCGGTGCCGCTACCATTAGGAGCTTCCATAACTAATTTAAGTATTAATGGAAAAGCAGTACATGTACCAATAGGTAAAGGGAACTGTATACTAACACTATCTGATGCACCTTCAATCAAAGAGTCGTTAAAATAATGTGTGTAAGCATTTCCGCCAGTACCCACCGTTCTATCATAACTAGCCAATGCAGTACCCATACCTGCAGCATTACCAGACCATATATTACCATTTAAGTTTATAGTTTTTCTAAATTGTGCCAAACCTTTTGCGGAAGGAACACCATTTTTAGAAAAAGAATAAATACTATCTAAAATTTTAAATCTTTCGAAGTTAGGTAAAGTTGTTACTAACGTATCAATTCTTATCCTTAACCAATATGCGTCTACACTATTAATAGTTTTATTTGACCATGTAACTGCGGACACCGCAAAATCAGCAATTGGGGATTCAATAAATTCATCTAATCCTACTCTAACAAATTCATCGGTATTAGGTCTAATAAAATAATCCGTACCATATGAAAAACCCTTATCAACACTACTACACATTCCCATAGTTTCAACCCATTGAGAACCATTCCAAGATTCAAACACATAAGTTCCACCAGATGACGCTTGTGAGCTAACAAATGTTTCTAAACCATAAAATTTTAATGGGTCACCATTTAAATCTTGTCTCCTAACACCTACTAATATTGTATGGTTAGCGCCAGCCCCTTGAAAAGTAAATGTACTACCTGTTTTACTAGTCGCCTCATCAGTTACATCAGTTAAGTTACCACCGTCTGATGTACTACTAGCGGTACTATCTGTAGTTAAAACAACCATACCTGTAGTATAAGGTGATCCTCTACCTACGGAAAGTGAAGTACCCCTTTCAGCAAACCCAACCGACATTTGATCTGCACCAAAAACATTAAAACTTGAATCAAAAATATCTGTTGATTGTTGTGTAAAGGTTAAACTAAATTCTGCCAACGCAGCAGCTTCCTTATTGTAAAGATATAATGGTTGGTGATTTGCATTTATTCTGTATGTAGATTCCTGTGCGGTACCAGCTAAATCCAAATTAACCGATAAAGTTACATTCTCAAATCTACCACCTAACATATTTAAAGTTTCAAACTCACCGTCACCTGTGTATGCATTTGTTGCGTTAAATATATTTGGTGTAAATATTAATGCGGTTGGTATCACACCTGTAACACCACCAGTAGTTTTAACTACATTGGTTACGTTATTGTTACCTGAGTTAAAACTTAACATTTGTGCTCTACCTGCTAATGTACCTCCCGAAGTTGTAACTAATAGTACATTTTCGATTGAACCACTAGATTGTGGTACATGAATACCTTCTAACGCTAAAACCCCTGAATCTACTTTTAAACAATCTTGTATTCCACCACCTTCTACTCTAATACCAGTACCGATAAGTTTTCCACCACCACTTTTAAAAAGTCCAACACCTGTACTACCTGTAGTACCATTACCGTAAAAAGTTACATTGTATGCACTATTTGTACCTGCAGCGTTACTAGCGAATATACCACTAAAACTACCTTGTGGTACGTTAACACTAACACCTTCTACATAAGCGTTTTGTTTTAGTTCTATAATATCTGTAGTAGCGGAAGCTGGTGAAGGACCAATAGTTGTTACCTGCCAACCACCTTCACCTATTAAAGATACGTTACCATTAACTACTAAACCTTCTTCTGGGTAAACACCTGGTCTAACCACCACTGTCGAACCTGTGGTTGGTGCTACCGCTAAAGCTGCTGCGATTGTTAAGTAAGGGTATTCTTGTCTATCAGGTTGAGCCGTATTATCATTTCCATGTATACTATCTACCCATAAAACATTTCCTATAAAATCTGGTACAAATGCCATAATAATTCTATTTTTAAATAAATATCAAAGTTTCTTAATTTGTTATTTTTTTATACTGTTGGTGGAGAATTTTTATATGGATGTGATACGGGTAGATTTCCTTCTAACCCCCACTTCCACGCTAAATATCCTTCCGCCTTTTCTAAATCTGTTAAATCTGTTCCTCCTGTACCTGTGATATCAGCAACTGCAAAGAATTCTGCTAATCTACCATCCAATTCTTGTGACGCTCTATTTCTCATTAATCTTAATTCTTGATTTGAACTAATAGAATTATCATAATCATTAACAGGAGTATATGCGTTATTACCATTAACTCTATTACCTATTTGATTTCCTGTTTTATTAAACCAACAAGAAACAATCACCCAACTATCTATTGAAACACTTTGAAGATTCCAATCTTGTAAATTACCAATTGTAGAACTAATTCTATTAGATGATAATGCATCTAAGTCTAATTCACCTGGCCAAGAGTTAGAACCACCACCCGCTGAAGATATTGCGTAATCCCTTTTAGGTGATTGGTTTGTTTCATATGACCAAAAACTATCTTTATCACCATCAACAAAATCCGCTAAAAATACACCTATTGCCCAATGATTACCAGAACTAGTTTGATTTGAATATGTAGAACTTTGTAAATATTCACCATTCCCATCAAAATCAAATACATTTAAACTATTAAGCCCCCCACTAACAACCGTTGGGGTATTACCGATATTCATTGTATAAGTTCCAGCCTTATCAGTTACAGATGTTAATGTCGAACCTGCGGTGGTATAACTACTAGTATCACTAGCGTCAATCCAAGCAACTACATTAACATTTGTAGGTTCCCAATCTGATGGTGAAACATCTTGACCCAATAACTTTAAAGTAAGATTATCACTAACGATTCTACCATTATATGAAATAAACTTTCGACCCATATTCTAATTTTACATTTGCCACCATTGTCCTGTTCCTGTACTAACTAATATAACCGCTCCACCATCTGCGGATAATTCAAAGGAAGAAACTACTGATGTTGTTATTATGGTATCTGAACCTGCGGCTTGTATGGTTATAGGATTTCTTCTAGAATTAACACCAATATCTTTTACTTCATATCTTTTTGTACCACTACTTGTAGAATCGGGTAAGAATAAAGTAGGTTCAACAGAAGAAGTGTCAAAACCAATAACATCATCACTTGTCGTTGCGGAATAAGTTGTTCCTGTAACTGATACCACACTTAATGACGATGACACATCTATCTTAATTTGATTTGTTGAAGGATTAGATAGTGTTACATTTGTACCACCAGTTAAGAATAAAACATCTGTACCATCGTTTCTTGTGACTGTTGCTTGATTAGAACTAAATGTCGTTCCTGTTACAAATGTATCTGTTACACCAGTGATGTCTACATTAGTGGCATCATTTCTTGTTAAAGTAATTGTGTCTGTTGCATCACTATAAGTACCACCTGTAACATAAGTATCCATAGAAGGTGGAAGAGAAACATCAATAACAATTGTGTCATTATTTAAACTTAATGTTGTGTTAGAACCACCACTTAGGGAATAGAATTCAAAGTCATCAACATTTCTTTGTTTAAATACTCCTTGACCAACACCTACATTAGAGACTGTATTGTCTTCCGCACCTGTGGATGCAAATATCCAACCACAAATCTTATCTTTTTTGGGTATTGTACTACCTTGTTGATATTGAACAGGTATTGTAAACCATCCTGTATTATCTACAGTTGAAGCACTTACTGTAAATAAAAGTGCTCTAGTTGCATCATCATTTTGTTGAATGTAAATTACATCACCAACATCTAATATGTTTAATAGGTTACTAGCGTCTATACTATTATTAGTTTCATCACTAACATAGACTTCTGTAATCGCACTTGCAACTGTATTATTTAATCTAAAATGTCCTGAACCTGGGTCTGAACTAGCAGTAGGTTCTTTAAATTTCCAAGGGAATGATACCGAAGCACCACCTCCACCACCTGAAGTAACATTTAAAGTTATAGAATTATTACCATTATCTATAAATTGTGCGTTTGTACCACCACTAAGTTGTAATACTTGTTGTGAATCATTTCTTGTTAACTCTAAAACATTTGATGTAACGGAAGAACCTGTAACAAATGTATTCGTATCGGGTGTTATACCACTAACTGGACGATATTCTACTTCACCTGTACTACTATTTCTTACTAAAATATCAGTTGCGGAATTATTAAGTGTTGGTGTGGTTGTTAAGAATGCGGTTTGTGCTGATAATACGCCATCTACAATAGTGTCACTATCTATGTATGTATCGTATCCTGCATTACCAACGAAAACTCTATCTTGATTATCTACACCTATTAAAGAAACATTGGCGTCCGCAACCGTCCTACCTTGTAAAAAGAAAGAATTATCCCTTATATTAATATGTCCGTTAAATACGTTAATTGCGGAATTAGATGTAACACTAGTTGCGGTTAGTGGACCAAGTGTTGTATCACCTGTAACATCTAAATCACCATTTATGTCATAATCACCTGTGAGTGTTTTACTATAATCCCAAACAGTAGTTGCGGAGTTATAAACAATTAAATCACCATTTGTTGCTCCAGTTGTTTGAATATCACTAATATCCCCTAATTTAGTTGATAAATGTCTATCTACAAATATAGAACCGTTAGCTGCTGCATTTAAAATAACACCCATCTCCAATACTTGATTGGGAGCACTTGGTTCTACTGAGGTTAATCCTCCTGGTATTGTTGGTGAAACGTATAATACGTCACCATCAGACCAAGATTCACCATATAATGAACCTGTGGTATCTATACCTCTAACAACACCAAATTCAGTAACTAAACCATCTTCACCATTTAATATATCTTCTGTTGCAATACCTAAAGTTTTTGCGAAAGGATATGTACCATCCGCAATCATATATTCACCTAAAATCCTACCCGATGCACCAAATGAGCCAGCGTTCCTAACAACCCTACCGTTTGATATTGTTGCCCCACTTTGATTTTTAACTATATAATATATTTCTTGTCCAATCTGTTGGGTAACGTTTCCACCACCCATACCTAAATCTAAAGTAGCATCCTCAAAGTTCCAAGATAACCTACCTTCAGCGGTCTCGCCAGTATAGTTTAAATCAAAATCAATTGTGGTAGCAGTAACCGCATTTAAGTTAGAAGTTCCTGTGACAGTTATATCACCATTAACAGTTAAACCTGTCATTGTATTTATTGAGGTGTTTAAATCAACACCATCATTTCTACTAATTGTAAACGTATTTGTATTGTTGTAAGTGAATCCTGTGACAAATGTATCATTAACATCTATTGTTGATAAATCTAAAGTATATGTCGTACCATCATTTTTAGTAAATGTCGCTAACGCAGTTCCATTATCGTATGTAGATCCTGTAGTAAAAGTATCTGTAACACCAGTAATGTCTACTGTAGCCGCATCATTTCTAGTTAAAGTAATTGTATCAGTAGATTCGTTATATGTACCACCAGTAACAAATGTATTCATAGAAGATGGTAATGAAACATCTATCAATATATCATTTGTTGCCGTTTCACTTAAGGTGACATTAGAACCACCAGATAGACTAAATATATCTACATTATCATTTCTTGTTAGTGTTAGTTGATTGGATGCGAATGTTGTTCCAGTGACAAATGTATTGTTATCTGTAATACCTGTTAACCCACTACCATCACCAACAAAAGTTCCATTAAACGTACCACCATTAAATGTTGTTGCGGATATACTACCAGATGTACCAATATCAAAAGTAACTGCACTTAGTACAGTCGCTAAGTCTATTGTATCTGCGGTAGCGACAAATGAGGTACCATCGTTTTGTGAAATAGTAAATGTATTTGAACTTATACTAAAATCATTTACAAACGTATCTGTAAGTCCTGTAATGTTATATGGTGTAAAACCTGAATTACCTACAATTTGCACAATAACTTCACTATCACCACTTGTTGCGGATTGTGTTACCGTACCACCAGTACTAAATGAGTTAGTATCAGTAGTATCCAAAACTTCTAAATTGACTGTTGTACTATCATTAGTAATTGTGACAGTACCACCAGTAGATGTTAAACCTTTAAATTCTAAATTATCACCATTCTTTTGTGCAAATAATCCTGTGGTAGACAAATTAGTTGCCCCACTTACTTTTGAGTTTAATATTGTTTCAGTATTAGATGTATAACTATTAAATGTTAAATTATCTGTTTTACCACTTAACACAGGACTTAAACTAACATTATAATAATTGGTACCTAATATATTACTATCGAATTGAATCGTCTCACCAACCAAAGTAGAACCAGTGGTAAAGGTATCTGTTATACCTGTAACAAAACCACAAACATCGAAAGTTGTCCCACTATTTGTGGTGAATGTGACACATCCTGATGATGGGTTATAAGTACCACCAGTTACGTTAATATCATTGTCTGAGAATAACGCTGCAGAATTTGTTACAGTAAATGTACCTCCAGTATTATATGTAAATGTTAATTGTGAAGTTGCAACATCCGCGTTACCACTAACAACAAAAGTATCTCCACTAACCGAACTGATTAAAGAACTTAAACCAACATCAAAAGTAGTTACTACATTGTTACCACTAAAATTAATATTATTTGTTCCCACATCATAGGAACCACCACTAACATAAAAATTATCAGTAGATATCCCAGTTAAATTCGATCCATCCCCAAAATAAGTTGTCGCTGATATTGTTGTTGCAGTTAAAACATTACTAACAAAAACATTACTACTAAAATTTTGGTTGTCATTAAAAGATATTTCACCTGATAATTCAGGTGTAGATGTTGTAGTATCAATAGATATTTTATCATTCCCACCATTATCTTGTATAGTAATACCATCACCTTTAATCTTAAAGTCATCACTAATAATAGTTAATTCTCCACCATCGTCTTGTATTGTACTTACACCAGATAATGATGTAACAGTAAGTGCAGACATTATATTAATAGAGGTAGTTAAATCAACACCATCATTTCTAGTGATAGTTAAATTATTAGAATTGTCATAAGTAAATCCAGTGACAAACGTATCTGCTGATGTTGCTGCACTTATAATAGAATTAACATCTCTATATTCTACATCTCCAGTTGTAGAATTTCTTCCTAATATTTCTGTTAATGAATTATCATTTGTCGGTGTATTATATATTACTAAATCACCTACATTTGTTGTTCCCGTATAGTTAAACAACCCAGTTGTTGTTATGTTGGAATTGATAGGTTTATTTACATTTAAAGAATGTAAAATTTCCACCGTCTGAGACGCGGTAGACGTTATAGATTCAGTATTAACATTAATATCGAAATTACCAATTTTTAAATCTGTTGGGTCTGAAGTTATAGAAACACCATTAGTGTTACCAGTAAAAGTGTTATTTGTTAAAGAGCCATTTAAAATAGTTGTACCACCCTTAAGTAATATAGAACCGTTACCGTTATCCCCATTTGAAATGATATTACCATTATAAAAAAAAGTATTACCATTATGTGGACCAGTAAAAGAGTTAAGAATAGGGTATTCGTTTACAATTATATCACCATTATAATTAAACTCACCACCAGTACATGTTTGCCCATAAACAATACCTCTTTGTGCTTCTATATTACCGTTAAGTGTTATCTTACCACCTTTTTGGTTGCTATTATTGATAACAAATTGGGTACCCACTGGTTCATGAGATAGCTTGTTGAAATTAACAACAATTTCAGCCCCATCTTCAGTGTCACTAAATCCTATAGGTTGAAATGATGGTTTTCCTAATATTTCTGAAATATTTACTAAAGACGTTCCCGAATAATTACTATAATGGAACCCCCAATGACCACTACCACCTACTACTTTATTTACATTTATAATATGTTTAGAACCATCTTGCATTGCAATACAGTCTGCACTAATGTCTACATTTATATCATTACCCTCTAAATGTAATGTAGACACATCTTTTGAGTTAATACCTAATCCGTTTTCGATATTAATAATATCGAATTCAAAAGACGAAACAGAATTGCTTTCCAAATCTAAAACAGTACCACCAACACTACCATCTGTACTTGCTGAAACCACAAATATACCATAACCATAAACATTACAAGTTGTTGCGGAATAAATATTAGAAACTTTAGTTGGTGTTGAACCTAATTTAAATAGTGCACTTGCGTTAGCAACAAGGGTTGGCGTCATTGTTACAATAGAATTTGGTTCAAAATAAAAGTTACCATTTTCATATTGAATTTCTTCTTCTTCATAACTACCAGGGTAAACATGAATAAGCGTGTCACCAGTTACTGTTGAAGCTGACAATTCAGAAACCACTTTATTCCTAGCTGCAGTTATTGTTTTAAATGGATTATGTAAATCACCCCTAACCGCAGTTGAGTCATCACCTGTTGGTGAGACGAAGTAAGTATTATAAATATCGATATTAGAACTGATACCACTTAATGAAACACTAAATGTAGTCTCAATACTATTACCACTAAAATCTATTGATGTCGTACCTTCATTATATGTGCCACCACTAACAAATGTGTCTTGTGATGTTGCTGCACTTATAATAGAACTAACATCTCTGTATTCTACATCTCCAGTTGTAGAATTTCTCCCTAAAATTTGAGTTAATGAATTGTCGTTTGTTGGTGTATTATAAACTACTAAATCACCAACATTTGTTGTTCCTGTATAATTAAACAACCCAGTTGTTGTAATGCCAGAACTCATTGGTTTATTAATATTCAATGAATGTTTTATGTTTACAACATTAGATGATGAAGTTCCTATAGTATTACCACTAGCAACATTAATATCAAAATTATCTATAGATAATATAGAATCACCATCAATGTTAATACCGTTAGATAAATCACCTAAAGACAAATTAGTTAATGAACCATTTAAGTTAGCGGTTATTTTATTTAATTCGATACCACCATTAGAATTAAGGGGGGGCGGCTCTGATGTTACACCACTCGTAACAATATCTCCATTATAATTTAAAACAAAATCATTACTAGGTGATAAAACACCTACAGATAATAACGCTGTATCTCTACAAGTTATATTACCATTTATATTATATTCACCAGCATCATGATATAACAATATACCATTACCATAAGGTGCGTAAAAATCACCATTTAATGTAACTTTCGCCCCTAAATTATCTCCTGAGTTTATTATATATCGAGAACCTCCAGTGTGTTCAATTAAGTTAAAGTTCATTGTGATTTCAGCCGTAGGTTGCATAAACCTATCAAATCCAATAAGTTGGTCCGAACCAATTAGCTTATTAAAATTAACCACAGATTTACCAGCAAAAGATTGTCTATAATGTATATTATAATGACTATTGCCACCAACAATATCATTTACATTAATTAGCGTAGTTGATGTGTCACTAAAATCTAAACCATCACTACCACTAGGGTCTAGTAAGATATCATGACCTTCTAAAGTTAGTATAGAATTACCTCCAGCCCAAAATGCTTCACCACTATGTACATAGGCATCATTAAACTCAAAATAAGAATTAGAGTCACCTAACATACTTAAAATAAAACCACCAAAAGAATCTGTATCCGTTGTAGCTGATACTGAAAAATCACCATAACCATAAACATTACAAGTGTTAGCTGAATATGTGTTTGATTCATAAACTAAAGTTTGACCTAATCTAAAAATAGATGTAGTACCACCACTAGCCGTTCTTTGTGTGGTAACCTTAGAGTTTGGTTCGAAGTAAAAATTACCATTTTCATATTGAATCTCATCTTCTAAATACTCACCAGAATAAACATGAATCAATGAATTTGAATACCCATCTACAACGGCTTGATTTCTAGCTTCTGTGATTGTTTTCCAAGGATTATTTATGTCACCGACTAAGGCAGTAGAATTATCACCACTTAATGAGGAAACAAAATATGTGTTTTGTAATTTTGCTGCTGGAGCAATGGAACTAACATCTCTATATTTAACCTCACCCGTACCACTATCACGAGCTAATATTTCTGTTAAACCATTGTCTTGGGATATACTACTTAGAGTTAGTCCACTTAAAAATATTAACTCATCGTGTACTGTTATTGGTGAACATCCATATATGTTAGTTGTATATACACCAGTACAAGCACTTAATACACCATTAATGGTTAAACCACTAAACTCACTAATATTAACTCCAAAAGAGACGCCATCATTTCTACCAATACTTAGGTTATTAGAGTTATCGTATGTCATACCCGTAACAAAAGTGTTTGTGTCCATACTACCGAATATATCCAATAGATTTGTACCACCACTTAAAAATACAGATGAATTAATTGTGTTCGCAGATAATATATCACTATGTACGATTATAGTATCACCAGTACAAGGATAAATGTCATTCGTATAGAATCCAGTACAAGCACTTAAAATGTCTTGTTCTACACCAGATACTATATAATTTTTTCTTATGTTAGAATTGTCGCAACTACTCATAATATCGTACCAGTTATTTTCACATCAGATGATAAATTACCATCTACTTTATTTACTTTTATGTATAATTCATCACCATTACTTACTGTAAATGGTAATGTTTTATCAACACCATTGACTTTTAATATTACAGAACTTGCGTTTGTGAAATTAGAATCGTTATAAGTCGCATCTATCTCTATAGGTATAGTTACACTACTTACCCCACTATTAAATAGTACGTTGATACAGATTGTTTTATCTTGATCATCAACATTGATTTGATATTGAGCCCTATATAATTCTTCACTAATTTCATAAAATTGTATTCCCCTACTAATCGCAGGTGTAACAACAAAGTCTTCTTCGTCTAATAAATATCCCATCATTTTAATAGTAAACGTCTGAACGTAATATTTTCTTTCATCTAAATTAGTAATTTGACTTTCATCACTAATACCATCTAATAATAATGGTATTGGATGACCATTAACCCTAATATATTTTTCTAATGCAGAAAAAGAAGTTAGCATTTTCCTGTTCATCACATTTAAGTCCCTCATTCTATTACAAAACAACCTTACTTCGTACATAATATCTACAGATATAGGTTGGGGTATTTTATATATATCATACCCTTTTCTGTTACCATCCCATGTTGGTATTTTCATATAAGTAAATGTTGGTCTTCCTGGTATATTAAAAGACCCTGCGTAGTTTGTACCTTGTTGTGGATCTGGTTTTCTAACAATAGTGATGAAAGGTAGTGTAATATTTTTATCTATATCTGAATATTGCCATGTTTTTGAAAACTCTGCCCACCTTTGGGTTGTTAAAAATATTACGGGTACTTTTTCACCCGCCAAAGACAAGTCAATATCATTTTTAACATAATTTATTAACTCACCATCCATATCTTCATGTAGTATCCCCTTTGGTAAATAGGTACCTTTATTAGCGATATCGTCTAAGATACTTTGTCTTTGCTCAAACCCCTGTTTATGTGGGGTAATTTTTAAATCTTTTCTATAGTTTTTTGGTAATCCCATATTTATTTTCCGTCAAATTCGTCTAAGTCAGTAGGTACACAAGTTATAGTTCTATAAAAACCTTTATACCCAACCATTGTATGGGCATTATCTGAATTTATCCTACCATCATTTGATACTGTGAAATATTTTATTTTTGTTTCAGTTTCTGCATAACCAATATAATCACCATAACTAATATCTACACCTAATTCGTCCAACTGATCTTGGTACACCCCTATTGTTATATTACCACGCTCTAAATACCTCATAGACCCATCAGAATTGTAGTTTTTATTAGTGGGTGCAGCATAGTTAAAATTAACTGGTATTTCTATTGGTGGTTTAAATCTTATTTCATCTTTACCTGCCTCACCATAAATGTTATCTATAGTAGTCTCCACCCTATCAACCTGATAAAGAATAACTTTTATATTTATATCACCTTCTAACCATTCCCTACCAAAACCTATTTCTAATTCAAAATCTTCAGCAGAAAAAAACTTGTTTAATCTTTCTATTGGGACTTTTCTTTGTTGCGACATATTTCTTTTATAGATAAATATTTATTTTTAGGAAAAAAATCCTTATTATTATAAATATGTTAGATATTAAAGATATAAAAAATCTAGATGGTGAAGATTTACTTGCTACATATAAGGGTAATAACCCTTATATAAAATATATGAAGAAAAAAATAGAGACAGAAAAAAAATACTTCCTAACTAATAATCAATCTAAATACGTAAAAAAATATTTACATTTTGAACCAATTATTTTAAATAAAGTGGTAGAACTAACAGACTATTTTTCTAATGAATTAAAAGAAGAGCACAATTTAAAAATTTTACCTAAAAAAATATTTGTAGAAACTTTATTAGCAGAATCTGATAAAGCTATTCACATTATTTGTAAACTATATAAAAATCAAAAAGATGTTAAACTGATTTGGGTACCTAAAACACAGATTTTAGATGACATACATTATGAAGAAATTGATGTTGATGTTGATTTTGAAAAGTATAGTAAATTAGATAAGAGAGGTTGGCGCGCATTTAAACATCAAGAAGACGGAATTAAATTTTTATTAAAAAATAAAAAATGTATTTTAGCGGATGATATGGGATTGGGTAAAACATATCAGTCCATTGTTGCTGCATTAGAATGTAACGCAGAAAGAGTCTTAATTATATGCCCTTCCTCACTTAAAATTAACTGGATGAGAGAAGTCCAAAACTTTTGTGAGGACGTTTCTATCATAAGCGGTACTCATTGGGACCCATCTAGATTTACCATAATTAATTATGATATATTAAAAAATTTCCACACAGTTGCGGAAAAAAATAAAAATTATGAAGAATGGGAACTTATGAGAGACATAGTAAATTTTAATCCTGATTTGTTAATTTTAGATGAGGCTCACTATGTTAAAAATCATAAAAGTAAAAGAGGTGCGATATTAAAAGATTTATCTAAGAATTTTGGGTGTGAGAGGGTGTGGTTACTTACAGGTACACCTATTGCTAATAGGCCTATGGATTATTATAATCTACTATCAATAATTGATTCTCCGATTACAAATAATTGGGTACATTTCGCAAAAACATATTGTGAGGGCGTTAGATTCAGAAAAGGTGGTAGATACGTTTGGGTAACTAAAGGTGCATCTAATTTAGATGAATTGGCTTCAAAAACAAAAAGAACTATTCTTAGAAGAAAAAAAGAAAATGTGTTAGACTTACCCGAAAAATTAATTACACCAGTTTATTTAGAATTAGAAAATGTAGATGGTTATAAAAATGTGTGGAATGAGTATATTGAACAACGTAAATTAGATGGTAAAAAAGGGAACCCATCTAAAGATTTAGTAGAAATGACACTTTTAAGAACTTTTATATCTATGGAGACAGTGCCTTATACTATAGAAAAAACAGAAGAAGCGTTAGAATTAAATAAAAAAACAATTATATTTTGTAATTTTAATGAAGAAATGGACACATTTATTAACCATTTCGGTGATAAATGCGTATGTGTTAGGGGAGGAATGACTGATAAACAAAAACAACATGCAGTAGATAGATTTCAAGAAGATGATAGTTGTATGGTGTTTGTTGGACAAATTAAGGCGGCAGGTGTAGGGTTAACCTTAACTAAGGCGGAAATTGTGATTATGAACTCTTTGGATTGGGTGCCTGGTAATCATGAACAAGCGGAAGATAGAGCTTATAGAATTGGGCAAAGTGAAACTGTTAATATTTATTATATGTTAATGGATGAAACTATAGATACATTAGTATGGGATATATTAAATGAAAAAAAGAAAGTGATCGGAACCATAATGGGTGAAGATGATATAATAAATGAATTTTTAAAAAAAGTAGATAATGGAAGTTAAAGTATTTTCAATGAAAGGTTGTCCCCACTGCGACAACTTAAAAAAACAATTAAGTGAGAACAATATTGATTTTATTGTTTTAGACGTAGATAAACATGAAAAATTGTACGATCAATTTTCTAAAAAAGTAGATAGTGAGTTTCTACCCGCAATTATGGTAGGTAAAACCGCATTTCTTCCTGATAGGTCTTTTAATACGATTAATGAAGCGGTAGATTTAATTAAATCTCACCTTCAGGTGCTTTAGGTCCGGGACCATTTAAATTAAAATTAACGTTATCCTGTTTTTTACCATCTATCATATCCCCTAAAACATTTATAATGTTATCATATTCAGTATCGTGTTCTGCTGCAAAACCTTCTTGTCTACCACCATCACTCAACAAAGACATTCGTATACTATTTAAAACCTTTTCCATATTTTTATCATCTACGTTTTCTAACGCTGATTCAATATCTCTAAGTGCATCTATTAAATGTTGCATCGCTTTATAGGATAATCCTAACGCAATCTCATCTTGTGTTTCATAAACATCGGTTCCATTAAAACCTATTCTATTAGTTTCCTCTTTTAATATTTTTTTAATCACATTTTTCATCATTTAATAAATATTGCAATATTTATAAATAAACAATAGATTATGCCAAATTCTTTAAACGATAATTTAAAAGAAGATTTATTTACTCAGATAAAACATAGATTAGGTGCACCAATTAGAAAAATAGAATTGGATTGGGATCAAATGAACTCTCTTTTGGAGACTGCCGTTGAGGATTATGCTCAAAGAGTACAAGATTGGTTAATTGAAAACCAATGGTCTTCTTTATTAGATAAAGATGCTAATAAAGTAGATATCGCATTTGCATTAACTACTAGATCTTTAGACTTTGAAAGTAACTTTTCATATGCATATTCTAAACAAGTTGGTTTACAAACTAGGGGACCTTGGGAATTAAAAAAAGATTATGTTAGTATAGTTGCGAACCAACAAGTATATCAGATACCTAAAGGAAGAGAAATAAATGAAATATTGTGGATTACCCCTAATTCTACTGATCATGCACTTTACTCATTTGCGGGTTTTGGTGATTATGGGTTTGGTGGTGGATTCGGACAAGTCCCATACGCAGGTTGGGGTCAAGGCGGTGGTTTAGGAAATGGTGGATTTTATGTGGCACCCGCTTTTGATGTGTTATTAAGGGCACAAGATTTTAGTCTTAAATCTAAATTACTGAGGAGTGAATTATCTTATAAAGTAACTGCAGGACCCAACGGTACGAGATTGTTACATCTTCTACCTATACCAGGAAGTAGATTATCTTTCGCAGGTGCAGGGTTAGTGAATAGTCAGATTGGACTTGCAGGGACTAAAGTATGGTACCATTATTACGATGTTACAGACGAAAATAGAGATGAATGTTTAGCAGATAATCCAGATATTATTAAACTACCTAATGACGTACCATTATCTAAAATACAATATTCACAGTTAAACGAACCAACAAGGGTGTGGATAAGAAGATATCTTACGTCTTTATTTAAAGAAGCTTTAGGTAGGGTAAGGGGTAAATTTCAGGGGTCATTAAAAGTACCAGACGCAGAACTGACAATGGATTATGATAGTCTATTAAGTGAAGGTAAAGAAGAACAAGTTAAATTGTTAGAACAATTAGACCTAAGATTAGAAAGATTAAGTAATGTTAAACAATTAGAAAATAAAGGATTAGAAGCGGAAAACCTTAATAAATCATTGGGTTACCGTCCTTTGGGTTTTTACGTCATATGAAAATTCATCATCTATTCCATAATCTTCAAACATATATGTGGGAGAAACACCTATCTTATTCCAAAATTCTAATTCCTCATCAGTAATAGTTAATAATTCATCTAATTTATCTTGGTCACCATCTTTAAATGGTTGTCCTGATGTTAATTCTAATTCTTGACGAGTATAATATTTTCTATCAGAAGGATTAGAAATTAAAATATCATCCCTTAATGAAGGATCGAAACAAACTAATAATGGTTTAACCCTTTTATTAAATGCATCTAAGTATCTATCTATATTATATTCACCTGTAGCTTCTGGATCGTTTTCTATAATATTGTT